>Ga0137308_100266_pt1 | contig 95952 bp, 81 predicted proteins | sample Inofrocosms_June_FD_97181 | JGI IMG/M metagenome (GOLD analysis project Ga0137308, IMG submission 97181) | Mouse cecal microbial communities from Vienna, Austria - N-Acetylneuraminic and N-Acetylglucosamine D2O microcosms_June | ecosystem: Host-associated > Mammals > Digestive system > Large...
AGCAGGTTGAGAAGGCTTATGAGGAGAAGACAGGGAAAACGGCTGAGTTTTATATTGTGGAAGTGGGAGACGGCCCGTACATGCTGTAAGGTTATATTACCGGAGGCTTTGGGCGAATCCAAGAGCGAAGCGGGTATGTGTCGCGGAACGCATGCCATGTCTGAAAGACATGGCATGATATCTGCAGAATGGAGAACAAGATGAATATATATGATAATATCAGAGCACTTGTGAAATATGGCCTGGATACCGGTCTGGTGGAGAAAGAGGATGAGATCTTTACGACAAACAGACTGCTTGAGTTGTTTAAGCTGGATGAAATGGAAGAAACAGAGGGGGGAAATATTTCCGGAGCGGCGAAGAGCGCAAACGGGGAAGCACTTGAGAAGATCCTCGGGGAGATGATGGATTACGCCCATGAAGCGGGCATATTGCCGGAGGATGATATTACCCACCGGGATCTGTTTGATACGAAGATCATGAGTATGCTGATGCCGCGTCCCGGTGAAGTGATCAGGAAATTCCACGAATTATATGAGAAGTCGCCCAGGGAAGCTACGGATTTCTTCTATAAATTAAGCCAGGATTCCGATTATATCAGACGTTACCGGATCGTAAAGGATCAGAAATGGGTCGCGCCCACAAAATACGGTGACCTGGATGTGACGATCAATCTTTCCAAGCCGGAGAAAGATCCGAAGGCGATCGCGGCGGCGAAACTGGCAAAGCAGAGCGGTTATCCGAAGTGCCTTTTGTGTATGGAAAATGTGGGTTACGCAGGGAGGGTAAATCATCCTGCAAGACAGAACCACCGCATTATCCCTGTGACGATTCAGGACAGCAGATGGGGTTTCCAGTATTCTCCATATGTATATTACAATGAGCACTGTATTGTATTTAACGGCGGGCATGTGCCGATGAAGATCGAACACGGAACATTCTGCAAGCTGTTTGACTTTGTAAAGCAATTCCCGCATTATTTTGTGGGATCTAATGCGGATCTGCCTATCGTGGGCGGTTCTATATTAAGCCATGACCATTTCCAGGGCGGGCATTATGAGTTTGCGATGGCGAAAGCGCCGGTAGAAAAATCATTCACGATAAAGGGTTATGAAGATGTGGAGGCAGGTATTGTCAACTGGCCTATGTCGGTCATCCGTTTAAGCGGTGAAAATACGGAAAGGATCATTGAACTGGCAGATCATATTCTGGAAACCTGGCGTGAATATACGGATGAAGATGCGTTTATTTATGCTTATACTGATAATGAGCCGCATAATACGATAACCCCGATCGCAAGAAAACGGGGCGACAGGTTTGAGATAGATCTGGTGCTTCGTAATAATATCACCACCGAGGAGCATCCGCTGGGGGTATATCATCCTCATGCGAAGCTGCATCACATTAAGAAAGAAAACATCGGCCTGATCGAGGTGATGGGGCTTGCCGTACTGCCTGCCCGTCTGAAAGGAGAGATGGAGCAGCTTTCCGAAGCGATACTGGCGGGGAAAGATATCCGAAGCGATGAGGTGCTGGAGAAGCATGCCGACTGGGTGGAGGAATTTCTGCCGAAATATGAGAAAGTCGATGCAGGAAATGTTCATGATATTCTGAGAAAAGAGATCGGACTTGTGTTTATGCAGGTGCTGGAGGACGCAGGCGTGTATAAGCGGACCGGAGAAGGGCAGAAAGCTTTTATGAGGTTTGTAGAGAAGCTGTAAGGCAGGAATGATTATTGAAATGTAAAGAATGATATATGTATGACGGTGTCTGAGGGGAGAGGGAATCTCCCCTCATGCCGTAGGTGGAGATGGTGCCTGCAGCACTTTTTTTGTGCAATTTTCTGAATTTTCCCGGTATAGACTGTTTGCGGGTATACGGCAGCAGATTTATAATGATATATTTCCGTATATCTGTCAGATTACAAAATGTGAGATATAATGATTCAACATTAGAAGAGAAACACCGATAGCCGAAGACTGCCTCTTATGCCTGCCCGGTGAAATATAGGAAACATCGGTATCAAATATACTGTAACTGCGGGCTTTCTGGAAGAATTCACCGGGATATTGTGCGATATATCCCCCGATATATCCGCCGAGAATCACGTTACAGTCATAAGCCATTCGAAGATTTGTGACAGCGACAGCAAGATCATCCAGATAGGTTTCCCAGTGTTTTTGGCATACTTCCTCGCCGGAGGGGAGGCGTTCAAAAAAATCCTCTATACGATCCTCCTCTTGATCGAGCAGAACATGTGCGGAACAGTAGGCATCCAGACAGCCTGCTTTACCGCAGTAGCATACCTTTCCGCCCGCGCGGTGTCTTCTTAAAATCCGTTAATCCTGCAGGCCGGCAGACAGCTGCTGATACTTTTTCCGGTAAAAGAAAATGGAGAGTATTGTGGCAATGCTCCAGCCGATTGGCCAGGAACACCAGATGCCTGTCGCGGAATTTGTTATACCGGACAGAACGAAGGACAAAACCACACGCAGGATAAGATCGGTAAAGGTTGCTGCCATAAACTGTTTCATAGCGCTGGTGCCGCGGAGAATGCCGTCGGCGACCAGTTTGGCGGAAACTGCAAAATAGAAAGGCGACAGTATCCATAAAAACTGCCTGCCGGCCGCCAATGCTGCAACAGAACCCTTTTCCATGAACAGAAGGAGCAGGTATCTTCCAAAGAATATGTAAAGGATGCAGAGCGGAATACACAGACACCACACCATTTTAACCCCTGCACGGAAGCCCTCCCTGATCCGGTCATATTTACGTGATCCCAGATTCTGGGCAGAGAAATTAGAGATCCCGTTGCCGATCGTGGTAAAGGATGTAATGACAAGATTGTTAAGTTTTACTGCGGCAGAGTAACCTGCCATGACCGAAGGGCCGAACCCGTTGATGACACTCTGAATCAGAATATTTCCGACAGAAATGAAACTTTGCTGCAGAATGCTCGGGATAGCGATGACCAGAATATTTTTCAGGAGATTTCTGTCAAATATCGGCGCTTTTTTCTGAACCTGAATTTTTTTCAGCCTGTTCCATACAGCAAGAACGGCCAGGATACAGCTGACCCCCTGGCACAAAAAGGTTGCCCAGGCAACGCCTGATACACCCATCTGAAATACTTTTACAAACAGGATATCCACGGCAATATTGGATGTGGAGGATACTGCCAGAAAATAAAAAGGGGTTTTGGAATCGCCCAGCGCGGAAAAAATACCGGTTGCTATATTATAAAAAAACACAAAGGGCAGTCCCCACACATAAATGTCCAGATACAGCTTCGAGTCCGCAAAGACTTCCGCAGGCGTCCGGATCAGGTGAAGCAGCGGGCTGCATCCCAGAATACCGGCGAGCATTAACACACCGCAGAGAAAGGCACTGAAAATGCAGGCTGTGGACACGGCGGTTTTCAGTCTGATATAATCTTTTGCGCCAAACAATTGTGAGACAATGACGGAACATCCCATATTACAGCCAAATGCGAAAGCGATAAAGATCAGTGTGATCTCATAACTGTTTCCGACTGCCGCCAGGGCATTTTCTCCAATGAATTTACCTGCCACCAGAGAGTCGGCGATATTGTAAAGCTGTTGAAAGATGATGCTGCCGAACAGAGGGAGGCAGAACTGCCATAATACGGTTTCCGGTTTTCCTGCGGTCAAATCCTTATTCATATTGATCATTCCCTTCTTGTTATGATTTTTTGCGATAGTGGAAACTGTTTACATTTCACCAAGAGTGCATTATACTACTTTATTATTAATGTTGAAAATGTATATATAGTATGAAAGGCATATCAAATTAATATGGATGTCAATTTTGAGTATTATAAAGTATTTTATTATGTGGCAAAATATGGAAACATTACGAAGGCGGCCGCAGTACTGGGGAGCAACCAGCCGAATGTGACAAGAGTCATAAAATTATTGGAATCTCAGTTAAGCTGCAGACTGCTGATCAGGGAGGCGAGGGGGATCAGCCTTACGGAAGAGGGAAAACGGCTCTATTCCCATGTGGAGATCGCCTGCAGGCATTTGTTCGGAGCACAGGAAGAGATATGCGGCGAACCTGCAGTCAGAGGAGGAATCGTAAAAATAGGGGCAACGGAAACAGCACTGCATCTGTGCCTGCTGGATGTGCTGTGTGATTTAAAAAAGGAATATCCTGCCATAAAGATCAGAATTCATAACCATGCGACACCGGAAATCGTAAGGCAGTTAGCCAGCGGTAAGCTGGATTTTGCGATAGCTACAGGGCCTTTTGAAGTACCGAAGACGCTCTACAGCGAAAAGATACTGGATTACAGGGAAATACTGGCGGGGGGATGCGAATACAGGGAGTTAAGCGATATGGTCTTTGAACTGAAAGATATCAGGAAATATCCGTGGATCGGTCTGGGAGAAGGGACAGCCACCTACGAAATGTACAGGAACTTCTTTATAGAACATAAAATAGATATGGAACTTGATATGGAGGTTGCGACATCTGATCTGATGCTGCCGCTAATCGAGAGCAATCTCGGTATCGGTTTTATACCGGAGAAGCTGGCGTATCCTCTGCTGAGGGAACAGAGGCTTGTCCGGATCAGGCTGAAGCAGGATACCCCGAAACGTTCCATCCAGATCATTTCAGATAAAGGGCAGGGAAAGAGCGCGGCGGCGGATATATTTTATAAGTATCTGAAAAGGTGGAAACCGGACAGGAAGGGATATAATGATAACAATTTATCAGACAAGCCGGGGGAAAAGTCTGTCTGATATAAAGTATTGGTCAATAGGGATTTGCTGACGGATTCAGACGATCTCCCTTATCTTTACTGACAATTCCGCATAATAAGCATCCCGGATTCCGGCCTCTTTATCAGAAAGGAAGGAAAACATAAGTTCCAGCGATTTAGACCCCTGCCAGTAAGGTTTCTGGCAGATGGTTGCAGTAATGATATTTTTCTGCATCATTTCAACGGTAGAAGGAACTTCATCAAAGGTGATCACTTTGATATCCTTTTCGGGGGCAAGTTCCGCAATAGCGCGGCATCCGCCGTAAACGCCTGCCGCCGTAAAATAAAAAGCGTTGATATCGGGATAACTGCGCAGCATTTCAGAGACCAGTTCATATGCTTTCTTATCATCATCCAGACTCTCACCCTGACAGACAACTTTAAACCGGGCATCGTCAGAAAGCTTATCAACAAAGCCGGAAATACGCTGGGTATGGCATAAAATATTGTTATCGCCGTTTACAATGCCGAGGCGGACAGGGCCGGAGGTAACAAGCTTCATCAAAGCGCCCGCGGCTTCCCCGGAATTATAATAATCGCTTCCCACATAAGAAAGACGCCGCACGCCTTCCGCATCGGAGTTGACCGTAATGACAGGAATGCCGCTGCGGATCAGTTTATTCAACTCTTCCCGTATCTCATCGCCGTTATAAGGTGTAATGATCAGACCCTGCACACCTTCCTTGAGGCAGGCCCTGATGGCGGAAAGCTGAGCCTGGGGATGATACGCGACCCGTTTTACGGAAATTTCGCAGCCATAGAGGGATAATTCTTCGGCTTTATCGGAAAATCCCTGCATCACATGATCAAAGAACGGATTTTTTCTGCTGAACAGGATAACGCCGATCAGATATTTCTTTTTCTGGGCGGCAAGAGCGATCCCGGCGCGGTTGGGTTTATAATCGAGCTGCCGGATGATCCTGCGGATATTTTCCGCGGTTTCTTCGTTGACAGAGCCGCGGTTGTTTAATACCCTGTCTACGGTACCCCGGGAGACACCTGCCAGTTCTGCGATTTCTTTGATGGTTGCCATGGTACATTCCTGCTTTCTATTATATTCTTGTATTATAATACCGTAATTCTGCCTAAAAATCTATTCCCATTTTCATGGATAATTACCGAAAATAAAATTTAAAATGAAAAAGAATTGCATTAAGGGCAGAATTGAGTTACAATAAACATATATAGCGTGCACGGGCACACAACACGATGGATATCCCGATGATGCATAAAATGATTCATAAACGCTGAATATATGAACGTTGTTTTTGACGGATGCATCTGAATGATAGCCGCAACACTGGAATGGAGGGTTAAAGGGAAATGCTGTATGTAGGAATTGATTTGGGCACATCGGCGGTAAAGCTTCTGCTGATGGATGGAGACGGAAAGATACAAAGAATCGTTTCAAAGGAATATCCGTTATATTTTCCGCATCCGGGCTGGTCGGAACAAAAGCCTGAGGACTGGTATGAACAGAGTATGGCAGGGCTGAAGGAACTGTTAGCGGAATGTGATAAAAGCCAGGTGGCGGGTATCAGTTTCGGCGGCCAGATGCATGGGCTTGTGATACTGGATCGGGAAGATAACGTGATCCGCCCGGCGCTTTTGTGGAATGACGGAAGAACCTTTGAGGAATGTGATTATTTGAATAATGTAATAGGAAAGGACAAATTATCCGAGTATACGGCAAATATTTCCTTCACAGGGTTTACGGCCCCCAAGATTTTGTGGATCAAAAACAAAGAGCCGGAAAATTTCGCAAAGATCGAGAAGATCATGCTGCCAAAGGATTATCTGGCATATAAGCTTTCCGGCGTACACTGCACGGATGTTTCCGATGCTTCCGGTATGCTGTTGTTTGATGTGAAGAACCGCTGCTGGTCCAAAGAGATGATGGAGATCTGCGGCGTAAGGGAAGAACAGCTTGCGAAGATTTTTGAAAGCTATGAAGTTGTGGGAACTTTGAAGCCGGAACTTGCGGAAGAGCTGGGGCTGCCTGAGACAGTGAAGATCATCGCAGGCGCGGGGGACAATGCGGCTGCGGCAGTGGGAACAGGAACCGTGGGCGACGGTATGTGTAATATTTCTCTTGGCACCAGCGGGACGATCTTTATCTCCTCAAAGGAATTCGGCGTGGATAAATATAATGCACTGCATGCCTTTGCGCATGCGGACGGGCATTATCATCTGATGGGCTGTATGCTGAGCGCCGCTTCCTGTAATAAATGGTGGATGGAGGATATCCTGAAAACGGAGGATTTCGGCGGTGAACAGGGTCAGATCGAAAAGCTTGGAGAAAATCATGTTTACTTCCTGCCTTATCTGATGGGCGAGAGATCCCCTCACAATAACCCGAACGCAAGGGGAACCTTTATCGGTATGACGATGGATACCACAAGGGCGGACATGACGCAGGCGGTATTGGAAGGCGTTGCATTTGCCCTGCGGGATTCTTTTGAAGTGGCAAGATCGCTGGGAATTCAGATTGAGCGGACAAAGATCTGCGGCGGCGGCGCGAAGAGCCCGTTATGGAAAAAGATGATCGCTAATATACTGGGTATTAAAGTGGATGTGATCGAGAGCGAGGAAGGCCCCGGCTATGGCGGCGGGATGCTGGCGGCAGTGGGCTGCGGCGAGTTCGCGTCAGTAGAGGAGGCGGCGCAGAAGCTGGTGAAGGTTGTAGACACGGTAGAGCCCGATCCGGATCTGACCGCGAAGTACGAGGAGAGATACCGGCAGTTTAAGGAAATCTATCCGGCATGCAAACCGATATTTGAGATTATAAAATGAACCGGAACAGCAGTTACGGAACTGGAACAGTAACTGCCTTCGTGATTTTACCCTTTAGTGCTATCACGCAGCGATTTTAATTAGGAGGAAGGACTATGGAAATCAAAAAAGTAACGGACGCCGCTTTTCGGAAATACGGCAGAGTGATCTCTGAATTCGATTTTTCCGAACTTGTGGCAAAACTGGCGGAGACGCCGCTTCCCGAAGGTGTGGTTTATGAACCCTCGGTAGATATACTGGAAGCGCTGCCGCTGAAAGAAAAACTGGAAACAGCGTATTACGGGGAACTGCCGATCCAGATCGGCTACTGCAACGGCCATAACCATCTGTTGAACGCAGTGGAATATCACCGCTCTTCCGAAGTGGACATTGCGGCGGATGATCTGATTCTCCTGTTGGGAAGCCAGCAGGATATCACAGACGACTATACTTACGAGACTTCTAAGATAGAAGCCTTCCTCTGCCCGAAGGGAACAGGTGTGGAACTTTATGCTACAACGCTCCACTATGCACCCTGCAGCGCAGGGGACAGCGGTTTCCGCTGCGGCATCGTACTGCCGAAGGATACCAACCTGCCGCTTGATAAAAAGCATGAAGGCTATGAGGACGCGCTGATCACCGCAAAGAATAAATGGCTGATCGGACACGCCGAAGGAGGCCTTGACGCGGGAGCGCACATCGGACTGATCGGGGAAAATATTTCCGTATGACACATGAGTCATAATCGATTTATAAAAATAACCGGCGCAGCCAATAAAGTAACATTAAGCATTATACATAACACACAAAATATAAGGAGGAACAACTATCATGAACAACATTCCAAAAATCAAACTGGGTATCGTAGCTGTCAGTCGTGACTGTTTCCCGGAGAGCCTTTCCGTAAACAGGAGAAAAGCGCTTGTGGAAGCTTACAGGGCAAAATATGACGCGGAAGATATTTATGAATGCCCCATCTGTATCGTGGAGAGCGAGATCCATATGGTACAGGCATTGGAAGATATCAAGAAAGCCGGCTGTAACGCGCTCTGCGTATACCTCGGCAATTTTGGTCCGGAAATTTCCGAGACACTTCTTGCGAAACATTTTGACGGCCCGAAGATGTTCTGCGCGGCAGCTGAAGAGAGCCAGAACGATCTGGTAGGCGGCAGAGGCGATGCTTACTGCGGTATGTTAAATGCAAGTTATAACCTGAAGCTGCGTAATGTCGGCGCATATATTCCTGAGTACCCGGTAGGGACAGCGGAAGACTGTGCGGATATGATGAACGAATTCCTGCCCATCGCAAGAGCGCTGGTCGGGCTTTCCGATTTAAAGATCATCAGCTTCGGTCCGAGGCCGCTGAATTTCCTGGCATGCAACGCACCGATCAAACAGCTCTACAATCTGGGCGTTGAAATTGAGGAAAACTCCGAACTGGATCTGTTTGAAGCATTCAACAAACATGCCGGCGATGAAAGAATTCCCGCGAAAGTTGCGGAGATGGCAGAGGAACTGGGCGCAGGCAACAAGAAGCCGGAAGTGCTTGAAAAACTTGCGCAGTATGAACTGACACTGCTCGACTGGGTTGAGGAGCACAGAGGTTACAGAAAATATGTGGCAATTGCCGGAAAATGCTGGCCCGCATTCCAGACACAGTTTGGATTTGTGCCATGTTATGTAAACAGCCGCCTGACAGGCATGGGTATTCCTGTATCCTGTGAAGTGGATATCTACGGCTGTCTGTCCGAGTTTATCGGAACCTGTGTGAGCAACGATATCGTTACCCTGCTTGACATTAATAACTCCGTACCGGCAGATATGTATAAAGAGGCTATCGAGGGTAAATTTGATTATACACACAAAGATACCTTTATGGGCTTCCACTGCGGCAACACCTGCACCAAGAAACTGAGCTTCCATGAGATGAAATATCAGATGATCATGGCGCGCAACCTGCCTGTTGAAGTGACAAACGGAACGCTCGAGGGCGACATCGTTCCCGGCAATATTACATTCTACCGTCTCCAGTCCACAGCGGACTGCAAACTGCGTGCCTATGTGGCGCAGGGCGAGGTTCTTCCTGTTGCAACGAAATCCTTCGGCGGCATCGGTGTATTTGCGATCAAGGAAATGGGCAGATTCTACCGTCATGTGCTGATCGAGAAGAACTATCCTCATCACGGCGCGGTTGCATTCGGCCATTACGGAAAAGCCCTGTTTGAAGTATTCAAATATCTGGGCGTTCCGGTAGAAGATATCAATTATAATCAGCCGAAGAGCCTGCCCTACCCGACAGAGAATCCGTTCTGCTGATAAGCAGGTCAGATAACAGGGGCCGTTTCCGCATAAAATATGTGCGGATGCGGCTCTTTTGTGTTAATATAGATACTATGAAAAAAGAGACAATACCCGGTAAGAATATTTCCGCCAACAGAGCCTTCCGCATTATGCTGACAGGCTTTATCATCATGCTTTTTGTGGCGCTTTTCTGCGCCGTATATTTTTCCGTAAAAATGAAACAGGTGAGCGAAGCTGATGCGCGGACCTATGAAATCTATGATATGCATTATGTGTTTATTGCGGACAATGCGGAGAAGGAATTCTGGAACGAAGTTTATGCGGCGGCGGTGGAAGAAGGGGAAAAAGAGAACGTTTATGTGGAACGCCTGGGGGAAAACCTGAATGTAAACTATCAGACGGAGGATCTTTTGCGGATCGCCAACAATTCCTCAGTGGACGGGATCATCTTCTGCGGGGAGGACAACGAGGAGACTGTAAAACTGATCAACGAGGCGGTGCATAAAGGGATTGCCGTGGTTTCCCTGCGGCAGGATATCGAAGATTCCGAAAGGCAGTGCTTTGTGGGCGTCAACAGTTACGATCTCGGGCTGGAATACGGAAAGCAGATTCTGGAACTGGCGCAGCAGGAGGAGATGCTGAATCCCAGAATCTGTATTCTGGCGGATAACACGATGTCCGAATCCAAACAGAATCTGATCACCTTTGCCATCAGGGACTGTTTTTCCGAGGCGGAACAGGGGGAGGGAAACCTGCCGGAGATGGAGATCCGGAAGATCGACGCATCGGACGCGTTCAGCGCGGAGGAGGCGATCCGCGACATTTTTATGGACAGCCAGAATCTGCCGGATATCATGGTCTGCCTGAACAGCGTTTACACACAGTGCACTTATCAGGCGGCAGTGGATTACAACCGGGTAGGGGAAGTGAAGATTCTGGGATACTATTCCACGGACGCGATCCTGGACGCGGTGGAGAAACGGATCATATATTCTACGGTGCAGATCGATACGCAGGAGATGGGGAGCCAGTGCATCAGGGCGCTGACAGAGTACCATGAGAGCGGGTATACCAGTTCCTATGTGCCGATCAGTACGCAGGTCATCGGAAGCGCGGAGGCAAAAAGGCTCCTGCAGGAAGCGGAGGTGGAAGATGCTGGTAACTAAATGGAATAACGCTTCGATACAGATCAAGCTGACCGTCTCTTTTACCTTTACGCTGATCATCATACTGGTGATGAACCTGTTTATGTATGTGAATATCAATTCCATGACATCCCGGGTGGACGAGGTGTATGTCAGCAATGTGAACTTAAACGAGTTGTCGGAGGCGCTTCAGGTCCTGCATGAATCCGTGAGAGGATATCTGGATACAAAAAGTTCGGATTCGCTGGATTCCTATTACAGGGCGGATCAGGAATACAGGGAACTTTTGGAGGGACTGAACCAGCGCGTGGTCAATAACCGGATGAAGATCACGGAGAAAAATATTAAGGCGCAGTCCGAAACCTATCTGGAGACGATCTATGAGACGGTACAGGCAAAACGCGGCAGGAATGTGGAACGGTACAAGACTTACTACGACGAGGCAACGGAAATCTACGGGGATATCCAGAACTGCATCTATTCTTTGAATAACGAACAGTTTAAAAATAATTCCGGCAGTTATATGATACTGCTTTCTTCCCTGCGCTATATGGAGATTATCAGCACTGTGATTCTGGCGATGATCGGCTGCATTAACCTTGTCATGGTGTTTATGCTGACAAGAAATATGACAAGCCCGCTGATCAAGCTCTCCAAAGCCGCAAACGAAGTGGCGGAAGGTAACTTCAACGTGGAGATCGAAGATACGGAGAGCGGGGACGAGATCGGCATCGTATCAAGGGCCTTTCAGAAGATGGTCACGAGCATCCAGATCTATATTCAGGAGATCAAAAACAGCATGGAGCGGGAGAGCCGCATGAAGGAGAAGGAACTGCTGATGGAAAGCAGTATGCGGGAGGCGCAGCTGATGACGCTGCAGGCGCAGATCAACCCTCATTTCCTGTTTAATACCTTAAATGCCGGCGCCCAGCTCGCCATGATGGAAGGAGCGGACAAGACCACAGAGTTTATTGAAAATATGGCGGATTTTTTTCGTTATAATATCAAGAAGATGAACCAGGATACCACCGTCGGTGAAGAGGTGCAGCTGGTGGATAATTATATTTATATTTTGAATGTGCGTTTCACGGGAGAGATCCATTTTGAGAAGGAGATAGATGAGAAGGTGCTGGAGGTGAAGGTGCCCAGTATGATCCTGCAGCCGATTGTGGAAAACGCCGTCAATTACGGGATCAGAAATATCGGCAGGGAAGGAAAAATAAAGCTGACAGTATACCGGAAGGATAAATTTATTTATCTGTCCGTGTGGGACAACGGTATCGGCATGAGCGAAGAAAAGATTTCCCAGATCCTGAAGGGGGAACTGAAGGAAGTCGACCTGAAGTCCAATTCCAACGGCATCGGGCTCGGGAATGTGATAGAACGGTTGAAGCTTTATACGGGCAGGGAAGATGTGATGGAGATAAAAAGCGCGGGGAAAGACGAAGGATCGGAGTTTACGGTGAAAGTGCCGGCGCATATTTAAACAGTATGGTATAAACAATATACTATAGATAGTATGCTATAGACAATATATTAGAAATGATATGCCGCAAAAGCGGGAACTGAGAGAGTAAAAGAGGTGGAAATATCATATGTACAGAATCTTACTGGTGGATGATGAGGGGATCGTCCTGAATTCTCTGGAATTTATCATAGAGAAGAATTTCAGCGGCAGCTATGAAATGGAAACGGCGAAGACAGGACGCGGTGCAATAGAGTCGGCGGAACATTTCCGTCCGGATATCGTGTTCATGGATATCCAGATGCCGGGAATCAACGGGATCGATGCTATGCGGGAGATCCGTAAATTTTCGCCGAATGTGATCTTTGTGGTGCTGACCGCCTATGATAAATTTGATTATGCGAAGGAGGCGATAGGCCTCGGCGTGATGGAATATTTGAACAAGCCCGTAAAACAGAAGGTTGTGGTGGAAGTGATCGGCAGGGCGATGGAAACCATCGACGAAAGGCGGAAAAAACGCAAGGACGATCTGCAGATCAAGGAACGTATGGAAACCGTGATGCCCATTATCGAGAATGGTTTTATTTATTCCATTCTGCTGCAGGAGAGGTTTGAGGAGGACATCGAAAATTATAAAAACCTGCTCGGGATCACGGCGAACTGGGGCTATATGCTGGCGGTGGTGTTCGGGGACAGGCAGCAGGGAAATTATATGACCAATGCGGTGGGCACCAGTGTCAAAACCCAGATGGACTATTATCCGAAGGTGCGGGAGATTCTGAAGAATACCTTCCCGGAGGGGATTGTCGGAAATGTGAGCGCAAATAAGATTCCCGTTTTTATGCCGGCAGAAGAACTGAAAATGCCCTATAACAAAAGGATTGAGATGATCGAGCAGTCCAGAGAGGCCGTGCGGAGCATGAACAGGGCGACCGGGCTTTCCTTCCGGATCGGTATCGGGGGGGTTGTAAAACTGAAGGACACCCTGCAGTCCTATGACGGTGCGTTAAAGGCGCTGTATTCCACAAAGGGCAGTGTCGCCCATATGGATGACCTGCCGATCGCGGTGGAATATGAGGAAAATTATCCGGTGGAGACGGAAGAGGCTGTTTTCGAGAAACTGCGGGACGGTAAGATCGAAGAATGTTTGACGCAGACGGATAAGTTTTTTGACTGGATGGTGAGCCAGTACGGCGACGATGAGATGAGCATCAAGCTGAAGGTGCTGGAGTTTGTGATGAACGGCGAATCCATTATGTACCGCAACGGCGGACATCTGTACCGTTTTGACAGCAGAAAAAATTATCTGCAGGAAGTTTTTGGCATCAAGGGATATGACTTCCTGAAAAAATGGTTTATGGAAAAGATGAGAAGCGCCGCGTCGACAATGGTGAAGGGCGGCGAGGATCACGCAAACGATTTGATCCGGCAGGCGCAGGAATATATTGACAGCCATTTCCATAAGGACATGTCTCTGGATGATATCTCCAGAGAACTGAATATCAGTCCTTATTATTTCAGTAAGCTTTTCAAGGAGGAGACAGGCGAGAACTTCGTGGAATATGTGACGGGGCGGCGCATGGAAAGGGCAAAGCATCTGCTGAAGAATCCGGATAAAAGCATTAAGGAGATCTGTGCGGAAGTGGGGTATTCGGACCCGAACTACTTCAGCCGGATATTCAAAAAGTATCAGGGGGTTTCACCTACGGAGTATAAGGAGAATGTCGGAGGAAATTGACGGGAGGCCGGGAATTGTTATGAGAAAGAAATGGAAAGAATTACCGCTGATTTTGTTACTGTTGATTTTGACAGCCGTATCAGTGATGGGCTGCGGGCAGGCGGCGGGAGAGAATGATGTGGAGGAAGAGGAGAGCGACGCGGTCCAGATCGGGTTTTCGATGGATTCCTTTCTGATCGAAAGATGGCAGAGGGACAGGGACATATTCGTGTCCAAAGCACAGGAGCTGGGGGCGGAGGTAAATGTGCAGAATGCCAACGGGGAAGTAAGTAAACAGATATCCCAGATCGAATATTTTATCGAGAAGGAAATGGATGTCATCGTCATTGTGGCGATAGACGGAGAGACCCTGACGGAAGTGGTGGAAAAGGCGAAAAAGGCGGGGATTAAGGTGATCGCCTATGACAGGCTGATCCTGAATGCGGATGTGGATATCTACATCTCCTTTGACAATGAAAAGGTGGGGACGCTGATGGGAGAGTATCTCCGGAAGGCGCTCGGGGATGAAGGGACGATCATCTGTATCAACGGATCGCCTGTAGATAATAATGTGACATTTGTGTCAGGAGGGTTTGAAAAAGCGCTGGAGGGGTCCGATATCAGGATTGACAGGGTCGGCTATGCGGATAACTGGCTGGCGGAGGTAGGCTTTGATTTTGTCAGCAGTTATCTGGCGGAGGAGAAGGTGCCGGATGCGGTCATGTGCGGCAACGATGATATCGCGACGCAGGTTGTGAAGGCGCTTTCGGAAAACCGTCTGGCGGGCCAGGTGTATGTAACAGGGCAGGATGCGGATCTGGTAGCCTGTCAGAGGATCGTGGAAGGAACACAGTATATGACGGTCTATAAACCTTTGGAGTTGCTTGCCCAGAGCGCGGCGGAAATAGCGGTGGCGATGGCGGAGGGAGAGGTGCCCGAAACAGGGGCGACGATTTATAACGGATCTTACGATGTGCCCTTTGAAAAACTCGAACCGGTGGCGGTGACAAAGGAAAATATGGATGAGGTTATCATCGGAAAATATCATCAGAAGAGTGATGTGTATTTGAATGTACAGGGATAAATAGCATTTTTTTGTGGTTAGCACATTTTTGACAACAAAAAAATCCAGATTTGTGCATATTGACAAAAAAAGAACATGAAAAAGTGAAGAAACTGACAAGTTAATGCTAGTAAAGCTGTGTTAGAGTAAAAAATGTGAAGAGTATTTTGCAGTGCGGGAGATGTCTGCAGCAGGAAGATTTCCCGATGTAAAAGATGTTTCACATAAAAAAAGAAAGGGAGGATATTAAAAATGTCCAAAAAGTTACTTAGTGTTTTACTCAGCACAGCAATGGTAGCAGCTCTCCTTGTGGGATGCGGTAATTCTGCAGCAGAAGAACCCGCAGCAGCTACCGAAGAAGCGGCTCCCGCAGAAGAAGCAGCGGAAGAGCCCGCAGCAGAGGAAGAAGAAGCGGCTCCCGCGGCAGAATCCAACGGAACAAAAGTTGGTGTTTCCATGCCGACAAAGGATCTGCAGAGATGGAATCAGGACGGCGCAAACATGGAAGCCGAACTGAAAGCAGCAGGTTACGAAGTTGACCTTCAGTATGCAAACAACGAGCCTCAGACTCAGGTTTCCCAGATCGAAAATATGATCTCCAACGGTGCAAACGTACTGGTTATCGCAGCGATCGAAGCATCTTCCTTAGGTGAAGCGCTGGATATGGCTAAAGCAGCTAATATTCCGGTTGTTGCTTATGACCGTCTTCTGATGAACTCTGACGCGGTTTCCTACTATGCAACATTTGACAACTACAAAGTAGGCCAGGTGCAGGGACAATACATCATCGATACACTTGATCTTGACAATGCGGACGGTCCTTTCAACCTTGAGATCACAGCAGGTGACCCGGGCGACAACAATGCACCGTTCTTCTACAGCGGCGCTATGGATCTGCTTCAGCCTTACATCGACGAGGGTAAGCTGGTAGTAAAATCCGGTCAGACAGCATTTGAAGAAGTAGGTACACCTCAGTGGAAGACAGAGACGGCTCAGTCCAGAGCAGATAACATCATCAGTTCCTTCTATGCAGACGGCACAAACATTGATGTATGGCTTTGCTCCAACGACTCCACAGCACTCGGTGTTGAGACAGCGCTGGCAAACAGCTACAACGGCGAATATCCGATCGTTACCGGTCAGGACTGCGATATTGAGAATACAAAGAACATGATCGCCGGCAAACAGTCCATGTCCGTATTCAAAGATACACGTACTCTTGCAACTCAGGTTGTTAAGATGGTTGGCCAGATCTTAAACGGCGAAGAAGTAGATGTAAACGATACCGAGACTTATGACAACGGTACAGGTGTCATTCCTTCTTTCCTCTGCGATCCTGTATTTGCAGATGCAAACAACTACAAAGAGCTTCTGATCGACTCCGGTTATTACACAGAGGATCAGCTGCAGTAAGAGGTTTTGACTCAACTGAAACAGTATAAAGAACAACATACAGGCGGGTTTTTATAACCCGCCTGTACTAAAGTGGAGAGTAATCAATAATGATTGGAGGGAGTTATTTTGGCAAAAGTATTACTTGAGATGAAAAATATTACCAAAACCTTCCCCGGCGTTAAAGCGCTTGACAACGTGAATCTGAAAGTGGAGGAAGGCGAGATCCATGCTCTGGTAGGGGAAAACGGAGCGGGAAAGTCTACCTTGATGAACGTTTTGAGCGGCATCTATCCTTATGGTTCTTATGAGGGAGACATCATCTATAACGGTGAGGTCTGCAAGTTTAATAAGATCAAGGATTCTGAACAGAAGGGGATCGTTATTATCCATCAGGAACTTGCGCTTGTTCCCTATATGTCCATCGGTGAGAATATGTTTCTGGGCAATGAGCAGGGAAGAAAGGGTGCGATCGACTGGGATAAGACCTATGCGGAAGCGGATAAATATCTGAAGATGGTGGGGTTATCCGAATCTTCCAAAGTACTTGTAAAAGAAATCGGAACCGGTAAGCAGCAGCTTGTGGAGATCGCGAAAGCGCTCGCGAAGAACGCGAAACTGCTGATCCTGGATGAACCTACATCTTCTTTGAACGAAACCGATTCCAAAGCCCTGCTTGATCTGATGCTGGAATTCAAGAAACAGGGTATGACAATGATCATAATATCTCATAAGTTAAACGAGGTGGCTTATGTATCGGATAAGATCACGGTTGTCCGCGACGGCTCCACGATCGAGACGATGGATAAGCATACCACGGAGATTTCAGAGGATAGAATCATCAAAGGCATGGTAGGCCGTGAGATCACGGACCGTTTCCCGAAACGCCACGATGTAAAGATCGGCGATGTCAATATGGAGGTGAAGGGCTGGACCGTATACCATCCGCTTTATCCGGAGCGAAAAGTGGTGGATAACGTATCCTTTAATGTACATAAGGGCGAAGTGGTCGGCATTTACGGCCTGATGGGCGCGGGACGTACGGAGCTGGCGATGAGTATTTTCGGTCAGTCCTACGGGACGGGTATTACCGGAACGCTTATGCTGGGCGGGAAGGAAATGCATTTAAAAACGCCTCAGGAAGCGATCAAAAACAAACTGGCATATGTGACCGAGGACAGAAAAGGAAACGGACTGGTACTGACCAATTCCATCAAGATCAATACCTCTCTGGCAAATCTGGACAGCATCAGCAGCCACAAAGTGATCGACAAGGACAAAGAATATCAGATTGCCGAGGAATACAGAGGAAAACTGAAAACAAAATGCCCTACGGTAGAACAGAACGTGGGAAATCTTTCCGGCGGAAATCAGCAGAAGGTACTGCTCGCGAAATGGATGTTTACCGACCCGGATGTGCTGATCCTGGACGAACCCACAAGAGGTATCGATGTCGGCGCGAAATATGAGATCTACTGTATCATCAACGATCTTGTGGCGGCGGGAAAATCCGTGGTGATGATCTCTTCCGAACTGCCGGAGGTGCTTGGCATGAGCGATCGGATCTATGTTATGAACGCGGCAAGGATCGTCGGGGAACTGAATGCGGAAGAAGCAACGCAGGAGCTGATCATGAGCAGCATCTTAAAATCAGGAGAGGGGGCATAAAAAATGGAAAATATAAAAATTGCAGATGTTTTAAAAAAGTATACCATGGTCATTGCCCTGATCCTGGTCATTATATTTTTTCAGGTGGGAACAGAGGGAAAAATCCTGTTTGCACAGAATATCAATAACCTGATCTCACAGAACGCCTATGTTTTTGTGCTGGCAACCGGTATGCTGCTGTGTATCCTGACCGGCGGCAACATTGACCTTTCGGTCGGTTCTATTGTCTGTTTTGTGGGCGGCATCGGCGCAGTCATGATGTCGAACGGAAACAATATGATCCTGGCGGTCATTGTGATGCTGGTCATCGGGCTTTTAGTAGGTATGTTTCAGGGGTTCTGGATCGCTTATATCAAGGTACCGCCGTTCATCGCGACACTGGCGGGCATGTATGCGTTCAGGGGACTGTCGAACGTTGTATTGCAGGGATATGCGGTTTCCGTTACGGATACGGCTTTCCTGAATATATTCGGCGGCGGCGCCGAGTGCTATATACCGGACTTTTTCGGCGGCGAAACCATGAATATGACCTGTCTGATCGCAGGCGTGCTGATTGCGGCAGTTTATATTCTGGTTACGGTGAAAACCAGAATTTCCAGAAAGAAAAAAGGTTATGAGACCGGTTCTCTGACCGGAGACGCGGTGAAGGCTGTTGTGATCAGCGCCCTGATCATCTGGCTGTTCTACAAGCTGGCAAACTTCAGGGGAATTTCGGCGGCGCTGATCTGGATCGCGCTGATCCTGCTGATCTACTCTTATATTACAAACAAAACAACGATCGGACGTTATCTGTACGCAGTGGGCGGCAACGAAAAGGCAACCAGGCTTTCCGGTGTCAACACAAAGAGAGTTTATTTCTTCGCGTATGCCAATATGGGGCTTCTGGCGGGCCTTGCGGGTATTCTGACGATCGCGAGGGCGGCTTCCGCACAGCCCACTTACGGTCAGGGCTATGAGATGGACGCAATCGCAGCCTGCTTTATCGGCGGCGCTTCCGCATACGGCGGCGTAGGTTCCGTTATGGGGATGGTGGTCGGCGCTACACTGATGGGCGTGATCAATCAGGGTATGAGTATCATGGGTATCAACGCAAACTATCAGAGCGTGGTAAAAGGACTGGTTCTTTTGATCGCCATCATCTTTGATGTGATGTCCAAGAAAGAAAAGAATTAAGGGGGAGGATGAAGAGAATGAAAAATGCTATAACAGTATTGAGAAAAAATACGATGATATTTGTCCTGGTCCTGGTGTTCCTTTTCTTTACACTGATGACAAAAGGACAGATGTTTACGGCGCTGAACTTTAATGCGCTGATCACACAGAACGCCTATGTATATATTCTGGCAACCGGTATGCTGATGTGTATGCTGACCGGCGGCAATATCGACTTGTCCTGCGGCTCCTTTGTCTGCTTTGTGGGAGCTATCGGCGGTATCTGCATGGTGACAAAGGAAATGGGAACCGGTATATCCATACTGATCATGCTGCTCGTGGGTATTGTGTATGGTTCCATCCTGGGCTTTATCATCGCCTATATGAATATTCCGCCCTGGATTGCTACCCTTGCGGGCTATCTGGCATTCCGCGGCTGGGCGACGGCGCTGCTGAGCGCAAACAGTTCAACAGGAAGTATCGCGCCGTTTCCGAAAAGCTATTTGAGCATCTTCTCCGGCAAGATCTTTGAGACGGCGATCGGTGTATTTAATGTGCCCTGCATGGTCATCGGTGTGATTACCTGCGCTGTTGTGATCGCGGTTATGATCATGGGAAGAAAGAACAGAGTGAAAAAGGGCTACGAAGTGGAATCTATGGCGGCTATGATCGCCAAAATGGTGATCGCCGTTGCAGTGATCCTGCTATTTGCCTACAAACTGGCGTTTTCCGGCGGGCTTCCCACGGTACTGCTCTGGGTGGTTGCCGTTGTACTGGTCTACCAGTTCATTACATCCAAGACAACGATCGGCCGTTATTTCTATACGATCGGCGGCAATAAGGAGGCTACAAGGCTTTCCGGTATCGACACAAAGAAGATCATGTTCATGGCGTACCTGAATATGGCGGTCCTGACCGTTATCAGCGCCTTTACGGTTGTCGCGAGGTTCCAGGCGGCAAACGCTACGGCGGGAACAAACTTTGAGATGGATGCGATCTCTGCCTGCGTGGTGGGCGGCGTGTCCGCATACGGCGGTTCCGGTACAGTGTTCGGCATGGTGGTCGGTGCAACACTGATCGGCGTGATCAACCTCGGCATGAGCCTGATGGGTGTGGATGCGAACTGGCAGAGGGTGATCAAAGGCGTCGTACTTCTGGCGGCCGTTGTATTTGAGATTTTAAACAATAAAGACAAAATGAAGGATTGATTACTCTCATAATAAATCAGAAAAAGAGGCTGTCCTGCTTCGGCAGGGCGGCTTCTTTTCACATAAGCCGCTTTTGAACAGAGCGGCTGTTGTTAGTTTTGACTTTTATAAGTTTTATGGTTAGAATGGATGGTAAGTCTGCCGGTATATTTCGGCAGAACTTTTGACAGGGGAATAAACGGGTAAAATTATGAAATTTTTACTGGCGGCGATTCATGCAAAATATATCCATACCGGACTGGCGGTTTACAGTCTCAGAAGTTATGCGGGGAAAGAGATGCGGGAGCATGTCGAAGTGGCGGAATATACTATCAATCAGCGTATGGAACAGATTCTGGCAGACATTTACCGGAGGAGCCCGGACGTGATCGGATTTTCCTGTTATATCTGGAATTTTTCCATGATAAAAAAGCTGGTCAGGGAACTGGCTAAATTACTGCCGGGGGTTCCGGTCTGGCTTGGGGGTCCTGAGGTTTCTTATGAATATGAAAAGATACTTGCAGAATATCCGGAAGTATCAGGGATCATGACGGGGGAAGGGGAGGAGACCTTTCGGGAATTGCTGCAGGCTTATCTGGATGCGGAGCGGGGTGTTCCTGCGAACGCAGAAGCAACGGGAGGGATAAAAGAGACAAGGACGCAAGACGGGCAAAAGACAGATGCACAAAGGGAAACGGAAAATACAGGAGCAGAAAAAGAATTCCGAAAGCGGCAGAAGAACCTTCGGGGGCAGCCGGTCAGCGGGATCAGGGGAACAGCGACACGGGAAGGGTTTTTCGGGGCCAGAGAGCCGCTCGACATGGACAGGCTTCCTTTTTATTATGAAGAACTTGAAGAAACCGAAAAAGAAGAGATCAAAAACAAGATCGTTTATTATGAATCCGGCAGAGGCTGTCCTTTCCGCTGCAGTTATTGCCTCTCATCCATTGAGAAACAGGTGCGCCTGCGGGATACAGAACTGGTAAAAAGAGAGCTTCGGTTTTTTCTGGACAGAAAGGTAAAACAGGTAAAATTTATAGACCGGACCTTTAACTGCGATCAGGAACATGCCGTGGAAATCTGGCGGTACCTGCTGGAACATGATAACGGCGTTACAAATTTTCATTTTGAAATAGCGGCGGAACTTTTGACACAGAAGGAACTGGAACTTCTTTCAGGGATGAGGCCGGGGCTGATCCAGCTGGAGATCGGCGTGCAGACGACAAACCGGGAAACGCTGCAGGCGATCCACCGCCCTGAAAATCTGGAAAAACTAAAAATGACAGTAATGTCTGTTTTGAACTTTCGGAATATCCATCAGCATCTCGATCTGATCGCGGGGCTTCCCTTTGAAGATCTGAAAAGCTTTCGGCACTCCTTTAACGATGTCTTTTCGATGAAGCCGGATCAGCTGCAGCTCGGCTTTCTGAAAGTGCTGAAGGGTTCGGAGATGTACGAAAAGGCGGAGGAATACGGGATAGTATATCAGTCCGAACCGCCCTATGAAGTCCTTTATACCAGATGGCTTTCCTACGAAGAGGTACAGGAATTAAAGAAAGTGGAGGAGATGGTGGAGCTGTTTTATAACAGCGGGCAGTTTGGTTTTACGCTGGAAGTGCTTCAGAGGCTTTTTAAGACTCCTTATGATATGTTTCTGGGGCTGGCGGAATTTTATCAGAAAAAAGGATTTTTCATAAACAGTCCATCGAGAAATTACAGGTATGAAGTGATGCTGGAATTCGCGGAAAGCCGGAAAGCGGGCGAAGAAGCAAATAAACTGTTCAGAGAGCTCCTCACCTTCGACCTGTATCTGAGAGAGAAAGCAAAGAGCAGGCCGGCGTTTGCAGGGGATATCCGTAACCGTTATCAGGAGATATCGGCATTTTACAGGCGGCAGGAGAAAGAGCCGGATCTGCTTGCGGAGTATGTGGAAAAGGGATATGACAGCAGACAGATGATGCGCATGACGCATATGGATGTTTTTCGCTATCCGGTATGGGACAGGAACTGGCTGGGCGGAGCAAAGCTGAGTGAACTGTACCCGGAAGAGGAGCGGTTTGTGCTGTTTGATTATGAGAAGAGAAATCCGCTGAATCATGAAGCGGCATATATTGTCATTGATGAGGCATGATCAGAGAGATTTTATTCTTGCATATAAAGTTGTATAATAGAAGGATAGATGATCGCGGATAAATAATGGCTGATGATCGGGAGCAAAACAGATGATAATGAATGGCGAATGGATAATAGAAAAATAAACAATGGCGGAACAGATAAGATAGATAATAGCAGGAAAGGACAGCGGGCTGTGAAAAAGAGGACAAAAGAGATACTGGATCTGTTGGAACAGGAGTACGGGACGGATTATAAATGCTATCTGAACCATGAAAATGCGTGGCAGCTTCTGATCGCTACGATCCTGAGCGCACAGTGTACGGATGCGCGGGTCAATATCGTAACGAAGGATCTGTTTCAAAAATACCCTGCAGTCAGTGCTTTCGCAAATGCGGACCTGAAAGAGCTGGAACAGGATATCCACTCCACCGGATTTTATCATAACAAGGCGAAAAATATCATTGCCTGCTGCCGGGATCTGGAGGTAAAGTTTGGCGGAGAAGTGCCGGGCAGCCTTGAGGATCTGACATCGCTGGCAGGTGTGGGCAGAAAAACCGCGAATGTGATCCGGGGGAATATATTTCATGAACCGAGCGTGGTCGTGGATACCCATGTGAAAAGGATATCAAAAAGGCTGGGGCTGACGAAGGAAGAAGATCCGGTGAAGGTGGAGTTTGACCTGATGAGGGAATTGCCGAAAGACCGCTGGATCTTGTGGAATATCCATATTATCCGTCTGGGCAGGACGATCTGCAAGGCGCCGACACCGAACTGTGCGGAATGTTTTCTGCAGGGAGTATGTATTGATTATGCTAACCGGGAGAAAGCAAAGAAGACAGTAAAGAAAATACCGGGGAAAAAGAAGGAAGCGGCAAAGAAGACGGCAGATGAAAAGAAGAAGGCGGCAGAGAAGACGGCAGATAAAAAAGAAGAAAGCAGTAAAGAAGACGGCAGATAAAAAAGAAGAAAGCAGTAAGGAAGGCGGCAGATAAAAAGGAAGAAAGCAACAAAGAAGACGGCAGATAAAAAAGAAGAAAGCAACAAAGAAAACATCAGATGCAAAAGGAATATCGCAGAATAAGACAGATAGACAGCCTGCCGGGACGCGGGAATAGAGGGAAAGCATGATAAATACATATATTGTGATAGATTTGGAGACAACAGGACTCAGCGCAAAACTGGATAAAATTATAGAGATCGGCGCCGTAAAATTTGTGGAAGGAAAAGAACAGGAAGTATTTTCCAGTTATATAAATCCGGGTGTTAAACTGCCGGAGCGGATCGTGGAACTGACAGGCATCACGGATGCGGATGTACGGGATGCGCCATATATAGAAGAGGTTTTGGATGAACTGGAGGCTTTTTTGGGCGGGGAGATTTTGCTGGGACACAATCTGCTGTTTGATTATTCCTTTTTGAAGCGGGCATTTTCTTTTCAAAGGAGGTCTTTTGAAAAAAGCGGCATAGATACATTACGGATAGCCCGCACCTGTCTTCCTCAGGCGGAGCATAAGGGACTGGGGGATTTATGCAGGCTCTATGATATCCCGATCAGGGCACACAGGGCAGTGGGAGATGCCAGAGCGACGGGGCTTCTGTATCAGAAACTGCTGCAGGAATTCGGGGAAAGGGAGGATATGCAAAAATGTTTTGAGGCAAAGCCCTTGAACTGTCAGGTCAGAAAAGATACACCGGCTACGGCGCCGCAGAAAGGCCTGTTGTATAAACTGCATGCGCAATACGGCATCCTGCCGGAGTATGATGTGGAAAAACTGACAAAATCGGAGGCAAGCCGCCATATCGACAGTATCCTGAGTGCGCACAGGGCGGTAAAGGGTTAGGGCAGATCAGCCTTTTACCGCTTCATCCAACAGGGCGAGGATTCTCGGTTTTGAGAGCGAGCGGATCTTTTGAGCTTTTTCCTTCAGGGCGGGTAATTTATCCTGCTCTCCGTATTCCAGGTAAAGCTTTACCAGTTTTTCATAGGAGGCGGTAATGTCGGAGCCGATGGAAACAGCGAAGGCAAGTACTTTTTTAGCAGCCTGTTTCCGCTCTTCTTCCGGGCAGAGCTGTGCGCCTTCTCCCCAGTTTTGCAGCAAAAGGGAAGCCCATTCCTGCAGCAGAGTGATCAGCTCTTCAAAATTCCGGTCATATTCGGAGAGCAGATTGATATTCGGCGCGCCGTACTCCAGTTTCAGTTCGGTATTGGAGTATCCCGCAAAATTGACGATTTTTTTGCCGGAAAGTTCCCGGAGCTTTTCATGGTATTCTTCTATTTCCGGCAGATCTCCAAGAACATCCAACGGCAGATCCTGCAGGGGAATGGCAACATAATCCAGATTTTCCAAAGATTTACGTCTGGTGGAATCTGCTTCCCGTTCCCGTTCCCAGAAATTATCGACATACTGTTTTTCTTTTTTTGTTCTCCGTTTCATCGAGAAGGAGAACAGAAAGCCAAAAACGATAAAACTTGCAAAAAAAGGGTATTTCATATATAATTATCCCAAATACACAGGGAATCCTTTCTGATTATTTCCGCAGGTGACAGGCAGGCGGATACACTGTTTTTATAACCTGATATCGGAGAAAAGCGTTTCCCGGACAGGAGTAGATGAAAAATGTTCAATAAAAATAAAAAATCCGTCCGAATTATTTCAGCGATCATTATTATCCTGCTGGTACTTGCAATGCTGGCATCGGTACTGTTATACCTTATATAAAAGAAGGTTCATGCCTTGCAGATGATATCGGGATTGCAGAGCAACTTCTGCAGTGCGGGACAGCGAACGATACCGGGTTTGCGGAGCAAGTTCTGCAGTGCGGGACAGCGAATGATACCGAGTTTGCGGAGCAAGTTCTGCAGTGCAGGACAGCGAACGATACCGGGATTGCAGAGCAAGTTCTGTAGTGCAGGACAGCGAACGATACCGGGATTGCAGAGCAAGTTCTGCAGTGCAGGACAGCGAACGATACCGGGATTGCGGAGCAAATCTCGCAAAGTGAGCCCTGCTCACTATAGTATAAGGCGTAGTCAGTGAAAAAATCAATAATAATTGAGAAAATAGCCGGATAACTTTATGAATATTATCTATTGGAAGAGGGGAAGTCTTATAATAGAATTAGTATAAGGACGGTTCATTTAAGGTTTTTACAAAGAAGCGGTGATCATAATGCAAAAATGGTGGAAAAAAATTTTAATAACGACGGCTTTTTCAATCTGCTGTATGAGTACGGGACTGGATGTGAAGGCGGTCGGGAAAGACAGTAAGATTGAAGAAGGTGTAAAAATAGGGAATATTGATGTCTCGGGCATGAGTATTTCCGAAGCGGAAGGTGCAGTCGGAACTTTTGTAGAGTCTCTGAAGGATGTTCGGATCACTCTCAGGCTGGAAGGCGGACAGGATACGGTCGGTACGGCGGGAGAGTTTGGCATTACATGGGAGGACGGCGGTGAGTTGGAAGAAGCTGCCATGCTTGGAAAAAGAGGAAATATTGTGCAGCGTTATAAGACTCTTGCCGACTTGAAAAGGGAAGGCAGGAGTTATCCGCTGAATATTTCCTTTGGAAGTGATGTGCTGGACAGTATTTTGAATTCTCTCGGCGAGACATATGATCAGGAAGCGGTAGATGCTTCTCTGACAAAAACAGAAAGCGGATTTCAGATCACAGAAGGTCAGACCGGCCGTGTGCTGGATGTGGCTAAATCAAAAGAGGCGGTATTGAATTACCTGCAGAGCAGTTGGGATTACGGTAACGCGTCCATTGATCTGGTGGTGACCGTGGAGGAGCCGAAAGGCAATGCCGAGACACTGAATAAGGTAAAGGATGTACTCGGAACATACACAACATCCTATAAATCTTCCGGACCGTCGAGGGTGACGAATGTCAGAACAGGGTGTAACCATATAAACGGCGTTACGCTCTACCCGGGTGAGCAGTGCTCCGTACTGGATCTGATCACACCGTTTTCTGTTGAGAACGGATATGAACTGGCGGGTTCTTATCTGAACGGACAGGGTGTAAACAGTCTGGGCGGAGGTATCTGTCAGGTATCGACTACGCTCTATAATGCCGTGCTGAATGCAGAACTGCAGGTGGATGAGAGAAGTAATCACTCGATGATCGTTACCTATGTGGATCCTTCCGCGGATGCGGCAATTTCCGAGTCGGGCGGTAAAGATTTTAAATTTACAAATAATAAAGAATATCCAATTTATATAGAGGGAACCACGACTTCCGATAAGACCATTACGTTTACGATCTATGGTGTGGAAGACCGGTCCTCTGACAGAAAAGTGGAATATGTCAGCGAGGTGCTTGAAACGAATGTGCCGCCTACGGAAAAGATCATACCGACCGGTGATCCGGTGGGGTATGTTAACGTGCAGTCTGTCCATGTGGGGTATAAGGCGCGTTTATGGAAAGTTGTGACTGAAAACGGTGTAGAAGTCAGCAGGGAGCAGGTAAACAGCAGCTCTTATGCAGCAGTTCCCCGTACAGCCAGCGTAGGTACCGCTACGGCAGATCCTAATGTTGCCGCCCAGATTCAGGCAGCCATTGCCACAGGCAGTATTGATTATGTAAAATCCGTGGCGGGTGCACTTGCGGCGCAGGAGGCAGCGGCAGCCGCCGCCGCAGGGCAGCAGATAGGGGTTACGGAAGATATGGGAACAGGTGCAACAGATGGTTGACAGGGAAACGGGAGACCGGAATAGAGAGAAAAAAGGACAAGGAGCATCCGGCGCGGCGGGATGCTCCCCTGTGATCGAAAAGGGCCTGACGGAAAAAAACAGTCATGCCCTTTTTGTAAACTTTGACGGTCTGGATCAAATGTCCGAAAGAGAGAAACGGAAAAAATTCGGTGATATGGATATTGTTATGACAGGCTTTGCGGGCCTTCATGGCTCCGTGTTGTTGGCATGCAGGCAGCAGGAAGCGCTGTCACACCGATATCCTGTCTCTTTTCTGGAAGAAGCCAAAAAGCAGGAGAGGCTTATCTGGCAGATACCGGAGGCCGCACCGGCCGGAAAGTCCGATGACTGCAGTACATATTCTTTTTCGGAAAAAGGTATTACAGGAATGTATCTTTTGTCGGAAGGCGGCGTTTTCGCAGGGCTTTGGAATATGGGAAAACTGGCAGGTGTCGGACTGAAAGTTTACAGTAAAAAAATCCCTGTGAAGCAGGAAACGATAGAGATCTGTAATTTTTTCGATGTAAACCCGTATCAGATGCATTCAAAGGGATGTGCATTATTACTTTCGGAAAACGGCTGCAGATTAAAAGAGCGGCTTTTTGAGAGAGGAATTTGCTCGGAGGTCATCGGGTTTACAACGGAAGATAATGACAGAGTTGTCATAAACGGAGCGGAACAGCGTTATCTGCAGAAATGTTATACGGAGGCGCTGGAAGGGATATTCTGATTTGTCCTTTATTGACTTTTGTAATCTCCGGCAGTGACAAAAAACGGATAAGTTCCGGAAAAGGATAATAAAAATAATTTAAACTGCAAGAGAATGATCTCTTACCGGTCATAAGGGCATTGATCATAAACAGATTGTGGTTGAAGGAAGTAAAAGAATAAGGAAGGAACAGAAATGAGAGAACAATTATTAAGGATCATTGAAAAAAACAGCCGTATCGATTTAAAGGAACTGGCGGTTATACTGGGTGTGGAAGAAGCGGCTATCATTGAAGAACTGCAAAAGTGTGAGCAGGAGGGGGTGATCTGCGGCTATCATACGATGATCGACTGGGATAAGGTAGGTGTGGAAAAGGTATCGGCGTTGATCGAGGTGCGTGTGACGCCCCAGCGCGGACAGGGCTTTGACAAGATCGCGGAACGTATTTATAAGTATCCGGAGGTAAATGCGGTTTACCTGATCTCCGGCGGTTATGACCTGCTGGTATCTCTGGAGGGGAAAACGCTGCGCGAGGTATCCTCGTTTGTATCGGATAAGCTTTCCACTCTGGAGACCGTGATCAGTACGGCGACACATTTTATTCTGAAAAAATATAAAGACCATGGAACGATCCTGGAGAAAAAATATGAAGATACAAGAGAGAAGGTGACACCGTGAGAAATCCGTTAGCTGATAAAGTGGCAGATATCCCGTTTTCCGGGATACGTAAATTTTTTGATATTGTAAGCGAGATGCCGGATGCGATCTCCCTGGGTGTGGGTGAGCCGGATTTTGATACGCCCTGGCATATTCGTGATGAAGGGATTTATTCCCTCGAAAAAGGACGCACATTTTATACTTCCAATGCGGGCTTAAAGGAACTGAAAATGGAAGTTGCCAATTATTTAAAGAGGCGCCAGGGTCTGGAGTATGATTACAATAAAGAGATACTGATCACGGTGGGCGGTTCCGAAGCCATCGATATCGGGATGCGTGTGATGCTGAATCCCGGTGAGGAAGTATTGGTTCCCCAGCCCAGTTATGTTTCCTATGAACCCTGTGTGAGGCTGGCTGGAGGTGTACCTGTTATCATTAACTTGAAAGAGGAAAATGAATTCCGGCTGACGGCGCAGGAGCTGCTTGACGCGATCACGGACAAGACAAAGATCCTGGTGCTGCCGTTCCCGAATAACCCGACAGGCGCAATTTTGGAAGAAAAGGATCTGCAGGAAATTGCAAAAGTTTGTGTAGACAAAGATATTTTTGTAATGTCCGATGAGATATACGCGGAACTGACTTATAAGGAAAAGCATATTTCCATCGCGCAGATGCCCGGGATGCAGGAGAGGACCATACTGATCAACGGCTTTTCAAAAGCCTATGCAATGACAGGATGGCGGCTCGGATATGCCTGCGGACCTGCAGATATTATCGAACAGATGTTAAAGGTACATCAGTATGCGATCATGTGCGCGCCGACTACCAGCCAGTATGCGGCGGTGGAGGCTTTAAAGAACGGCGATGAGGATGTGCGGGAGATGCGCGAGGCTTATAACCAGCGCAGACGATATCTGGTACATGCCTTCCGTGAAATGGGCTTAGAGTGTTTTGAACCCTTTGGCGCATTCTACATATTTCCTTCCATTCAGGAGTTCGGTATGAGCAGTGATGAATTCGCCACCAGGCTTTTGATGGAAGAAAAAGTGGCGGTAGTGCCGGGAACGGCGTTTGGCGCATGCGGGGAAGGATTCCTCAGGATATCCTATGCATATTCGCTGGAGAATCTGAAGGTGGCGATCGGGCGGATCCGGAATTTTATTGAGCGGCTGCGGAAAGAGAAACAGTAAACCGTTGAAAACTAAGGAGAAAAAGAGACAGATGAAACGATTATTCGGTCAGGACTCTGCACTATTTAGGTTTTTACAGATATTGATGAATCTGGCAATAATGAATGTTCTTTTTCTTCTGACAAGTATTCCGGTCATAACGATGGGGGCGGCCTACACGGCGCTCCTGTCCTGCGTATTTGATCTGCTTATGGAAGAGGGGGAATTTTCTGCAAAATTTTATTATAAAAATTTCAGGAAAATCTGGAAACCGGCAAGTGCGATCGGAACAGCCGGTTTTATCATTCTGGTTGTACTGGGACATCATGCGGTTTATTTTTTTACCTCTGAAAGTTCAGTGAGGTTGATTGCCGCAGGTTTTTATATTGCGCTTTTTATCTGGGTATTTGGTGTGATGATCTGTCAGTTTTCGGTACTTGCCAGAAAGGGCTTTTGGGAAAAGGCAATGTTGAAAGACAGCGCGCTTTTAGCTCTGGCGAAATTTCCTGTTTATATTTTGATCTTGCTATTGGCGGTTTCTCCCCTGACGGTTTTTATGGCATCTGCATCTTTTCTGATATCCATGCTGCCGGTCATCGTGTTGTTCTGGATTGCCTGCCCGGCAATGGTATGCGGCTGGATGATGAAAAAAGTTCTGGAAAAGATATATCCGGAACTTTTTCAAAAGAGGAATGAGGAATAAGAACTGTAAGCGCTTACAATGCAAGACTGAAACAGGCGATTTCATCGTGGTTTCTATTAGTGAAATTCTCCAAATTTCGGCATGTATTTTCGACATATTTAACAAAAATCGGGAAAACTGATTTTATGTTATTGACATTTTTATAATTTGAGGTACACTTTTCTTATCAGGAAAGCCTTTTCAGAAAGAGGATGGAATATGGCAGTTACTATTGAAGACGTTGCGCGGGAAGCGCAGGTTTCAATCGCGACAGTTTCCCGAGTGATCAATGGCTCTAAAGCAGTCAGTCCTAAATTGCAGAAACGGGTGCAGGGCGTCATTGAGAAAACAAATTTTAAACCGAATACTTTTGCGCGCGGCCTTATGACAAATAAATCCAATATTATCGGTATTGTTGTGGCAGATATTTCAAACTGGGTTATCGCTTCATTGATCAAGGGAATCAACCATGTGTGTCAGGAGAGAGGGTATACTCTGCTTGTCTGTGAGTCCGGCGGAGAAAAGGAAAATGAACTCAGGCTTTTAAAGCATCTTGAGGAGCAAAGGGTGTGTGGGGCCCTTCTGACAGCAGTGGATATTACACCGGAATTGGTAAAAAAGATTTTTGAACTGCCCTATCCGATGGTTCTGGCGACGCAGGAGGCAACTGACGGAAAGCACGAGATCACAACGGTGATTCATGATAATGTGAAAGCAATCACAGATGCGGTAAATTTTCTGGTGGCTAACGGGCATAAACGCATTGCTTTTATCGGCGGACCCAAAAACGATTATTCGTCCGGCAGAAAGCGTCTGGAAGGATTTATGCGGGCGGCAGAGGAGTTTGAACTGGAAGTGGCGGAAAATTATATCGTTCATGGCAATTTCAGTTTTGAATCCGGACGTGACTGTATGAAAAAAATCTATGAGGAGAACGTGGAACTGCCGACGGCAATTCTGGCATGTTCGGATCTTATGGCGATCGGTGCAATGTCTTTTGCGAGAAATTCCGGCCTGCGGGTACCTGACGACATTTCCTTTATGGGATTTGATGATTCGGATCTGGCGATGTATTTTCATCCCTCGCTCTCGACGATCAGGATATCTTATTTTGACGAGGGAGAGCAGGCGGCAAAAAAGCTTTTCCGCCTGATCGATACAGGGGAAAAGACTACTGGTGATATCACATATGTTCCCCATCAGGTAATACGGCGTGCCAGTGTGCGGAGATTGTAGACAGAGATTAAATGAAAGAAAGCAAAAATAAAATGGAGCCTGTAAGAAAGCAGGCTCTTATAAAAAAGCAGTAGGAAAGCGCTTACATTTTGAGGAGTGTTTTTCAGGATAGTTATCACGAAACTTTTTCCCGTGAGGGAATGAGTATATATTATTTAAAAGGAGGATGTAACATGAAAAAAAGTACGAAGAAACTGTTGGCAGCATTGCTTGCTATGACTATGGCTTTCGGTCTTGCTGCCTGTGGCTCTGATGTGGAGCCTGCACCTGCGGCGGAAAGCGCAGCAGAGACGGAGATTGAGGCTGACGGGGAGCAGCAGCCCACTGAAACAGCCGGGGAAGCGGAGGCTCCTGCAGATGCGGTCGTGATTAATTTCGCATATGATGAAGGTGTTGGCGATGCAACAAGGGAAATGATTGACAAGTTTAATGCCAGCCAGAGTGATATTTTTGTAGAATCCTATAGTCTGCCGCATGATGCCAATAATCTGCACGATGATTTCGTAAATAAAATGGTGGCACAGGATACAAGCGTAGACGTAATGGCGCTGGATGTTGTTTACGTTTCCGAGTTTGCGGCTGCAGGCTGGGTGAATCCGATGGATGACCTGTATACAGCGGAAGAACTGGATGCATTCCTGCCGGGCACCGTTTCTGGTGCTACTTACAACGGAACACTGTATGCGGCACCATGGTTTACAAATGCTTCCGCATTATTCTATCGTACAGACCTGTTGGAACAGGCGGGTATTTCGGAGGTTCCTACAACATGGCAGGGGTGGCAGGATGCCTATGAAAAAGTGAAGGGCGATGTCGATTATGCGTTCAGTTTCCAGGGGATTCAGGGCGAAGCTATGGTATGTGACTGGTGTGAATTTATCTGGAGTTTTGGCGGCCAGGTTCTGGATGAAAACGGAACGGCTGTCTGCAACAGTGCTGAAAACATTGAGGCAACACAGTTTATGGCTGACTTGATCGGTACTTATGCGCCGGAAGGTGTTACAACCTATGCTGAGAGCGAGTCTGAGCAGGTATTCAAAGAGGGGAAAGCCCTTACATGCCGTACATGGTCCGGTACATGGAATGTTTTCAACGATGAAGCGGAATCCAATGTTGCAGGTAATGTGGGTATGACTTTCCTCCCCGTGAGCGAAGAGGGCGATACAGGCCACAGCTGTATGGGCGGCCTTGACCTTGTGACAAACGTATGGATTGATGATGCGCATAAAGAGGCGGCAAATACTTTTATCAAATGGATGACCAGTGAAGAAACAGAAAAAGAATTTACGCTGATTTCCAGTCAGCCGCCTGCAGTAAAAGCAATCTACAGCGATGCGGATGTATTGGAAAAGATTCCGTTCTATACAGATTTCTTTGCCATTATCGAAGCAGGCAACACCCGTCCGCTGTCCCCGAATTATGCGGAAGTATCTGATGCGATCCAGCGTAATGTGCATATGGCATTGACAGGAGAACAGTCTGTAGAGGATGCATTAAATGCGCTGCAGGGAGAAGTAGAAGCATTATCAAAGTAATCCTTTCATTGGAAGATGCATAATACCATGTGGCGGAAAGGAGGTTTTCCGCCACATTTTATATATAAGAAGCGAGAGGGAATTTCTATGAAAACTTCAAGTAAAAAAAGTGCGCAGGAGCGGCAGGATGCAAAAGTTGCCTGGCTCATGATGGCGCCTGCTCTTCTGATTCTTTCTGTCATCGCACTGTATCCTGTGTTGAGAACATTCTGGCTCAGCCTGCATGAGATGAGCCTGAAAAATCCGGGATCTGGTTATCCATTTATCGGATTGCGCAATTATATTGAAATCTTTTCGGATCAAAGGGCGATGACAGACATCGTCTTTACGATCAAATTTACTATAGTGACGGTCGTGCTGGAAATGTTTATCGGTTTTGCGGCAGCGCTTGTTATGAATCGTGCATTTAAGGGCCGGGGGATTGTCAGGGCGGCGATATTGATTCCCTGGGCGATTCCGACATCTGTGTCAGCCATGATGTGGAAATTTATTTACAATGACCAGTACGGAATGTTTAATGATGTACTGTATCGTCTCGGCATTATCGATGGATACAAAGCATGGCTGAGTTCCGCAAGCGGAAGTTTTATGGCACTTGTGATTACTGATGTATGGAAAACGGCACCTTACATGGCTTTATTGATACTGGCAGGCCTGCAGATGCTTCCGGAAGAACTGTATGAGTCGGCAAAACTGGATGGTGCAAATGTGATCCAGCGTTTTTTCACGATCACGATTCCTCTGATGAAACGTCCTTTACTGGTCGCATTGTTATTCCGTACACTGGATGCTTTCCGTGTATTTGACCTGATCAGCGTACTCACAGGCGGTGCCAACGGTACAGAGAGTATCTGCGTATATGCGCATAAACAGTTAATGTCATTTTTGGACTTTGGCTACGGTTCCGCGCTTGCCGTACTCATTTTCATTGTTGTATTTATAATCAGCTTGATCTATATGTTCTTTATGGGCGGAGATCTTGCCGGTGACGATTAAGGAGGACAGATACAATGAATAAAAAATCAAAAACAACTTTGGGGTGGACTGCGTTCTATCTGTTTGTGATCCTGTTTGTCATTATATTGATATTACCATTTTTCTGGCAGTTTATGACATCGATCAAACCGTTGAACGAAATATCGGCGATGCCGGCAAAATGGATACCCGGTTATGTCCATTTTGAATTTTACCGGAATGTGTTTACACTGCATCCTTTTGCGAGATATATGTTAAACAGTTTTATTGTGGCGACTAGTTCAACATTGTTAAGTCTGGTGATCGGTGCCATGGCAGCATATGCGTTGGCAAGACTGCGATTTACCGGAAGAAGGGTACTGCTGATGGTGATTCTGAGCGTGTCCATGTTCCCGACGATCGCTACACTCTCACCACTGTATCTGATCCTGCGTAATATGAAGCTGCTTAATACATATTTTGGATTGATCATCCCGTATATAACATTCTCACTGCCCATGGCAATATGGCTGATGACAAGCTTTTTCAGTCAGTTGGATGGCGGTTTTGAGGAAGCGGCAGCGCTGGATGGTTGTACGCGGATGCAGACTTTTACACGGATCATGCTGCCCCTGATCAAACCGGCAACTTTTTCCGTAGGGCTGCTTGTGTTTATCAACTGCTGGAATGAATATTTGTATGCGCTTACCTTTATGACGAAAGAAGAGATGCGAACAGTCCCGGTAGGTATCGCTCTTTTTCCGAGTATCAATAAACTGCCCTGGGGTGATATGGCGGCTGCATCTATAGTAGTAACTTTACCCCTGATCATACTTGTATTGATCTTCCAGAAAAATATTATTGCAGGATTGACAACGGGCGGTATGAAAGGATAGTGTTGTTAATATATGATACACGATAGAAAGGGAAATAAGAATATTATGGAAACTGTAAGATTATCGGATAAATTGGAATTGACACGAGTGATCGTGGGCTGTATGCGTATGATGGATGCCGGTAAAAAGGGTAAAGACCTCTTACGTTTTGTCCACGAGTGTATGGAACTTGGTATGAACTGTTTTGATCATGCACCGGTTTATGGAGGAAACCTTTGTGAGAAAACTTTTGGCGACGATGTAGTAAAAGCAGAACCGGGCATCCGCGAAAAAATAAAGATTGTGACAAAGGCAGGCATCGTTGTGCCCGGAGTATTCGGCAATCGTCATATTTATTATGATTCCAGAGAGAACAGCCTGTTGGCAGAGGTGGAGGCGTCTTTAAAAAGGCTTTCTACCGACCATGTGGATCTGTTATTGATCCACAGGCCTGATATATTAGGGCATCCGGAGGAAGCGGCAAGAGCGCTGGAAAAAATCGTGAAAGATGGAAAAGCGCTGGAGGTAGGCGTTTCCAATTATGAAGTGCCGCAGTTTGAGGCGCTGCAGCATTATCTGCCGTTCCCTCTTGTGGCAAATCAGGTAGAACTTTCGGTGAAGGCGACAGACAATCTGTTTAACGGTGTGGTGGATACGGCAATGCGGCTTGACACAGGTATCATGGCATGGTCGCCTTTGGGCGGTGGAAGTGTCTTTAAAGGGGAGGATGAGAAATCCCTGCGGCTGCGGGAGACCGTTGGTGAAATAGCCGGAGAACACAATGTTGCAATGGCTGCAGTCATGTATGCGTGGTTATTCCGCCATCCGGCGAAGGTCATGGCGATCACGGGTACGATGAGCAGTGAACATTTGAAACCTGCGGCAGATGCGCTGTCACTTGCGCTCAGCTATGATGAGTGGTATGGTATTCTGGCGGCATCCCGGGGGTTTGATGTTCCTTAATAAGAAAGGGTTATACAGATATGGGTAAGATAAAATATGCCTTGATCGGTTCCGGCTGGAGAGCAGAATTTTATATACGTATTGCAAAAATGGTGCCGGAACAGTTTGAACTGACCGCGGTGCTGGTGAGAGATGCAGCAAAAGGGGCGGCATTCGCAGAAGAATTTCAGGTAAAGGTAGTAAATTCGCTGGAAGCATTGATGGAAACAGCTCCGGAATTTGTGGTGCTTTCTATTAAAAGAGGGTTTGTGACAGGTTATCTGCTGGATCTGTTTCGGCGCGGTATTCCGGTGCTGGCGGAGACGCCGCCCGGAGAAGATATGGAATCTCTGCAGAGTTTGTGGTCTGCTTATGAAAAATATCAACCTAAAATACAGGTGGCGGAACAGTATTTCGTGCAGCCCTTATATGCGGCGTGGTATCAGGCGCTTCAGGATGGCATGATCGGGCAGGTACAGAATATTTCCATTTCCTCACTTCATGGCTATCATGGCGTTAGTATGATACGCCGGATGCTGGGAACGGGTTTTCAGAATTGTACAATGTATGGAAAACGCTATTACTATGAGGTGACAGAAACTTATGGCAGGGAGGGGATGTGCTTTGACGGAGAGAAATTTATGTGTCCCCGGGATCGCGTGACAATGGAATTCGAGGACGGAAAAGTTGCTTATTTTGATTTTTCGGACCCGGCACAATATCATTCGTTTATCCGCACAAGACAGCTTACGATTCAGGGGGTTCGCGGAGAAATAGATGACCTGACGATACGTTATCTGACGGAGGATAATATTCCGGTAACACAGAACCTTAATCGGATCGATCTGGGTGTTTACGGAAATCAGGAGTGGTCGCATTATGCATTGATGCTGGGGGAAAAATTCCTTTACAGGACGCCTTTCGCCAATGTGCGGCTCAATGATGATGAGATTGCAGTCGCGACATTACTTTTACGGATGGCAGAGTATGTTTCCGGCGGAGAAGAAGTATATTCTCTTCGGGATGCACTTCAGGATATGTATTTGTGTCTGAAAATGGAAGAAGCGATAGCGGCGGAGTATGCGCCGGTAAAAACAGAAAGTCAGTCCTGGAGACAGTAAAAACAGATTTGAGCAATATCATATAATAAAAGCTTTCATCCTGTTTGGGATGGAGGCTTTTATTGTGTGCCGGATTGCCTTTGGTGAAAAGAAAAAAGTAATATACGGGAGTATTCCTTTCATGATAATATTATGGGGGGTATTTGTAAAACGCTTGTAATGAGATTATCATAGTTGCGATGAGGATAAAGAGAATGCACATTATATTACATCAGCCGGAAATACCGGCAAATACAGGAAATATCGGCAGAACCTGTGTTGCGACAGGGAGCAGCCTGCACCTGATCGAACCTCTGGGATTCCGGCTGGATGAAAAATCCATTAAACGCGCCGGGATGGATTACTGGGACAGCCTTGATGTGACGAGGTATATCAACTATCAGGAGTTTCAGGAAAAACATCCCGGCGCAAAGGTATGGTTTGCGACAACAAAGGCAAAAAAAGTCTATACGGAAGCAGTTTTTGGTATGGATGATTATATCATGTTCGGAAAAGAGAGCGGCGGGATTCCGGAGGAGATTCTGGTGGACCATGAACAGGATTGTGTCCGGATCCCGATGCTGGACAGCATCCGCTCTTTGAACCTCTCCAATTCTGTGGCGGTTGTGCTGTATGAAGCTTTGAGGCAAAATGATTTTCAAGGGATGCGGCGGGCGGGAGAACTGCACAGGCTACAGTGGAGATAAGGAACTTATGCTATGAAATGTTATAGTATTATTATATGACCAATAGTATATAAATATTTATTGACAAGAATAAATAATATGTTACAATATTGATCAGAAAGGTACTATTTAAAGTGGTAGGCGGTTATCCCCTTTTACAGGGGGACTGGACCCTCTGTTTACATAGAAATCTTCTCCGGAAGAAATTTGTAGGTAAAGGAGGGGATGCGAACGTGTCGGTTGATGAATTGATTCAATTTGTTATCATGATATGTGCAGTCGCCGGTCTGTTTTACCAGATCGGTAAACGAAAATAACCGCCCAGCCCCAAACTGATGCGGTTATTTTTGTAAATAACTAACAATGGGGACTAACCGCTTGCTTCACGGATAGTACCTTTTTATATTCAGGTTTTACAATAATATATTACTACAGATACTGGTATTTGTAAACCGATTTTTATATTGACGATGATTTTGATACATGTTATTATACAGGCAGATTTGTGTTACAGGAGATTCTAAATTATGAGTTGGAAAAATCAGAACATTTTTATGTTGAAAGGAAACATTTGATTTTTCAGGCTATCTTTATGCCCTTTTTCGGGGCAAATATTCCATTCTAAAATATAAGACTTTTTGCAGTTGTTGGTCGGCGTAAGGCTGATAGACGGTTGTTTAGCATAAGATTGCCTGCAGTTGCCGGGTAGCATAAAGCCAACAGGCGGTTGTTTAGTATATGGACTACCTGCAGTTGCCGGTTAACATAAGACCACCAGAGTGTTGGTTGGTATAAAACAAAGGAACGCCGTAAAGCAATCCAATTGTTTTTTATTAAAATTTTTATCTGTTTATATATTATAATATATATTATATATCAATAAAGAGGGCTACATATAAGGCAGAGTACAGATAGGAGAACTATGATGAATATAAAAAAACAGACGGTACGAATGTACCTTTACGAGGCTGCGCTTGCATTCCGTATGGTAGACGCAGTCTGGGTGATATTTTTGCTGGAGAGAGGATTTACTCTGGCACAGGCAGGCATTGCGGAGGGAGTTTTCCATATTACAAGTATGATATTTGAGGTGCCGAGCGGGATGGCGGCGGATCTTTTCGGCAGGAAGCGGACGCTTATCATGTCCGGAGTTGTGGGAATATGTGGTGCGGTTTTGATGACGTTGAATGGATGGAGCGGATTCGTTTATTGCGGAATGATTTTTTCGGCGCTCAGCCTAAATCTGGCGTCAGGGACGGAGGAGGCGCTGGTTTATGACAGCCTTCTGGAAGCAGGAGAGGAAAAAAGATATAAAAAAATATGGGCAAATATAAGCCTGATCGCCAGAATAGCGAGTGCTTTGGCATGTGCGGCAAGCCCTTTGGCGATCCTGATCGGTTATCGGTATACTTATTATATTATGGCAGGTCTGCATTTATGTACGATACTGGCTTTATCGGGAGTGAAGGAGCCGGTGGTGACGCAGCAGCAAAAAATGCGGAAACAGAATCTGAAAAAGGAATTGGGAGAGCGCTGGAGCCGGCATATTCTGGGCACCGGCATTTTCATAAAGAAGAATCCGAAAACCATGCTGAAACTGCTTGCCAATGCGGCTCTTGCCTGTCCCTGTTATCTGATCATGATGTATCTGCAGGAACATCTTGTAAATTGCGGCTGGCCTAAAAGCTTTATCGGGATTCCCATGCTGGTGATTCCGCTGGCGGGGGCGCTGGGGACAAGGGTTGCCGCAAAAAATGAAAATAGATTGAGCAGAGCGTTGTTGGTTTGCGGCATAATAAGCGGTATCGGAACCTGCCTTGTGGGAAACAATGTGCTGGTTATTGTGCTGCTGGGGGCTTGTATTGCGCGGGGATGTGAAGGATTCTCCGAAATTAAGACCGGTGAAAATGTAAATAAAGAGTTTTCCAGTGACTATCGTGCAACGCTGGTCAGCGTGGACAGTATGCTTTATTCTGTTCTGATGGTGGCGGCAAGTCCGGTTACCGGATATCTGGGAGACCGTTGTTCGGTAAATGCCGCGTTTTACCTGCTGGGAGGCATGTTGCTGCTGACGACAGTGATTGCGGGGATGGTTGTCCGGCGGTATACGGCAAATTTGGTAAAAGGAATAAAGGAATCATAAAATAATAAATGAAACTTTTATGCCTGATCAGTATTTTATTCTGGCTGTAATGTACCGATTACCGGTCAGGCAGTATTTCTGAAATAGATGTGGACAGACTATCCTGTTCATGATATATAATAATGCTGTAATTCTTTTTCGGAGAAATGCCGAAAAAGAATTACGCTCAGGTAAGGAGGCGCATGCTGGCCTTTTATGGACAGCGCATTGGAAAGGAATAAAATATGATTCAAAACGCGGGAATAGTAGGTCTTGGCGCGCTGGGGATTCTGTTCGGACAGAAACTGACGGAAGCGCTGGGAAAAGAACAGGTTTATGTATTTGCCGATAAAGAAAGGATTGACCGGTATCGGAAAGAGGGCGTATATGCCAACGGACGGCGCTGCGATTTTACATACGTGGAGTCGAAGGACGCGCCGGCAGTGGATCTGCTGATCTATGCCACAAAATATTACAGTCTGGAGGAAGCTGTCAGGAATACCGCAGGTGCCTGTGGAGAAAGTACGATCGTGATCTCGCTTTTAAACGGTGTAAGTTCGGAGGTGCTGATAGAAAAACTGCTTCATCCGGTGCATCTGCTCTATTGTGTGGCACAGGGGATGGACGCCACCAGAGAGGGAAACCGGCTCAGGTATTCCAAAGCGGGTTCCCTTGCTTTCGGTGAAAAAAATAATGAGAGAAGTGAAAGCGTGCTGTTGCTGGAGGAACTGCTCCAAAGGGCGGGAATCGCTTATGAAATACCCGAAGATATCATACATAAAATGTGGAGCAAGTGGATGCTGAATGTGGGAGCAAATCAGACCTGCGCGGCTTATGAGGCGGGATACAGCGGTATCCAGAAGGTCGGCGCATACCGGAGGGCGCTTCTTACGGCGATGGAGGAGGCGAGGGCGGTTGCAAATGCGGAAGGGATAGCTTTGACGGAAGAAGAGCAGAATGAATGGATAGCCCTCATTGATACGCTGCTGCCGGACGGCGAACCATCCATGCGGCAGGATACGAAAGCGGGACGTAAAACGGAGGTGGATCTGTTCGGGAAGCTGGTGTGTGAACTGGGGAAGAAACATAAGATAAAAACGCCGCAGAACGAAAGGCTTTGCGGGATATTGCTTTAAGGGGGATTCTGATGCGGGCGCTGCAATAAATGTATATGCCAATACTGCTGGGGAGGCAAAACAGACTTCCGCAGGGGTTTGGATAAGGTGCCGCTAGTCCTCTTCATCTGCAACTGGCAGGGAAAAAATAAATTCCGTACCGACACCCACGGTGCTGATCACATTGATATGCTCACCATGTGCCATAATGATCTCCTTTGTGATGGAAAGGCCGAGGCCTGTACCCCTTTTATCCTTGCCGCGGGACAGATCGGATTTATAAAAGCGGTCCCAGATCAGCTTCAGGTCTTCTTTCGGAATACCGATCCCCCAGTCTTTGATAGAGACAAAGACCTTGTTCTTTTTTTCGGTGGTCTCTATTTTAATGATAGAATTGTGGGGGCTGAATTTAATGGCATTGTCAAGAATATTATAGAGAACCTGCTGGATCTTGCCCATATCGGCGTCTACAGGCATATTATCGCCGGTCAGCACCAGTTCAATAGCCACAGACTTATCCTTGCAGACTCCCTCAAAGGTGGCGGCGGTATTCCGGATGGTTGTGTTTAAGTCAAATACAGATTTTTCCAGATAGACGCCCTTTGTATTTAAGTTATTTAGGGTCAGCAGAGAATCCGTCAGTTTTTTCAGGCGGTCGGTTTCATTCAGTACAATATTCAGATATTTGTTATACAGTTCGGGAGGAACCGTGCCGTCAAGCATGGCTTCCAGATAGCCGCGGATAGAGGTGAGCGGGGAACGAAAGTCATGGGACACGTTTGCCACAAATTTTTTCTGGTTGTCTTCCGCGCGGGCGATCTCGCTTGCCATATAGTTCAGGGATGCCGCAAGATACCCCATCTCATCCGCGCTTTCCACGGTAAATTCATAATGCATATTGCCGGAGGCGTACTGTTCCGTTGCGGAAATGATCTTTTTCAGCGGGATATAAACGATCTCCGTAAAAAAGATCAGGATGATCAGCGACAGAACAAAAAGGATCAATAACATAATATAAGAAATATTTAAAAACTGGTGTGTCTCCTGCCGGATGGCGGACATGGACATATGGATGACCACATAGCCCTGTACCCTGTAATTATAAGTGATGGGAGCAAATACACTGAGTTTGTCTTCCTGAAAATAGCCGAAAAACGTTCCTACAATATAATAGGAACCGGCGGTGGCGGTAGAATCAAAATTTTCGATCACGATCTCTTTTTCAATATCCAGAGGGCTGGAGGAATCCAGCACCATACGTCCGGAAGGATTGATGATCCATATCGTACTGTTCATATAAACGGCAAGAGCATCGATCTGGTTTTTCACGGTATCGAGAGAAGTACGGTTGCTGTAGAGATCCGATGCATAGGTATTGGCGATCTGGATCGCTTCTTTATACAAGGATTCCGCATGATTTTTTTTAATATGATCCATCGTCATATTGGACACAAAAGTAGCCACCACAACAAAGCCGAAGAAGCCGAAAATGAGATAAGCCAATATGAATTTTAAGTACAGTGTTTTTTTCATGCTTCGGTCTCCTGACTTGGCAACAGGGCAAATTTTTTAAAGCGGACTTTGCAGACTGTTTCAGTTTTTCACTTCAAACTTATAACCGATTCCCCAGATCGTGGCAAGCTTCCAGCTCTCATGATCGTTTATCTTCTCCCGGAGACGTTTGATATGTACGTCCACGGTTCTGGTATCTCCGATATATTCATAGCCCCAGATCTGGTCAAGAAGCTGCTCCCTTGTGAAAACATGATTGGGAGAGGACGCCAGAAAGTACAGAAGTTCCAGTTCTTTGGGCGGCATCTCCACAGGCCTTCCTTTGTAGAGGACGGAATAGTTGGTCTGGTTTACAACTAGATCGGGATATTCCACACACTTGATGTCGGGGTCGGGAGCAGTCTGTATAACAGGTTTATAACGGCGCAGCACAGCCTTCACCCTCGCCACCAGTTCTTTGGAATCAAAGGGTTTTTCCATATAATCATCGGCGCCCATCTCCAGCCCGAGTACCTTATCAAAAATTTCGCCCTTGGCGGAGAGCATAATGATCGGCAGGGCGGACTTGGCGCGTATTTCCCGGCATACCTGATAGCCGTCGATGCCCGGCAGCATCAGATCCAGCAGCATCAGATTCGGCCGGAAGCTTTCCACTGCGGTCAGCGCGGATTCGCCGTCTCCCACGATCATGGTTTCAAAGCACTCCTTTGTCAGATAAAGGGAGATCAGTTCAGCGATATTATTGTCATCATCTACGATTAAAATTTTTTGTTTGACTGCCATGGCGGCCTCCTTTCCTCTGTCAGCTTTTGAAGGTTGCGATTGTGACACCCGCGTCACCTTCTCCGAATTCCCCAAGCCGGAAGCTTTCCACATAACGTACCCGTCTCAGATGCTGCTGCACGGCGCTTCGAAGGGCGCCGGTTCCCTTTCCGTGAACGATGCGGACGCTGGGAAGGTGGGCAAGATAGGCGTCGTCCAGATATTTGTCCAGCTGTGAGAGCGCTTCATCCGTGGTCATGCCGAGAAGGTTGATCTCCGTGGAGATGGAAAGGGATTTGCTCATCTTCATCTTGCCGGTACTTGTTTTGCCGAGTTTCAGGTTTGCGGGTCCGGTCACATCGTTTTCCTGTATCTGTATCAGGTCTTTGATGTTTGCCTGCGTGCGGATGATGCCGCACTGTACGAATAGGTTGCCCTTGTGGTCGGGGAGAGAGCTGACAGTTCCCTTTAACCCCATGGAAAGGATCTTGACGGAATCCCCCAGTTTCAGGTCGGACGCCTTCAGAGTCTTCGAGGCGGGTACCTTCTGCGTATTTTTAATGGAAAGTTTATTGTTTTTCTCGTCGATCTTTTTGCGGAGTTTCTGGCGGGAGGCTTCCAGTTCTTTCATGGAAGCGCCGGGGCCGGCCTTCTGGAAGGCACGGATCGTCTCGTCCGCAGTATCCTTTGCTTCCTGTAAAATATCCCTTGCCCGGGCATGGGCTTCCTGCAGTATTTTTTCTCTGGAGGCATCCAGTTTTTCCTGCTTTGTTTCCAGTTTCTTTTTCAGGGCTTCAATCTCTTCCTTATAAGATCGGATCTCAGCCTCTTCCTTTTCGATCGTAACCTTGCTGTTTTCCAGATCTGCGATCAGGTCCTCAAAACTTTCTTTTTCCTCGCTGATCTGCCGGCGCGCCGCATCAATAATATGCTCCGGCAGGCCGAGCCTGCGGGAGATGGCGAAGGCGTTGCTCTTGCCGGGGATACCGATGAGCAGGCGGTAGGTGGGGCGCAGGGTTTCCACATCAAATTCGCAGCAGGCGTTTTCCACAAAATCCGTGGACAGCGCGTATACTTTCAGTTCACTGTAATGGGTGGTCGCCATAGTGCGGATACCCCGGTCGTGAAGATAACTTAAAATAGCGATAGCCAGTGCGGCGCCTTCCGTGGGATCCGTCCCTGCGCCCAGTTCATCAAAAAGACAAAGAGAATTTTCCCGTGCGCTTTTCAGGATCTGTACGATATTTGTCATATGGGACGAGAAGGTGGAGAGGCTCTGCTCAATGCTCTGCTCGTCTCCGATATCCGCGTAGACTTCCCGGAAAACGGAAAGTTCCGAACGATCCAGAGCGGGAATCTGGAGTCCTGCCTGTCCCATCAGGGTAAAAAGTCCGACCGTTTTTAAGGAGACCGTTTTACCGCCTGTGTTGGGGCCTGTGATGATCAGCAGGTCAAAATCTCTGCCCAGATGGATATCGATGGGCACCACGGATTTTTTGCCGATCAGCGGGTGGCGTCCTTTTCGGATATTAATATGGTAATCTTCATTAAAGATCGGACGGGAACCGTTCATGGCAAGCGCCAGAGAAGCTTTGGCAAAGATAAAGTCGAGCAGCGTCATAAGGCGGCAGTTATCCAGAATTTCGGAAGTATGCTCCGCCGTCCGGGCGCTCAGACCGGCCAGAATTACTTCAATCTCTTCATTTTCTTCCACATCAAGTTCCTTCAGCCTGTTGTTTAATGCCACAACGGCGGCAGGCTCGATGAAAAAGGTGGAGCCGGTGGAAGACTGGTCGTGCACCATACCCGGAACCTGCGCTTTGTATTCGGCTTTTACAGGGATACAGTAACGGTTGCCTCGCTGGGTGATCACGGCATCCTGCAGATAGGTGCGGCAGGAACCGTTTACCATGGAAAGAAGCTGGCTGTGGATCTTATCTCCGGTGGCTGCTTTTTCCCGACGGATTTTTTTTAGGTTACTGCTGGCGTCATCCGCAATTTCCTCTTCCGATAAAATGCACCGCCTGATCTCCGAAGAAAGAGGAGAAAAGGGTTCCAGAGCATCAAAATAAGAGGTGAGGGAATCACCTTCGGAAAAAGAGGCGCTTTCCTCATCCGATACCGTGGCGCGCAGGTTTTCAGAGTGCTTTTCTTCCCTGCCGTAATTTTTTACCCGTGCCGTATTTTCCAGCAGCATGGCAATCTTCAGTAATTCGGATATGGAAAGGGTGCTGCCTGCTCCCAGACTTTTCAGCGAAAAGCCCAGATCTTTGTTACTGCCGAAATTTGTGGAGCCCCTGCGCAAAAGCCGGCTTACGGCATCGTCTGTTTCCTGCTGACTCTGCTCGATCGCAGAGAGCACAACGGAAGGGCGCAGGGCACGGCACATATTGCGCCCTGGTTCGGAGGTGGCGTGTTCCGCCAGCAATTCTATTATTTTGTGAAATTCTAATACTTTTAATGATTTATCATTCATAATAATTGTTCCTGTGGTTTATTTTTTTATATTGTACCACATCTTATAACTTTATGGGAAAAACTTTACAGGATTTTGGGAATCGTCTATACTTAAAAGGTAAGCTTGAGGATTGGATCAGAGGACGCCCGGCAGCGGCAAACTGAGAGGCGGGGGTTTTGATAAATAATTTGGAATGGTAGGTGTTATGCAGAAAAAGGAAGAACTTCAGGAGAATGAGGTGAGGGAACAACAATCCGATCTGGATTCGGAGATCAGTTCGGAGATTACTTTTTTACAGGAAAAGATCAAAGAGCGCCCGGTAAACAGGAAAAAACTGGTCCGCCGGACAGTCATTACGGTCGTTATGGCGATGGTGTTCGGGCTGGTGGCATGCGTTACGTTTCTTCTGCTGGAGCCTGTGATCAACAGGATGATCTATCCGGAGGAGAAGGCTGAGATCGTCCGTTTTCCGGAGGAAGAGCAGGAGGTGAATCCGGAGGATATGGCGGCTGATGAGGCGGAACTGCAGATCATCCGGGAGGAAGAGGCGGCGGAAAGCCAGAATGAAAATACGAAAGATCCGGGGGCAGAAGAACCGGGAGATACAGCATCGGAGGAAGGTACGGGGCAGGGAGGAACTGCAGTTGATGCAGAGGGCGGCGCGGCAGGAAATCCGGAGGAAATATCCCCGGAAGAGGCGGCAAAAATCACCATACTGGAAGATTATCAGGTTTTGTATAATGTGCTCGGAGAACTGCGGGCGGAAGTGGAAAAGAGTATGGTGTCTGTGACGGCTGTGACTTCGGATGTGAACTGGATCAATGACACGCTGGAAAATACCGGTGTGACCTCCGGGCTGATCGTGGCGGATAACGGGAGGGAACTTCTGATACTTGCGGGCTACAGGGAATTGGAGGATGCGGACAGTATTTCGGTTTCCTTCGGCGGGGACCAGAAAGAGGCAGCCGTAAAGGAGATAGATCAGGCGACGGGGCTTGCCGTACTTGCCGTGCCGCTGTCCGAGTTGAGCGAAGAGCAGAGAAACGGCATAACTTACGCATCCTTGGGGAGTTCAGCGGGGAGAGCGCTGGTGGGACAGCCGGTGCTGGCGGTAGGTTCGCCGGCAGGGGCAGGCGGTTCAGTCTGTTATGGCATGGTGACTTCTCAGGGGACGGCTTTGGGGCTTCTGGATTCCAATTACAAACTGCTGACAACGGATATTTACGGCAGCAGATCCGCCAGCGGCGTGATCGCCAATATGCGGGGAGAAGTGGTCGGCATCCTCTATAACAGTGATGAAAACAGCGATATGCAGAATCGTTTATGCGGCATCGGTATTTCGGAACTGAAACGGACGATAGAAAAACTTTCCAACGGGGAAAAAATGGTATATCTGGGAATTCACGGCACTGAGCCAAGCGATGTGATCTCCCGGGAATATCAGCTTCCGAAGGGCGCTTATATAACAGGGATCGAAATGGATTCCCCTGCCATGCAGGCGGGATTGCAGAATGGGGATATTATTACAAAGGCGGGAGATACGGATATCGTATCTTATACGGAGTTTGTGAATATACTAATGAAGGCGCAGGTAGGACAGAACCTGAGACTGACAGTGGCGAGACAGAGTCAGGGAAAAGGGGAGTATCAGGAGATGTCAGTGACTGTGGTTCTGCAGGAACAGGTTGTGAAGTAGTATTCCAAAAGCAGGAACAGGAAAAGAAATAAATATAAATTTTAAATAGTGAGGTATATTATGAAATTAATCAGGGATTTTAAAGAGGGAGATAAAATATTTGATATTTATCTCTGCAAACATAAGACGTCTGCGGTGACAAAGAACGGAAAACCCTACGAGACGGCGACATTGCAGGATAAAACGGGTACGATCGAAGCAAAAATATGGGACCCCAACAATGCCGGTATAGCTGATTTTGAGGCGATGGATTATGTGGAGGTCTACGGGGATGTGAACAGCTTTCAGGGGATGCTGCAGTTGAATGTAAAACGTACGAGGTGTGCGAAGCCCGGGGAGTATGATCCGAAAAATTACCTGCCGGTGAGCGGTTATGACATTGAAGAGATGTACGGCGAGGTGATGCGGTACATAAAGGAGATATCCAGTCCCTGGCTGAAGAAGCTGTGCCGGAATCTTTTTGCGGAAGATAAGGAGTTTGTGGAGAAATTTAAAAACTCTTCCGCAGCAAAGACGGTGCATCACGGTTTTGTGGGCGGATTGCTGGAGCATACATTAGGTGTTGTGAAACTTTGTGATTTTTATTGTACAAGATATAAAAAGTTGAATAAGGACCTGTTGATCACGGCGGCGCTCTGCCATGATATCGGGAAGGTGAAGGAGCTTTCCGCGTTTCCGATGAACGATTATACGGATGACGGAAATTTCCTCGGGCATATTGTGATCGGAACGGAGATGGTAGGGGAGAAGATACGGGAAATAGACGGATTTCCGGTGCGGCTCGCCTCGGAATTAAAGCATTGTATTTTATCCCATCATGGGGAATTTGAGTTCGGTTCTCCGAAAAAGCCGGCAATCATCGAAGCCGTGGCGCTTAATTTTGCGGATAATACGGATGCGAAGCTGGAAACGTTTACGGAACTGCTGAATAATGCCGCCGATAATAAAGGGTGGCTTGGCTTTAACAGACTGCTTGATTCCAATGTCACGGCAACACAGATGGAGTGATGTATAACTTCGCGGCGGTTTTATCTGATGTGCATATATTGCGAAAGATAGACAGCCGGATTTGCCTATACATGACATAGGCAGGTGAAGCAATGTATCAGGATACCCGACGGAATCTGCTTATGATCGATGTAGGCATGTAAAGCAATTATCAAAATAATTGCCTGTATTTGCTTATATCGAAGATAGACAAGTAGAGCGGATTATTAAGGGCATGGCTATGAAGAAAAGCGAAGGCGCATAGTAATTGAAGAAGCAGCAGAGGATTGAGAAAGTGACATTTCAAAAAAATCAGATTTACACGGTAACGATAGAAGATATCGGAACAGAGGGGGAAGGCATCGGAAAAATAGAGGGCTTTTCCCTTTTTGTCAAGGACGCCCTGCCGGGAGATGCGGCAAAGGTACGGCTGACTAAAGTAAAGAAAAACTATGCTTATGCCAGACTGGAAGAGGTACTTGAGCCGTCTCCCGACAGGATAAAGCCGCCCTGTGCTTTTTCGAGACAGTGCGGAGGGTGTCAGATCCAGGCACTTTCTTATGAGAAGCAGCTTGCCTTTAAGCAGGCGAAAGTGGAGAATAACCTGATACGGATCGGCGGGTTTGCGCCGGAAGAGGTCAGACGGATCATGGAGCCTGTGATCGGGATGGAGCATCCGTGGCGCTACCGGAATAAGGCGCAGTATCCCTTTGGTTATTCCGGGGAAGGAAAGATCGTCACGGGTTTTTATGCGGGAAGGACGCATTCGATCATTGCCAACACGGACTGTCTGATCGGAGCGCCGGAGAATAAGAAGATTCTGGAGATCATATTACAGCACATGGAGCGGCATCATGTGGCAGCTTACGACGAGATAACCGGGCAGGGGCTGGTGCGCCATGTACTGATACGGAAGGGCTTTTCCACAGGGGAACTGATGGTCTGTATTGTGATCAATGCAGAAGAAGTGCTTGATGCAGACGGACGGGCGGAGCATGAAAACGCCGGACGGGAAAAAGAGCGGAATCAGGGAAGGGCGGCTTTCTGTAAGGAGTATGAGAAAAAATGGATACCGAAGCAGAATAAACTGGTGGACAAGCTGGCGATGGTACGCGGCATGACCGGCATTTCCGTGAATCTCAATCACAAAAATACAAATGTTATCATGGGGGAGAAAACTTATACGATATGGGGAAAGGACAAGATCAGGGATAAGATGCATTTGCTGCGGGTTGACGGAGAGGATTTTGTAAAAACCGACAAAAGTGTCATGTATGAGATTTCCCCGCGGTCTTTTTATCAGATCAATACGGAACAGGCGGAAAAATTGTATTCTACAGCGCTTTCCTATGCGGAACTGACCGGAAAGGAAACAGTCTGGGATTTATACTGCGGCATCGGTACGATCTCTCTGTTTCTCGCCCGGGCGGCAAAACAGGTTTACGGTGTGGAGGTGATACCGGAAGCCATAAAAGATGCCCGGGAGAATGCCCGGAAAAACGGGATTGAGAATGCAGAGTTTTTTGTGGGGAAAGCGGAGGAGGTATTGCCGGAGTTTTATGAGGCAAGAGAGAAAGGACAGGGGAGGGAAGCCGGAGATAAGCAGGAAGATGGCGGGGATGGAAACGGTAAAGCCAAAGAAAGCAAAAAGGTGTGGGATATGTGCCATCCTGACGTGATCGTAGTGGACCCGCCCCGGAAAGGCTGTGATGCGGCATGTCTGGATACGATCCTGAAAATGAACCCCCAAAAAGTGGTCTATGTCAGCTGCGATTCCGCGACATTGGCGAGGGATCTGAAAATGCTTTGTGAAGGCGGCTATGAACTGATCAGGGGCAGGGTCTGCGATCAGTTTTGTCACAGTGTTCATGTTGAGTGCGTGGTATTGATGTCGCAGGCCGCAAAATAAAAACTTAAAAAAGTGTTGGAATGGGTGTTTCCGAGAGCCGGAGTTGTTTGGGGAACAATTTCGGCTCCCGGATTTTGCATTTCGGAGCACTTCGGAAACCGGTCAACTGCGAAAAGCGGCGGAGAGCTGAGTTGGCGGGGACATGCATGAAAAGCATTTCCCGGCATTAGATTTTTCCTTGTTGACAAAGCATAAGAAATTAATAAAATGAAATTAGGGGGTTTTTAGTTTCATTTTATTAATTTTCAGATTCGGGCAAAGGAAAGTGTATTTATGAAAAAAACAAAAAGAAAGTATCTTCAGAAATGGGCGTATGTTGTGCTGCTTTTGATCGGCATCATTATTTTATTTCAATGGTATGCAACGCAAAACAGAAAACGTATAGGGGAAAGAAACAAGGATTATGCGGCGGATTCGGCGCGTCAGACGGCGGAAAAGATCGATAAGGAATTGAGCAATGCACTGAACCGGATCAGCACCTATTCTTATTTTGTCGGAGAAAGCCTTACAGAACCGGAAATTACAGCGCAGATGCTGGAGGAAATAAAAGATAATTCTTTATTTGACACATTGATCTTTACCGATGCGGAGGGGATGAACCATGTTTATGACGGACGGGTTTCCGATGCATCGGAAAGAGATTATTATCTGAATGGGATTCAGGGGGAGAGCGGCATTTCTGCCGTATTTGATTCCATACTTTACAATGAGACCATGCTTAGCTTTTATGCACCGCTTTTTTATCAGGGAGAGGTCATCGGTGTGCTCAGAGGCTCTTTTCTGGCGGAAAAATATTTAAAGGATATGCTTGCAACCACTTATTTCGGGGAGGATGCGGCGGTATACCTCTGTATGCCGGATGAGAGGATTCTTGCATGTTCCGATGTGAATGAGCACGGGAACAATATAATAGATCTGCTCACGGAGACCGGAATGACGGATGAAAATACTGCAAGACAGGTGAGGGAAGTGTTTGAGAGCGGAGGGAATGGGGCTTTTATCTGTGAGAGCGGGAGCAAAACGGATAACATCTGCGTGAGACGTCTTTCGGAAAACAATTTTGTTCTTGTGCAGACGTTTCCCAAAAATGTGACGGAAAGTATGGTGAGGGATGAAAATCTTGTAGGAATGCAGCTGGAAACCATGCTGATCGGATTATTTATCGTTTATATTATTCTTGTGCTTTTCAGGGCAAGACGGGACAGAAAACTGCTGGAGAAAGAAAACCGGGAAATGGGATATATTATCAAAGGGGTAGATACAATGTTTTCCCGTTTCTCTATGGTTGATTTTGAGACGGATGCCTATATTTATCTGGCAGGAACAAGGCCTGAAGAGGGAGAACTTTCGGAAAACGGCAGTTATCAGGAACTGACGGAATACTTGTGCAATCTGTTGACGGAAGAAAGCGACCGAAGGGAACTTGCGCAGTCGCTGGATAAGAACTCCATAATAAAAGCGATGGAAGATAATGACAGCCTGTGCTTTGAATGCCACTTCCAGCACGAAGGCAAGGCGGAGTGGGAGCATATCAATATTGTCTGCATCGAGAGAAAAGACGGCAGGGCGGATAAAGTTCTGTTCAGCCGGCAGATCATCACGGAGATCAAGGAAAAGGAACTGCGGATTCAGGCGGAGAGATCGCTGGCGGACAGGAAAGAAAGGCAGTACCGGATAGCGATTACATCAAATGCCGTCTGTACGTTTGAATTTAATCTGACAAAGGATATCATAGAGAATGATATTGTGCGGGAACTGGACGGAAAGACAATATCCATACTGGAAAAGGTCGGACTGAAAGTCCCCTGCAGGGCTTCGGAGTGTTTTGAAAAATGGAAAGAATTTATTTTGAAAGAGTCTGTTGAAGAATATTCCAGAGTAGTAAATATAAAATATCTGAAGGAATGTTTTGAACAGGGGGAAGCGGAAGTAAATGTTGATTATTGGGGCGCCGCACCGGCAGGAAGCCAGATGTGTGTAAGGCAGTCCTTCATTATGACGCCGGATAATGATACCGGGGATATTATGGTCATGGTCGTGACAAAGGAGATCACGGAACAGGTCCGGAAACAGCGGCAGCAGACTCAGGCGCTGCAGGACGCGCTGATGCAGGCGCAGCATGCCAATGCGGCAAAAACGACATTCCTTTCCAATATGTCCCATGATATCAGGACGCCGATGAATGCGATCATAGGATTTACAACGATCGCAGTAAGCCATATCGATAATAAAGATCAGGTTAGAGACTGTCTGCAGAAAGTATTGTCTTCCAGCAATCACCTGCTCAGCCTGATCAATGATATTCTGGATATGAGCAGGATTGAGAGCGGAAAGGTGCAGATCAAGGAACAGGAATGCAATATTTCCGAACTGATGCACAATCTGGTCAATATTATCCAGCCGCAGGTAAAGGCGAAGCAGCTTGAACTGTTTATTGATACATTTGAGGTTACCAATGAGGATGTGATAGCAGATCCGCTGAAATTGAATCAGGTATTTATCAATCTGCTGAGCAATGCCGTAAAATATACGCCGGCAAAGGGCAGCATTTCCTTCCGGATCAAGCAGAAAACAACGTTCCGCCATGGGTACGGGGATTACATTTTTATTGTCAAGGATAACGGTATCGGCATGACGTCGGAATTTTTGAAACATGTTTTTGAGCCTTTTGAGAGGGAGGCAAGTACGACCCGCAGCGGAATTGAAGGCACCGGCCTCGGTATGGCGATCACAAAAAATATCGTGGAGATGATGAACGGCACGATTCGCGCGGAGAGTGAAGTCGGCATGGGATCGACGTTTACGGTGGAGATAAGCCTGAAGCTGCAGGATATCGAAAAGAATGCGGAGCAGATCAAGGAACTGTACGGCCTGCGTGCGCTGGTGGTGGATGACGATCTGAATATCTGCGACAGTGTGAGCAAGATGCTGAAGCAGATCGGCCTGCGTGCCGAATGGACGACCTCGGGCAGGGAAGCGGCGTACCGTGCGAAGATGGCATATGAAGAGGGGGATTCTTATCATACCTATATCATTGACTGGCAGATGCCGGAGATGAGCGGCATAGAAACCGCAAGAAAGATCCGCAGCGCAGTGGGGGATGAGGCGCCGATCATCATTCTGACAGCTTATGACTGGACAGATATTGAGGAGGACGCGAAAGAAGCGGGTATTACAGCTTTCTGTGCAAAACCGCTGTTTATGTCCGATCTGAAGTCCGCGCTGCTTGTGGCAAATAATTTAAACAGCAGGGAAGAGGAAAACGTACCGTGGATAACGGATGATTTCAGCGGAAAACGGGTACTTTTGGTGGAGGATATTGAACTGAACCGGGAGATCGCGGAAGTAATATTGGAAGAAGCAGGTTTTGAAGTGGAGTCGGCGCCGGATGGAACAGATGCGGTGGATATGGTGAGAAACTCCGAAGAAAATTATTATGACGTAGTCCTGATGGATGTGCAGATGCCAATCATGAACGGCTATGAAGCGACCAGAGAGATCCGGAGCCTTCCGAGAAAAGATGTGAAGAATCTTCCGATCATTGCGATGACTGCAAATGCATTGGAGGAAGATAAAGAGGCCGCGATTAAGAACGGCATGAATGCCCATATTTCAAAACCTCTGGATATGGATATTTTTATGAAGGTGTTGAGGCAGTATCTTCATTAGCACAGAGACGGTTTCAGGCAGTGGGAGCCGGTCTTGCGTCTGGTCGGAGAAATGCTGCGCCGGATAGCATTGATGCCGTATCAGGCGGATATAAATGTGAAATATAAAATGTCAAGGGAGAAAGAAGATAAACATATGGATGGATTTGAATTCAGAGATATACGATCCGGGGAGGCAGATGAGGCGATCTTAATAGAGCAGATCTGCTTTCCGCCTCACGAGGCGTGCTCCCCGAAAGCAATGGCGGAGAGAATCGCTGCCGCGCCGGAATTTTTTCTGGTGGCGATTGACAAAGAAAATGGAAAAATGGCAGGCTTTTTCAATGGAGTTGCGACAGACGAGCCTTCTTTCAGGGATGAATTTTTTACGGATATCAGCCTGCATCATGCGGCCGGAAAAAATGTGATGCTGTTAGGGCTTGACGTATTGCCGGAATACCGGGGCCGCGGACTGGCAAGGGAAATCGTGGAACGGTATATTAAAAAGCAGAAGGAAAGAGGCGGGCAGCGCCTTATCCTTACCTGTCTTGATGAGAAAGTGGAGATGTATGTAAAGATGGGGTTCACGGATCTGGGCATCGCCGATTCAACCTGGGGGAATGAAGTGTGGCATGAGATGTGTTATGTGATCGCATGATTTAAAAGCCTGTGAGGGCAGTTACAGGGATCTCACAGATTAAACAGGAATGAGAGGATTTTATGTTTCCGGAAGTCAGTATCATTGTGCCTGTCCATAATGTGCGGGCAACGCTCCCCCGCTGTATCAACAGCATTATCCATCAGGAATACACGGATTTCGAACTGCTGCTTATAGATGACGGCAGTACGGATGATTCCGGTGCCGTCTGTGATGCGTTTGCGGCGCAGGATGAGCGGATTATCGTGATTCATAAAGAAAACAGCGGTGTTTCCGATACGAGAAATCTGGCGATATCTAAGGCGCGTGGAATCTATTTACAGTTTGTGGACAGCGATGACTGGATCACGCCGGACGCCACAAAGCGCTTTGTGAAAACGGCGGAGGAAAATCATTGTGATCTGGTGATCGCGGATTTTTACCGTGTAATAGGAGAACGCTTGTCGCCTAAAGGGAATATCGATGAGACGAAACCTTTTTCCCGGGAGCAGTATGCGGCGTATATGATGGAAAATCCGGCGGATTTTTATTATGGCGTTCTGTGGAACAAGCTGTTCCGCAGGGAGATCGTGGAAAAGTATCATTTAAGAATGGATCCGTCAGTGAGCTGGTGTGAGGATTTTATGTTTAATCTGGAATATATCCGTCATGCCGGGGTATTCTGCGCGATACAGATACCATTGTATTATTATGTAAAGACAAAGGGGTCTCTGGCATCTCAGGGAATGAACCTTTCCAGGGCCGTGCGGATGAAACGGGCTGTCTTTGACTGTTATAATAATTTTTATAAAAATATATTTTCGGAAGAAGATTATGAAAAGATCCGTTTTCAGGTGTATCGTTTTCTGATTGATGCGGCAGGGGACGGCATTCTTTCTCTCGGAGCGAAAAAACTGGAAAACCAGTTATATATCTCTCTGGAAGAGATCGGCGGAACGGGAGCCCTGCCGGAGATCTACCGCTGCCGGAAGCTTCTGGATTATTATCTGGAGCCGATCGCCGTAAATATGATCTTTCTTTGCGGGATGTGCGTCTGATGCTCTGTCTGCGCAATACGTCAGCCTTGTGCAGCAAGCGGGATCTGGCGGACAGGCTGGGGGAAACACCCCAGGGAATATCCCACAGGCTGCAGAAGCTGGCAGCAAAGGGGTACCTGGAGACTGAGGAGGCGAAACCCGGCAGAAGGAGAGGAGAATCCCGGAAAACAAAGCGGATAAAGATTGCCTTTTTACCGGAGTCAGAACCGGTTTTGGCAGAACTCAGGCAGGCGGAGGCAGAAGATGCGGAACTGCGCTTTTTGGGATTTACGGAGTATGAGCGGGAAATATATCAGGAACTTACGGAAAAAATGAATCATAATATGCGGAGGATACTTTCTAATTACGGCAGCATTGTTTCGCCCGGGATCTGAAATATTTTCCGGTGGGACAAAGAAAAGCCGTTTCATACAAAAGAACTGTATGAATTTCAGGAAAATGGGCATATTGACAAATCAGAGGTATTGTAATACGATGGGATGAGGCGGCGGCTTTTTATGGCTGGCGCAGGCGGTGAGTTGTAAATAATTAAATATAAAAAGGGGGATCAATTATGAGTAAGTATGAAGGCACACAGACAGGAAAAAATCTGGAGGCGGCTTTTGCGGGCGAGTCGGAGGCAAGGAATAAATATACGTATTTTGCGTCCGTAGCGAAAAAGCAGGGCTATGAGCAGATTGCAGCATTGTTTTTAGATACAGCCAACAATGAAAAAGAGCATGCGAAAATGTGGTTCAAGGAGATGGAGGGGATCGGCGATACAGCTTACAACCTTGCATCGGCAGCGGCAGGCGAGAACTATGAATGGACAGATATGTATGCGGGCTTTGCCAGGACAGCTGAGGAGGAAGGGTTCCATGAACTGGCGGCGAAATTCCGTATGGTGGCGGAGATTGAGAAACACCATGAAGAACGTTACAGAGCCCTGTTGAAGAATGTGGAAACCGCACAGGTATTTGAGAAGAGCGAAGTAAAGGTATGGGAATGCAGAAACTGCGGCCATATCGTAGTCGGCAAGAAGGCGCCGGAAGTATGTCCTGTCTGTGCGCATCCTCAGGCTTATTTTGAGGTTCGTGCGGAAAATTATTAAGAGCGTTTTTGATTTGAAGACTCCCTGCTGTCCGTTGCGGCGTGGGGAGTTTTATCTTTCAGGAATTTGTTTTCCGGATTTTTTGTACAGAGGAGAAAAAATGTCTACAAAGATTTTTGTTATGACTCATAAATTGTTTGAAGGTCCGAAGGATAGTATGTATGTCCCGCTGCAGGTGGGACATGCGCTGCACGGGACGCTGGATCACGCCTATCTGACAGATGACGGCGGGGAAGATAATATTTCTGTGCAGAATCCTTATTTCAGCGAACTTACCGGCATGTACTGGGTGTGGAAAAATTATAAAGGCGCAGATAATGTAGGAATCTGCCACTACAGGCGTTTTCCTGTGATCCGCGATCATCCGGACGGACCGGAGCGGCTGATGACCGGCAGTGACTGTGAGCGGATCTTACGGGATTACGATCTGATCACAACGGAAAAGCTTACCCTTCACAGCAATTATTATGAGGGGTTCGCGGTAGACCATAATCTTCATGACCTGCAGGTGACACAGGAAGTGATAAGGGAAAAATATCCTGCATACGGCGCTGTTTTTGACAGGCTGGTGCATGACAATAAAGTCTATTTCGGGAATATCTGCGTGATGCCCAAGGCGCTTTATGATAAATACTGCGGCTGGCTCTTTGACATTTTGTTTGAGGTGCAAAGGCGTATCGATGTCACAGGGTATGACGGATACCGGAAGCGTGTATTCGGATTTTTATCGGAATTTCTGCAGATGGTCTGGGTACAGGTGAACCGGCTGCAGCCTTATGAATGCCGGATAGCGATCATCGGGGAAAAGTTTGAGACCGGGGAGGTAAAGCGTGCTATGGCGGATTTTTTTGCGAAAAAAGATGTTCAGGGCGCAAAAAAATATTTTCTGGAATGTTTTGAGAAAAGGCCGGATATTTTAATGGAGGCTTCGGATATTACAGGAGAGTTGCGCATCTGTATGCAGATCATTTCGACCTGCGAGTTTGAGAAGGATTCTCTGGGCACCTGTATTCTGGACAAAGAACAGGATATGAAAAAGCTGATTTCGCTGTTTAAGACGCTGAATATGGCAGTGCTGAGAAAAAGCAGGGGGGAGGAGACGGAGGAGGATGTAAAACTGCTGCAGGGGGATCTGATCACAGAGCCTGCTTACCGGGTGGCGGCGCAGGTGGTGAAAGGCGGCTGAAGCAGAGTGTTTTTGTTTTGACGCCTGCAGACGGTAATTTCCGCAAAAATATTTTAGTTGTGTTTCTGATCCGTTTTTTGTATACTATTTCTTGAATTAAACATAAAAATATATAATATTACTTAAAACAGGGGATCGATATGAAACACAAATTTGAAAATGCGGTTTCGGAGCAGATTTATCAGTATTTGATCAATATGATTCTGTCTCTGGAAATCAGGCCGGGGGACAAGATTCCGGAAGCTTCCATTGCCCAGCAGTTTAAGATCAGCCGCACGCCGATACGGGAGGCATTGCGTGATCTTGCGAAAGACGGTATTATCAATACATATCCGAATCGTTTCTCTGAGGTGGCGGTATATGATGAGGACAGGGTGAAGGAGGTCGGTCTGGTCAAGATATGCCTTGATCAGATGTCGGTGAAACTGGCTGCCTATTACGGAAGCAGGGCGGAATATGAAAAGCTTTGTGAATATGCTAAAAGGTGTTATGAAGCGGCGAAAAAGAATGATATATTGAATCGGATTAAAGCGGATTCGGATTATCACTGGGAACTATGCAAGATCGGAAAAAACCGATCCCTGATGCAGATGGAAAAAAGCCTGCTGATTCAGATCGAGTATCTGCAGGCGGCGAACTATCTGCAGGCGGAAGATTCGGAAGTGCAGTATGCGTCGCATATGAAGATTGTGGAGGCATTAAAGAGCGGAGATGTGGAAAGCGGCCTCAGAGAAATTACAGAGCCGGCACTTCAGTTTTATAATCTGAAAACACTTCCTGCAATATTTTACCAATAAAATAGATGAGGTAAAAGAGGTATAATTGTCTGTTGTAGACAATTATACCTCTTTTTATATTGCTGAAATTGTCTATTATAACGAAATGTATACAAAAATATAAAATTGTATTGTATTTAAAATAAATGAGTACTATAATTTAGTATAGTATAATAAAAGGAATAAAAGGAGGAATGGTCGTGGATAAAAAAGTGGAAAGAACAGATGGACGGGGAATTCTGGCGGGGGATTACCTGAATCAGAACAGGTCTTTGACAAGACAGGACTGGCTGGAAGACTGCTTTCCGGAATGGGGAACGCTGCTCAATCAGGAAATTGAAAATCTGGACGTAAAAAAGGGAACGGTTGCGCTCTGGTGGCTGGGCGGTCCTTCCTGGATGCTAAAAACGGATGAGGGAGCTATCTTTTTTGTCGATGTGTATTCCGGTCCGTCACATTATACCCAGTATTACTATTGCGGTGTATGCAAGCAGGCGGGCGCAGATACGATCAACTGGATGCGCATGAATCCACAGTTGATCGATCCCTGGAAATTTAACAGGCTCGATGCGGCTTTCAGCACCCACCATCATCAGGATCACTGCGATCTTTATACGGTAAAGGCGGCATTGCAGACAACGGAGTGCAGGTTTGTGGGACCGGCGAAAACGGTGGAAAAATTAAAAGGGTTTGAAGTGCCCGACGAGCGTATTACGACAGCGGTAGTGGGGGAGAGTATTCATTTCCCCGGCGCCCAGGTGGAATTCCTTATGAATTATGACGATACAGTGATCCGCACGGGGGATGGTACTTCACGCGACAAATATGAGAACTGCTGCGTGAGTTTCCTGTTTAAGACATCTGCCGGAAATATCATGTTCCTCGGTGATACATGGTACAACGATGCTTACAAAGCGATCGGGGATAACTATCAGGTCGATGTGGCAATTTTTGATATGGGAATGAACGCACCGGGAGCAACCGATAAAATGACGCCTTATGACTGCGCAAGGCTGGGGGAGACATTAAAGGCAAAGGTGCTGATTCCGGATCATTACGATAACTGGGCGAATACCTGCAGTGATCCTGAAATGCTCTGCAATCAGTTCGAGAGGATCGTCAGCGAAAACACACCGGATATCAAGACAGTGATTCTTCGGCCGGGTGCAAGATTTATCTATCCGGACGATCAGGATATCAAAAGATACCGTTATCCGAACCAGAGTGAGGGCTACAATCCGGAGCGTTCCGTGTCTTACGGAGAATATGCAAGGAAATATGGAAAAAAGAAGTAAGAGCAAAAAACGAACAGAACATAGATCACAATAAGTGATTTATTAATATTTATGATGAAGAAGGAGGATATGGGTTGATGAAAAGAAAAATGTTGGCAGTGTTATTGACGGGGATGATGGCAGTTTCTTTGCTGGCAGGCTGCGGAAATACTGCGGCGGATGAAACGGCTGCGGAAGCGGTAACAGAAGAGGCACCGGCGGAAGAAGAAGCAGCACCGGAAGAGACACCGGAAGAGAGCACAGAAGAGGCGGCTGAAAGCACGGGGAAATCAGCTTATGGCGATGTTACGGCAAAAGAGAATTATAATTTTTATGTGATTGTAAAGAGTATGAGTTCTGATTTCTGGCGTGCGGCAGCAGACGGGGCGGAAGACGAGGCAGAGACGCTTGGTGTGACAGTTACTGTAATCGGTCCTAACTCCAATACGGATATAGCGGATCAAGTGCAGATGCTGAATAATGCCATCAACAGCAAACCGGACGGCATCGGCATTGCTGCCAGTGATAAAGAGGCGGTGATGGATTCCCTGCAGGATGCTATGGATGCAGGAATTCCGGTTATATGTTTTAATTCAGGGGTTCCGGAAGCGCCGGAAGGAAGTGTGTATGCGACAGCTTCTACAAACAACTATAATGCAGGCGGTGTTGCGGCGGAAAATATGTATGCGGCCTTGAAAGATGTGATCGCAGCGGCAGATGCACCCGTCAGGATCGGTGTGGTAAACCAGGATGTCACCAGCGAATCGGTTATTGACAGAGGGCTTGGGTTCATTGATAAGATGATGGAATTGGTAAAGGCGGACGGAAAGAGCGCGGCAGTTATCGGAAGTGATAAGTATGTAGACGACGCGAAAGAATCAGGTGATGTCGGCAGCGCGGATGTAATCATCGAGGTAAAGGTTCCGGCACAGGCAACCAGCGAACTTTGTGCGATAGAAGCAGGCGTTTTGTTAAATGAACAGGACTTGATCGGTATTATGGGAACAAATCAGGAAACTGCGGAAGGCATCATTACAGCAAATGAACTTCTCGGCAAACTGGGTACAGATCCGGCAGCCGGTGAAATCATTGCCTGCGGGTTTGATTCGGGTGCAACCATTATCGGCGCGATCGAAAACGGAACTATGTATGGCGCGGTGACGCAGTCTCCGAGGTATCAGGGGCAGATCACGGTAGATCTGCTGACAATGATCGCAAACGGCGAAGCGGTGAAAGATGAAGAAACACCGGCGTTCTGGTACAATGCGGAAAATATGGACGATCCGGAAATAGCACCGAACCTTATTAAATAAATATAATAAAGTATTACATAATAGTACAGGGCCGGAGAGTTCTTCCGGCTCTGCTTTGTTGTGTGCCTTACCTCTGGAGACCCTGCTCACATACCAAAAGGTATGGTCGAAAAAGGTTTGGAGAAGGAGTTGATGATGTCATAGTAGGCAACATCAGCAAAACTGAGCTATAAGCCGAAGGACTGAAACATTTACTTAAAAATAGAATAAAAGATAGAGCCGGTTTGCTCAATCCCCTATCCTGTTACTTGGTAAAAATTGGAATATAAGTTGTAGAGCCGTATACGAAACCCGTACGTACGGTTCAATGGGAGGGCGAGAAAATTATTCTCCCTCTGCCCTGTTTAATTTTTGAAGAAAGTTTTGTAAAAACCGCCGAAATGTATTATACTGTAATTAATAGACAATAGCAAAATGACCAGTATAAATCTTGATACAGAAAGGGGTGCTGTTATGAAATGCAGAAGGACATCGATAGAAGCGGAAGTAGTGAAATATGAGCAGGGAAAGGGACTGGAAGACGGATATGAGCTGTGGTCGGATATCGTGACAAAGATATGGATCGTGACAGACTCTCTGATCAAGGTGACAAAGCCGGACGGGACGATCGTTTGTCCTTACATATTCCACCGGAGAGGACGTACTTTTATCAATGAAGGGGATTATATCATCATCGACGAAGACGGTACAAAACATGTCTGCGGAGAGGATAAGATATTTACGCGGTATGAGCCGGTTAGCCTTGATGAGATCTTATGACCGTATAAAATCTGTAAACAGGAGAGGGGATAAGAATTGACTCTGCAGCAATTAAAATATGCGCTGACGATCGCGGACTGCGGTTCCATGAACGAGGCGGCAAAACAGCTTTTTATTTCCCAGCCCAGCCTGTCGGAGACGATGAAGGAGCTGGAAACGGAGATCGGGATTGAAATTTTCCTGCGTTCCAACCGGGGTATCAGTATGACGCCGGAAGGCGAGGAGTTTCTGGGCTATGCACGGCAGGTGACGGAACAGTTCGGGTTGTTGCAGAGCAGATATATCGAGAAAAAGAAAAAAGAAAAATTCAGCGTATCCACCCAGCATTATACGTTTGCGGTGAAGGCCTTTGTGGAGACGGTAAAAAAGCTGGGGATGGAGCGCTATGAGTATGCGGTGCATGAAACTACTACTTATGATATCATCACAAACGTCAGGTCTTTTAAAAGTGAGATCGGCGTATTATACCTGAATGATTTTAACGAAAAAGTCATGATGAAAACGATACAGGAAAACGGGTTGGAGTTTAAGGAACTGTTTTCCTGTAATACTTTTGTCTATCTCTGGGCTAAGCACCCGCTGGCTGAGAGGGAAATGATCTCGATGGAAGAGCTGGATGATTATCCGTGTCTGTCTTTTGATCAGGGGAAGCATCATTCCCTGTTTCTGGCGGAAGAGATGAAGAGCGATTATGAATACAGGAGGCTGATCAAGGCAAACGACAGGGCGACCCTTCTGAATCTGATGGTGGGATTGAACGCCTACACGCTCTGCTCCGGCATTATCTGCGAGGAATTAAACGGCAGCGATTATAAGGCGATTCCATTGAAAGAGACGGAGAGGATGCGGATCGGTTATATTGTGAGAAAAGGGCAGAAGGTCAGTAAGATCGGGAAGCTGTATATTGAGGAACTGAAAAAGTATCAGGAGATGGCAATGTAACGGGCAGGAGGGAAGATGGAGGTATAGGAATAACCTATAACCAAATAAAGGTTTCGTGTATTAGCTTTTTTTCCGGATTGGTTGTATACTCTTCATGTCAGCAAAAGTAAGGCAAAAAGCGGATGCGGCAAAGCGTCCGTGAAACTGAAATGAAGAGGAGGAAACATTATGAAGAAAAAAGCATTGGCAGTACTTTTGACGGGCGTGCTGGCAGCAGGCATTTTAGCAGGCTGCGGCTCGACAGAAGAGGCAGTGGAAAGGCCGACAATGGAAGAGGCGGCGGAAGAGACATCTGAGGAGGAAGCGGCACCTGCAGAGGAAGAAGCGCCGGCGGAAGAAACGGTTGAGGAAAAAGGAACCATTAAGGTAGCGGCATCCCCGACACCCCATGCGGAGATTCTGGAAGCGGCAAAACCGATTTTAGCTGAGCAGGGATGGAATCTGGAAGTTACGGTTTTTGATGATTACATACTGCCGAATCAAGTGGTGGACAGCGGCGAACTGGATGCAAACTACTTCCAGCATATACCGTATCTGGATGAGTTTAACGCAGAGAGAGGAACACATCTGGTAAATGCAGGAGGCATCCACTATGAGCCCTTCGGCATCTATCCCGGCACAAAGAAGACTCTGGACGAAGTGGCAGACGGCGACGTGATCGCGGTACCCAATGATACCACAAATGAAGCAAGGGCGCTTCTGCTGCTGCAGGACAACGGCCTGATCAAATTAAAAGACGGCGCAGGCCTGACGGCAACAGTACAGGATATCGAAGAAAATCCGCACAACCTTGAGATTCAGGAATTAGAGGCGGCTCAGGTACCGAGGGTTGTGGGAGAAGTTGCTTATGTAGTATTAAACGGCAACTATGCACTGCAGGCAGATTTCAGCGTTGCAAAGGATTCTATCGCTTATGAAAGTTCTGATTCCGAAGCGGCAAAGACCTATGTGAACGTGATTGCGGTTGCAGAGGGCAATGAAAACAATGAAGGCATCAAGGCTCTGGTGGATGTGTTGAAATCTGATGAGATCAAGCAGTATATCAATGATAATTATGACGGGGCGGTGATTCCGTTTAATTAAATGCAGAGTATGTAAGTCTATATTGACAAAGGATTGAATCCCCCGACTGTGCCGCAGCGCAGTTGAGGGATTTTTTTCTTTTGCCGGAACTTTGTTGTCAAGGCCTTTTTAAATCCGCCTGACCTCCTCTTTTTCAGGCACAAAAAAAGAGTTAGAATCCTTTAAAATCAAAGTTTTTGACTCTTTCCAACCTACTCGGCGCGACAGGATTTGAACCTGCGACCTCTGCGTCCCGAACGCAGCGCTCTACCAAGCTGAGCCACGCGCCGATAATTAAAAATAAATTTATAATGTTCACAACAACTATGATAATACATTATTTAGGGCATGCTTGTCAAGAGCGAATTTTGTGTTATACTGTTGATTATAGCTGTAAAAATATATAAGTGCAAAAACAGGAAATAATATACATGGAATATACCAGAGAAAAGATAAGGGAACTGCTTGGAGATATGGCGGAACCGGACTATGCGAAATTCACCGGTTCCCTTCTTGGGCGGGAAGCGGTAATGCTGGGGGTGCGGCTGCCAAAACTCAGGGAACTTGCGAAAAAGATCGCGAAAACAGACGGCAGGGAATATCTGGAAAATACATTGTCCGATCAGTATCCGGGAACGGCTGCCGATATGAAAGGCTGTCCCCCTGTTTGTGCTGAAAATACCGACGGGATAAAATATATGGAAGAACTGATGCTTTATGGCATGGTGGTCGGCTGCATGAAGGAAAAACTGGAACAATTATTACCATATATTAAAAAATATGTCGCGCGGATTGATAACTGGTCGCTCTGTGACAGTTTCTGCACCGGTCTGAAACAGACGAAAAAGGAGCCGGAAGTGATGTGGGTTTTTTTGCAGCCGTATCTGTGCTCGGATAAGGAGTTTGATCTGCGTTTCGGCGTGGTTATGCTGATGAACTTTTATGTGACTCCGGAATATATAGATGAGCTGCTGCGGATATTTGATGATATCCATCATGAGGGATATTATGTTAAAATGGCAGTGGCATGGGCGCTGTCAGTCTGCCTTGTGAAAGAGTGGGAGAAAAGTTTTGTGTATATGAATTCTCCGGAGAATCATCTGGATGAATTCACCTACGCAAAAACAGTGCAGAAATGCCGGGAAAGTTTCCGGCTGACGAAAGAGCAGAAGGATATGCTGACCGGACTGAAGGAAAAGCGGATACAGAAGAGGAAAAAATAGAGATGCCGGCGTTGAATGAGAAAAGCAGGCAGTGCAGAACGGGAACGGGGCTGGAATAAGGATGCCGTGCCCGGGATGAAACAGGGAGAAGAATGAATACGACAGACATTACAAGATTAAAACCGGATACGGATCTTGTCGGAGGGGCGGCGGCGGTTTTAAAAAAAGGGGAAGGACGCAGCCTGAAAGCGGGCGGGCTGTGGATCTACGATAATGAGATCGCCGAAGTCAGGGGCGGTTTTGAAGACGGTGACATTATTTCCGTAGAGGATTTTGACGGATATTTTCTTGGGTATGGTTTTATCAACAGTGCTTCCAAGATCAGAATCCGCATGCTTTCCCGCAGGAAGGAAAAACGGATCACGCCGGCTTTTCTGGAAGATCGTGTGAGGACGGCGTGGGAATACAGGAAAAATGTAATAGATACCGGCAGCTGCCGTTTGATCTTTGGCGAGGCGGATTTTCTGCCGGGGCTGGTGGTAGATAAATTTTCCGATGTGCTTGTGGCGGAATCTCTGGCGCTTGGCATTGACAGGTTAAAACCGTTATTGCTGGAGAGCTTGAAAAAAGTGTTGGAGGAAGATGGCATCAAGATCCGGGGTATCTATGAGCGCAGCGATGCGAAAGTGCGCCTGCAGGAAGGAATGGAACGCTTTAAAGGTTTCATCGGGGATCCCTTCGATACAAAGATTGAGATTGTGGAAAACGGCGTCCGCTATCAGGTGGATGTAAAAGACGGACAGAAAACCGGTTTTTTTCTGGATCAGAAAAACAATCGTGCGGCAATTCACAAACTTTGTCCGGGGAAACGTGTACTGGACTGTTTTACCCACACCGGTTCTTTCGCGCTGAATGCCGGTATAGCGGGGGCGGATTCGGTACTCGGTGTGGATGCGTCTGAGCTGGGTATTTTGCAGGCGCAGGAAAACGCAAGGCTGAACGGCTTGGAACATAAAGTGAAATTTGAATGTGCAGATGTATTTGAACTGCTGCCGAAGCTGGAAGAGGCGGGAGAACAATATGATATAGTAATTTTGGATCCGCCTGCATTCACAAAATCCAGACAGGCGACAAAAGGTGCTGTAAAAGGCTATCGGGAAATCAATCTGCGGGGAATGAGGCTGGTAAAAGACGGAGGTTTCCTTGTGACCTGTTCCTGCTCTCATTTCATGGAACAGGAACTTTTTGCAAAGACGGTCCGGGAGGCGGCAAGGGGAGCCCGTAAACGCCTGCGTCAGGTGGAATTTCATACCCAGGCGCCGGATCATCCGATCCTTTGGGCGGCGGATGAGTCGTATTATTTAAAGTTTTATATTTTTCAGGTGGTGAGCGAACAATAGGTTTTGATAAGAAGAAAAGTTAGAAAATGGTACATATTTTTATATGTTCAGCGCGGTAAATGAAGCATTGTAGAAAATCGGGAAAAAATGGTATAGTGGATAAAATGAGATTTATTAGTCAAACGAAAAAACAGAGAATAGTGTTTGGAAGTATTCTTTTAATTATAATAGGAGTATTTTTGTTTGTAGATTTAAAAAACGACGTGCATATTAGCTTTTCTAAAGAATCAGGATATTATGATGAAGCGATAGAATTAAAAATATTGGGAAGCGGTGGAAACAGGATATATTATACTTTGGATGGAAGCGAACCTGGAATGGATGGGACTTTATATGATCCAGATATGCCGATCATACTTACAGATGCTACTGCTAATAGAAATGTATATTCTGCACGAACTGATATTTCAACAGCCTTTCTGAGTGATCTGGTTAATGGGTATTCTCTCGGTGCAGATGATCCCGGATATACGGTGCCTGATTATAATGTAGATAAATGTAATGTAGTACGGGCGTCAATTTTTAATAAAAAAGGTGATTGCCTTGATACGATAACTGGAGTGTATTTTATCGGTTTTCAAAATAAATCAGGGTATGATCGAATATATACAGCTTCTATTGTAACAAATCCGGAGAATTTGTTTGATTATGAATCTGGGATTTATGTTACAGGAAGTACTTTTGATAGTGTGAAGGAGATGATATTTGGAGTAGATAGTGAGGACTATGAAACGGTCTGGTGGTATCCATATTGGTATTGGTGGACTTCAAATTACAATAACAGCGGGATGGAGTGGGAAAGAGAAGCTGTTGTAACAATATTTGATCAAAATAAAAGAACGGTTCTGGAAGAAAGCTGTGGAATCAGAATACAGGGAGGCTGCAGCAGAGGAATGCTGCCTAAAAGTATCGGCTGCTATGCAAGGGAGATATATAGTGGAAGCTATGAGTTTCAGACAGCGTTGTTTCAGGAAGATATATATCCGCATAAATTTGTCTTTTTTTCTGGCGGCGATGATAATGTTTTTAAGTTGATGGATTATCTGGCAAATACGCTGGAAGAAGAACTTGCTTTTTCTACAATGGATTTTATTCCATGCGCAGTCTTTCTGGATGGAGAATATTGGGGAATTTATTATATAACAGAGAATTATAATAAAGATTATATAAGCGATCATTATCATGTTAAAGAAGATAATGTGATAATGATGAAAAATAACGAACTGGCGGAGGGAGAAGAACAGGATAAGGAGTTTTTTAGGGACATGATGGAGTTTATTTCTGAAAGTGATATGAAGCTGGAAGAAAATTATGCACAGGCATGCCATCTGATCGATATGGATAGCTATATAGATTATTATGCGGCACAGATATATATTGCAAGAAATGGAGATTGGCCGGAGAGTAACTATGCAATATGGAGAACCAGGAAAAGTGAAGAGTCTGTTTATGGTGATTGTAAATGGAGATGGATGTTATTTGATGTGAATTCTGGTGCTTTGTCTGTAGATGGGGTAGACGAAGATACACTTTTATATGTTCTTGAAAGGGACGTGGTATTTAATTCACTGTATCAGAATGAAGAATTTCGTGGTAAATTTGCCAGAAGGCTTCTATATATCGGGAAGGAAACATTTGCAGAAGAGAGATATCAGAAGCTTTTAGATGATTATTCGCAAAGAATGCGGGAACCTGTTGCAATTGGCTGCCTTCGTTTTTATAATAATAGCAAAAGAAATGAGTTTGACCAAAATATTGAAAATATCAGATTATTTTTTGAAAAAAGATACGATGCAGTATGGGATTCGCTGGTAAATAATATGGGGAAAGAGTGGCTCGAAAAAAATGGAATACAGAAATGAATTAAAATTTATGGTATCTGATCTGGATATAGAGAAGATCAGATATAGGCTTTTATCAGTGATGGATCAGGATGAGCATCAGGGGCTGCATGGTTATAGCGTAAGAAGTATTTATTTTGATGATATTTATGATAATTATCTATATGAAAATGTGGCAGGAACAGATAATAGAAAAAAATATAGGATTCGACTATATAATGGAAGTGCGGAACTTATTCATCTGGAAAAGAAATCAAAATATCGTGGGATGACAAAAAAAGTAATACAAGATATAAGTAAAGAAGAGAGTAAGTTTATTTTAGATGAAAATATGGAAAAGCTGCATGAGATAATATCATCTGGAAAAGAATCTTTGCTCAGGGAAATTTATATTGAGATGTTGCGAAAAAAACTAATGCCTGTATGCATTGTAGAATATGAACGGTTTGCTTTTGTGGAAAGTTTAGGTAATGTTCGTATAACTTTTGACAGAAATATTTCCGGGAGCAGACAGGTGGAAAAATTTTTTGAGCGTGAAATAGATTGTACACCAGTTATGCCGCATGGCTGGCATATATTGGAAATAAAATATGATGAATTATTGCCTCATTATATTTTGCAAATAGTTGATACAGGAACGTTGCGCAGACGATCCTATTCAAAATATTATACAGTAAGGCAGGCTTTAGGGTAAAAGGAGATATAGAATGGGATTTACAGATGTGATAAGGAAATCGGTATTGGAAGGTTTTGCGGCTAAGGATATTTCAAGTATAAAAATTGTTGTGACGCTGGGGATTTGCTTTTTGGTTGCTGCATATATTTACTTTGTGTATAGATATATTACAAGAACTACTTTTTATGATCGGAATTTTAATGTGTCAATGGCAATGGTTTCTGTTGTTACAGCAGGAATCATACTTGCCATGCAGACAAGTTTGATCATCTCTCTTGGGATGGTAGGTGCATTATCTATTGTACGATTCAGGACAGCAATAAAAGAACCTATGGATATGTTGTTTTTGTTTTGGTCGATAGGAACCGGAATCATATGTGGTGCTGGCTTATATGAATTGGTAATTATTATAGCCTTGATTGTAACTTTTGGAATTTTGCTTTTACAGATTGTGCCGGTAAGCGCAAGTCCTTATTTGGTAGTTGTAAACGCAAAAGATAAAAATGTGGAGACAGATATTCTTGCAACTGTAAAAAAATATTCTCCGCGCTATAGGATTGATTCTAAAAATATCCGGATATCCGGAATTGATTTGATAATAGAGATACGAAGTAAAAATGCTGGCGAACTTGTAGATGAATTATCTGCAATAAAAGGGATAACATCCGTTTCGCTTTTATACCATGATGCACCTGTAAAAAATTAATGGCTTTGAGTAGACCTTTTCTGATGTCTGCACTCAGGTACTGCTATTTGAAGATTACTGGGATTATAAATGATTTTTTAAATGATAGATGATTGCGAAATACCTTCAAAGTTGCCTGAAAATTAATAGATTTATCGAACGATTTTGGTTTGAACAACGGGATTATTGCGAGGGGGAAACGGACAGAAAGGTAAGAGTGGCAAGCAATTGAAATGTATTTAAAAAATGGACGCACTTGTAGAGAGAAAATACAGCTTTCGTTTTGATTTCGTCTTCGTTTAATGTGTAATCCTTACATTCCGGTTTAGTGTGGAAATAATCCTGAAGAGTAGGGATCAGAAGGCTTGTGTCGTGGACAGACTTATCTTTGTCAGGTGAGCCGTATTTTTTCTCAATGCCGATTTCTGGATGTTTTTGGAAAAAGTCTTTATTGTAAAAAACAAAATGACGGATAATGCCAAGGCCATTCGTAACAATACCGATTTTGTAGGAATAGCAAAAGTGACCGTCAATGTAGAGTTGTTTTATCTCAGGGCTGGAAGCAGCATGGGAGGGTATGGAGGTATAAGCGGCTTTATAAGGGTCATAATTATCGTCAAAGCAAAGGGTATTTGCGGGATCAGCCCGTTGATGCATAGAAATGTTTCCGGAAGGAAGCAGTGGCAATTTCATCAAGGCCAATGTAATTTTGGAGAAGAGAGAGGAACTGAGGCTTGCCGGCTTCATGAATTTCCTGGCAATCTGAAAAATATCTGCCAAAGAAAGCTGATTGTATGGTATCATATAGGTACAACTCCTTTCAGGTGGGTATGGTCAATTGTTGCTGGACATCTCAATTTTACCACAAAGCTGTGAGGAGTTGTTTCATTTTAGTAAAGAAAAAGTCTGATTTTGTGCAGGCTACGGCGTTTTGCAACCGCCTATTTTTGAATGAAAAAGCGAGGTTATTATGCGTTTAAACAGTATGTGTATCCGTTGTCTGATCGATAAGCAGCAGGAAAGGCTTCTGCAATTTCAGGATGAGGAGAAGAAGGCAGCCTATATGAAAGAGATTGCCGGGATCATCGGAGAGAGCGGGGATGATGCAAGTTCACCGTATCTGGTATATTTATTTAATCAGGTATACAGGCGGTATTTCGGGGAGATCAGAGATTATGCGGAAGTTAAGAAAGAATACAATGCTTATGTGCTGGCAATGGAAGATGCATTGTATAAGGATATTTTAAAGGCAAAAGATCCGCTGGCACAGGCAATCGTCTATGCCCGGATCGGAAATTATATTGATTTTGGCGCGATGCACAAGGTAGAGAAGAAGGTGTTTTTAGAACTGTTTCAGGATAAAAGGAAAAATGATCTGGACAAAGCGGTCTATCAATCTTTTGTACAGGATTGTGAAAGCGGAAGGCGGTTTTTGCTGTTGGCGGATAACTGTGGAGAAATCGTGCTGGATAAACTGTTTTTAAAGGAACTGAAGAAGCGATTTCCGCATCTGGAGCTGTGCGTGATGGTGCGGGGAGAGGAGGTTCTGAATGATGCCACATTGGAGGATGCGGAAACGGTTGGTTTACATAACGTTGCAAGAGTAATACCCAATGGGAACGGTGTTGGCGGAACGGTGGAAAATATGCTGCAGGGAGAGGCAAAGGAAGTATTGGAGCAGGCGGATATCATCCTGTCGAAAGGACAGGCAAATTTCGAAACATTAAACGGGTGTGGCAGAAATATATATTATTCGTTTCTCTGTAAATGCGACTGGTTTTCGGGGCGGTTTCAGGTGGAGAGAAATACAGGCATGTTTCTGAGGGAAAGGGAGATTTTGCCGTAAACCGGCTGTCACTGACAAGCAGGCAGGTATGGACTATTTTTTAAAAAGTGGTAAAATAGAAAAAACACAGGGGAGAAAAGTATGTTTATTATATGGGGATTTCGGGATCTGGATAAAGAACTGGGAAATGTAGAGTATCTGCATTGCAACAGATGCAATAACGACAGTACCTGGCGGCTTATGAAAAGGACATCATGGTTTACGCTGTTCTTTATTCCGGTGATACCGTATCACAGAGTATATTATGTGTATTGCCCGATCTGCCGCTGGTCGACAAAGGTGCCGAAAGAAGAGGCGAAGCGGATCATGGAAAAGAATTAAATACTTTATTCTGGACAAATGGCAAAGGTTATACTAAGATAAAGAAAAATAAATATGTTGCTCCCCGTAAGTGAGAGACAGACGGTTGCAAAGGAGGAGAAAGTTATGGAGAAAAAGCAGCTTGACTGGTCAAATCTTGGCTTCGGTTATATACAGACGGACGCAAGATTTGTTTCCAATTATAAAAACGGAGCGTGGGATGAGGGCGCCGTTGTTACGGATGCCAATATCGTTCTGAATGAATGTGCAGGTGTTTTCCAGTATGCGCAGACAATCTTTGAGGGGCTGAAAGCCTACACAACAGAGGATGGACGTATCGTATGCTTCCGTCCCGACTTAAATGCGTCAAGAATGGCGGATTCCGCTAAAAGGCTGGAAATGCCGGTATTTCCGGAAGAGAGGTTTATTGATGCTGTCATAGAAGTGGTAAAGGCAAATGCGGCTTATGTGCCGCCCTTTGGTTCCGGCGCAACCTTGTATATCCGTCCTTATATGATGGGAACGAACCCCGTAATCGGTGTAAAACCGGCTGATGAGTATATGTTCCGTATTTTTGTAACCCCGGTAGGTCCTTATTTTAAGGGCGGCGCGAAACCGCTGACGATCAAGGTAAGCGATTTTGACAGAGCGGCGCCGCACGGCACAGGGCATATCAAAGCCGGATTGAACTATGCGATGAGCCTGCACGCTATCGTAACGGCGCATGAGGAAGGATATGCGGAAAATATGTATCTGGACCCTCAGACCAGAACAAAAGTGGAGGAGACAGGCGGTGCGAACTTTATCTTTATTACAAAGGATAATAAACTTGTGACACCGAAATCGGATAGTATTCTGCCTTCCATCACAAGGCGATCTCTTGTCTATGTTGCACAGCATTATCTGAATATGGAAGTGGAAGAAAGAGAAGTGCTTCTTGAGGAAGTGAAAGACTTTGCGGAATGCGGCCTTTGCGGCACGGCTGCGGTTATCTCACCGGTCGGCAGGATTGTAGACCATGGAAAGGAAATCTGTCTGCCCAGCGGTATGGATGAGATGGGACCTGTGACAAAGAAATTATATGATACATTGACAGGTATCCAGATGGGTAAACTGGAAGCGCCGGAAGGATGGGTAAAGACGATCCTGTAAGCAACGGATTTAGGCGGGATAACGGGAGACTGTTATCCCGCTTTTCAGTATAGGGCGGTTTACGGAACGTGTGGAATTGGCCGGCATAAGTCTGTTTTCAAAGTATACAGGCGTTAGTCAACATAAAGTTAACATAAAGTCCTCATGAACATATGGACGCTGCTCGGGCAGGAAGAGGAAGCGGAAGGAGTCCCGTCATGGATGAACAGGAAAAAATGATAGAAGAGGTTCTCAGGCATCTGGATCATGAGATGGAAATAGGTGCATTAAAGATGAGCGTAAATTTCAATGAACTGCAGGAGGAGGAGAAGCTGGTAGATCATAAATGCTGCCATATGTACGGCAGGCCGGTAAGTGAGGTTGTGGGCTTTCTGGATATGTATTCGGATTCCTCCCTGGAAAAAGGTTAAAGTTCTTTTTTCAGAGTTCCGGGCGTAGTCCGGAACATCCGGTAATAGGAGCGTGTAAAGGTGGAATAGTGATGAAAGCCGGATGAAAAGCAGGCATTGGTGAGCGACATGCCGTGGCGTATTTTGTCCCGTGCCCAGAACAGACGTTTTGCATTGATATATTTTCCGATGCTGTAGCCGGTCTCCTGCTGGAAGATCTGCATCAGATAGCGGCGGCTGATAAAGAACTGCCTGGAAAGCGCATCGATGGAGAGGTCGCTGTCCAGATGTTCATTGATGTAATGCAGGATTTCCGCGATCTTCCGGTTGGAGGAGCCTGTTTCGATATAGCGGAAGGAATCGGTTAAAAAGCTCCTGTTAAGCTGTATCAGAAACTGGAGGAGAAGGGTGCGGCTGTATAATTCTGCTGCATATTCGCGGTCTGAAAGGGAAGCCTCCAGTTTTTCGCAGAGTTTAAAGAGTGCGGGAACGGAAGCGGAGGAAGTGCGGAGTACCGGAAAGGGCTCCGTTTTTTTATCTTGCGGGATGTCAGTGCGGCCTGAGGAGCGTATGGGCAGCTGCTTTTGAAAACAGGTCTCCAGAGAATATTTATCGTAGGCACAGGAGACTAAAAAATCGGATGAAACATAGAGAATGATCCGTTCGTAGGGAGCCGCGGAACGGATAATGGGTCTGTGGACGTCTCCCGCACCGATCAGAAGGATATCCCGGGGCTCGAGACGGTAAGTGATCCCTTCTATAAAATAATCAACATCGCCGGAGAAAAACAGAAGGATCTTATGAAAATCATGATAATGGCAATCATAGTTTTTTACTTGCCGGTCTGTGAGATGGAACAGCCTGAAGGGGTCATGCAGATATCCGGTTTTTTCATAATTTACATCAGCCATAGAATTCCTCTGTTATGCAGATAAACAATAAAAAGCAGGTGTTAATGATAAAACTTCCGGTACGGAACCGATCCATACCGGAAGTTTGTTTTTTGTAAATCTTTTTATCATGTACTAGGAGAGTGCTACGCCCACCGCCGCGCCAACCATGATACCCATAGCAGCCGCTGCAATTATCAATAAGATACAAAGAATGATTTTAAGACCGACATTCATTTTGCTTCTTATTACAACTGCAGAAACAAGAAGAGCAAGCAAAGCCCACAGCCATCCGAAGAACGGAGCAAGGATAATATCGATTATAAGGAAAATCCAACCCCAAACAGGAATCTTCTGATATTCCCAAGGCTCACCGGTAGCACAATTTACACCATTATATGCCAGTACAGGAGAAGCCATAGACTGAATAACCAGAGTTGCAGTTCTGTTTCCGAGCGGAATTGTGTATTCCGTATCAATAAAATGTGTCTTTTTTGCAAATCTGTTTAATCTTTCTGGGGGGGCGCCGTTAATGCTGACTTTGCTGCCCTTCAGATCAACTGAAAAAGTACCTTCGTCTGTTGTCACAGACCATGTTTTTTTTGCCATCTCGAGTCTCCCTCTCTTTCTGTAATTTTAAGCAAAAGAGAAATCTTTCGCCACTAGTTAATGTATCACTTTAGGGGAAAAATGTCTAGTGGGGGGGTGAAAATTCTGGGATGTTTCAAAAAAAATACAAAAAAAACACCGCCCCCACAACAAATGTTACAGAAACAGTGCTTCATGGGCCATCAGGGACTCGAACCCTGGACAAATAGATTAAGAGTCTACTGCTCTACCAACTGAGCTAATGGCCCGTACAATATAAAAGATTATAATTTACAACGCAAGAATGATTATAGTATAATGTTTTTAAGAATGCAAGTGTTTTTTGTAAAATTTAGAAAAAAATATAACGGAAACTGAAACGGGAGAAAAAAATGATATTTGAAAGTCATGCGCACTATGATGATGAAGCCTTTGATACGGACAGGGATGAACTGCTTCCCCGCCTGCGGCAGCAGGGGATAGGGTATGTGATGAATATCTCATCAGACATTTCCTCTGTCAGTGCCTGTATCGCTCTGGCAGAGAAATATCCCTTTGTTTATGCGGCTGCGGGAATACACCCTGATGATACGGGGGAATTAAATGAAGATAACTTCGAGTGGCTGAAAAAACAGTGCGGACATAAAAAGGTTCTGGCAGTGGGGGAGATCGGGCTGGATTATTACTGGGATAATGTGGAGCGGGAAGTGCAGAAAAAGTGGTTTGCCAGACAGCTTGCGCTGGCGAATGAAATGTCTCTTCCGGTAGTCATCCATTCCCGGGATGCGGCAAAGGATACGCTGGATATTATGAAAGCGGAAAAGGCGGTTGAAAAGCGGGGAGTTATCCATTGCTTTTCCTATACGAAGGAGAGCGCAAGGGAATTTTTGGCAATGGGGTATCTGATCGGAGTGGGCGGTGTGGTGACGTTCCGGAATGCAAAGAAACTGCGGGAATGTGTGGCGTATGTACCGATGGACCGTATTTTGCTGGAGACGGACAGTCCCTATCTGGCGCCGGTTCCCTACAGGGGAAAGCGGAACTGTTCCGGGTATCTGCCCTATGTGGCGGAAAAGATCGCGGAGATCAAAGGGATTTCCGGGGAAGAAGTAATTGAGGTTACGGAGAAAAACGCAAAAAGGCTGTTTATGGGAAATGAGGATTTTGAGGCGAAATAGCGTCAGACAAGGCAGCACAGAATATAAAACAAAAAAGTAAAAAGGGGATAAAGCATGGCGACATTGGGAATTCCGCGCAATACGATCGCGATACTGCAAAAATATGAGTTTCATTTTCAAAAAAAATTCGGTCAGAATTTTCTGATCGATACTTCTGTTCTGGAGCGGACCATAGCGGCTGCAGAAATCGGCCGGGAAGACTGTGTTTTGGAGATCGGCCCGGGGATCGGTACCATGACGCAGTATCTGGCTGAAAGGGCAGGCAGTGTGGTGGCGGTGGAGATCGATAAGGCGCTGATTCCCATTCTGGAGGAAACTCTTGCTCCGTATGGAAACGTTACGGTGATACAGGGGGATATCTTAAAACTTGATATCAGGGAACTGGCAGAAAAATATGCCGGCGGAAAACCGATGAAGGTGGTGGCAAACCTCCCCTATTATATTACAACGCCGATCATTATGGGTTTGTTTGAAAAAAGCGTGCCCTTATCGGGGATCACGGTCATGGTACAGAAAGAAGTGGCGCAGCGCATGCAGGCGAAACCGGGCACAAAGGATTATGGAGCCCTTTCTCTTGCGGTACAGTATTATGCCGAGCCTGAGATAGCAGCCAATGTCCCGCCGAATTGCTTTATGCCCAGGCCGACCGTGGGCAGCGCCGTAATCCATCTGAGACGTTATGCAGTTCCGCCGGTGAAGGTGGAAGACGAAAAGTTCATGTTTGAACTGATCCGTGCAGCCTTTAACCAGCGCCGTAAAATGCTTCCCAATGCCCTTGCGGGCGCCGCTGTTTCGGGAATAACAAAAGAAAATATCACGGAAGCCTTACGGAAACTGGAAATTCCCGAAACTATCCGGGGAGAAAAACTCTCCCTGCAGCAGTTTGCGATGCTCTCTGATATATTGCATCGGTACGGGATGCCTGACGGGAAGGGCTAAACTGTTACGATCAACCGACAGTAACAGTTCAGCCTTTGACTTCACTGATACGACCAACACAACATTTAGTATATATCGCTTTGACTTATAACAAAACCTATGGTACACTTAAAAATTAGAATAGAAGCACTTTTTGTGAGCAGAGGTTTGACGACAGAGTTAGAGGTGGGTACCTTTGGATAAACAGGAATATAAGATAAGATCAGAGGAAATCAGAACTTTAGTAGAAGAAAAAAACTACCGGGAAGCTGCCGATATAGCAGATACCATTGACTGGCGCAGAGTAAAGAGTGTTAAAATGCTCTGTACGATCAGCGATATATATAAAATGGTCCGCCGTTACGAGGACTCCAAAACAATTCTTGAAATGGCTTATGAAAAGCGTCCGGGAAGCAGGATGATCGTGTTTGCGCTGACGGAGCTTTGCTTAAAGCTGGGCGATGTGGTAAATGCATGGGAATATTATAAGGAATTTTGTCAGGTGGCGCCGGATGACAGCAGAAGATATATACTGCTTTATAAGGTGTATGCGGCTCAGGAAGTCAGCCTTGAGGAACAGATCAAAGTATTGGAGAATCTGAAAGAGGAAGAATATATAGACAGATGGGTTTATGAGCTTGCCTATCTGTACCATAAGATCGGTTTCGGCACAAAATGTGTGGAAGAATGCGACGAGATGATCCTGTGGCTGGGGGAAGGCAGATATGTGCGGAAGGCGATGGAGCTGAAGATGCTGCATGAACCCCTGACACCGAAACAGCAGGCTATCTATGACGGTGTAAAACAGGTGGAGATGGAGCAGGGCGATACGCAGGTCATTCCCAATCTGGATGCCGCCATCGTAAAGGAAAATGAAGGGAGAATTGTCTCGGAAGCGCCGACGGTGCGGCTGCCGGTGGAGGATATTGCGGATATACAGGTGAAAATTCTGGATGACAGTCCCTATAATACGATCAATCTCCAAAAGGAACTGGCGGAGGATATGAAACGCCTGATGGAAGATGAGGGCAATGCCCCGGTCCGGGGGGGAATGGATCCGGCTTTGCCGGATAGCCAAAATGCCGATTTTGTCTATGGACAGGAGGCGGACGAGGGCGTATCCTATAATCAGGAGATGATGCCGGACGAGGCGGTGGAAGCGGAAAGCGCCGACGCGCTTTATGACGGGGACGAAGAAGAGATCATAAACGATACGGGCGAGATGTTTATTCAGGAGGTTCCGGAGGAGGACGAAACAGAGGAAGAACGTATCACAAGGAGCCTGATGGCGCCGATGTTTGAGGAAACACAGGAGATTCCGCCTGTGCCGGATATGGAAGAGGTGTTTTTTGAGGACCCGAATACAACGGATCTGTCGGCGGCGGTTTTTCATCCGGAGGTGAAAGCCGTATCGGAGGCTGTGGAAATAGAGGAGGTCAGGGAACCGGAAGAGCTCCCGGAAGAAGGGCAGGAAAGGGCGCCGGTTTACGAGGAGGAAAGTTCCGCATCCGGCGTAAAGAAGGTAATCGTACCGACAGTGCCGGGACAGGGGATTTTAAAGCCGCCGAAGGATGTGATGCATCCGACGGATTTTGCCGTACAGAAATCCGGTTTTGACGAGATGCTCTCTCAGGAGCCGGACGGACAGATATCTCTCGTTGTTCCGGAAAAAGAGAAGGTTGAAAAACAGATCACCGGCCAGATGAGCATTCAGGATATTCTGCAGGAATGGGAGCAGATGAAGAAGAATAAAGAGGCTCAGCTGAAAGACAATGTGCAGAAGAGTGTACTGGACAGTACGGGTGATATTTTTGCGGAGTTTGAGGCATCCAAAGATTCGCTGATCAGAGAGCTGGAGAAGACGGCAAAGGAAGCCGAGGCGAGAGAGGCGGAAAAAGCGGCATTAAAAGAGGCGGAGGCAGAGCGGCTTAAGGAGGATGTTTTTGCCGGGACGGAAGAGGGAGAGCCGGCAGACCCGGATTATGTCCGTTCGGAGGAGGAAAGAAAGGGAGACGGGGCAGGCGGGAGCGCAGAAGAAGTACAGGCAGGGCGGGAACAGCCCGAAGAGATGATGCAGCCGGCAGAAAGAAAGCAGTCAGAAGAGCGGAATTTACCGGAAGAGCTGCGGCCGGCGCCGAATGACAGACCGCTCTCTCCGGAAGAAAAGGAATTATTCGAGAAGTTTGTACACAGCCGTAAATCCCGAGGGCAGCTGCTCCATGTACTGGATAATATGAGTCTTGCCGCTTATACGGGCAATGTGCTGATCACCGGTGAAGAAGATGCCGGGGCAATGAATTTTGCGAGAAATCTGGTGCGGGATCTGCAGATGTCCGACAGTAATTTCTCCGGCCGAGCGGCAAAGATCACAGGCAGGGCATTAAACAAGAAAAATCCCGGGGACATTATCGATAAACTGAAAAACGGCGCGCTGATCGTGGTGGATGCGGGCGGCATGAACTGCAGTACGGCGGAATCGCTGGTGAAGGCGCTCCAGACAGAAAGCAAAGGTATCATTGTGATGCTGGTGGATACCAAAGCGGCGATCAACAGCCTGCTGGAGGTCAACGCGGTGTTGAAGGATCCTTTTAATACCAGGATCGACATTGAGGCGCTGAATGACGACGCGCTGGTGGCCTACGGCAAAAAGTTTGCCTATGATAAGGAGTACGGTATTGATGAAATGGGGGTACTGGCGCTCCATACCAGAATCGCGGACATGCAGACGGCGGAACATTCCGTTACCACCTCGGATGTGCGCAGGCTCGTGAAGGAGGCGATACGGCATGCGGACAAAAAGACGCCGAAGCATTTCTTTGACGTATTGATCGGTAAGCGCTATGACAGGGAGGATATGATCGTGCTGAGGGAGGAAGATTTTTTCTACTACGCATGAGGAAGGACGGGCGAAGGTCTTCTGTCACGGGCGGGGCGTAAATAAAGAATCAGGAAAGAGAAGGGAAAAGACATGGCAAAAAAGAAAAATACTCTGGATGTAAGGTCGGAAGAGGAAAAGGTATTTATATCCGAGGCGGATCAGTTCCTGTTTGCGGAGGGGACACACTATGATATTTATAAGAAGCTGGGAGCGCATCCTTCCGTGGAAGACGGAGAGAAAGGCTATTTCTTTGGCGTCTGGGCGCCTAACGCAAAAGAAATTTATGTGATCGGTGAATTCAACAGCTGGAATGAGAGCGCGAATCCCATGAAAAAGCTGGGGGACGGCGGCATATGGAGCTGTTTTATTCCGGGTGTGCAGAAAAATCAGATGTATAAATTCCTGATTGTTACTTCCGGCGGGGATAAGCTTTACAAAGCAGATCCTTTTGCCAACTATGCGGAGATGCGTCCCGGAAACGCCTCCAAGACAACGGATCTTTCCGGTTTTAAATGGACGGACAATGTCTGGATGGGAAAACGGGATCAGATGGATATGAAAAAAGAGCCGATGGCGATTTATGAGTGCCATATCGGTTCCTGGATGAAGCATCCGGACGGCACGGAAGACGGCTTCTATAACTACAGAGAGTTTGCGGACAGGGCCTGTGAATATATAAAAGAGATGGGATATACCCATATTGAACTGATGGGGATCGCAGAATATCCGTTTGACGGTTCCTGGGGATATCAGGTGACGGGTTATTATGCGCCTACTTCCCGGCACGGAGAGCCTGCGGATTTTATGTATCTGATCAACAAATTCCACAGGGCCGGGATCGGTGTTATTCTGGATTGGGTACCGGCTCATTTTGCGACGGATGCGCACGGACTTGGCAGGTTTGACGGGGAATGCATTTTTGAGCATCCAGACCCGAGGCTCGGGGAACATCCGGACTGGGGAACAAAGATATTTAACTACGGCAAGACGGAGGTAAAGAATTTCCTGATCGCCAATGCGCTGTTCTGGTTAAAGGAATACCATGTGGACGGTATCCGTGTGGATGCGGTGGCTTCCATGCTCTATCTGGATTACGGGAAAAAGGACGGACAGTGGGTACCGAATATTTACGGCGGAAATAAGAATCTGGAAGCGATCGAGTTCTTCAAACACTTAAATTCCGTGGTGCGGGGAACCTATCCGGGCTTTTTGACGATTGCCGAGGAGTCCACGGCATGGCCTATGGTGACCTGTGATATCGGCAGCGAGGGACTGGGCTTTTCCTTTAAATGGAATATGGGCTGGATGCATGATTTCTGCGAATATATGAAACTGGATCCGTATTTCAGGAAAAACAACCATTACAGCATGACGTTTGCCATGACCTACAACAGCAGCGAGAGTTATATCCTGCCGCTCTCCCATGATGAGGTAGTACATCTGAAGTGCTCCATGCTGAACAAGATGCCGGGGTATCAGGTGGATAAGTACGCGAATCTGCGGAACGGCTACACTTATATGTTCGGACATAACGGAAAAAAACTCCTGTTTATGGGACAGGAGTTCGGACAGGAGAGAGAGTGGAGCGAGGCAAGGGAACTTGACTGGTATCTGCTTGGTGAAAAACTGAATAAAGGACTGCAGGATTATGTGAAAGAACTGCTCCATATTTATCGCAAATATCCGTGCCTGTGGGAAAATGACGGGGACTGGAGCGGCTTTGAGTGGATGAATGCGGATGACTGTGACAGAAGCACCTACAGCTTTATCAGAAAATGTGACAGCGATAAAAGACGCCTGCTGTTCATTATCAATATGACGCCGATGAAGTGGGAGAATTACAGAGTCGGCGTGCCGGCAAAGAAGAAATATAAACTGCTGCTCAACAGCACGGAGGAGAAATTCGGCGGAAGCGGCGGAGAGGTGCCGGCGGAGATCATGGCAAAGAAAGAGGCGTGCTGCTTCAAGGATTACTCCATTACGCTTGATCTGCCGCCATACAGTGCGTTGATCTATGCGTTTTAGAGCGGTAAAAGCATAAAAGACTTCAGAGAAAATGAGAGTTTGACGATATAAAGAGTGTATGCGGATGCATGCACTCTTTTTCGATAAGGCGGCGGAGCCCGGAGAGCGGGGGGACGGCGCGGCACCTTGGTATTTATGCCCGGGGTGTGCGGCATGGAGAAGGGCAGGCATCAGGTGAGAACAGAAAAGAGGATGAGCGGGCATGAAGATTACGTTTGAATCAATGCAGGAACAGAATATACAGGGGAGAAGCAGCGTAGAGAAAAGACATCCGTCTATGCAGGAGACCACGAAGAAGGCGGAGCAGGCGGGGGCTTATTGTGTGAATATCGGAGAGCAGGACGGCAGGGGGCAGAAAGACGGCACTTATAAAAAGGAGAACCTGACCGCGGAAGAAATTTCCATGCAGGCATCGGGAATGGATGTGGATGTGCAGAGAATGTACATGGCTGTGATGTCCAATTCCATGTCTCAGGATGAATTTAATGAAATGCTGGAAGAGGGCTATAACGTTTCAGATATAGATATTGAAACGATGGTAACGATACTGGACCGGATCAAAGTCGCCGTGGCAAAGGGAGGCGGGGAGATCGACGGTTTTACGGACAGTCTGTCGAAGGAAACGCTGGAGGAGATCCTGGGAAACAGCGCCTATGCCGAAGCGCTGGAGAGCGGGCTGGAGGAGGGAGCTGTAGCCTATATGGTGAATCGGCAGATGCCTCCCACGCCGGAAAATCTTTACAGGGCAAAGTATTCCGCAGGCGTCGGAGAGGGATTGAAAGAGCAGGATCTGCCGGATATGGAGGGCGAGGAGGGTAAAGCCTTCTGGGAACAGATAGATAAAGTGATTGAAGAGGCGGGACTGCCCGGAAACAGAGAGAGCAGGGAGGACGCTGCCTTTTTATTGAGGCATGATATTCCGCTGACGGAAGAGAACCTGCAGCTATATGAGAAGCTGAAAGGCTTTGAAAAAGGCGGAGAGGGAATTTCGGAAGAAGAGTTGAAATACAGGATCGGGATGCAGGTTTATGAAGGGAAAGCGCCATATCAGGCGGATCTGTCCGAAGAGACCGGCATTTACGAAAAGGCTGTGGAGTTGTATGAGGCAGTACAGGAGATTACGGCAGAAACAGTAGAACAGACGGCCAAAGAGCATGACGAAGGCGAAAAGATCACATTAAGGGATCTGATAGAGGGGCAGAAGAAGGCGGCTCAGGAAGGCGCCTCGGGGCTGACCGGCAGAGAGGAAGCGGAGGATGCCCAAGAGACGGCGGCAGAAGCGGCAGAGGGCGCCGGCGCGGACAGAGAACTTCTGGCTGCAAGAAGGCAGCTGGAGGAGGTGCGCCTGCGAATGAGCGTGGAAGCAAATATAAAACTCCTGCGCAGCGGTTTCCGGATCGATACGGCGCCTATGGAGCAGCTTATCGAACGTTTAAAGACAGCGGAGGAGATGCTTGCAGGGCAGGGAATTCCCCGGGCGGAAGAGGCGTTGGAAAAAATAGAGGAACTGCGCGGTATGCCTGCTTATACTTTAAGTTATGTGGTGAGCAGGGAAATTTCCTTTACCGTGGAGGCGCTCTATGAAAAGGGCAGTGAACTGCAGGCGGATTTCGAGAAAGCCGGCAGTGAAAAGGCAAGGCAGGATGCCGCAAAGCAGCGCTATGAAACAATGCAGACCGCTCCCAGGGCGGATCTCGGAGATTCGATCAATAAGGCATTCCGGAATGTGGATGATATCCTGACCGATATGAATAAAGAGCCCTCTGAGGAAAACCGCAGGGCGGTGCGTATGCTGGGGTATAACCGTCTGGAGATTACCGAAGAAAATCTGGAGCGCGCCATGGAGGTGGACAGAAAAGTACAGAATCTGTTCCGCGATATGAAACCGGGAAGAGTGCTGCAGATGATCAGGGACGGTGTAGATGTACTGCATACGGATATTGAGGAACTGGATGCTTACCTGACTGCGCAGAAGGGTGAATTTGTGGAGGAGAGCGAAGATTTTGCGCGTTTCTTACATAAGCTGGATAAAAACGGAGGCATAACGGCAGAGGAAAGGGAGAACTATATCGGCATCTACAGGCTTGTCCGTCAGGTGGAGAAATCGGACGGCAAGGCGGAAGGATATCTTTTGGGGAGCGATGCGCTTTTGACGATGGAGAATCTTTTAAAAGCAGTGCGCAGCGGCAAAAAAGGATTTATGGATTATAAGATCGACGAGAATTTTTCCGGTGTGGACGCACTGCAGAAGGGAAAGAGTATTATCGAGCAGATAAAGGCGGCGCCTTATGAAAGCCCTGAGAGCTATGAAGAGACTATGCAGGCGCTGGAAGGAGCAGAGCAAAAGGCGGTGCCGGGAGAGAACAGGGCGGCTGACTTTTTAAAGGAGACGCATCAGCCGGTTACTGTATCGAATCTTCTGGAGGCTTCTGCCGTTTTGCAGGAAGATGCGGGAATCTATCAGAAACTGGAGGATTACGAAAAAGAGATAACAAGGGAGAAGGAACTGGAGGCAGAGGGGAGCAGGCTGGAAGAATATGTAATGCATCTTCAGGAGTCGGCGGGGGATGAAACCTCTCTGCGGGAAGGCATGGAAGTTTTTGCGCGGCAGACGGAAGAGATACTGCGCGATGCGCAGGAGCAGGAAGGCGTGGGAGAACTGGATATCCGTGATATGCAGCAGATCTGCAGGGGAATCAGATTCAGGGCAGCTCTTTCTCAGGAGTCCCGCTATCAGATTCCGGTGAAGCTGGAGGAAGGCTATACGGTAATGAATCTTACCGTGCGCAGAGGAACAGGGCAGGCACAGGCGGAGATTTCCGTAGAGACGAAGGAATATGGCAGGCTGGAAGCTGTTTTCGTTAAAGAGCAGGAAACAGGGGAAGCCGAAGCTGCGGATGGCGCAAAGGCCGGCGTCAGGGGAAGCCTGTTTGCGGAGTCAGAGGACGGAACGAAGCTGTTGGAAGGCGTAACGGAGAAAATACAGGAAAAACTTCGGAATGCGGGAGTTGTCGCGGAAGATATGACTGTTATGCGGGGAAGCCGCAGCAGAAAAGGGAGCGCCTACGGAACGGAGAACGGCGCGGGGACGGCTGCCGCAGCGGCAAAAAAAGAGGGACAACAGGAAATTTCTACAGGAGAACTTTATCAAATCGCTAAGATTTTTCTGGAAACTGTCCGAAAATAAAAATATGAGAAGGATCTGAATTCAAAAAGATTACAAACGGATTTGTAAGGCTGAAAGGAAAAAATATGAGGATTAATTATAATGCAACGGCTATGCTGGCAGTAAATGCCCTGAATAAGAATGACTCAAACCTGTCCGTATCCACAGGGAAATTGAGCTCCGGTTATAAGATCAACAGATCAAAGGATGATCCGTCCGGATACGCGCTGTCCAGAAAGATGCGCGCCCAGTTGGAAGGGCTGATGCAGGCAAGGGATAATTCTGACACGGGAGTCAATATTATAAAGGCGGTGGACGGCGCGCTTTCGGAAATGCATGATATGCTGCAGAGGATCAATGAACTTGCGATCAAAGGTTCCACAGGCACATTGTCTGATGGCGACAGAGAACTTGCGGATGAAGAGGTACAGAAGCTGAAAGAAGAGATACAGCGTGTTTCGGAGACTTTTGAGTTTAACGGTCAGAAGCTTTTGGACGGGTCGTTCCAGTTGAAAGGGTATACGAAGAATATTAACGTTAAGATCGCAGGGTATGATGAGCGGGTAGACAGCGGTATATATAAATTTGACCTGAGTTTGTTCAATGATCCTGACTTATACGATGTGAAGGGAAATCTGGTTGAGGAGGCGTTTAATACGCCTGATGTGGCGGCGAATCCACAGGTGGAAGTCCGGGCGGACCCTGACGATCCGACAAAGCCGGCGGCACCCGGTACGGTTTTTCCGGACGGGTTTAAAGGTACGGTAGAGGTACCAAATGTAAGCGGACAGGAAATTTCGATAGACTGCCCGAATAATCAGACGATCAAGGCAACCATAGCCGACGTAAACGGCACGGTTGTTACGCTGCAGGGACCTTCCGGGTTTGAGGTAAAAGTTGATATCAGGCAGGGGTTCACTGAGGCGGGAGCAGCACCCGCTGACGGTAAAGTTGAAGTGGAAATTACCGGCTTTGGTCCTATGAACATTCAGGTAGGCGGCAATGAAGGGCAGGAACTGGAAGTGGAGATTCCGGAGGTTGGAATTCAGGGACTGGGTATTGTAAATATTAATACAAGGACGAAAGAAGATTCGCTCGATACGATCAACAAAGTGAGCGCGGCGATCGATAAATTGTCCGGTATCAGGAGTAAGCTGGGCGCTTACCAGAACAGGCTGGAATCTGTTGTGGAGAGTAATGAGATCAACCACGAGAATATGACGGCTGCGTATTCCGGTATTCTGGATACGGATATATCCGAGGAATATACGACGTATTCTACCTATCAGATTCTTTCTCAGGCAAGTACATCCGTTCTGGCACAGGCGAATGAACGTCCGGCACAGGTACTGCAGCTTCTGCAGTAAGGCGGAATCATGAAGTGATTTGGCGCTGCCGCACAATCTGCAGAACGGATCGTGCGGCTTTCCGTATCAGAATGATTTATGAAAGGCGTGCGGCTTATGAGAGATGAATTGAAAAAGGAATTTGCAAGGCGTATCGCTCAGGCGAACCAGATATCCATGATCACGATCCTTTATGATATGACGCTGGTGTATCTGGAAGATGCAAAAGAAGCGATGGAGCTGCAGCAGAAAAAGGAATTTGTGCAGGAGATCCATTATGCGCAGGACTGCCTGATGGAACTGATCGGCTCCCTTAACATGAAATACGAACCGGCACCGGCATTGTATGCATTATATCTGTATATACATAAAGAACTGGCGAGTGCCATTATTTCCTCTGCGGAGGAATCGCTTTCACAGCCTGTAAGTATCTTAAAACGGCTGCGGGACGCTTATCTGGAACTGGAAAAGACCGGCTCCTTCGAACCGGTCATGGATAATGCGCAGCAGATCTATGCGGGGTTGACTTACGGAAAAAACTCCCTTGTGGAAAGTGTAACTCAGCCTGCGGGCAACAGGGGCTTTCTGGCCTGAATTTAATCTTGAAAATCTTCTCCGGGCAGCGGCGTGAAATCCGCTGCCTTTATCATATTCAGTTCGGCAGCTTTTTCCATCAGAAATTTATAACGCTTCAAAACCGCATTCACTTTATAAATATAACAGTCTATCAGATCCGGGTCGGTTACATTGTCAAATCCGGAATAGGCAATTTCCAGTTCGGTCCGTGCCAGTTTCAGATCCTGCAGCAAACGTTTTTCATCGTTGTCCTTTGCCAGAAGTCCTGGTTCATCAGCCGCATATGTAGTGTGACTGAAAAAAGATTTCATACCGCTACCTCCATAAAATAGTCTACTATAAGTATAGGCGGGCTTTGGAAATTTATTCCGGATAACGGAAATTCATAAAATATTATTGGCGTTCATAATAAAAAAAGTACGGGCATATATTTTATGGAGGAGGTGAGATGTATGGAACAGACAGAATGGATGATAGGTCTGGTAACAAGCTTTGTGGTGCTGGTCGCAGTGCTTAAGAGCAGAGCCAATATGGTATTTCGATTTTTGGTGCAGGCTGTTTTGGGAGGGATTTTGATCTATGGCATGAATCAGTTTTTTTTATCCCAAAATATTGTTTCTATTATTGCGCTGAATCCACTGACGATTTTGACATGCGGATTTCTTGGAATTCCGGGGTTTTTATTGCTTTTGGGAGTGCAGATTTTGAGTATGATATAAAGATTTCACAAAATTATTTTTTTATGAAAAAAGGACTGGACAAGCAGGAAAAAAACTCATATAATCGGAATTACTTCAAAAGTCCATTCGGACTTCAATCCATATCGGGAGATTTCTGAAAAATATTTCTGACGTTCTATTTTGATTTATTTCCCAAATGATAATGATAGGTAAAAAATAAAAGAGGGAGAGTGATGAATTTGTTTTGATGCAGAAAAACTATGCATGATATGCATAAGTATCGTATTGCTGTGGGTGGCTGTGCTGGCGTCGTGGTCCGATCTGCGAAAGGGCATAATACCGAACCGGTTGGTATTTTACGGAATGGGTATCGGTGTGATACTTCGGACGGCGGCAGATATTTTCAGTAAAACACCTTTGGACCTTCTGGTCATAGTGCCGGAGGTGATCATTCTTTTTTTCTGTTTATGGCCCGTCTACAGGACGGGAGGTCTGGGAGCCGGAGATTGTAAGCTCCTTCTGCTTGCCGGTGCGTGTCTGCCGGTAAAACAGGCAATTTCGGTTATTATAAGTACATTTTTTATTGCGGCGGTTGAGATCATATTGCTGTGGACTCTGCAGAGCATAAAAAAAGAGAAGAAAAAAATGACAGCGATCCATTTTGCGCCGCCCTTTCTGCTGGCAGTTTTAATTTGCCGGATCGGATAACGGAAAAGTAATGTCGGCAAAGGACAGTCTCTATGCCGGCAGGCTGCGGCCGAAAGGGAACGGGCAAATAACAGATAAGGAGGAAAAATGGGAAAACCGATCATGGCGATCTGTGATGGGCAAAAGGGATATACGAATCAGCTGATCGCGTTGTTTCAGGAAAAGAAGGAATTACCTTTTGAAATTCATGGATTTACAAAAAACGAGAATCTGCGGGAATTTTGCAATGATCATAAGATTGCTCTTCTGCTGATTTCCGAACCGGAGTATAAAGAAGAACTGCAAAAAGAAGAGATAGACAGGATTCTGGTATTGCAGGAAGGAGAGGGGAGGCTGCCGGAAGATGTGGCCGCGGTCAATAAATTTCAGCCGGCAGGGGAGTTGTACCGGGAGATCATGAGAGCGTACAGCGAAGGGGAAAAAATAGTACCTTTCCAAAACAGTAAAAGAGCAGCGTTTCAGCTGATCGGCGTGTACTCGCCGCTGCATTGCTGCATGCAGACGACATTCGCGCTGACAGCGGGACAGCTGCTTGCAAAAAGAAAGAAAACATTATATCTGAATTTCGAGTGTTTTTCGGGGTTTGAAACATTGCTCGGAAAGCGCTTTGGGGGAAATTTGTCGGATGTTCTTTATTATTATGATTGCGCAAGGGAAAAACTTGTCTACAAGCTGGAAAGTATCGTGCAGAAAATGGGAGGGCTTTATTATATTCCGCCGGCGGATTCCTATGAAGATTTCCGGGATATTCAGGAAGAGGAATGGATTTTTATCATAACGCAGATCGCAAAGGCGGGAGGATATGAGGCGGTGATACTGGATTTAACGGAACAGGTGAGAGGCGTGTATTCCCTGCTGGAAATGTGTGATAAGATCTATACGCTGATCAGGGATGACCGCATGGCAAAGGCAAAGATGGCGCAGTATGAACTGATGCTGGAGCAGGATACCTGCGGCAGGATCCTTGAAAAAACGGAGAAGTGCAGACTGCCGGTGTTTAAGAACCTGCCTCTTAACATGGAACATTTAAGCCGTGGCTCTCTGGCGGACTATGTGGAAAAACAATTACGGGAGGACGGTGTTTTGTAAGGTTGTAAAAACCGGCAGGATAAATAATTCCTTACCGGAAGTAAGGGGTACTCATCGCAAATATATTACGGAAGAGAGGAACCGGAAATGGAAAACAGAAAAACCAGAAGGGAGATATATCAGGAGATTAAAAGAGATCTGCAGCAGGAATTGCTGCAGGAACTTGATTTTTCAAAAGAACTGGACGAGGAGGAACTTCTGGAGATCATTGACGAAAAGATCCGTATAAGATCTTTTAAACAGAGAATGTGGCTCGAAGAAAAGGAGCATATGCGGAAAGAAATATTCAGGGCTCTGAGGCGGCTTGATATTTTGCAGGAACTGATAGAGGATCCGCGGATAACAGAGATCATGATAAACGGAAAGGATGACATTTTTATTGAACAGGAGGGAAAACTTTACCGCTGGGAAAATGGTTTTGATTCGGAAGAAAAGCTGAACAATATTATCCAGCAGATCGTGGCAGGATGCAACAGAGTGGTGAATGAAGCATCTCCGATCGTGGACGCCAGACTGGCAAACGGTTCCCGGGTAAATGTAGTGCTAAAGCCGATCGCGCTAAACGGACCGATCGTTACGATCCGAAGGTTTCCGGAAAAGCCTGTGGATATGGAAAAGCTGATCGAACTCGGGGCGCTGGAAGAGAGCCACTGCCTGTTTCTGAAAAGTCTGGTGGCGGCGGGGTATAATATTCTGATCAGCGGGGGGACCGGCTCCGGAAAGACCACATTTCTGAACGCGTTATCCAATTTTATTCCTGCGGAGGAAAGAGTGATCACAATTGAGGACAGTGCGGAACTGCAATTAGTATCCGTTAAAAATCTGGTGCGCCTTGAAACGAGAAATGCCAATGCGGAAGGCTGTCTCCCGGTTACGATCCGTGACCTGATCAAAACGGCGCTGCGCATGAGACCGGACAGGATCGTGGTCGGAGAGGTCAGGGGAGCGGAAGCGGTGGACCTGTTACAGGCGATGAATACCGGCCATGACGGTTCGCTTTCAACGGGACATTCCAACAGCGCGGCAGATATGCTCAGCAGGCTGGAAACAATGGTGCTGATGGGAATGGATCTGCCGGTGGCGGCTATCAGGCAGCAGATTGCTTCGGCGCTGGATATTATCATACATCTGGGAAGGATGCGGGACAAAAGCAGAAAAGTACTGGAGATCACGGAGGTTTGTGATTGTGAAAAGCAGAAGATCAGATTAAGGCCGATTTTTGTATATCACTACGGAAGTGAAAAGCTGGAAAAAGAGAGGGAGCTGGAAAATGTGGCAAAATTGCAGGCGGCTGGCCTTTCGCTGGTATAGAAAAGTTTATGGGACGGAAAGCAGCCTGACAAAAGGAGAGAAGGTAAGCGCTGCTTTACAGGCGGCTGGCGTAATGATATTTTTAGGGTTGTTTTTTTACAAGTCTTTGAAAGCCGTTCCGTTTATGCTTCCAGCAGGGGCATTTTACCTTGCAATGCTGGCGAAAAAGAAGGAAGAAAGAAAAAAGGAGCGGCTGCGAAACGAGTTTAAGGATGCGATCTTGTCGATTGCCGCAAATCTGCGGGCAGGATATGCCGTGGAAAATGCTTTTCGGGAAACCCTGCAGGAAATGAAAATACTGTATGGAAAGGATGCCCTTATCTATCAGGAATTTTATAAAATCGTGCAGGGGCTTGCAAACGGAATCAGTGTTGAGGCTCTGATGGGACAGTTTGCGCAGAGAAGCGGAATGGAGGAAATACGGGAATTTGCGGATGTGTTTTATATAGCTAAGAAAAGCAGCGGCAATCTGACAGAGATCATTTATGAGACGGCGGGAATGCTCGGGGAAAAGATAGAGGTAGAGAAAGAAGTACAGGTGCTGATCTCGGCAAAAAGGCTGGAGCAGAATATTATGTCTGTAGTCCCTTTTGCGATCATATGCTATGTGAGCATAGCCTCCGGGGGATATTTTGATCCATTGTATACAACGTCCGCCGGAAGGGCTGTTATGACGGCGTGTCTGGTTATTTATGCATCAGCTTATATGCTGGGTAGAAAAATAACGCAGATACAGGTTTGATTTTGATAAAAAATCCTTTTTCTGCATCTGGCATGAAAGTTGTGGTTCTTTGAAATATGAGGGAATTTTTCGGATCATGGTGAAAGGAAAATTTTCATATGTTGCATGGAAAATCGGAAAAAATGGAATATAAGGATATGAGGTCAGAGATGATAAAGCAGATAGAGATAACAGATAAAAATAACAGATAAAGTAACAGATAAAAGAAAGTGACAGACGCATGAAAAAGGATTTTTTATATAACGCAGCAGAAAAGATATTTATCCGGTTTATAGAAAAAGATAAAAGCGGAAGGTTGTTTTCAAAGCGGGTATCAGAAAATTTAGAGAGGCTCTATCCGTTTTCCGGTAAGGAGAAAGCAAAGGATTTTTACATACAAAAAATACGATTGTCCATGTTGATCGGGATATCCGGCATTTTTCTCGCGGTCGGCCTGTTCGTATCGGAGGGGATACAGCCGCCTGTGAAGGATAATCAGATTTATCGTCAGGGTTACAGGGGAAATACGCAGGAAATACCGGTAAAAGTAACAATAGATGACAAAGAAGAACACGAACTGGTTCTGGAAGTGGGAAAAAGGCTTTACAGCAGAGAGCAGCTGGAGAAACTGTATGAAGCGGCAGTAAAAGAACTGGAGAAAGTGATATGCGGAGAAAACGATTCTCTGGAATATGTGGATAAAGATTTGTGCCTGGTGCCGGAACTTTCAGGATATCCTTTTCGTATTGAGTGGGAGAGTTTAAATCATCGCTGTATTGATATGGAGGGGAAATTGTATCAGGCAGAGATTCCGGCGGAAGGAACAATGGCAGGACTCAATGCGATATTTACCTGTGAAGACTTCCGGGCAGAATATTTATTTTATGTACAGATATATCCTGAAATACTTACGGAAGGAAAAACGGAGGAACAGAAGATTCTTGAATCTGTACAAAGGGCGGAAGAACAAAGCAGAGAGCAGGAAATATTGTTATTGCCGTCAGAACTGGAAGGGAGAAAGCTGACATGGGAAAGCCTGAAGAGTAAAACCTGGGCCGCGGTGGTTTTTCTCGCGTTAGCTGCGGCAGCTGCAGTTTATTTTTTGAAAGATGAAGATCTTGAAAAGGAAAAGAAAAAGCGGGAACTGCAGATGCGCCTTGCCTACCCGGAAATGGTCAGTAAATTGTCGATCTATCTGAGGGCAGGCATGACGGTCAGAGGGGCATGGGAGAAAATCTGCATCGATTATGGAAAAAGGAAGCCGGAAGGAAAAAGAAGCCATGTATATGAGGAGATGCAGATAGCTGTTCAGGAAATGAAAAGCGGGATATCCGAGATGTCTGCTTATGAGCGGTTCGGCAAAAGGTGCAGCATACAGCTTTACAGCAAGTTTTCTTCACTGCTCACGCAGAATCTGCGAAAGGGAAGCACCAAATTAGGCCCGCTGTTAAAAGAGGAAAGCCGGCTGGCTTTTGAAGAGAGAAAAAATGCGGCGAGAAAAGCCGGGGAGGAGGCAGGGACCAAATTGCTGCTTCCGATGATGATGATGCTCTGTGTTGTGATGCTGATGATTCTGCTGCCGGCATTTATGACATTTTAGGCATAGAAAAAAGAAAAACAGGAGGAAAAAAGATGACAAAGAAAACATTTAGAAATTTTTTGAGGGAAGAGGACGGAATGGGAACGGTAGAGGTTATTTTGATCATTGTGGTGCTGATCGGCCTTGTAATTATTTTTAAGACGCAGCTGACACAGATCGTCAATGACATCTTTGAAAAGATATCATCTCAAAGCAGCAGTATCTGATATGAAAATAAAGGCATATCTTACAATTTATCTTACACTTTCTCTTACGGCATTGCTGGCGGTCGCCATGGTACTCCTTGCAGGAATCAGGAAAAATACGGCGCGCATGGAAGAAGAACTTGCGCTTGATACGGCAGGATGGTCTGTTCTGGCGGAATATCATCAGGAACTTTTCAGGCAGTATGATCTGTTCTTTATAGATACCTCTTATGGCAGCAGTTATCCGGCGGTAGAAGCGATCGGGGAACATGTAAAAAGTTATGCAAATAGAAACCTGCAAAATACAAACCTGATAGATGCCAGACTGGAACTTATCGGTATTCAGGATGCGGAAATAGCTGCAGATCACGGCGGACAGGTTTTAAAACGGCAGATAGTGGAATATGAGGAAAACTATTTTGGGTTGGACGAACTGGAAAATCTGCTGTCGAAGTTTGAAATAACCGGACAGGAACAGATAGCGGAAAAAGATCTGCTGAAAAAGCGGGATGAAAATGAAAGAAGACTTGCAAGCGAACCACCGCCGGTGAAAAAAGTGACAAAAAAGAGATATCATCTGGATACCGGAAAGACAGAGATGATCGAAGAGGAAGAAGAAGTTCCGATTGAAAATCCCGCAGCCTATGTAAACGATTTAAGGAACAAAGGGATCCTCAGCCTGGTGGTCAGCGATCCCGCAAAGATTTCCGGCAAGGGGATATCCCCGGAGGAATATCTGTCCTGCCGCCGGGACATCTTGCAGGGAACGGGCATCCTGCAGGAGAGAATAGAAGCGGGCGGCGCTCTGACAGAGGTGAAGGAAAAAATTCTTTTAGATGCTTACATTTTTCAGAAATTCGGATATTTTGGGCAGGAGAAAGAGGGGGCGGGACTGGACTATCAGGTGGAATATCTGCTTGAGGGAAAAGGGACGGACACTGAAAATCTAAAAGCGGTAGTAAATAAACTGCTTTTGTTCAGGGAAGCGGCCAATGCGGCGTATCTGTATGGTGACGCGGCGAAAATGGCTGAAATATCCGCAATGGCGGCATCTGTAGCTGCGGTGGCGGTAGCGCCGTATTTACAGCCGTTGCTGGAAACATCCATTCTTTTTGCCTGGGCTTACATAGAAAGTGTCCAGGACGTAAAGCTCTTATTATCCGGTGGAAAGGTGCCGGTCATAAAAGCGGCATCGGACTGGCAGACAAGCCTGAGCAGTATTTTGGATTTTAAGGGAGGCACTGTTTCTGAAGGTACATCAAGAGGTCTGAATTATCAGCAGTATCTGTCTATGTTTCTTCTTACAAAAAGGGAAAATGGACTGTTGTTTTCCATGATGGATGTCATGGAAATGGATATCCGGAGGACAGCATATAATGAAAATTTCCGTATGGACGGCTGTGTCAGCGGATTTCGGGCAGCGGCAGAATTTGCAGATACCGGCGGCGGGAACTGTTCATTTCTCAGAACATATTATTATTAAAAAACAGAGGAAAGAGTGGATAACAGCAGCTTTTTGCAATAAAAACGTGAAAATGTATTATAAAAATCTTATTAAAATCTCTCCGGGCAAAAGGCTCATATTTTCATCATCATTCCCCAATGAGCAAAAAGCTGTTGTTATCCGCCCTTTCCTCTGGCATAAAAAAATTGATTTTTGGAGCAGTGAAAATGAAAGAGATAAAAGGCGGAAACAGAAAAAATATAAAGGCTGTAATGACTGTAGAAGCATCGCTGGTCCTGCCGGTATTTCTTATGTTACTTATGAACGTACTCTCCATGATGGAGGTGTACCGGATTCACAGCAGTGTGGCGGCAAGTTTATGGGATGAGGGGCGAAGGGCGGCAAAGTATTTTTATTTAAAAGAAGCCACCGGAAATATTTTTGACGATTCGGAAGAAATAGATATTTCCCGTATCGGAACATTGCTTGCCGCATTAACAGGCAGTACGGAGATCGTAAAAAATCTGGAGAATTATCCGGTTTGGGAAAAAATAGTCAGCGGCGGAAAAAGCGGCTTTCGGGTGAGCGGAAAAGCGGAAGATAACGGTGTGATCAGTATAGATTGCAGTTATCAGATACATCCGCTGTTTGTCTCCCTTACTCCGGTATCCAAAGAAATAGAGAATCATTACTATGGACATGCCTGGACTGGTTATGTGCTGGGAGAGGGAGGAAATGAGGAGGGGGAGACGGAAGCTTATGTGTATATCACGGAAACCGGAACGGTTTATCATAAAAACCGGGGATGCAGTTACTTAAATCCCGGTATCCGGAGCGTTCAGACAGGTGAACTGGAAAGTGCCAGAAACAAGGGCGGAGCCGTTTATTATGCC
>Ga0137308_100268_pt1 | contig 95081 bp, 90 predicted proteins | sample Inofrocosms_June_FD_97181 | JGI IMG/M metagenome (GOLD analysis project Ga0137308, IMG submission 97181) | Mouse cecal microbial communities from Vienna, Austria - N-Acetylneuraminic and N-Acetylglucosamine D2O microcosms_June | ecosystem: Host-associated > Mammals > Digestive system > Large...
CCAGGACAAAGTCGGTGACTACTTGACCGGAGAGATATTTCTCCATATCGAAGCCGTTAGCAAACGTATACACCAGATTCATCAGCACCACCGCCAGGGTCAGAGAGAGGATGGTAACTCCCGTTTTACTTCTGCTCCGGCCCAGGTTGGCCCAGGCCATTTCCGGCAGGGACGCGCCGGCGGCGCCAGCCCTGACTGCCCGTTTGCCGCCTTTTTTCCCGGACTGCTGTCCGCCTTCAGTATAGCGCACCGCCTCCACCGGGGAAACCCTGGAGGCAATCCGCCCAGGCCGTGCGCAGGAGAGGAACACCGTCAGCAGGGAAAACGCCGCCGCGCCGATAAAAATCCAGGGACTACAGGAAACAAAGGCGTTCTTATAGCTGAGATGGGCCATGATGACCGGAGTCAGCTTGTTGCCGATGACGAAGCCAAGGAGCAGGCCGGCAGGAATGCCCATCAGACTGAGCAGGAGGGCCTGCTGGCGGATCACACGCTTGAGCTGCTTTCCAGTGGTGCCGATGGTTTTCAGCAGGCCGTAAAACCGGATATCATTAGTGACGGAGATCTGGAACACATTGTAGATGATGAGATACCCGGTGAAGATGATGAGCAGAAGGATCACCACAATGGCGGCGAACGTCATGGGATCAAAACTCTCGGAGATCCGGTCCCCGGTGTAGCCCCAGTTCACGCCGATGTTCAGGTAGTTCTCCGCCCCTGCCTCGGTGCATTGATAGCCGTAATTTCCCAGCACCGTACACAGGTTTTCCTTGATGCCTACCGCGCTCTTAAACATCACATCCAGATTCCACGTGCCTGTCATGGAGTTCCGATCCCCGCCAGACAGGGCGCAGATCTCCTCGGCGGCGGACCGGGGCAGAAGCACGTTGCTGGCGCTCACGGCGCTGTCGTACTCCCACCAGCCGGAGAGGGTGAAAGTCCGCTCTATTGTGCGGGGATGCGCGGTTCCATCGTCCAGAGTAATAGGCATGGTAAATTGTGCGCCCACCCTGGGCTCGACGCCCAGCAGGGCCAGGACGTGGGTATCCGTCGCGGCCTCGCCGGTGCCCTCCTGGGGGAGTGTGCCTTCCACGGGGGTGCAGAAGTAGAGATATTGACAAAACCGAGGGGTGTAAAAAAGCGGCTGATTTAGCTGACGCGATATAAGGAGAATAATGAAATATGCCTTTTTGTGTGCAGGCAAAAAGTGAGGACTTCACAAAAATTTTTTAATTTTCAAAATTTAGGACTTGCATTTTAAGCATATCGTGCTATAATAAAACCCATGGAAGCATAGCTCAGCCGGGATGAGCGTTCGCCTCACACGCGAAAGGTCAGGAGTTCGAGCCTCCTTGCTTCCATTTTTTTACAACCCGATAATTTAGTGGTTTAAAGTGCGAAACTTTAAAGCGATAAAATAAACGGAACCATAAGAAGCAAGTTCCATCGGTCATGTATACATGCAAATACTGATCGACACAATAACACGGGTACAGCAGGAGCTTGGTTTAAACCAAACTCCGGTTATGCAGGGACAAGGATAGTATGCGAAAAATGAAAATCAGAAAGGAAGTAGTATAAGCATGAGCAGAGAGAGACAGGGCAGCCTGGTATCCTTCCGCCCGGATATCAAGGTAGTGGATTGTACTTTGAGGGACGGCGGTCTTGTGAATAATTTCCGTTTTACGGACGAGTTTGTGAAGGATCTGTATCTGGCCAATATCAAGGCCGGTGTGGACTATATGGAGTTTGGCTACAAGGCGTCCAAGGAGATTTTCAAGAAGGAGGATTTCGGCAAGTGGAAGTTCTGTGACGAGAAAGATATCCGGGATATTGTTGGGGACAACAAGACGGATATGAAGATTTCCGTTATGGCGGATGTGGGCCGGACAGACTATAAGAAGGACATTTTAAACCGCAAGGACAGCGTGATAGACCTGGTGAGGGTGGCCACCTATATCAACACCATCCCGGCTGCTGTAGAGATGCTGGAGGATGCCAAGAAGAAGGGCTATGAGACCACGGTGAATATCATGGCGGTGTCCAAGGTCAGCGATGTGGACCTGGACGGTGGACTGGAACTACTGGCGCAGAGCAGCGTGGATGTGATTTACCTGGTGGACAGCTTCGGCGCTTTCTACCCGGAACAGGTGGAGCGTCTGACAGACAAATATCTGGATGTTGCTGCCAAGTACGGGAAAAAAGTGGGTATGCACGCCCATAATAACCAGCAGCTGGCCTTTGCCAACACCATTGAGAGCCTGTCCAGAGGCGCAAGCTATCTGGATGCCACAGTCAGCGGCATGGGCAGAGGAGCGGGCAACTGCTACATGGAGCTGCTGCTGAGTTTCCTGCGCAATCCCAGATACAATAAGATTGCCATCATGAATTTTATTGAGAAGCACATCGGAAAACTGAAGGAGGAGGGGGCTGTGTGGGGCTATGACATTCCCTATCTGCTCACAGGCACCCTGAATTGCCATCCTTCATCAGCGATTCAGTTTATCAAGGAAAAGAGAACGGATTATGCCATGTTTTATCAGGACTTGATTGACAGCGCTTTATAAAATAGGGATTTGGTTCAGTACATTTGTATAGAGAAGAACATTATACTAATCTGTATGGGAGGGCTTATGAATGAGACATAAAGTAAGCAGAGGGACTTGCTGTCTGCTTCTTGTATTGTTGTCGCTGGCAATGTATTCATGTGGACTTCGGGAGAATCCGGAGTCCATTTCCATATCAGAGGAAGATGAACTTGTACCTGTGGCGCAGTTTTTTGATTTCAGACTGCCGGTACCTTTTTATAGGATCCCGCTTTATACATTTAATGATGATTGGTTTTATTTTATTATAGGTATGTATGACCAGGAAAAGCAGGGGCTTCGCCTGGATATCTACAGGAATGATCTGTTTGGGGAATTTGAACCCGAACTTTATGTGGAAAGGATAGGCAGGTATTCCATTACGTTGCTGGCAGACAGGAAAAGCAACTGTGTGTTGTTCAGCCAGGAAGAGGATGGAAGCTTTTCGCTAAAAAAGTATGACGGAGACGGCATGATGCAGTGGCACACGGAGTATTCCGCTTCTGATTTGCAGGGGCAGGGGAAAAAACTCACAGACGGAGTGATCACGGAGGACGGCAGAGTATTTCTCTATGCTTATGGCGAAGGAGGCAGCGTCTTTATATTCGGGCAGGACGGCAGTCTACAGGGAACTTATGTGCCGGAATTGGAGATACTGGAAGGAATCGCGGAGAGCCGGGAAGGCCGGGTTTATGGATATTGCATTACAGGGGAGGAACCGGTATTCGTGGATGTGGAGCATGCTGGTGAGAAGCATATCTGCCCTGTCACTCCGCTGCAGGTATATGGCGGGTGCGAGGACGGGATCTATCTATGCGACAAGGACGGGCTGTGGATGCATGACCCGGAGACAGGGGAAACGGATCGCATGTGGTACTGGGACGATGAGTATGTGCAGATAGACGGCATTCGGGTGCAGCGGATATTCCGGGGAAAAGAAGTCATATGCCTGATGTGCCGGGAACGCCATTCGGACTATTATGAAAAGGGGGAAATACTGACTTTCGTCTCGGCTGCTTATGGAAGCCGCAGGGATTATCCAAAGAAAGAGGTAGTGACGCTGGGAAGGGCATTTAATACGCCCTATGACACACAGATCAGCAGGATGGATGATCTAGTGAGACAATATAACAGGCAGGATAGGAGTTATCGGGTGGAGATCCTCTATCCAGAGGAAGAAGTGATGAAGGACTATGCTTCCCAGAGAGAACTCCTGAGCGAGATGGAGGTAAAGTTCCTGCGGGGAGAAGGCCCTGACTTGATCCAGGTGGACGGACTGAATGCGAGAAGTATGGTGGTGAAAGGCGTATTTGAGGACTTGACGGGATATTATGAGGCGAGTGAGGTAGTGAACAGGGAGGATATTCTGCAATCTGTCAGGAAGGCAGGCACGGTGATGGGGACGGAGGTGTTTGTGATTCCTTCCTTCAGACTGCATTCCATGATGGTCAAGGTGGATGTATCTCCGGAGGAGTGGACACCTTGGCGCTTTCTGGAACTGAGTCAAGGGGACGGAGCGGTATTGTATCCGGCTGCATCCAGGCTGGACGCATTCTGGTACTGCATGGGACTTAGACTTGAGGGGCGTTTTCTGAATTATGAGAGGAGGGAATGCTATTTTGATAATGAGGAATTTCGGAGAATACTGGAGGTGTGCAGCAGGTGGGAGGCGGCGGAGTCCCCGGTGACATTTGTGACGAAAGAAGACGATTTGGCGTTGATTGATATCACGCAGCCGGAATGGATAATTAATGACACATTTTTTAATTCCACATCCAGTTTTATCGGTATGCAGCATCATAATGCCCGGTGGCTGGGATATCCCGGCTGGGAGGGCGCGGAAAGCTTACTTCATCCGACAGACACTTTTGCCATAAACAGCGCCTCGGAGAATAAGGAGGGGGCATGGGATTTTCTGGAGTTTCTTTTATCCGAAGAATTTCAGGATGCCATAGACAGGGATTTCCCAGTGAGAGTGGACAGCTTTGAGAGATACCTTGCTTACAGTTATATAAATTCGGATGACAGTTATGAGGAATTTTCATACAAGGTGGAACCTACACGACTGCCCACTGAGGAGGATTTTGCTGCTATGTATGCCATGGCAGAAAGCGCTGTGTGCGGCGACTCCCTGAACGTGGAAAGTGAAAGAGGTGACCCTGTCAGGAGGATTCTGGAGGAGGAAGCAGAGATGTACTTCGCAGGGGATGCCACGCTGGAAGAAACTGTAAAAAAGATTCAGAGCAGGGTCGGATTATACTTAAATGAATTATAAATTGTAGAGTTTGAGATAAATATTAAAAAAATGTTAAAAACTTTTTAAGAAAGTATTGGGAAATGTTACAAGATGTGTTATACTGAGAATCGGTGCCGGTAGTTTGGACAAGAGGAAAGATTTAAAATATACGGAATCGAGGTATAACATACAATGAAAAAGAGAGTGATCAGTGTGTTGCTGGTGGGAGTATTGACAGCCCTTATATATCAGCAGTCAGCTATGGAGATGCCCACGATAGCAGCGGCGATGGGACCGGAGGCCGGAGCCTATGCCGGGGAAGAGGCGGGTGGGGAAGAATCTGCCTCTGACATAGAACCCTCAACAGACAGTCTGGAGGAGTCTCAGGCGGGAACCGTGGAGTCTCAAGAGGGAACGCAGGAGCCAGAGGCGGGAACCGTGGAATCCCAAGAGGGAACGCAGGAGCCGGAGACGGGAACCGTGGAGTCCCAAGAGGGAACGCAGGAGCCGGAGGCGGGAACCGTGGGGTCCCAAGAGGGAACGCAGGAGCCGGAGGCGGGAACCGTGGAGTCTCAAGAGGGAACGCAGGAGCCGGAGGCGGGAACCGTGGAGTCTCAAGAGGGAACGCAGGAGCCGGGGGCGGAAACCCTGGACTCCGGGACAGAACCCCAGGAACCTCAGGAAGGGGCATCTGAAAAAGAGATTTCCCAGGAGGAGAATGTAGCGGCGAATGCGGAGGAAAGTGAGTATGCCAATCTGGCCATTGCCCAGGTGAACCACTATGTGAATGTGCGGAAGGAGCCAACTACGGACAGCGAGATTCTGGGCAAGATCTACAATGGGGCCGTGGCCCAGATTTTGGATGTGGCCGGGGAGGATCAGGATTGGTTCCATGTGGTGTCCGGAAGCGTGGAGGGATATATTAAGTCGGAGTACTTCCTCTATGGGGATGCGGCTGTGGAGGCAGTGGACAGTTATGTGACCCGATATGCCACCGTGCTTGCGAACAGATTGAATGTGCGGCAGGAGCCGGGCACGGATTCCAAGCGCATCGGCTATATCAGCCACGGGGAAAAGGTGAAGCTTTTAGAGCAGCAGGGAGACTGGCTGCTGATACAGTATACGGAGGACAAGACCGGCTATGTGGCCGCCGAGTATGTAACGGTTTCAGAGGAGTTTATCTATGCCAAATCCATAGAGGAGGAGCGGGCGGAGCAGGCCGCCCAGCGGGAACTGGCCCAGAGGATGGCGGCCCAGGAGCAGGCGGCGCCGGAGAATACCGTGGTTACGCCGCTGACCCCGCCTGCCACCCTCTACACCTCCAATGAGGAGCTGCGCCGCTCCATCGTGGATTACGCCATGCTGTATCTGGGCTATCCCTATGTGCATGGGGGCAGAAGCCTGGCGGGGGGGACGGACTGCTCCGGCTTTACCTGTTATATCTATGCGGATTTCGGCTACTCCATCAGCAGAACGCCATCGGGCCAGTACAGTTCGGATGGCAGGAGTATCGACTACAGCGAGATCCAGCCGGGTGACATCATCTGTTATGGTAAGAGCAAATGTACCCATGTGGGTATGTATATCGGAGACGGACAGATCATTCATGCGGCCAATTCCCGCAAAGGCGTGGTGATCTATGACGCCGACTATGACAACATTCTGGCCGTAAAAAACATTATTGATTAAGGGGCCAGTCCAGAGTAGCATCCTCAGAAGTGTTTTCGTGAAATATTTCTGAGGACCACTTCAACAGGTCGTCCAAGCTTAAATTGACGCCGCCGTAAGAGCGGATGCCATGCCGGGCGGCCTGTTCCTGGGTATAATCCTGCAGCAGATAGACCCCTTCAAAGCGCACGGGGCCGCTGGTGTACTGGCATACCAGGGGGATTGCGCCGCTTTGACTCTCCGCAATGGATACCCCGTATTCATCCACATGGAAGGTGATCCAGGCCATGGCTTCCAGCATACAGATCCCTTCTTTCTGGGTGGATACATAATTGCCCAGAGAATAAAAGCACAGGGCACGGCGGCCGTTTTCCGCCTGGATCCATTCCACTGGCTGCACCACATGGGGATGGGTGCCGATGATAACATCCGCCCCCGCCTCCACCATCTGCAGGGCAAATTTTTCCTGATAACTGGAGGGAGTGGTGGAATATTCCGTGCCCCAGTGAGGACAGACCACAACCACATCCGCCTGCTGGCGGGCGGCGGCGATGTCTTCCGGTACCTGGGGATTCAGAGTGGTAAAATCCAGCTGGCCGCTGTGGGGGTCATAGCCGCAGAGGATATTCAAGTGCCCCATGATGGAGGAGGGAATCACCTCCATGTTGGGACCGTAAGTGTAGTTGAGGATGGCAAAGGTAATGCCTTCTACAGTCATATAGCCGATGCCGCGTTCGTCGATGTGCCAGTCGGCAGATCTCTCCCCGAAGGCATGGGCGGCGCCGGCGAGCAGCATATCGGAACTCTCTGCCCCCTCGATGCCCAGCATCATCACCTCCGGGTGCCGTTCACGCCAGAATGCGGCACAGTTTTCCAGCCCCTGGAGTTTTTGGTCCGCCGCATGGTTGGAAGCGTGGAGCACCACGTTAAAATCGGCAGCGGCGATGGCATCCCCCACCTCCGTAGGCGAGTTGAAATTGGGATAGCCTGAAAAGCCCAGTTCATTGCCTCCCAGGATAGTCTCCTGGTTGATGATTTTGATATCCGCAGTCTGAAGCTGCTCGGAGATGTCCTCATACAGCGCATTGTAATTGTAGCTTCCATCCTGTTGTTTCCCACTGTATACAATGCCCATATGCATCAGGTTGTCCCCCACCATCATCAGAGAGATGTCGTACTCTGGAAAGGGTGTGGGCGCAGGCGTGGGTGTGGCCTGGGGCGGGATGGTATGCACCGGCAGCCCCAAGTCATCCAGAATGACATTCTCCTGGGCCGTCTGCCCTGCAGCATCCATAAAGCTGTCTCCGCAGCCGGTAAGCAGAAACAGATAGATCAACAGAACCACTATATAATGTGTGTGTTTATTTGCTCTCATAATTATGCCTCCGTTACTTTTAACATCTTAGCCGGTAAATGGCTTCAGATGGATATTCGTTTCTGGCAGAACCGTCCGAATACATAACTTGACTCTGTTCTCCTCGGACATTATACTACAAACAGGGACAGGAAAAAAGAAGTAAGTGGGGTGTTTTATGGAAAAACGTCTGAAAAGCTATCTGGCATATATGGAAAAACTGAGAGCGCGGGAGGGGGAACTGCATGCCGGAGACGCGGCGGAGATCATAAGTGATCTGCTGGTACAGATCCGGTTTTTCCAGCATGAGAGACTGGTGCATCTGATTGTGACGGCGGTCTTTGCCATCCTGACAGTGCTGGCTTTTCTGGGCTGCATACTGACATCCCGGTGGGAATTGCTTGTGTTGGTGACGCTGTTGCTGGCATTGCTGGCGCCCTATATCCGACACTATTATATCCTGGAAAACGGAGTGCAGAAGCTGTATACATACTACGATTTTCTGAAAGGAATATGTAGCAAATAGAACACTTTCGGGTTCTTTTGGTTTTGCTATATAATAAAATAAAATTATTTCGTTCAACAAAGTGTGTTGGATTTTGACTATTATATACTTATAGGGAATAAGGGATGCGAAAAGGCACAGGGGAAAACCTTGAAATACATGATGGTAGGGAAGCCATAGTTCAAGGTTGTGCGTTAAGCCGAACACTTTCCCGTAAAAGGGGATTGGTGTCCGCAAGCAAAAAGGGGAAGGATGCAGGTATGCAGTGTGCAAGTATGCATCATGCGGACACACGCGCCAAAGGAATAGGTATCAGAAAAAGGGTCAGCGGAGATTCCGAGGACTCTTTTTTTGCTGGGGAATTTGGTACTTGTTCCTTTGGACTAAATCAAGTATGATATAGATAAACGTATTTATAAAAGTATAGCACACATCAGCGGAGGATGAAAGTATGAAATTGATTTCCTGGAACGTTAATGGGTTGAGGGCCTGTCTGGATAAGGGCTTTATGGATTTTTTCAAAGAGGCGGAGGCGGATGTGTTCTGCCTGCAGGAGATTAAGCTGTCCCAGGGGCAGCTTGATCTGGAGATGCCGGGCTATCACCAGTATTGGAACTACGCGGAGAAAAAGGGGTACTCCGGCACGGCTATGTTCTGCCGACAGGAGCCGGTCAGCGTGGCCTATGGCATCGGGATTCCGGAACACGATCATGAGGGACGGGTGATAACGGCGGAGTTTCCGGAATATTATGTGGTGACGGTGTACACGCCCAATTCTCAGAGGGAGTTGACCCGGCTTTCCTACCGGATGGAATGGGAGGCGGCTTTTCTGGCTTATCTGAAGAAGCTGGAGGAGAAAAAACCTGTGATTTTCTGTGGGGACCTGAATGTGGCCCACAAGGAGATAGACCTGAAGAACCCTAAAAGCAACCGGCGCAACGCAGGCTTTACCGATGAGGAGAGGGGCTGTTTTACCAAGGTGTTGGAGAGCGGCTTTGTGGACAGCTTTCGCCATTTCTATCCGGATCTGGAGGGGGCCTACAGCTGGTGGAGTTATATGGCTAACTCCAGAGCCAGGAATATCGGGTGGCGCATCGACTATTTTGTATGTTCCCAGGCGCTGGCGGGGCAGCTTAAGGACGCCAAAATCCATGCCCAGGTAATGGGGTCAGACCATTGCCCGGTGGAACTGGATCTGATCTGAGAAGTACTCGGGATCCGTGTGATAAGTCCCGACATGATATTTACTAATCATAACGGAACCGCCGCAAGGCGGCAGGGAGGCAGCCATGAGTCTGCGGTTTTATTTTGGGCCTTCGGGCGCTGGAAAGAGTTATCAATTATATCGGGAGATTATCGCCAGATCCATGGGGCAGGACGGGGACGTTCAGACAGGGAAGGAAGCTGCCGGGCAGGATGGGAGGAAACAAAATTTCATGATTGTGGTACCTGACCAGTTTACCATGCAGACGCAGCAGGAACTGGTGACGATGCACCCCTGCGAGGGAATCATGAACATTGACGTGCTGAGTTTCGGCCGTCTTTCCCACCGCATCCTGGAGGAGGTAGGGGGAGAGGACATCCCGGTGCTGGATGACACGGGAAAGAGCCTGGTGCTGCAGAAGGTGGCGGCGGGGCTCAAGGATCAGCTGCCTGCCCTGGGAGGCTATCTGCATCGCCAGGGTTACATCCACGAGGTGAAGAGCGCCGTTTCCGAGTTCATGCAGTACGGCCTGTCCCCCGAAGATGTGGGCAAGCTGACGGAGTTCGCGGTAAAAAGAGGGGCGCTGCACCATAAGCTGAAGGACCTGGGGCTGTTGTACCAGAGCTTTTTGGACTACATCCGGGGACATTTCATCACCACGGAGGAGACCCTGGATTTGGTGTGCAAATCCCTGCGCAAATCCCGGCTGATTCCCGGCAGCGTCATTGTGTTTGACGGTTTTACCGGATTTACCCCCATACAGAACCGGGTGATTCAGGAACTGATGCGTCTGGCGGGGGAGGTCATTGTCACGGTGACGCTGGGACAGGGGGAGAATCCCTATGAGTTGGACGGGGAGCAGAAGCTGTTTTACCTGAGCAAGAAGACCGTGCATGACCTGAGCGCCCTGGCCGGGCAGGCGCAGGTTGCGAGGGGGCAGGACGTGGTGATCCATCCCGGTCCCTGTCATCGTTTTGCCCAAAATCCGGCGCTGCAGAGCCTGGAGCAGAACCTGTTCCGCAGCCATCCCAGGCCCTATGAGGGCAGTCAGGAGCAGATCCGGCTTTTTGAGGCGGATACGCCCAAGGAGGAGGTACATCAGGCAGGGCTTTACATCTTGTCGCTGATCCGGCAGCAGGGGCTGCAATACCGGGACATTGCGGTGATCACCGGCAGTCTGGAGACCTATGCCTCCCATGTGGAGACGGAGTTCGCGGATATGGGCATCCCCTGCTATATCGATCGGACCAGGGGTATTGCCCTGAATCCCATGACTGAGTATATCAAGAGCGCGCTGCAGCTTTTTCTGCAGGATTTTTCCTATGAGGCGGTGTTCCACTATCTGCGCAGCGGGCTGGCGGCGCTGGAACTTTCGGAGATCGATGACCTGGAAAACTATGTGCGGGAGACAGGCATAAGGGGACTTAAAAAGTGGGACCAGCTTTTTACACGCAAGACCCGCTGCATGGGGGAAGAAGAAGGACCTTTGCAGAGGATCAACGAACTGCGGCAGAGGATGATGGACCAGCTGCTGCCCCTGAAGGGAGAGAGACAGGCCCAGGCGGCGGTCTATGTGAATCGGCTCTATGATTTTCTGCACGACAACCAGGTACAGCGCCGGCTGGTGAAGATGGCGGCGGAGTTCAAGACCGCCGGGGATCTGGTGCGGGCCAGGGAGTATGAGCAGATTTACCGGCTGGTGATGGAATTGCTGGAGCAGATCCACGGGCTGCTGGGAGAGGAGGAGATCACCCGGCAGGAGTTTTACGATATTTTGGAGGCCGGATTCGGGGAGATCCAGGTGGGCACACTGCCCCAGAATGTGGACCGCATTCTGGTGGGGGATATGGAGCGCACTCGTTTAAAGCAGATAAAGGTGCTTTTTTTCTTGGGAGTAAACGACGGCAATATTCCCAAGAGCGCTTCCAAGGGAGGGATTATCTCGGACATGGACCGGGAGTTTCTGAAGGATTCCAAGCTGGAACTGGCTCCCACGCCCAGACAGCAGATGTTTATCCAGCGTCTGTATCTGTATCTGAACCTGACCAAGCCCTCCCGGCAGTTGTATCTGTCCTATGCCCGCATGGGCAATGACGGCAAGAGCATCCGTCCGGCGTACCTGGTGGGAACCCTGAAGAGACTGTTCCCCGATCTGGAGACGGAGCACCCGGCCCAGGCCCCGGTGCTCTCCCAGGTGGTGACGCCCCGGGAGGGGATGCGCTATCTGGCCCAGGGGCTGCGGGACTATGTGGAAGGTGTAATGGAGCGTTCCGAAGGACAAGTCGGCGGGGAACCGGGCAGCCGGGAGTTCTTTTCCCTCTACGCCGCATACGCGGGACGGGAGGAAGAGCGGGAAATGGTGGATCTGCTGCACCGGGCGGCGTTTCTTCACTATCGGGAGAGCGGACTGTCCCGGGCGGTGGCCAGGGCCCTCTACGGCTTGCAGCTGGAAAACAGCGTCAGCCGTCTGGAGACTTACGCGGCCTGCGCTTACCGTCATTTCCTGCAATATGGCCTGACTTTGCGGGAGCGGGAGGAGTTCGGCTTTGAGAATGTGGATATGGGCAATGCCTTCCATCAGGTGCTGGACGCCTTTGCCGGGCGGCTCACGGAGAGCGGCTATACTTGGTTCGATTTCCCAGAGGAGTGGGGGGATCAGGCCGTGGAGGAAGCTATGGAGCAGTTCGCGGCGGAGTATGGAGGCAGTGTGCTCTACGCCAGCGCCCGCAGCGCCTACGGCATACGGCGCATGGCCAGGATTTTAAAACGGACGGTCAGGGCATTGCAGCGTCAGTTACAAAAGGGCAGCTTTGTGCCCGACGCTCATGAACTGTCCTTCCATATGGCGGATCGGCTGGAGGCGGTGAATATCGCATTGTCGGAACAGGAGAAAATGCGGCTTACGGGGCGTATTGACCGGGTGGATATCTCGGAGAGCGAGGATCGGGTCTATGTGAAGATCATCGACTACAAATCCGGGGACCGGCGTTTTGACCTGGCGGCGCTGTACTACGGTCTGCAGCTGCAGTTGGTGGTATATATGAATGCCGCCATGGAGATGGAGGCCCGCAGACATCCGGACAAGGAGATTGTGCCGGCGGCCATGCTCTACTACCACGTGACGGATCCCATGGTGGAGTCCCAGGTGGAACTCAGTCCGCAGGAGATCAATGAGCAGATCCTGGAGCAGCTGCGGATGAACGGCGTGGTATGCGGCGAGGAGGATATCATCCAGAGGCTGGACCGGGAGATGGGGGATAAATCCACTGTCATTCCTGTGGAGAAAAAGAAGGACGGAAGCTACAGTGCCCGTTCCTCCGTTATGAGCAGCCAGGAACTGGGGCTGGTGTCCGCCTATGTGAGCCACAAGGTGCGGCAGATCGGCCAGGAGATTCTGGGGGGCCACAAGGAGGTAAACCCCTATGAAAAGGGCAGCAATGAAGCCTGCACCTACTGCGCCTACAAAAAGGTGTGCGGTTTTGATCCTGGCATACCGGGCTACCGCAGGCGGCTGCTGAAAGAACTGGACAGGCAGGAGGCTTTTGAGAGCATGGAGGAGGAACTGGGCGATGAGCATAGAATTTACGCCGGATCAACAGAAGGTCATTGATCTGCGGGAGCGGAATATTCTGGTGTCTGCGGCGGCGGGCAGCGGCAAGACTGCCGTGCTGGTGGAGCGTATCATCCGCATGATCTGTGACGCTTCCCGGCCCGTGGATGTGGATCGCCTGTTGATTGTGACTTTTACCAACGCCGCCGCCGCCGAGATGCGGGAGAGGATACGGCTGGGGCTGGAGAGGCAGTTGGAGGAGCATCCCGATGATGCCCATATTGAGCGTCAGGTGACGCTGCTGCACAACGCGCTGATCACCACCATCGACAGCTTCTGTCTCTATCTGATCCGCAACCATTTTCAGGAGATCGGTCTGGATCCTGCCATGCGGGTGGCGGACGAGGGGGAGAGCAAGCTTCTGAAGCAGGATGTGCTGCAGGATCTGCTGGAACAGCATTTTGCCGATGGAGATCCCGCTTTTGTCCGGTGTGTGGAGTTTTTCTGCCCCGGCGGGCGGGAGAGTGTTTTGGAACAGCATATTCTAAAGCTCCATGAGTATGCGGAGAGTTGTCCCTGGCCCGGACAGTGGCTGGAGGAGCGGAGGGACGACTATGCTATTTTAGACGAAGCTGACTGGGAGCAGTCCGCCTGCGGCATCTACCTGCGGCGTTACCTGGAGAAGATGCTCCAGGGCTGCGCAGATACCCTGGGGCAGGTGCTGGAGATCTGCCAGGAGGCGGACGGCCCCTATATGTACGGGCCTATGGTGGAGCAGGAGCGGGATATGCTGCTGGAGGTGCTGGGGGAGATTGTCACGCAGGAATCGGGACAGGACCGTGGCGGGAAGGGAGCAGAGAAGGACAAAGCCGGCACAGTGTCAGGGATGGGTAAAGGGGAGACTGTGGCGGAACAAGACGGTGACGAACCGGGCACAACCATGGTCATGGAACGTCTGGCGCAAAGTCTGACACATGTGAGTTTCGGCAGATTGCCGGTAAAAAAGGACCCGGCTGTGTCCGCCGACAAGCGGGAACTGGCGAAAACTCTCCGGGGCAGGGTGAAGGACACTTTGCAGGAGATGCGGGAGCAGTTCTTCACCACGCCCATAGATCTGAGTCTGGCCCAGATGAATGCCTGTCAGGCCCCGGTGCGTATGCTGGCGGAACTGGCTATGGAGTTCGGGCAGGCTTTCCGGGCGCGCAAGCAGGAGAAAAAGCTTATGGATTTCTCCGATATCGAGCATTATGCCTTGGAGATTCTGCTGCGCCGAGAGGAAGGGAAGGTTCTGCCCAGTCCCGTGGCCCGGGAGTATAGGGAGTATTTTCATGAGATATTGATAGACGAGTATCAGGACAGCAACCTGGTGCAGGAGTATCTGCTCTGGGCGGTATCCGGCGAGGCGGAAGGGCATTTCAATCGTTTTATGGTGGGAGACGTGAAACAGAGCATCTATAAGTTCCGTCTGGCAAGGCCTGAACTTTTTCTGGAAAAATACGAGACCTACACCCATGAGGACAGCAGCTGCCAGCGCATCGATCTGAGCAGAAATTTCCGAAGCCGCCGGGAGGTGCTGGACGCGGTAAACAGTATCTTTGTGAATTTGATGAGCCGGGACAAGGGCGGTATAGAGTATGATGCCCAGGCGGCGCTCTATGTGGGGGCCGAGTACCCGGAGGGGCCGGACTGCCGCAGTGAACTGCTGCTGGCGGAGAAGCCAGAGCAGGGAAGCGAGGAGACAGCCAAGACTCGGGAGGCCCGGATGATTGCCGCCCGGATTCATGGGCTTCGCCGGGAATATCTGGTGACGGATAAGGTCACAGGAACCTTGCGGCCCGCCCGGTATGGGGACATGGTGATTCTGCTGCGCACCGGCAGCGGCTGGGACGAGGAGTTCAAGGAGGTACTGGAGGGGGAGGGAATCCCGGTATATATCTCCTCCAAGACCGGGTATTTTGCCGCCACGGAGGTACAGGAACTGCTGCAGCTGCTGCGAGTGCTGGACAATCCCACCCAGGATATCCCGCTGTTTGGGGTTATGAAATCCGTGTTTGGAGGGTTTACGGAGGAGGAGATCGCAGTTCTGAGGAGCGAGAGCCAGGAAGTGAGCCTGTGGCAGGCAGTGCAGCGCGGGGCGGGTCTGGAGACAGATTGTTCTGCCCAGGCGCCGGAAGAAGAGAGCCAGGCATTGTCTGTGGAGAGCGGGGAGGGAACCGTGAGTCAGGCATCGTCCTTGGAGGGCGGGGAGGGAACCGTGAGTCAGGCATCGTCCTTGGAGGGCGGGGAGGGAACCGAGCCCCAGACACTTTCTGTGGAGGGCGGGGAGGGAACCGAGCCCCAGACACTTTCTGTGGAGGGCGGGGAGGGAACCGAGCCCCAGGCATCGTCCATGGAGAGCGGGGAGGGAACCGTACCCCAGGCATTGTCCGCGGAGATTCAGGAGAAAACGGTAAGTCCGGCAGTCTCGGAGGGAGCGCCGGATATACTTCCGGAAAATGACGCGCAGTGTGGGCTGAATTTAGAATTACAGGAAAAATGCCGCCGCTTTGCGGAGAAGATTGACAATTACCGAAGTTACACGATCTATATGCCTATTCGCCAGCTTTTAGAGACGGTGATCCGGGACCACGACTATCTGCAGTATGTGACCGCCATGCCCGCAGGCAGCAAACGCCGGGCCAATGTGGAGATGCTGCTGACCAAGGCATCGGACTTTGAAAAAACCAGCTATTTCGGACTTTTTCACTTCGTCCGCTATATTGAGCAGTTGGAACAGTATGACGTGGATTTCGGGGAGGCAGGAGCGCTGGACGAGTATGCGGATGTGGTGCGGATTATGAGCATCCACAAGAGCAAGGGACTGGAATTTCCCATCACCTTTGTCTCCGGACTGGCCAAGCGTTTTAACATGCAGGATGTGAACCAGAGTTTTCTGATGGATATGGACTACGGCCTGGGAACGGACTTTGTGGATGTGGAGGGGCGGGTGCGCAACAAGACCCTGCGGAAACTGGTGGTGTCCAGGAAGATGCGGGAGGAAAATCTGGCGGAGGAACTGCGTGTGCTGTATGTGGCGCTGACCAGGGCCAAGGAGAAGCTGATCATGACGGCCTGCGTGGCGGACGCGGAAACGCTGTGGCAGCAATACAGGCTCCGTCAGCCAGGCCCTTTGAGCTATCTGGACTTTATGAAGGCGGGCAGCTATCTGGAAGATATTCTGCCTGCGCTGGACCCGGTCCAGGTACAGGTTGCCATCTGGCAGGAGGAGGGACTTAAGGGGGAAGCCGTGCGCAAGCAGGTGGACCTTGCCCGCAGGGAGATGCAGCTGGAACAGGCCGGACTATGGGCGGATCCGGCCCAGGTCCGGGATCTGGAACAGCGCTTTGCCTACACCTATGCCTACCGGGAACTGGAGCAGCTGTATACCAAGACCAGCGTATCGGAACTGAAGATCGCCGCCATGGAGGAGAAGGACGAGGCGGCTTACCAGGCTTTTGAACAGAAAGAGATAGTGCCCTATATTCCCAGCTTTAGAAGAGACGAGGAGGAGGCCGGAGGAACCCTGCGGGGCAATGCCTTCCACAAGGTTATGGAGTTGGTGGACTATAGACAGTTATACCAGGGTGTATATGAGAGGCTGCCGGAGAGCGCGGAAATCTTTGCGGCGTCCGGGGACGGGGAAAAGCTGAAAGCCAATCTGCGGGAGATGCTGGCCCGGGAGGTGGCGGAGGGCAGGCTGCCGGAAAGCTACCGTCAGGTGCTGCGAGAGCATCAGCTGGTGCGCTTTTTCCGGGACCCCATCGCCTGGCGCATGTGGCGCGCCGCCGCCGCAGGGACGTTGTACCGGGAGCAGCCCTTTGTCTACGGTATCAGCGCTGCCCGGCTTAAGAGCCAGTTTCCGGCGGAGGAGAAGGTACTCATCCAGGGAATCATTGACGCTTTTTTTGTGGAAGACGGGCAGATTGTAGTGGTGGATTACAAGACGGACCGGGTGGAGACCGGACAGGAGTTGTGGAACCGCTACGCGGAACAGCTGAAATACTACGAGGAGGCATTGGGCAAGCTGATGCAGCTGCCCGTGAAGGAGAAGATCCTATACTCCTCCCGGCTGGGCGGCTGCGTGACGGAGCCGGCTCCCCTGCCTGCTAACCCTTGAAAGGTTTATAGAGAATAGCCAGCAGGGGACGCTCCTGTTCAGACCCGCTTATCTATCTGAAGCTTGTTACTGGCTAGAATGTGAAAAGCATTAGGAGATTTTTCGAGTGGGAAGTCAGCCTTGTTAATTTATTCTAATTCCCATATAATAGAACTAGGCGGGAACCGGCAGAATTTTGTGTGGAGGCATTTTATGGGAGTATATCTGAATCCGGATAATAAGAACTTTGGGGATGCGCTCCGCTCTGAGATCTATGTGGACAAGACAGGGCTGATAGCGCACACAAACAAGTGCGTCAATACAGAGCAAAAATATATCTGCGTCAGCAGGCCCAGGCGTTTTGGGAAGTCCATGGCGCTGAAAATGCTTGCCGCTTATTACAGCCGCGGCTGTGATTCCAGGGAGATGTTCCAGGGATATAAGATAGAGAGCAGCGAATCTTTCAGAGAGCATTTGAACCAATACGATGTAATCTATCTGAACATGCAGCAGTTTTTGATCAGGGCCCGGAAGCAGGAAGTGACGGAGTATCTGGAGCAGGCGGTTATCGCTGATATCCGGAAGGTATATGGGGATTTTTTTTCAGAGGAAGAAACTATCCTTGCGGCTGCGCTGGAGCAGATTTACAGCGAGACGGGCAGAGCGTTTATCTTTCTGATTGACGAGTGGGACTGCGTGATGCGTGAGAGACAGGAGTCTGAAGCGCTGCAGAAAAAATATCTTGATTTTCTGAGAGATCTTTTCAAGGATCAGCCCTATGTGGCGCTGGCTTATATGACGGGTATTCTGCCTGTAAAAAAATATGGGCAGCACTCTGCATTGAATATGTTCTGGGAATACTCGATGACAAACCAGTATGTTTTTGAGGAGTATACCGGTTTTACGGAGGATGAGGTAAAGGCGTTATGTGAGCGGTTTGACATGGATTTTGCCCAGACAAGCAGTTGGTATGACGGATATAGATTCAAGAAATATAAGCATATTTATAATCCCAGGTCTGTTGTGGCGGCAATGTACAACAGAGACTTTTCCAGCTACTGGACTTCTACTGAAACTTATGATGCCCTGAAAATATATATGGATATGGATTTTGACGGACTGCGCACAGATATTGTGCAGATGCTTGGCGGAGAATGCATCAGGGTAAATACGCAAAGCTTTCAGAATGATATGCGCAATTTCGAGACAAAGGATGATGTCCTGACATTGCTGATCCATTTGGGCTATCTGGGATATGATTCAGAGACTGAGGAGGCATTTATTCCCAATAAAGAGATCATCAGAGAGTTTGAAAACGCCATGAGCGTAGGGGGATGGACGGAGGTTATGCGTGTTCTCCAGGCATCCGAAAAGCTGCTGGAAGATACGCTTGGGGGCGATGAAAAAAGTGTTGCAAAGGGGCTGGACAGAGTCCACACGGAGGTGTCCTCCATACTGACCTACAACGATGAAAATTCCCTTAGCTGCGCCATCGGACTTGCGTACTACAGCGCCAGGAAGGACTACCGGATCATACGGGAACTCCCCGCGGGAAAGGGCTTTGCGGATGTGGTGTTTCTGCCTCTGCCCTCCACAAATAAGCCGGCGATCCTGGTTGAACTAAAGTACGGCAAGCCAGTCGAAACAGCCCTGCAGCAGATCAGGGACAGACAATACACCCAGGCGCTGGAGGGATATACCGGAGAGATTCTGCTGGTGGGGATAAGCTATAACAGGGAGGACAAAGAGAAGCCGCACAGCTGCGTCATTGAAAGAATAAATCTATGATACTTGTATGCAATGGGTGGGGCAGCTGTGCATGTATATATGGATTTTGCGAATACTTTGAAGGCTGGCATCCCTGCTGCTTGTGGAAGAGATGCTTACAAAGGGCTACTCCAGCGCCATCTTCTTTATGCTGGCCAGTGCCTTCTTTATCGCGGGCAGCATAAGGATGATTACGGTGATGGCGGCCTCGGAAAAGATATACATGGCGTTGTACGCAAGGGAGTAGGGCAGTGGAGCCCAGCCCTCCCAGGCATAGGCTCCAAAGAAGATCCAGCCGGAGATCACGGCAAAGACAAAGCGGCCCAGCACTGCCGTGATATACCCCTTGATCATGCCGTTTTTGGCATTGGTGAACAGGCCTGACAGTCCCAGCGCACCGAAGGCCAGAAGATAGTCCACCACCAGCTGCATGGGATACAGCACATAGGGATCAATCAGCAGCTGCAGTACGCCATAGGCAACACCGGTCAGCAGCCCGGCCCCCAGCCCGAAGAAATATCCGGGCAGGCAGATCACCAGCATGGACAGCAGGGTGATGGAGCCCCCGTTGGGGAACTCAAACAGTTTGATATTGGACAGCACAGTGCCCAGGGCGATGGCCATGGCGCAGAACACCAGCTGCTTGACGGTCAGTTTGCCGCCGGGCTTTTGGGCGGAAGCCCCCGCATTCTTCTTCCACTGTATACGGGCAAAGGCCACGGCGCCGCCGAGCAGAGCCAGGACGAGTACGGCCAGCAGCACACCGCCCAGGGCGGTGGGGACATAGGTAGTCTCTTCCCATTCATTCACAATAACATCATAGAACATAAAAAAATCCTCCTTTGTGGGTGCAAGGAGGGACAACATCGTGCTACGGACAGGGAAAGCTTTGTGCTCCCTTGGCCGTATACTTCTGCTTCCTTACGCCGGTATTGTCCGGGTCAAGTAGTGAGGGTTAGGATCCGTCGAATCCAATCTCAGCGATGTGCTCCCCTAGCGAGTAATATTTGGTTTGTAGACCATCATATACGATGAACAGGATGTTGTCAAGAAAATAATTTTGAGAAGAGAATTTTGTGTTTTTGTATGCGGGCATTTGCTGTAGAATTAATGGCGGAATATGCGGAACTCTAAATGAACAGCCTGCAAGAAAAGTCAGGAAAAAATCAAAACAGCACTTTCCGGGAACATGTGGAGTACAGTTTCTGGGTGAAGGCGGGCCGGTTGAGGCATTCATTCACTGCGGATTTCAAACAAATCACCCACTGTACAGTCAAGATATCTGCACAGTTTGATGATCATATTGGCATCAACCCGCTGGAACTCATCGCGGCAGTAACGATTGAAGTTTCCCCGCTGGAAGTCCAAGTCCTTGCAGATCCTTGTTTTTGAGATTCCTTTCTCCTGTAGCAACTCAATGATGCGGATGTGTAAGTATTCCATAGCGCCCTCCATATGAGTCATTATATACAGGTAATAAAAATTTAATAACTTTATATATAGACACTGTACAAATATATACGTATAATTATGTATAGTATAGACTCTAAAAGGAGCAAGAATATGTTGTATGATATTATTGGATGGGTGTATGGTATTTGGGCAATTGCTTTTTTTGTGTATGCTGTCATATGGAACATCAGATGGCTGTGCTTTAAAGGCAAATGCAGCAATACAATACAGTGCAGGCGGAGAGACTGCTGGTTTAGCTGCTACTGTGATAAGCAGGTAGAAGTTCTGACAGAGGAAGAGATTCAGCTTATACAGGAATGGATCGAGAGACTTAAGAGCCAGAAAAAGACTGCATAGGGGATTTTAGGAATAGTATATAAGGTGCCCCCCAAAAGAGCATTTTGGAAGGTTGGGGCACGGATTTTAGAAAACGTAAACTAACGTTGTTGCCTGACATACAAAATCGTGATATTTCCATCCACAAATTCCACGCCTACTCCGTCAAATTGCTTTAATCTTTCCGCAAATCCGCCCTTCGACAGATATTTTCTGAGGATAGCCCAAGTCCAGCGTTTTTCGCCGTTCGCCCCATAATCTTCGTACAGGTAAAATTAAGCCCGGTAATTCCTCCAGGCATATCCATCTGCTACTTATCAAGGACATAGGCATCATTTTTCATCACTTTTTCTCGGACTGTACTGTTTCCCATGTGTCCGGCCTACTGCGGGATAGCGGCAGGCCCAGTGAGATATTCTCCACTATGTACTTTTCTGATTAGCAGAACGCGAGATTCAAAAGGTATAGACAGCTATTACGGTTAGTGATATTATATTTGCAGTAACCAAGTGGGCGTTTATCTTTAGGCGCAGGAACATTATACGGCGCATTAAATACCCTTGAAGAAAAAGGCTGGGCCGCACTATAAATATCTTATTACTGATCTCGGCAGAGAGATTGTAGCAAAGGAATTAGCAAGACTGCACAAAGGAGTGGTGAATATGGAAGCCAAACGGAATAAAAAAGTAATAATCGCAATAATAATTGCTGCTGTCGCGCTTATCTTTTTGGGATATTTTGTTATGCGATTTACCTCAAAAAGAGGACAATCATCTGGAGAAATATTTTTATATGGGGAAAAACATTCTAACAAGGATATTTTAGAAAAGGAATTTGAATTGTGGGCATCATATTATCAAAATGACGGTGTGAGAGATCTCTTTGTAGAACTTCCATATTATACAGCAGAGTATATGAACTTGTGGATGAAGTCCGATAATGATGATATTTTGGATTTGCTATATCAGGATTGGGCTGGAACGGCTATGTACTCTCAAGAGGTTATCGATTTCTATAAACGGATTAAAAATGAATGCCCAGAGACTGTTTTTCACGGAACAGATGTTGGTCATCAATATGATACGACGGGAAAACGTTTTCTGGAATACCTTGAGTCCATAGGGCAGAAACAGTCTGAGTTATATCGGCTGTCACAAGAAAACATCAAGCAAGGGCAATATTACTATCAACATTCTGATAACGCATATCGTGAAAATACAATGGTCAAAAACTTTATTCGGGAATTTAACAGTTTGAATGATGTTGATGTGATGGGAATATACGGTTCAGCTCACACCAACATAGAGGCAATGGATTATGCAACAAATTCGGTTCCTTGTATGGCAAATCAACTTTACAAAAAATATGGCAACGCATTGCATACGGAAGATTTGACTTCACTGGCTCTCAATAATGAGGCATCTCGGATTGATACTATCAAAATCGGTGAGAAAGAGTATACTGCATTATATTTTGGAAAGGTAGACATATCAGCAGTTTTACCCGATTACCAATACAGGGAATTTTGGATATTAGAAAACGCATACGATGATTTCAAAGATAATTTCAAGACCGGAAACGTTCTACCTTACAATAATTATCCCATGGAAATTGAAATGGGTCAAATATTTGTAATTGACTATATGATGGCAGATGGTTCTACTGTGAGAGAATATCATCGTTCAGATGGGAACACATGGCAAGGATTGCCTGTGACAGAGGAGTTTAGCATTGATTATGATTAAGATAGAGTTTTAATAGGAACGCTGCAATATCACAATGTCATTAACTTAGGAAAAAACAATACGGAGGAATTGATGGAGACATATCGCATTATGGATGCAGGATGCCACAAAGGGGAGTATTTGGACTATTTGAAATCCTGTGATTTGATATAAGGCGCAGAGGGGGGCCATTTTCCCAATCACTGGTACTCCAGAAAATCTTCCATGTTTCCGTTAAACACGTTCATGTCGATATATTTCTCATCCCCCTGGTATCCCTCCAGCTTTTCCCGATCCGTATATTGCCAAAAAGTCCATTGTCGATGATCTGAGAGGTGGGGAGCGGTGACCACATTCCTTATCCAGATATCATATTCCTGGAAAGCATCCGCAAGATATAGAGCATAGGATTTTTCCGTGGCGTAGATGATAGGTCTCATGCCATAATGCTCTTCCAGCCGGTCCAGCATAATTGCGAGTTCTTTCCTCACCTGGTCCCGGCTGGGGGGATTTTGCTCCTTGTCTCCATAAAATTCCAGATCTATCACGGGAGGGAGCATATCGTCAGTCTTTTCTACGACAGCAATATAATTATCTGCCTGGGTCTGTCCTTCGCTGTCATAGCTGAAAAAGTGGTAGACGCCTATGCGCAGACTGGTTTTGCGAGACTCTTCATAATTATATTGAAAACAGGGGTCCACATGAGTGCTGCCCTCCGTGGCTTTAATAAAGGCAAAGCAGATATCATTGGAAGCCAGGATATTCCAGTCAATGTGTCCCTGATACCGGGATACATCCACCCCTCTTACCGGGTACTGACTTCTGGAGGGATTGTTCAATAGGATGGTCCCGTTCCGGGCCAGGGCGAAAAGAACAAGTATTGCCAGCAGCAAAACAATCAATACCGCGCCAGCAGCGATCCATTTCTTCTTCCTGTTCATCTTTTCCCCTTTCATGCGTCTGTTTCCCAATCCTTTAGTCCTTTCCGAACAAATCCGCCTGTCTGCATTATTCTGAATGTCCCTGAAACCAATTTATACTGCATATTTTTCGCAGCGGCCATATTTTGCCTTGTTCCCCGTATACATATGCTTTTTGCAAATATGTTCTATGTATTTGATTTTGGGTCTGCCGATATAATTATAATCGGTTTTTCGCAGGAACACAATTCCCAAAAGGAAATAATAAATTTTATATAGTATCCGCACATACATAAATCTGATTCGTTATACACAGTGAAAGCTTCCTGTATAATATAAACAGATGACAGGGGTTGACTAAAAAATATACCTCATTTGGCGCTGCTGGCGGCCCAGGAGCATATGCGCTCAGCCATGTACAATATGACGGAACTGGAATTGTGTACCCGTTTTTCCGTAAAGAGCATTGTGCTGGCAAGAATGGGGCTGCTGGGCAGTTTTCATTTACTGTTGCTGCTGGTGCAGCTGCCGCTGCTTTTATTGTACGGGCAGGTAGGGATTCTGCAGACGGGGGTTTATCTGCTGGTGCCTTACCTGATGACCACTTTTCTGAGCATGGCCTGGGCCAGAAGAGTGCGGGGACGGGAGGCCCTGTACCTGTGTCTGGGCATAGCCGTGATGGTCAGCAGTCTGCAGGTGGTGGGCAGCAATGTGGCGGATTGGTACAGGGGACAGTTGTTTCCCTGGTGGCTGTTGGTGTTGGCGCTGCTGCTGGCAGGCAATGTATGGGAATACTACCAAGCCGCATGTCGGGCGGGCAGTATCTATGAGAATATGGCGGCATAGAGCAAAAGCGCCTTATCCGGATTTTTGTTAAGAAAGGAAAACGGTGGTGGATCATGTCAGCCTGAAGCTGCGTACGGGAGTCTATGGTCTGCTGGGGGCCAATGGCGCAGGCAAGACTACTCTGATGCGGATGATCTGTGGGATTCTGCGGCCCTCGGAGGGGCGGATCACGCTGGCGGGGCAGCCCGAGACCTGTGAGGCATATTGGTCCATGCTGGGTTATCTGCCCCAGGATTTCGGGTATTATCCCGATTTCACAGGCAGAGAATTTCTGCTTTATATGGCTGCGCTGAAAGGACTGCCCAAGTTCCGGGCCCGGCAAAAGAGCGAGGAACTGCTGGAACTGGTGGGCCTGACGGGGCAGGCCGGCAAGAAGATCAAGACCTATTCCGGCGGCATGAAGCAGAGGCTGGGAATTGCCCAGGCGCTGCTGAATGATCCCTGTCTGCTGGTGCTGGATGAGCCCACGGCGGGCCTGGACCCCAAGGAGCGGGTGCGCTTTAGGGATCTGATTGCCCAGGCGGGCCAAAGCAGCATCGTGCTGCTGTCCACCCACATTGTGTCAGACGTGGAGCATATTGCGGACAGCATTCTGATGATGAAAGAGGGACGGCTGATCTATCAGGGCAAATGGGAAGAGAGCCGGGGAGATCTGGAGGCGTTCTATTTGGAGCAATTTGGGGACGAGACAGAGCGCCGAGACGGAGAAGAGAAGCCTCCCCGAGGCCAAGGGTGGCAGAGACAGAAGCCTTTCCGAGAGGCATTGACTGCCGAAATAGACAGGGAATATTCCCCTGGAAATGGCACTGGCGGTGAGGATACAGAAGCAGAGACAGGAGGACGGCAGAAATGAGTCAGTTGGGGATATTATATCAATATGAGATGAAAAAGATTTTGAAGAAAAAGATGACATGGATCTCCTTTTGCGGAGTGGTGCTGGTCATGGCGTTCTGCTGCTTTGGGGTACTGCTGAACAGATATGTCCTCACCGACGCGCAGACAGGGGAGAGCGTGTACTACAGCGCCTATGAGAGAGCCATGGATCGGCAGGCAAGGGGGGAGAAATTTAACGGACGCCTTATTGATGATATTCTGCTGCGGGAGATGCAGGTGGCATATGCGGATGTGCAGACGCAGGAGCAGGAACGGGTGACGGACAATGCCACAATAAATGTCTCAGCCGTCACAACGGCTGAAGTCCCCGATGACCCAGCGGAGGCGGAAAGGCTTTCGCAGCAGCGCAGACAGTATGAGGCAATCTACAATTATGTGAGGGGCGTTGTGGGCAATGAGGAGGTACACACTGTGGACGCCGCCGCCTTTTACAGGGCAAGGCAGCAGATGATAAGGGATTATGAGCATGCTCTGTGCCTCACGGAAGGAGAGCAAGAGTATTGGCGCAGACATGAGGCGCAGACACCGTGTGTCTATTATTGGGATATGGGGGTGAGTATGATGCTGGTCAGTTCCAGGACTATGCTGGCGCTGACTGCCCTGATGATAGGCATGGTGTTTTCGGGGGTATTTGCGGATGAGCATATACGCAAGACGGATCAGCTAGTGCTGTGCAGCCGCCATGGGAGGGGTATGCTCTACCTGGCCAAGCTGCTGGCCTCCATGACGCTGGCCGCCGCAGCGGCGCTCCTGGTGGGGGGCGCCACATTGCTGAGCTTTGGTGTTGTCTATGGGTACGGAGAAAGCTGGAATGCGCCGCTGCAAATCTATCTGGAGTCCTCCCCCTTTGCCCTGACCATGGGACAGGGAATTGTTATTCTGCTGGTACTGCTGCTGTTGGCCACAGTGCTGCACAGCGTTCTGGCTCTGGTGCTGTCTTGCTGGACCAGGAGCGGCGTGGCGTCCATGAGCCTGATGATGGTTTACACGCTGGGAACTTTGTTTGCCAATGTGCCGGAACGGCTGCGGCTGTTGTCCCAGTGCCTGTACCTGTCACCTGCAAAGGCAGTTTGTGCCAGCGCCTTTTACGATGCGCGGCTGGTGGGTGGAGCGGGACATTACCTGACTTTCTGGCAGACGGGAATGCTCCTGTACCCGCTGCTTGCCCTGGGGCTTGCTCTGCTGGGAGGGCTGATTTACCGCAGGTGGCAGATCAGCGGGCGGTGATTTTGCTTCCGGCGCCGTCTTGAGCGCCTGCAAAATAAAGAAATTAGCTGTAGTTTTCACAGATTTTTGATATAATATGAGTAAAGAAAAATATAGTTTTTGGCGGCAAAGTATATAGAATAATACACATGAGCGATGGAGGAACACTGAAAAGAGTTTTTCGTATTTCGAACGCTTTTGACGGATTGTAAAAAACTTATCATTCCGGTGGTAAACGAGATATTTAAAGAGGACTACACAGGCAGGGAACAGGTCATTTTAAAAGAAAATGAGATTTTTCTCAGGCAGCAGGGCGGAGGAGAAAATAAGAAGATTACGGATTCCTCTTTTGCCATTGTAGAAGGAACGATTTCCAGGAGGTAAAGAAGGTTATGGGCGGACAGATACTTGAATATGAGGCAAAGAATATTTTGCGTCAGGGAATAGAGCAGGGCTTAACAAATCCGTACAGAAAATGCTGACAAAAGGTTATTCATGTGAGGAGGTATCCGATATTCTGGAGATGGATATTGAAGAGGTGAGAGCCATACAGGAAGAATTGCGGCAGATGGCTTAGAACAGGGATTAGTTAGAGTGAATATAGGAACAAACATGTACGTGTTAGGGGAGACAAAGTCTCCCCTAATTGCTTTGTGTCGCAGCAAAAAATAAGCCGCCGGGTGCCTTTTTGTGAAGAATTAGTCGAAATACGTCAAAAAAAATTAAACTTGTGCAAAACCGACAAAACTTAAAGAGCAGATTTGTGAATATAATTGATTGAATTTGACTGAATTTGAATGTATAATAAGACCATAAAAGATGGCGGGAGGAAACGGGATGATTTACACAGTTACATTTAATCCATCTCTGGACTACATCGTGTCGGTGGACGACTTTAAACTGGGCCTGACGAATCGAACCAGTTCCGAGTTGATGCTGCCGGGAGGGAAGGGGCTGAATGTCTCGATGGTGCTTGGAAACCTGGGCATCGATAATACGGCCTTTGGGTTCGCGGCAGGATTTACAGGAGACGAGATTATCCGCCGGGTGGAGGAGATGGGAGTAAAAGCCGAATTTATTCGGATTCAAGACGGATTTTCCAGGATCAACTTAAAGCTTAAATCCATCGACGGTACGGAAATCAACGGCTGTGGTCCCCGGATCAGCGGGCAGGCAGTGGAGCAGCTGATGGAAAAGCTGGCTATCCTGAAGGCGGGGGATGTGCTGGTGCTGGCGGGAAGCATACCCAGTTCCATGCCGGACGATATCTACAGGAGGATCATGGAGCGGCTGGACGGGCGGAACGTGATGATTGTGGTGGATGCCACGAAGGACCTGCTGGTCAATGTGCTGGAGTATCATCCGTTCCTGGTAAAACCCAATAACCATGAGTTGGGTGAGATTTTTGGCGTCACGCTCCGCCGCAGGGAGGAAGTGATTCCCTACGCGGAGAAGCTTAAGGAGAGGGGAGCGGTCAATGTTCTGGTGTCCATGGCAGGCGAGGGCGCGGTTCTGGTGGCGGAAGACGGGAGCGTATTCCAGGCTCCGGCGCCGAAGGGAAAGCTTGTCAACGGTGTGGGGGCAGGCGACTCCATGGTGGCAGGTTTCCTGGCGGGCTGGATGGAGCGGAGGGATTACAGACACGCGTTTTACATGGGAATATCCGCCGGCAGCGCCAGCGCGTTTTCCGAGCAGCTGGCAACCAGAGAAGAGATAGAGGCGGTATATGGACAGATGCAGAACACCTATACTCACGGGCGATGAATTTTGCCGCGATGTTCCCGGAATCTTTGGAGCGTGAGTCAGGTTCCTCGGCAAGTTTTAGTGAGCGTCAGTAAAAATCAGTGACAATGGGAGGTTGAAGATGAGAATTACGGAATTGTTGGATAAGCGGAGCATTTCCCTTACCGGAGCGCCGAAGAGTAAAAGCGAGGCGCTGGACCAGGCGGTAGAACTGATGGTTAAAAGCGGCAAGATCAATGACAGGGAGGCATACCGGAAGCAGGTTTACGCAAGGGAAGAGGAGAGCACTACCGGCATCGGGGAGGGGATTGCCATTCCCCACGGAAAATGTGATGCCGTCAGCAGGCCGGGACTTGCGGCGATGGTGGTGAAGGACGGGGTGGATTTTGATTCCCTGGACGGGGAGCCGGTGACTCTGATCTTCCTGATAGCCGCTCCCAACACGGAAGACAATGTACATCTGGATGTGCTGAGCAAATTGTCCGTGCTGATGATGGACGAAGATTTTTCCGATTCCCTGCGCAGCGCCGGTTCTGTGGAGGAGTTTCTTGAGATTATTGACAGGGCGGACGAGGAGAAAGCGGATATCGACCAGCGGCTGCAGGATACGGGAGAGGCCGGAAAGACCGGGGCGAAAATTCTGGCGGTCACCTCCTGTCCCACGGGGATTGCCCACACCTATATGGCGGCGGAGGGGATTGAGAAGGCGGCCAAGGAAAAGGGCTGCTATGTCAAGATTGAAACCAGAGGTTCCGGCGGCGCCAAGAATGTGCTGAGCGCTCGGGAGATACAGGAGGCGGACTGCATTATCGTGGCGGCGGACGCCCAGGTGCCCATGGATCGTTTCGACGGAAAGAAAGTGATTCAGTGCCAGGTTTCCGACGGTATCAGCAAGGCGGGAGAGTTGCTTGACAGAGCCTTGGCCGGAGACGCGCCGGTGTATCACGCGTCGGCAGGTTCCCAGCCCTCCGCGCAGAGGACGGGTAAAAGCGGCGGCGTGGGGCATCAGATCTACACGCAGCTGATGAACGGGGTCTCTCACATGCTTCCCTTTGTGGTAGGCGGAGGTATTCTGATAGCGCTGGCCTTCTTAATCGACGGAATCTGCGTGGATATGGATGCGCTGGATATAGCGGAAAGGGCAAACTTCGGTACCATTACGCCCGCGGCGGCATGGTTTAAAAATCTGGGCGGTGTGGCCTTTGGATTTATGCTCCCGGTACTGGCGGGATTCATCGCCATGGCCATTGGCGACAGACCTGCCCTGGCGGTTGGATTCGTGGGTGGGATGATTGCGGCAGGCGGCACTTCCGGTTTCCTCGGGGCATTGGCGGCAGGTTTTCTGGCGGGCTATATCATTGTTCTGCTCCGCAAGGTATGCGGCCATCTGCCGGACTTCCTGGAAAAAATCGCTCCGGTGCTGATTTATCCGCTGATTGGCATATTGCTTATGGGAATTGCCATGTCGTTTGTGATAGAGCCGGTTATGGGCGGCATCAATACGGCCTTAAACCACGGCCTCACCAGTATGGGCGGCGCAAGCAAAGTGATTTTGGGATTGGTTCTGGGCGGAATGATGGCCATCGACATGGGCGGGCCTTTCAACAAGGCGGCATATGTGTTCGGCACGGCGGCAATCGCTGCGGGCAATTACGATATCATGGCAGCGGTCATGATTGGCGGCATGACGCCTCCCTGCGCCATTGCGCTGGCAACCCTTCTCTTTAAGAAGAAATTCACCAAGGAGGAGAGAGAGTCCGGTCCCACCAACTTTATTATGGGATTGGCGTTTATCACCGAAGGCGCAATTCCCTTTGCAGCCTCCGACCCGCTGCATGTACTGCCCGCCTGCATCGTCGGTTCAGGCGTGGCCGGAGCTCTGTCCATGCTGTTTAACTGTACTTTGATGGCCCCCCACGGAGGAATCTTCGTATTTCCGGTGGTGGGAAACGCCGCCATGTATGTGGTGGCACTGCTGGCAGGCATAGCTGTATCCACATTGCTGCTGGGTGTATTAAAGAAAAATGTAGAAGCGTAAAAAGGACAATTGCAAAACCCTTCTATGTTATGAAAAGAGTTTTACATTTGCAAGATAAAAATTATAAAAAGGAGAATCGCCATGAGAGAATTTAAGTATGTAATCACAGACCCCGAGGGAATCCACGCGCGTCCGGCAGGAGAACTGGTAAAGGCGGCAAAGGCATTCGAGTGCGGCATCAAGCTGGAGAAGGACGGCAAGGCGGGAGACTGCAAGAAGATCTTTGGCATCATGGGACTTGGTGTCAAAAAGGATAATGAGGTGGTCATTACTTTTGACGGCGCGGACGAGGACGCGGCCTGCGAAGCCATAAGTAAATTTATGCAGGATAATCTGTAATCCGGCCTGTGCGGGAGGAACCGTCTCATCGGGAGATATATGTGGACCTGACAGACGGTTCCTTTCAGATTAAACGACATAGGCAATTGCAAAAGGTTCTCTGCAAGTGACGCGGCTGGTCAATATATACAAAAACGGGCTCCAACGCAGTGGCAAGTCGCCCTTATTTTGTATATATTGCCCATCCACTGTTACCGGAAAGAGAGTTTCGCAATCGCCTTTAAACGGCAGTCAGGCAATTGCGAAAGGTTCTCTGCAAGTGACGCGGCTGGTCAATATATACAAAAACGGGCTCCGACGCAGTGGCAAGTCGCCCTTATTTTGTATATATTGCCCATCCACTGTTACCGGAAAGGGAGTTTCGCAATCGCCTTTAAACGGCAGTCAGGCAATTGCGAAAGGTTCTCTGCAAGTGACGCGGCTGGTCAATATATACAAAAACGGGCTCCGACGCAGTGGCAAGTCGCCCTTATTTTGTATATATTGCCCACCCAGTGTTACCGGAAAGGGAGTTTCGCAATCGCCTTTAAACGGCAGTCAGGCAATTGAGAAGTGTTTCCGGAGGTTGAGATGAAGGTATATAAGGGAAAAAGTGTATTTGGCGGTATCGCCATAGGAAAGATCCAGGTGTACGGCAGAGGGGAAAAACAGGTAAAGCGTGTGAAGGTGGAGGATACAAAAGGCGAGGTCCTGCGTTACCGTGAGGCCACAAAGGAGGCTATAGAGCAGCTGAAAGCGTTGTATGAGAAGGCTTTGCAGGAGGTGGGGAAGGAAGGCGCGGCGATCTTTGAGATCCACCAGATAATGCTGGAGGATGGGGACTATCAGGAGTCCATAGAGAATATCATCCACATCCAGGAGGTCAACGCGGAATACGCGGTGGCGCAGACCGGGGACAATTTCGCGCAGATGTTCGCCTCCATGGAGGATGATTATATGCGGGGCAGGGCCGCCGACGTGAAGGATATTTCCGAGCGTCTGCTGTCTGTTCTGCAGGGCGGGGAATCTGGTTTGCTGGGTGGGGAAGAGGAAAAGATGAGCGTCCGGGAGCCGGTGATCATTGTGGCGGACGACCTGGCCCCTTCTGAGACGGTGCAGCTTGACAAGGACATGGTGCTGTCCTTTGTGACGGCACATGGTTCTTTGAACTCCCATACGGCCATCCTGGCCAGGACCATAGGCATTCCCGCCCTGGTGGGCACCGGACTTTCTCTGGACGAGGCAATCGACGGGAAAATGGGCATTGTGGACGGCACGGACGGGACTTTCTATGTGGAGCCGGATGAGGAAACTTTGAGCAGGCTGGAAAAAGCCCGGCAGGAGGAACTGTTAAAGAAGGAACTTCTCCAGACCTTGAAGGGAAAGGAAAATGTCACGCTTGACGGCCAAAACATCCTGCTGTATGCTAATATTGGAAACATAAAAGACCTGGCCGCCGTCTTGCAGAACGACGCAGGCGGCATCGGGCTTTTCAGAAGCGAATTTATCTATCTGGAGAGGGACGATTTTCCCACGGAGGAGGAGCAGTTTAAGATCTACCGCACCGTGGCGGAAACCATGGGGAAAAAGCGGGTGGTCATCCGTACCCTTGACATTGGGGCGGATAAACAATGCGGCTATTTCAATATGGAGAAAGAAGAGAACCCGGCTATGGGATGCCGCGCCATCCGCATCTGCCTGACCAGGCCGGAGATCTTTAAGACGCAGCTGCGGGCGCTTTTCCGTGCAAGCGTATTCGGAAAAATCGCCATCATGTATCCCATGATTACCAGTGTGTGGGAAGTCCGGAAAATCAAGGAGATCGTGGAAGAGATCAAGCAGGAATTGCAGGCCCAGGGTATCGCCTATGGGGAGCCGGAGCAGGGGATTATGATCGAGACTCCCGCCTCCGCCATCATAAGCGATCAGCTTGCCAAGGAGGTAGATTTCTTCAGCATAGGCACCAACGATTTGACCCAGTATCTGCTGGCGGTGGACCGGCAGAATACGGCTCTGGATGATTTCTGCGATACCCACCATCCCGCCATCCTGCGGATGATAGAGACGGTGGTGGAAAATGCCCACAAAGCGGGGATATGGGCGGGCATCTGCGGGGAGTTGGGAGCGGACCTGGAGTTCACCAGAGATTTCCTGGCTATGGGAGTGGACGAACTGTCCGTATCTCCGGGAAGAATACTGCCCATCCGCAAGATTGTGCTGGAGACAGATGTATCCGCATACAAAAAGGATTGGCGGAAAAGTTGGAAGTGACAACGGAGGACCACATGTTATCAGAGCAGAGACACAGGATGATATTGAAGATTCTGGAGGAGAAGCGCAGTGTCACGGTGGCTGAACTGACGGAGAGCCTGAATATCTCGGAATCCACGGCCAGACGGGACATTGCCATCCTGGACAAGGCCGGTCGGCTGGTGAAGGTGTTCGGCGGCGCAGTGTTGGCGGATAAGGAGAATGTCTATCTGTCCGCGGAACCCACAGTGGCACAGAAAGCGGAGGTCTATAAGGAGGAGAAAACGCGGATCGCCAGATACGCCGCCTCCCTGATCCGTCCCCAGGATTTCGTGTATCTGGACGCGGGGACCACCACCGGATACATGCTGGACTTTCTGGAGGGAATGGATGTGACTTTTGTGACCAACGCGGTGGCCCATGCCCAGCGCATTGCCGCCCTTGGAATGCATGTCATTCTGGTGGGAGGGACGCTGAAGACATCCACGGAGGCGGTGGTAGGGACCTCGGCGGTACTGATGCTCAAGGACTATCACTTCTCTGTGGGATTTTTCGGGGCCAACGGAATCAGCAGGACCGCCGGCTTCACCACACCGGACGCCAATGAGGCGCTGGTGAAGAAGACGGCGTTAGAGCAGTGCAAAAAACCTTACATGCTGTGTGACCACAGCAAATTCAACATCGTCAGTTCCGTGACTTTTGCCCCCATTGGAGGAGGAACCATTTTGACGGACGAGAGGATGGATGAGTTCAGGGACGCGGCGGATATTGTTCTGTGCAGATAAGAGGAGGTCGGCTTAGAGACTGGTATATGTGAATCCTAAAATAAAGTAGACAATCTTCCTAAAAAGGACGATTGTCTACAGTCCGAGACTCATTTTTTAGTGAGTCTTTTTATTTTGAATAAGTAATTTCTTCCGAAACCCAATCAAAGGTGGGCATACTAAATTTGTGTGTTTATTGTTTTGATACATTTTTCGTGGATTAAACAATTCTATGAATAATTCTGTTAGATTTACGGCATAATAAACTCCAAATGCCGTTTCTTTAACAATTCTACAGTCTATATCGTCATTCATAATACCATAGTTTAACCTAAATGACAAGTAACAAATTTTTCAAGCAAAAACTTTCAAAAGCGAAGTCGCTTCACAATTTCGACAATCAAAAGTGTGGAAAGGAACATATATTTTGCGGAATATTTCGTGGTCAGATTTATGGTCAGTTTAACAGGCAGAAAACAGGAGTCATTGTGTATATTAGGAAATAAGGCTTCTTTTTATGGTCAGATTTATGGTCAGATAGTTATAAAAAGTACATAATATGCGGGCCGGACGGCCTTTCATAGAATTGTTTAATCTGCGAAAATGGTGCGTCAAATTTAGGCGGAGGGTCTGCCGCAAACCGACGGTGTTTTATATATTGTGGCAGGAAATTGATAAAGGCTGTGGCAGCGGGAGGCGTGGATCATCAAGTGTTAGAGGGAAGGAAAAGAATATGTTGGAACTGACTGTGACATCCGGGACGGAACTGAAAATCGGCGATGACATTAAAATCATCTTCAGGGGCGGGAATACGCCGGGGAGGATGCAGATTGGGGTGGATGCCCCTAAGGAAAAACAGGTGGAAAGGGTGAAAGTTCCGGAAGCCCAAAGAATAAACAAGGTTTTTATCGTAAGAAATGAGAATAACCTTATGGATAAATCTGGATCCAAGAGGGAATATTCGGCCAATAAGAGGGCTGCAGCTATGGCTGGGAATCAAAAGACAAGTTCTGCTGATGGAGCAGAGCGTTCCACAAAGGAGCATGTGCAATGACAGCAGCAATTTTATTTGACAGTGCAGATGAGGACACAAGGGTAAACCACCCTGCCATTAACGGGCGGGAGGTATACCTGTATGCCTTAGAGACGTTCTATGCTCACGATGACATTGATTGTGTTATTTATGCCTGCCAGTCCCAGGATACATCTGCATATCCCACCATGCAATTGCTTGGACAGGACGGAAAAAATGACATGGATAAGCCCCTTGTTATTGCATGCGGGATACGGTACATTCCACAGCTATGGCTTCATATCCTCCAAAAAGCGGAGGAAAAGCCAGAGATGTATGTGTTCCACGATGTGCGTTTCCCCCTGGTGACGGGGAGAATGGTCACGGAAGTGGTGGAAAAAGCAAAAGAGCATGGCATGGCTATGTTTACAGGTGATGTGGAAGGGGATATCTACCAAGTGCGGGGCAGGAAGGCTGGCAACGGGTATGGGAGCGGCCTGGAACCCCTGCGTCAACTCAAATATCTGCGGTTTCCGGCGGCAGTCAGGGCGGATAGTCCTGCTCTTCATTGTCTGGATATACCCGGGCGGATATTGGAGGATTTATCCTGCCATGAGCCATACCTATGTCAGGGGGCGGAGGACAGCATACCTGTATATAGCGCCGGAGATATAAAGGCGGCAGAGGCCGCGTTAAGGCGAAGGCTCCAAAGGGATATGTAGGTTGGATTGTTCTACATACAAATACTGAGTAACGCAATATCGCGGGTGAAGCCAGTGATATGCAGGAAAGAGGTAAATATGGGAGACCGATTGTACTCATATGCCCAATGGCAGTATTATGCGTATCGTGAATTTGTGGTATCTGACGGAAAGATTTTTTTTATTAATTGTCGCAATTTGCCGATGAGTTTAGACATACAGACGGGGACAGCGAAGATTATCGGCGATATTAAAGAGTATTCCAAGGTTTTGGAACTGGATATCATGGAAAAAGTGGTACAGACTAACGGTAAGATTTATGCTTTTGAGGCTAAAAGTGAGAACATGGTCATTTATGACACGAGAAGAAATTGTTGCCAATACAAAGAATTGAATTATAGTCAGAATGAATGGGCCAATGCTCTGTCTATTATCCCGCATGGGGATGATATATATATTTTCCCGAAATACAGGGATTATATTCTCAAGATAGACACTAAAACAGATCGGATAATAGAGATTGATAATCCCATGTATGCGAGGATGGACAAGAATGTGTCCGTCGGGGTAAATGGCGCACAGATGTATTTTTTCCTACGTAACAGCAACAAAGTAACAGAATATGATCTGTGCGCCCACCAGTGCAGGGAATATACTCTGCCGTATAAATCGGGAAACCTTGTATGTGTACAGTATTTTGATGGTCTCTTTTTCTTGTTGAGCAGGGATGGTGGGCTGTCGTCCTGGGATGCGGAAGGCAATGTTTTAGAGACTTTGGTTTCTCCTTTTACAAGAAGAGAGAACCCGCCCTATTTTTCAATGTGTACAGTCACCAAAAAGAATATATGGCTGCTTCCTGATATTGGAGAGGACATATATGTTTATTGCCGGAAAAGCAAAAAGTTGGAGAAGTATGACAGATACCCGGAGGGTTTTGCCTACCTGATGACAGAAAATTGGGGAAAATATGTTTCTGCCTGTGAGTACAGGGGTACATATTACCATGACATGCACTCGGCCAACTGTATTTTATGTATAGACAAGAACAGCGGCGAGGAAAAATGGATTAAGCCGTCCATTCCCGGTCGTATGGAGGAGTGCCAGTTCTACATAGAGAACGGTTGCCAGGTTGTTCTTCAGGAGGCGGAACTGCCGCTGGAAAAGTTCATTGAGGCTGTCAGCAGGACGTGATTGGAAGAACAGGCAGCGCCGCAAAAGAAGCCATAATTTGGGGGAACCTATGAGGAGAGCAGGACAGCAGGACCAGGGAACAATCTTGGAATACTTAAAGAAATCGGTTGCCGAATGCATCTATATGTATATCGATATCCTGAACTACGGGGTAGTCTCGGAGAATATAGCCGTGTGGCTGCAGGAGCAGGATGGACAGATAGAACTTGTGGTGATGAAATATTTTGACAGTTTCCAGATATACAGCCAAAGAAAGAGTATTGATACGGGACAGATTCTGGCGCTGCTGCAGGAGCACCCGGTGACAATGATATCGGCAAGGCGGGATATTATAGAGCAGCTGGAAGAGGTCTGCAGCGGTTACTGTGCCGTTTACGGCGCAGTGTTTGATGTAAGCCATGTGCGCAGGGCATTTAGGCCAATGGGCGGGACAAGGCCATGTGCGCTGGAGGTTACGGAGGCGACGGCGGAGGATGCGGCGGAGATTGCGGAGTTGCTATGTACCGATGAAACCTTTCGCGTCAATTACAGGGAGGATGACCTGACAAGGCAGCTTGCGGAGAGGATCCGCACACGCACAGGACGCAGTGCCGTTATACGGATGGACGGCAGAATCATCGCCCACCATGCGACATTTGCGGAGGCGGAAGGGGTGGCCGTGGTGAGCGGCCTGGTCATCAGACCGGAGTATCGAGGGCTGGGGTGTTATGAGGCCCTGGTCAGCTACCTTGGAGGGCAGTTGGTGAAGGAGGGGAAGACTCCCTATGCTTTTGCCATTTCGGACAAGACGGTCCGCTACCACAGGGCGGTCTATACGGAGTGTGGGGAATACGGGAAGCTGGTAAAGAACGAACATAAACAGAAATAAGACAGTAATATATAAAAAGGCATGGTTATACAGCCGGAAAGGAATAGCAGGATGCGGGAAAAGATTTTGGAAGTGCTGAAGGAGGAAAATGAGGAGATTGTGGAGGATTTGGACAGGGATCTGTTGACATCCGGCATATTGGATTCCTTTGATATCGTGAATCTGGTAGTAATGTTGGAGGAGGCGCTGAGCATCAATATTGATGTGGAAATGGTCACCCCGGAGAATTTTCAGACTGCGGGATCCATTATAAGAATGCTTGAGGGTATTATGTGAGATGGAGAGAAATGTTTTACAGTTTTTGGAAAGTACAGCCATAAAATATCCTGAGAAGGTAGCGGTGAAAGACAACAGAGAATCCGTTACATTCAGGGAACTGGAGCACAATGCCAGACTTGTGGGAAGCGGACTGGCCGGGCTGATTCGTTCAGGAGACGCTATCCCGGTATACATGGAGAAAGGCGTAAAGACCCTGGAAGCCTTTTTTGGGATTGTATACGCAGGGGGATGCTACAGTCTGCTGGCGCCTATACAGCCGGAGGATAGGTGTAATAGTATTTTACAGAGACTGGATGCCCCTGTGCTGGTCACGGACAGGGAGCATATGGAAAAGGCAGGCACATTTTTGTTTCGGGGGAAAATCCTCCTGATAGAAGAATTGCTGGAAAGCGCCATGGCGGAGGGGGAACTTGCCCGCGTCCGGGAGGACAGCACGGACCGGGATCCCCTTTATATCAATTTCACATCCGGTTTCACCGGAGTGCCCAAGGGCGTAGTGGTGGGACATGGTTCGGTGATAAACTTTATCCGCCATTTTGCGGATATATTCAATATCACTTCAGATGATATCATCGGCAACCAGGCTCCCTTTGATTTTGATGTGTCGGTGAAGGACATCTATTCCATGCTGTTGACCGGCGCCACCCTGTATCTGATTCCCAGGGGATGCTTTTCCTTTGCCAAGAAACTGTTGGATGAATTGGACAGAGAACAGGTCACGGTAATGATATGGGCTGTCTCGGCGTTGTGTCTGATAACGTCCCTGGACGGATTTGCCTATAAGGTACCCCACAGCGTGAAAAAAGTATTGTTCAGCGGCGAAGTGATGCCCACGAAGCATCTTTTGGCCTGGAAGAAGGCATTGCCGCAGGCTGTGTTTGTGAATCTGTATGGTCCCACGGAGATTACCTGCAATTGTAGTTACTACGTCATCCCACAGGATATAGGGGAAGGGGATACGATCCCTATCGGCAGGCATTTTCCCAATGTACGCATCCGGCTTCTGGGCGAAGGCAACAGGCTGATCACGGGGGCGGATGAAACTGGTGAGATCTGCGTGGGCGGATTCGGACTGGCGCTGGGATATTATGGTGACAGGGAAAAGACAGACAACGTATTTGTGCAGAATCCATTAAACGCGAAATACCGTGACATGCTGTACAGGACAGGGGATCTCGCATATTACAGGGAAGACGGCGAACTTATCTATGTTGGGCGCAGGGATACCCAGGTCAAACACATGGGACATCGGATTGAGATGGGGGAAATAGAGAACTGTATCCTCCAAAATCCCGGCGTCAGGAGGGTCTGTTGCCTGTATGACGAGGGGAAACAGCAGATTGTGACTTTCTATCAGGGGGATGCGAACAGTAAGGAAATCAGGGACGGCCTCAAAAAGAAGCTGATAAAGTACATGATTCCCGGGCGCTATGTTCAATTAGAACAGATGCCCCTGAACGCAAACGGGAAGATAGACCGCAAGACACTGCGGAAGAAATACATAGACAATATGGATGCATGACTCCCCACAGATTTCTGCGGGGCGTTTGTGCCGCAGGGTGCGGCAGGATAGGAGGGTGTATGGAGGCATGGTTAAAAGATTTTGCGGGGATGGACTACACACCCGCATTTATTTTTGATATTGATAAACTGCTCCGTAGGGCCCTGGCAATAAAAAGCATACTGACCGCAGGGGGGAAACGTGACTGCAGCCTGTGTTACGCCATGAAGGCTAATCCATTCCTGGTTGCTCCCCTTAGGCAGGCAGTGGACAAATTTGAGGTCTGCTCCCCCGGGGAACTTTCCATCTGCATTGATCGGAAGGTGGACGGCAAAAAGGTTGTATTTTCCGGGGTGAACAAGGGGAAAGAAGAGATAGAGGCAGCGCTGCAGTATGGCGTGGGGCTCTTCACCGTGGAGTCAAAGCGGCAGCTTCAACTGCTGCGGCAGTGTGCCCGGGAGAGAGACGGAAAAATACCCGTCCTTCTCCGTGTGACCTCGGGGAACCAGTTTGGCATGGACTGGGAAGCGGCGAGGCAGATCATTCTTCACAGGGAGGAGATGCCGGAGTTAGATATCCGTGGGATACAGTATTATTCCGGAACACAGAAGAAGCAGGAAAAGATTGTGGGGGAAATAGAAACCTTATGTGAGTATGTAAGGCAGCTTGGGGAGGCGGGATATCGGATGGATATCCTTGAGTATGGACCAGGGCTTGGAGTGGATTATTTTGGCGCAGGGGAAGAGGACAGCGTGGAAACTCTGTTACAGGGGCTGAGCGACGCCTTAGATCAATTTCCCGAGGATATCAGGCTGGTGCTGGAGATGGGCAGGTTCCTTGCGGCGGATTGCGGCTGGTACCTGACGAAAGTGGTTGACTGGAAAAGGAACCAGGGACAGAATTACTGCCTGGTGGACGGCGGGATACACCATGTAAACTACTATGGCCAGGTGATGGGCGCACGCAAGCCCCCGGTGAGTCATCTGAGGGAGCGGGACGGGAACTTTATGGAAGTAAAGGCCGGAGCCGAAGCGGAAAAATGGAACCTCTGCGGGTCTTTGTGTACGGTTGCCGATGTATTGACCCGCAATTTGGAACTCGCCAAACTGGAACAGGATGATTATTTTCTCTTTGGGAGGATAGGGGCCTATTCCGTGACGGAGGGGATATATTTGTTTTTGAGCAGGGATTTACCCAAGGTGTTTTTCTGGCAGGGCGGGAGTCTGGATTTAGTCAGGGATTCCCACGGGACATGGAAGTGGAACTGCGGAGACTGAGCAAAAAGGGAAGGGTAAGCTGGCTATGCGGAAAATAGATAAACTGGAACAATATAAAAATATCATACAGGAAACCAAGCAGAGATGCGGGAGAGGCGTCAGCAATATATATTTTTTGGCTAATGAGATTGGGCGGTACATTGCGCAGGGCAGGCTGTATGTGGAGGAATCTGACGTAGGGTGTGTGTTCTATGTGGATGAGGATACTTATTACAACACCGCTGTGTATGCGGCGGACAATGCTATAGTCCCCATCCCTGCCCGGAATAAGAGATGTGTGTTCCGCTATGTGTACAGGGGGAAAGATGCAGAGTCCATAGGTCCCAAATTTTCCAAAATACTGTCCGCCAACGATTTCCATAAAGAGGCATCCTCGGTGGAGGTGCGGCTGCCCGTGGAAGATAGTGTGAAGAATGGGAAGAAAGTGGAGAAATGGGTGAAAAAGATGGAAGAGCAGGGTTTTTCCTGTGTCTACGCCCAGGAGCCGCAATTCAAGGAGATAGAAGAAATGATCTGTTCCTCAGGGGTTATCAAGGACTATCAGATGCCTTACAGGACCTCAGAGGAGAAAAGAGCACTGGAAAAAGGATCTTATCTCTGTATTTTGGACAAAGAAGGCAATATGTGCGCCGTTTCCTTCTGTGCCCTTGTGAACGGGATTACCACAGGCGGAGCGCTTGTGGTGAAGGAGGAATACAAAATGAGGGGACTTGTCCCCATAATCACATACTACAGATCCCAGTGGTTGATGAAGCATCAGGCATCCTACTCCCAGGGGTGGATTGAGACGGACAACATGCCGTCCATTCGGCTCCATAAATCTCTGGGGTATGAATTTCGGGACAGATACGCGGATGAGTGGATTCTGGATGCCCAACAGTAGGACCGCACAGGAGCGGGAAAGAGGGAAACTTTAGTGGAAAGTTTTGGGAACTGGGAAAAATATAAAGAACTGTTGAAGGAAGCCAAACAGCGGGGGTTCACCAGATTTATCAATAATTATCTGGATATAGACGCGGTAAAGCGGTATATAGGACTGGACAGGATGGAATATAGACTGGATGAGAGCGGCCTATATATATATACAGACGAAGGCTTATTTTATCGCTTATATATACAGTGCGGGGAAAAAGCAATAAAGCTGCAGGGAAGGGATAAGCCGGTATTGGTGCGGAATGTATACAGAGAAGGCAATAAAAGCGCCGCCCAGCTGGAAGTGGAAGAACAGCTGCGGGAGCAGGGCTTTTCGTTCTATAGCGGGTCTGCCCAGATTCTGGCCACTCCTCTGGAAACCAGGGAAAATGTGCTGGAAAAGTTGGGGAAGGCGGAAAGGTTTTTGGGGAGGTTTGGCCTGAGGATCACTTATGGGGACGGTTCCCAGATAGAAGAGATATTCCGCCTGCGGGAGCGTGAGACGGAACTGAAGCCATACCATTTTTCCTATGAGACAATGGAGGAGAAAGAGCAGGCCATAAAAAAAGGATATTTCCGGTGCGTCGTCAATACTCAAAACGAATTATGCGCAGCGCAGCAGTTCAGTGTGGAGAGAAATGGGATCCAGGGAAACTGGCTTGCGGTGAAAGCAGAGTACAAGGAAAAATATGGAATAGGGGCGGCCATGGCATACCATTCCTTCGCCTATGCCATTGAGCATAATATAATGAACTATTTTGGCTGGTTGGAAAAGGACAACGAAAAATCACTGCGTTACCACCAGTCCATAGGTTACAGGCTGACAGGTAAGGTGGCCGAAGATTGGATACTGTAGGAGGGAAGAAGATGGATAATTTAGACAAGTACAGACAGTGCTTCTGTGATGTCTTTTCTCTGGGGGCTGACTTTGACATAGATGCGGCGGAAATGGGCGGTACGCCGGACTGGGATTCCGTGGGTCATATGGAACTGGTAACTGAAATGGAAGATAGGTTTGACATCCTGTTTGAGACAGAGGACATACTGAGATTTACCTCCTATGTGAAGGGGATTGAAATATTAAAAAAATATGGCATTGAGATGTAGGGGAGGAAATCATGGATAAGGGGTGGCTGTTGGGAGGGAAAGTCTGTCTGGTCACCGGAACCAGCCGGGGGATTGGGCAGGAAATAGCGGAAAGATTTGCCAAGGCGGGCGGCTTCGTCTATGCCGGCGCAAGACGGGAAGGGAGCCTGGAGGATTGGGCGGCTTCGGTAAATGCCAGCGCGGCGGGGAAAGTCAGTCCGATCTATTTTGATATGACGGATACGGCGGCCGTGAAGCAGGCAATAGTACAGATTAAAAAGGAACAGGGAATGCTGGAAGTGCTGGTCAACAATGCGGGGGTAGTCCACAATGGCGCATTGGGCATGGTCCCCATGGAAAAAGTAAGAGAGATGTTTGAGGTCAATGTTTTTGGTCTGCTGGAGTTGAGTCAGCTGGTCGTCACCAGGCTCATGATGAAACAAAAAAGAGGGAGCATAGTAAATATTGCCTCCATTGTGGGCGTGGAAGGGAGCCGGGGACAGGTTGCCTACTCTGCCAGCAAGGGCGCGGTAGTTGCCCTGACCAAATCCATGGCCCAGGAACTGGCGCCATACCAGATCCGGGTAAATGCGGTAGCGCCGGGGATGGTAGACACAGGGAGACTGCAAGTTGAGATCAGGGAAGAATACAGGGATAATGTGCCGCCCATCGGAATGGGCCGTCTTGGAAGTACCGGTGATATAGCGGATGCCTGTCTTTATTTTGCCTCCGACATGGCTTCCTATACCACAGGACAGGTGATGGTGGTAGGGGGCGGATATGATACGCAGAGCAGGGCGTTATACAATATAAGATATCAGTGAGGTCAGGGGGTAGGAGAATGTATTTAGAACTTGACAGTAAGGATAAGGAATCCGTTGCCCTCATGGACAGCGAAGGGACGTCAATCACCTATGGCGGTATCCTGGGCTTTGCGGAGAAATGGAAGAAAAGCATAAAAGATCGTGTGCTGGTGTTTATTCTCAGCAGGAACTGCGTTGGGGCAGCTGCCGGATATCTGGGGACAATGATAAACCATATCGTCCCCCTGATGCTGGGGGCAGGCATGGATCAGGGACTGCTGAAAACGTTGACTGATATATACGGACCCTCTTATGTATGGAAACCCGTGGAGATGGTGGGGGGGCGCGAAAATATTCTGCTGCAGGAGTACGGGTACGCGCTGGTTGCCACAGGTCTGCCGTCCTGCCCCATGTATGAAGAGTTGTCTCTGCTTCTGACGACCTCCGGATCCACCGGCAGTCCAAAACTGGTGCGGCACTCCTATGGGAACCTGGAGGCACAGGCAAGGAACATCTCGGCCTTTTTTGGACTGGACAGTTCCGAGCGGCCCATGGTGGATCTGCCCATTCATTATACTTATGGGCTGTCCGTCTTGAACAGCCATCTATACGTGGGGGCTACGGTGCTGCTCACCGGTATGAATGTGTTAAATCCAACGTATTGGGATTTCCTGAAGGAGGAGCGGGCCAGCAGTTTCACCAATGTCCCCTATAGTTATGAAATCCTGAAGAAACTGCGTGTATTTAGGATGGATCTGCCTCATTTAAAGACCTTCTCCCAGGGAGGCGGAAAGCTGGACGAGGGACTCCACAGGGAATTTGCCGAGTTTGCCAGAAATACCGGGCGCAGGTTTATAGTTACCTACGGACAGACGGAAGGTTCTGCGCGTATGGCGTGGCTGCCGCCGGAGTATGCCTTGGAGAAGTGCGGGAGCATAGGAAAGGCCATTCCGGGCGGGAAGCTGTATATAGTGGATGAGGACGGCAGAGTGATCGACAGGCCGGGCGTCATAGGAGAGATGGTCTATGAAGGTCCCAATGTCACCTTGGGATATGCGGAAAAAGGAGAGGATCTGGCCCTTGGGGATGAGCGGCATGGCGTGTTGTATACGGGCGACATGGTGAGGACGGACAGCGACGGGTTCTTCTATATCGTCGGGCGTAAGAAGCGGTTTTTGAAACTGTGGGGGTACCGGGTGGGACTGGACGAGTGCGAGAACCTTATCAAGGCGGCCTTTGACGTGGAATGCGCCTGCGTGGGAGATGATCAGTGTATGCGGATTTATATGAACTCCCGGCAGGATATGGATGCCGTCAAGAGGTATATCGCGGATAAGACAGGAATCAACTCATCGGCCTTCCGGACGCATTATATTGAGGCGCTGCCCAGAAATGAGGCGGGAAAGGTTTTGTATTCGGCGTTAGATGATTTTGGCAGGGGGCATACATAATATGGCGGAGTATCTTTTCCCGTTTGATAGGGTCGAAAAAGGGTCGGACATTGTGATTTATGGTATGGGCTTTGTGGGGAGACAGTATTTGGAACAGGTCAGGGCATCGGGGTACTGTAATGTGGCGGCGCTGGTAGACAGAGATGCGGCTAGATTTGCACAGACAAAGTACCATGTGGTGACATTGGATGATCTGTCTCAATATACTTTTGACTATATTGTGGTGGCTGCTGTTTTCAGTGACACGGCAAAGTCCATTATGCAGGATCTACAGCAGAGAATGGACATACCGCCGGAAAAGGTGATATGTGCCAGGGCGGAGAGGATAAGGAGTAGTTTTTCGCTGCATGGGCTGGAGCACATGCTCAGCGGATATGAGCGTTTGTCCGCCTGTCTGGAAAGCTTCCTGTATGAGGCATATGGAAATATCCATTATTTTGATGAGGTGATAGAAGAATTAAAATCGGACCTGTATTTAAACCCCGGGAAGTGCAATAGGGAGAAAGAATACCTGAAGGGCTATCTGGCCTGGGAGACTTCCGCAAGGAAAAAAATCATCCTGGTCAGAATTTTATATGAGGCGGGCTGTCTGGACAAAGATTGCGCGGAGACAATGATGAACTGCATTGGGGAGTTCCGGGATGATTATGAATCCAGGATATGGCTCACATGGGATATGTCCATCATGGAACTGGAAAATTCCCACATCAGGTATGACAACTATTTCCTTGACAAGCGCCGGGTGATGCGGGAGAATATGGAGCATTTTGTGGACGGGGCAAACTTTGTGAAGGGGGAAAAGGACCCGGAGGGAAAAAAAATTGCGGTTATCGGTTTCCACTTTGACAATGTGGCAATGTCCCACTTCAAATTTACGCAGCCTGTGGTAAATGAACTGTGCGGCATGGGATACAAAGTGACTATCTTCCCCATCGACCTGCTGCGGTACAGTTATGGGGAATGTTTCATGGAGCCAATTCTTCCCGTGGTAAAGGATTCGTCACTGATGGAACAAAAACACAGGCAGTTGTTGGCCCCGGGGATCGATATTGTATACCCCAGGGGGTGTACCATAAGGGAGAGGCTCAATCACTTTACCGGAGAAATTTACCGTTACAATCCGGATGTGGTCCTTGATTTTTGCGGGGAGTATGCCTTCTGTTCCTCCATCTATTATGACGCGTTTCCAACGGTAGCGCTGCCCATGCGCGGATACGCCTCCAGCGCGTGGTTCGATAAGTATGTCGCCAGAGACAGGCAGATGTGTGTGGAGGAGAACAAGGTATTTCACTCTGTGCCTTTGGACAAAATGGAAATATGTTTACCTATTCATGATACAAAGTATTTGGATAGTATCAGTCAGCCATTTGACAGGGAAAAGTTTGGGTTTGATCAAAATGACTTCCTTATAGTAACCAGTGGGGACAGACTGAAGAATGAATTAACTATAGAATTTGTAGATTGTGTCTGTTCCTTCATAAAAAGGCACAATAATGTGAAATGGCTGCTGGTGGGTCAGGAAATATGTGAATATATCAAAGTGAGATACAAAAATTTTTTGACCGATGGAGATGTGGTTATATGGGGGTATGAACGGGATCTTAGCGGATTATATGGCATGTGCGACATTTTTTGGAATCCGAACCGCAATGGTGCCGGGGGATGTATCAGTCTTGCCATGCAGTGTGGGCTGCCTGTCGTAACCACTACATTTCCCTCGGACATACTTTCCGTATTGGGAAAAGAAAACGCAGTTGATGGTGGTTATGCGGAATGTGCTGAATACGCCGAGCGTCTGTACTCTGACAAGGATTTGCGTTTGCTGAAAAGCAAGCTTATGCAGGTAGTGTTTTGTGCTAATGTGGGGAACACAGAGAATTATGCGGAGAAATTGCTGGAGGTGGGGCTGGGGATAAAGAAAGTGTTTGAGGCATGTGTGCCGGAAAACGGATGATGAATAGGATTATATATAAAATGATGGAGAAAAGGGAAACAAGATGGATGAAAAAATTTTAGTCACTAAATCTTCCATGCCCTCTTATGAGGACTACATAGAAGCAATTAAACCCTTATGGGATACGCACTGGTTGACCAACATGGGAATTTACCACAGTGAATTAGAAGAAAAATTAAAAAGCTATCTGGGCGTTCCGGAGCTTTCTCTTATGGTAAACGGTCATATGGCGCTGGAAATGACGATCCAGGCATTTGGTTTTCCGGAGGGAAGCGAGATCATTACTACACCTTTCACCTTTATTTCTACCACACATGCGATAGTCAGGAATCATCTAAAGCCGGTGTTTTGTGATGTGAAAGAGGAAGACGGGACGATAGACGAGTCTAAAATTGAGGAACTGATAACTGAGCGTACAGTGGCTATACTTCCCGTGCATGTGTATGGAAATGTTTGTAATGTGGAGGCAATTGAATATATTGCAAACAAATATAATCTGAGAGTCATATACGACGCAGCCCATGCGTTTGGGGTTGTTTATAAGGGAAAAGGCATTGGAAATTATGGGGATGCTTCAGTTTTCAGCTTCCATGCCACAAAAGTCTATAACACTATAGAAGGCGGCGCGGTCACTTTTAAAGATCATAGGATATATGAAAAGCTGTATAATCTTAAGAATTTTGGGATTCGTGGGGAGGAAATCGTGTGTGAGGTCGGCGCAAACGCGAAGATGAATGAATTCTGCGCCATCATGGGTTTACTCAACCTGAAACGGACAGAGTACGCGATCCAGGAGAGGAAAAAGCGGTATGACTATTATGTCCAGAGCCTCAAGGATGTGGAGGGTATCAGGATCCTGCGTCAAAAGGGGGTGGCTACGGATAACTGCGCGTACTTTCCCATTTTGGTTGGGGAAGGAGATGATAAGTCAAGGGATGAATTATATGACATATTGCGGGAAAACGACATATACGCAAGAAAATATTTTTATCCGCTCACATCAGACCAGGCTTGCTTTAAGAATAAATTCAAAACAGTGAACCTTAAGACCGCAAGGAAATTGGCGGATGAGGTTATGGTGCTTCCTATGTACGAGGAACTGGCAATGGAAAGTGTTGATAAGATATGTAAGATAATAAGATCAAACAGATGAGTGAAGGGGGAGAACATGAAAGTATCAAAACGCATAACAAGGATAGAACCTTCGCTGACAAGGAAAATGTTTAACCTGGCTCAAAATATTGAAGATGTCATTGATTTGACGCTGGGGGATCCGGATCTGGCTCCTCCGGAGGAACTGCGGCGGGCAGCATACCGGGCCATGGAAGAAAACCGGCTCCATTATTCAGCCAATGCGGGATTACCGGAGGCGAGACGGGCAGTTTCCAAAAAGATAGCGGAAGTATGGGGACAGGAGTGCCCTCCGGAAAACGTTGCCATAACAGTGGGGGGGATGGAGGCTCTCTTTCTGTCACTCTACTGCATGATCGACGAGGGGGATGAGGTCATTGTGTTTGCCCCCTATTATATCAATTACTTACAGATGATTGAACTGTGCGGGGGCAGGGCGGTGATCGTGGATGCCTATGACACGCAAAAGGGGTTGTATGTTCACAGGGATGTATTGGAAGCGGCTGTGACGGACAGGACAGTTGCTGTTATCATCAATTCGCCGAACAATCCCACGGGGGATGTCTTTAGTAAGGAAATGTTGAGGAACATTGCTGCTGTGGCACAGGATTATGACCTGGCCATTATCTCGGATGAGGTTTACCGGACACTTCTTTATGATGGAAGGACACATGAAAGTGTGCTGCAATTCCCGGAGGCAGCAGGCAGGACGCTGGTGGTAGACAGTATGTCAAAAGAATATAGTATGACAGGCTGGCGGATCGGGTTTGCTTTTGGACCGGAGAAACTTATTACCAACATGGTGAAGATGCAGGAAAATGTGGCCGCCTGCGCGAATGTTGCCTCACAGTATGCCCTTGTGGAGGCTTATGAGGGAAGTACGCAAAATAACTTTATTGTCGAGGAGTTTCGAAAGAGAAGGGATTACCTGTTCGAGGCGTTGGCAGGAATAAAATGGCTGCGGGTACGGAAGCCGAAGGCCACATTTTATATGTTTGTGGATATTTCACAGACCGGATACCGCTCGGAGGAGTTTGCGTATAAGCTCTTGGAGGATGTCCATGTGGCGGTAGTCCCTGGAGTGGTATACGGCAAGGCCTATGACAGTTACATAAGGGTGGCATACACAAAAAAGATAGGCACACTGGAAAAGGCGGTACAGAGATTCCATATATTCTTTGATAAATTGGAGAAAGGCCAGTAAGGATGAAAAGGATACTCATGTTAGGGGGCTCAACTTCGCAGATCTGCGCAATAAAAAAGGCACAGTCCATGGGGCATTATGTGATTATATGTGATTATCTGCCGGACAATCCCGGACAATACGTGGCGGATGAATTTTATCAGGTAAGCACTACAGATAAGGAAGCCGTTTTGGAACTGGCTCGAAAGCTGAATCTGGACGCGGTGGTGTGCTATGCATCAGATCCGGCGGCGCCCACGGCGGCCTATGTGTGTGAAAAGTTAGGCTTTCCCACAAATCCCTACAAGTCGGTGGAGATTTTGACAAACAAAGATTCCTTCCGGCAGTATCTTTCCGAACATGGTTTTTGTACACCTGCAGCCTGCTGCTTTGAAAATTATGCGGATGTGTTGGCCAGCTGTGAAAAGTTTGCGTATCCAGTCATGGTGAAGCCGGTGGACAGTTCCGGCAGCAAGGGAATCAATAAAGTTTATGACAAAAGACAGCTTAAGGATGCCTTTGAGGACGCCATGAAATACTCCAGATGCGGAAGGGTTATCGTAGAAAAGTTTATTAACAAAAAGGGATACCAGATATCCAGCGACGGATTTGCCGTGGACGGTATATTGAAATTCAGATGTTTTGCCAATGAATTTTACTCGGATAATGGTATCAAGGAGTATGTTCCGCTGGGGGAATGCTGGCCCAGTGTGCTGGACAAGGACGTGCAGGACAGGGTTCACGCGGAATTGCAGCGGCTGATCACTTCGCTGGGGATGAGGACAGGGGCCTATAATATTGAGGTGGTGATCGACGAGAACGACGACATATATATTATGGAACTGGGGGCGAGGAACGGAGGAAGCCTGATTCCTCAGATTACCCAGTATGCCACAGGGGTGGATCTGGTAGAATACACCATAAAAGCGGCGCTGGGGGAGGATTGCTCTGCCTTGACGATGAAAGAGCCCAGCGGATTTTGGTCTAATTATATGGTTCACAGCACTAAGAGCGGGAAACTTGTGCGGATCTCTCTGGCAGATGAAATAAAGGACAATTTGGTGGAGTACCAGACGGATTTTAAGGAGGGGGATCAGGTACAGGCGTTTGAAAACGCAGGACATGCCTTGGGGACAATGGTATTTAGATATGGCAGTATGGAAGAGATGTTTGAAAAGATATCCCATCTGACGGAGTGGGTGAAGGTAGAAGTAAAGGCATGACACATATTGCAAGAGTAAGGGTAGGGAAGATATGCTATGAAAGTATTGGTATTGGCAGGTGGTTTTGATCAGATTGAGTTAATCAAGGAAATTAAGTTTAAGGATTGTGATGTAATTTTGGCTGATTATTATGAATCTCCTCCTGCGAAAGCGTATGCGGATAAACACGTTCAAATCAGCACACTGGATGAAGAAAAAATATATGAACTAGCGAAGGAAGAAAGGGTTGATCTGATCACGACTGCATGTACGGATCAGGCGCTCCTTACAATGGCAAGGGTATCGGCAAAATTAGGTTTGCCATCATATATTTCGGAAGAAGCAGCATTGAAAATGACAAATAAATTCTATATGAAACAATGCTTTAAGGACAATGGTATTCCCACTGCTGACTTTGTGTTGATCGACGATAGAGGCAAAATTGAGAATAAGGTATGTAATATAAAGAAGTTTCCGCAGATTGTAAAGCCCTGTGATTGCAATAGTTCAAAAGGCGTCACAAAGGTGACTGGCATGGACGGGCTGATTGAGGCGGCAAATGGGGCATTTGAACTGAGCCGAAGCGGAAAGATTATTATTGAAGAATATATAGAAGGCGTGGAACTGTCTATAGATGTATGGATTGAGCGGGATGCCGTCAAGATTTTAGATATCAGCGAAACATGCAAAATAGCCGAAAATAATAACTTTTTTACAATTTTCAGGAGTATATATCCGGTGGATCATATCGGAAATGTAGAGGAAAAGATCAAAAAAATAGCGGAGCGAATAGCGAAGGCTTTCTCCTTAGGCGATTGTCCAATGCTTATACAGGCCCTTATTCACAAGGGGGAGATCTACGTGATAGAGGCTAGCGCGCGGATGGGCGGAGGGACAAAGTACAAGTATATCAAAGAAATATCAGGTATTGACATTATGAAAGTTTATGTAAATCGGATAATGGGTGATACCAAACAAGTGCTTAGTCCGTCAAAAAGCGCAAAATATTTTGAATTGAATTATGTGTATGCATATAACGGGACGGTTACAGAGATAATCGGGCTGGAGGATCTTAAGAAAAAAGGGGTTTTAGATGACTATTTTGTATACAAACCGGTAGGGAGCGTCATTTTAAAGAGGACAACAAGCAGTGATCGGATCTTGGGATTTTTAATTTCTGATGTCAACCGGGAAGAGTTGGTAAGGAAAAGGGAGTATGTAGTTTCCAATATTGATATAAAGGATAAAGATAAAAGTATCATTTATAGAGAATGCTTTAGGGGGCAGTGATGAAAAAAACCATTTTAGGAGCTTCCATAGGAAATTGTGTGCATGTCGCGGGGGTAATACATTTTTTAAACTTGGCGTCCGATGAGGGATATTGTACGGAATTTTTAGGTCCTGCTACCAGCATAGAGCGATTATTTGAAGCAATATATCGGATACAGCCTACAATTGTTGCCGTCAGCTACAGGCTGACCCCTGAAAATGTTCGCCCTCTTTTGGATGATATCAATATAAGGCGTAAAACACTTCCTTTTAATGTAAGGTGGGAATTTGGAGGCACAAAACCTGTTGCGGACATAGCGAAGGAATATGGCTTTTTTGAATTCATTTCAGATGGATATGATGACATCAATGATAGCATCAGATATCTGAGAGGAAATATTACAGACAATTCTCCTCAAAGCTATGGGACAGACTTGAATAATCGCGTTAAAGCAAATTATCCATATCCAATTTTGAGGCACCATTACGGAAGGCCGTCTCTTGAAGAGACAATTGCGGGGGTAAAAGAAATATCGGAGGCAAAAGTACTGGATGTAATATCTCTGGGGCCAGATCAGAACGCGCAGGATTCCTTTTTCCATTCGGAGAGAATGAAGGATGAATTTTCCGGTGCTGGGGGGGTACCTATTAGGACCAGAGAGGATCTCAGGCGGTTGAAACAAGCTTCGCAATGTGGAAATTATCCATTGATGAGATGCTATAGTGGTACGGAAGACGTTTTTCAATATGCTGAGATGCTGGTTGATACAATAGACAATGCGTGGGCGGCCATTCCGCTATGTTGGTATAACGAATTGGATGGCAGAGGGAGCAGGCCGCTGGAAATATCTATGGCAGAAGCGCAGAAATTGATCAAATGGCATGCGGACAGGGGTATTCCTGTGGAGATAAATGAACCGCATCATTGGGGATTAAGAGATGCCCATGATGTTATACCGGTTGCCATGGCATATATCAGTGCATATAACGCAAAGAAGTTAGGGGTAAACTATTATGTTTCTCAATATATGTTCAATAACCCCAATGGATTATCTTTCTCGATGGATCTGGCTAAAATATTAGCCATGGTCGAAATAGTCGAATCTTTGGAGGACGAAACATTTCATGTGTATAGGGAGACCAGGGCAGGGTTAGCGCTGTTTAACGCTAATCGGGACGTGGCTAAAGGCCAGTTGGCGGCATCAACATTTATGCAGATGGTGGTGCGCCCGCATATTATGCATGTGGTCGGATTTTGTGAGGCTGACCATGCGGCAAAAGCTCAGGAGGTCATTGAAAGCTGTAACATTGTGAAAGGTGTCATAAGGCATACCTTGTCTGACGAGTTTTCTATCGCCAAAGATGAGGCCATTAAAAAAAGGAAAGAGGAATTGCTAAGTGAGGCGAGATACTTGCTGGATTTTATCCGGCGGGAATATTCTGTACCGGATGCGCTGTCAACCTCGCAGGTTCTCTGTGACTGCATAAAAAGGGGGTATATTGACGCTGCCCATATAACAAAAAACCACAAGTACCAGGGAAATCTGAAAACAAGAATCATAGGAGGAAAATGTGTGGCCTGTAACCCTGATACCGGGGAGCCAATCACAGAGCGAGAACGGCTGCTCCGGTTAAGAGATCGGAACATTTCGGACACCGGAAAGAGGAAAGCGCTTTGAAGGAACAAATTACAATTCTGGGGGCAGGGCATCAAGGGTTGGCAATGGCGGCGCATCTTAGCGCCAATGGTGTTGAATGCTTGCTTTGGAACCGTACGGAGGAACATATAAAGGATATTATAGAGACCAGGCAGATCAGGTGCAAAGGCATCTTAAATAAGGTAGTGAACATAGCAGAGGCATCTTCTGACATAGGAAAGGTGCTTTGCAAGACAATAATGGTTGCTACGCCGTCCTCTGCGCATAGGGATTTAGCGAGGCTGCTGGCCAGATATGTTGATGAAAGTTATATGATTATTTTAAATCCAGGGAGAACATTTGGAGCATTAGACTTTATCAGTTCCCTAAAAGATGCAGGCTGTAAGAGGCTGCCCTGTCTGGCGGAGACACAGACGATTATTTACACTTGCCGCAGGGATGTACATAACAGCGTATGGCTTTATGCTATAAAGCAAGGGGGAATGATCTCGGCAGTAGATCCTAAAGATACAGATAGAGTATTAAATGCTATGCCTGGATGCATAAGGGAAAATTATATTCCGGCATCTTCCTATTTACAGACAACATTGAGTAATGTGGGGATGATTTTACACTGCGTTCCCATATTGATGAATGTTGGATGGATAGAGAATGAAAAAGTAAAGTTTGAATACTATTATGATGGAATTTCGCCGAGTATAGCTGACGTATTAGAACGGTTAGACAAGGAAAGATTGGCTGTCGCGAGTAAACTGGGTTGCCCGGTTGAATCTGTGGTTGAGTGGTTAAAGAGGACATATTGTACTAGCGGCACAAATTTATATGAGCACCTCCAAAGCAATAAATTTTACAGGGGGATTGACGCACCTAAAAGCATTCACCACAGATATATAGAAGAAGATATACCCAACGGCCTTGTTCCGCTGGAAGATATTGGGAAAAACTTGGGAGTGGAAACTCCAATAACTACAAATATAATAGATTTTTCCTGCATCGTTATGAAATGTGATTATAGAAAAGAAGGAAGACGTTTTGAACTTTTAAAAGGAGGCCTGAAAGGTGAGTTGTAGTGAGGAGGGGGGGAAGGTTTAAAATGGCTGGAAAGGATATTAAAGTATCTATTTGCTGCCTGGTTTATAATCAGGCACAATATGTTGAAGATATGTTACAGGGAATCTTTATGCAGAAGGTGGATTTTGCCTATGAAGTCATAATCCATGATGACGCGTCCACAGATGGGACTGTCGAGATATTAAAAAAATATAAGGAAAGATACCCTGATATTGTTGAATTATTGTTGGAGGAGGAAAACCAGTATTCCAAGGGGGTGATCATTTCAAAGAATATTCTTTACCCTTGTGTAAAGGGAAAATATATGATTCTTCTGGAGGGGGATGATTATTGGATATATGAGGGGAAGCTTCAGGCTCAGTATGAATTGATGGAAGCGCATCCGGAGGTCTCGCTGTGTTATCACAATGCTTTGGCTTATGACGAGGGCAGGGATGAAGTAAATTTATGCGTATATTCTCAAAAAACAGGCTATATCAGCGACATGGATATCATATGTACTACACATGGCTGGTATCCCACGGCATCCCTGTTCTGTCGGTCGTCCTATTTATTGGAACAGCCTGATCTGTTCCCTGCTACGGGGGATGAAGGTATAAGGACTTATATGGCCTGCAGGGGAAAGTTATATTTTATTAATCAAGTATGGAGTGTGTACAGGCAATATTTAGAGGGATCATTTAACGCAAGGTATTGCGAGAATATTGAGATTGCCAAGACTTACAACAGGAAAATGCTGGGCTATTTTAATGCCTTCAATACATATTCGGATAGAAGGTTTGAAGAATATTTATATGAAAGAGTAAAGAGAAGTCTGCAATGGTATATTGGAATACATAAAAATACTTCATGCACGATGGAACAATTTCATTCATATATAGAAGAACTTAAGGATGATACAGCGCATATAGCGGACGGACTGCTGGATGAATTATGGAATGTTGATTCAATAGGGTGTACAGATTACTACCAGGTTACAGTTGAAACCAAAGTAAAGGACAAGCTTTCCACATTGTCCGAATTGTATCTATATGGGGCGGGCAGGGAAGCGTTAAAGGCAATTATTGTGCTTTTAAGATATAAGATTACTGTCGCTGGGGTGATTGTTACCCAGAAAAGCAAAAAAATGGAACAGTTATTAGGTTATCCGGTCTATGGATTGGATGAAGTCATATTTGGCGCGAATACATTTGTATGGCCTTGTTTGATTGAGCAGAGAAGGGGCGTTATCAGCCTGCTCAAGGAGAGAAACGCAAATATATTATTGTAAATAATCAGAGAGGAGGAGTGGCCATGATTGTTGAAAGGATTCAAGATCCTGAAATAATTGAAAAAGAGATCCTGAATTTAAAAGACACATTCTCGGACCTTTTAGAACATGTTGATATTGTAGAATACAGTAAAAAAATTGCAGAGCATGCCAATGTTTACATAATGAAAGAAGAAGTGACTTGTGGGCTGGAAGCAATATATGTTAATGATCAGGAACATAAGATGGCCTATGTCACTCTGTTTGGCATTGCGGCAGCGTATAGGAGAAAACATTTAGGAACTAAGTTGTTTAACTATTGTATACAAGAGGCAATTGCCCGTGGATTGAAGGAACTGAAACTGGAGGTGAAAAAGGATAATGATCCGGCGCTGCGATTCTACTTAAGGGAAGGTTTAAGGATCCTTGGAGATAGTGACGAGGAACGCTGTTACATGGGAAAAACGATTGTGTAACAAGGCATTGAGCATGTTGGAGCAGACAAAAGGGTCAAAACAAGAAAGGAAAAAGGATGCTATGGACAGAATTGAGGTTTCTATTATCTGTTTGACATATAATCAGGAAAAATATATACGGGATACGCTGGATGGTTTTCTGATCCAACAAACAAATTTTAATTATGAAATATTGGTTCATGACGATGTTTCCACGGATGGAACCGTAGAAATCCTGAAGGAGTATCAGCAAAAGTATCCTGACAAAATACGGCTGATTTTAGAGGAGGAAAACCAGTATTCCAAAGGGGTAGATATTACAAAGGATATCTGCTTTCCCTTGGTAAGGGGCAAGTACATAGCTTTTTGCGAGGGGGATGATTACTGGACATATAAAGGTAAGCTTCAGGCGCAGTATGATATTATGGAGGCGGATCCGGAGATATCTCTGTGCTATCACAATGCGGTGGTCTATGATGAAGGCAAGGATAGTCTTGTCCTTAATGTGTTAAAACATAAGTCCGGATATATCGCGGATAAGAATATCATATGTCCTACAAAAGGGTGGTATCCTACGGCATCCAGTTTTTATAGGGCGGAATATCTAAGAGATTATCCGAATCTGCATGCTCCTACAGGAGATGAGGGAATGAGATACTACATGGCATGCAAGGGCAGATTATACTTTATTAATCAGGCATGGTGTGTATACAGGGAGGCATCAGATGGTGGCTGGAATACAAAATTCAAGAAAAATAAGGAAATTGCTGATCGCTATGTCAAGGATTTAGTGACATTCTTAATGAATTTTAATGAATATTCCGCAGGGAAGTACGAAAGGTATTTTTACATCAGGTTAATACGCACAATAATATTTTATATAGAGATATATTGTCGGAAGCAGTACACTCGAGAGGAGTTCTGTTTATATATTGAAAGCATAAAGAGATTAACAGAACATAAAGCAGATGACTGGTTTGATAAGATTTATAACATTGAAGCCATACGTTGTAAAAATTATTTTTCTTTGACGATTAAGGAGACACTTCAGCCCATGCTTACCCGAGATTCCCGGCTATATGTGTATGGAGCCGGGGTAAAGGCTGCGCAGGCCATAGCCATGCTTGCTGCCGCGCAGATCAGTATAAACGGGATCATTGTCACTGATAAGAAGAATAATGAAAGTATAGTATTTGAATATCCGCTTTATGAGTTAAAAGAGTTGGAAATAGATGACAATGTGATAGTGTGGCCGTGTATGCTGGCAGAGAGGGAACAGGTGATTAATTTTTTGAAAGAAACAGGGGTTAAGAATATAATTTTTTAGGAAAGAAGGAAAGCGGTAGAATGGAGGCAATCGGGGTATCCATAATTTGCGTGGTATATAATCAGGCAGAATATATAAAAGATGCCTTGGATGGATTTTTGAGGCAAAAGACTGACTTTGAATATGAGATCCTGGTGCATGATGATGCTTCCACAGATGGAACAGTGGAAATCTTAAAGGAATATCAGCGCAAATATCCAAAAAAAATACAGCTGATTCTGGAGACAGAAAATCAACATTCAAGAGGAGCGGATATTGCAAAGGATATTATGCTTTCCTATGTGAGGGGAAAGTACATAGCTTATTGCGAAGGGGATGATTATTGGCGCTATGACGGAAAACTCCAGGCACAGTATGATTTGATGGAGTCTCATCCAGAGGTATCCCTGTGTTACCATAATGGGATAACTCATGATCTGAAAAGGGAAGAACTGGGACTGGCTGTGATGGAACATAAGTCGGGGTATATTGAGGATGAGGATATTATATGTCCTGCTAAAGGATGGTATCCCACATCATCAAGCTTTTACAGGACAACGTATCTGGCGGAAAAACCCAAACTGGGCGCCCCCACGGGGGACGAGGAGATGCGGTTTTATATGGCATACCGCGGAAGAATATTTTTTATAAACAAGGTGTGGTGTACATCCAGAAGGTTTGCCAAGGGAGCGTGGTATGGGAAATACTGTACAGATAAGAGGATTGCGGATCAGTATAACAAGGATCTTCTCACATTTTTACATAGATTTAATGAGTATTCCGAAAAAAAGTATGAGGAATATTTTTATGGGCGTATCAGATGGAACTTTATGTACTATATAGGCAAGTTCTACGGCGGTGGGTACACATTGGCGGAGTTTTCCGAATATGTGCATGAGTTTAAGGTTATGACAGGGCACATAGCGGACGAGGTGTTGGAACGGTTTTATCAGATAGAAGCCATACATTGCAGCAATTATCTTCAGACTATTATAGAAGAAAGGATATTAGGGCGGATTGCTGCGGATGTCCCCATTTATATATGTGGTATGGAAAATGACGCACTGCGGGCCATAGCAATGTTGCTGCAGCACAATATCGATATCAAGGGTATAGTGGCTGTGGATGATGGATTTAATAGTGAAAACCTCGTTTCATATCCAGTAAGCAGGATAGAAGAATTTGCGTGTGAAGATAACGCAGTCATATGGCTGTGTCTGCGGAAACGCTATAAAGAAATCAAAATGCTGCGGGACAGAGGGATTAGAAACGTAATTTATTGAGACTAAATGAAAGAAGAGAGGGAAAAGGTTTATGAAAAAAATATGTACAAGAGGACGGGATTGGGTTCAGGTTTTTAACTCGGATGGAATGGTTCGGCTATGTAGCTGGACTGGTATGGATGGCAGGATAGGCAGCATACTTGACTATTCGATGTCGGAAGTATACCATGGCGAAAAGGCGAAAAGGCTTAGGGAAAAATTATTACATCAAGACTATTCCAGCTGTTCGGTGGATGACTGCCCCTATTTGATGACAGGTGAAATAAAGACATTTCAGAAAGATATAGGTGAACTGCCGGAGTATCCGGAAGAATTATATTTGGCATTTGAGCATACGTGCAATTACAGGTGTCCGAGCTGCAACATCCACTGCACAGACGCAGGGAAGGACAGGGCGCAGATTGAACATAATTATGACATAATAGAAAGTCGGTTGAAAGAAGCCCTGCCGCATGCCAGGATGATAGGCGCTAACGGCCAGGGAGAGTTATTTTGCTGCAAGCGTACGATGAGGTTATTGTCTGAGTGGGAGCCTTTGGCTCCTGCAGAAAAATGTCGAGTATGGCTCGAGACGAATGGTTCGTTGTTTGACGAGGAACATTGGAAACAGATTGAGAATATTGGGAAATATTATGTTGGCGTTACGGTCACGGTTATGAGTTTTGACCAGGCAATCTATGAACATTTGTCAGGCGCGAAATATCCCATTAGCAAGATCGAGGATAATTTGAGATTTATAAAATCCCTGCGGGAAAAGAATATAATTAATTTTCTACAGTTGGGAACAGTTGTGCAAGCGGAAAATTTCCGGGAAATGCCAGAGTATGCCCGAAGATGTATAGAGGAGTTTGGCGCTGATGACGTGAGACTGCGTCCTTATGCTAACTGGGGTGTTCAGAACAGCATGGAAGAATTTTTCATGGATATAAGAAACCCCATGCATCCGTATCATCAGGAATACAAGGAAGTTATGAGACATCCCTACATGTCCCATCCCAAGGTAAATGACCAGAGCGGCGGGAATGATACCTACGGTACCAGAATAGCTCCCTATGAGGACGCTTCTTTAAAATGGAGACTAATGACCTATATATTGTGGAACCAGGACAAGGTGCTGGATAGCCTTGCATGTAAGTGTGTCGGGAAAGATATTATTTTATATGGCAGAGGGAACTTCACAGCTCTGTTGCTTCCCAAAATGAAGGAGAGAGGGATAGCGCCGGTCTGCATTATTGATTCCTACTATGAGACAGGGGATTATGAGGGGATTCCTCTCTATAATATAAAAGATATGGCGGAAATCAAAACGGGGGAGGCGGTTGCGATTATCACTCCTTTAACAGACTTCACAAAGATCAGGTATAAACTGACATCCGCAGGTGTTTGCCAGGAAGTCATTCCGATCTGGGAATTTACGGATGCAAAGGCACTGAAGGAAAGACTGGAATGCGTAAATATGCTATAGCGCAGTGCACGAGCGCTCAATGAGATGAGAGACAATGTATGAGGAGGTTAAAGTAAATGCCTAAAATTTGCAAAAATGGAAGGGATTGGATTCAGGTTTTCAACTCTGATGGGATGGTTCGGCTATGTGGCTGGACTGGAGAGGATGGCTGGATTGGCAGTTTGCTTGACCATTCGATGCCGGAATTGTTCCATGGAGAAAAGGCAGGAAAACTAAGGGAAAAATTATTAAATCAGGATTATTCCAGCTGTTCAGTGGACGATTGCCCCTATTTGATGACAGGCGGCATTAAGACATATCAGACAGAAATGGATGAACTTCCAAAGTATCCGGAACGTGTATACATGGCATTTGAGAATACATGTAATTACAGGTGTCCCAGCTGCAACATCCACTGCGCGGACGCGGGAAAGGACAGAGAGCAGATAGAACGTAACTATGACATAATAGAGAGCCGATTAAAGGAATGCCTGCCGTATGCCAGAATAATTGGCGCTAATGGTCAGGGGGAGTTATTTTGCAGCAGGCGGACGATGCGGCTGCTGGACGAATGGGAGCCTTTGGCCCCGGCGGAAGAATGTCAGGTATGGCTGGAGACCAACGGATCTTTGTTTGACGCAGAACATTGGAAACAGATCGAAAATATTGGCAAGTACTATGTTGGGGTTACAGTCACAGTGATGAGTTTTGACCAGGCGATATATGAACATCTGTCGGGCGCCAGATACCCCATCAGCAAGATAGAGGATAATCTGCGATTTATAAAATCTCTGCGGGAAAAGAATATTATAAACTTTCTTCAGCTGGCAACGGTGGTGCAGGCGGAAAATTTCCGTGAAATGCCAGAGTTTGCCCGAAGATGCATAGAGGAATTTGGGGCAGATCGGGTCAGGCTGCGCCCCTATGCCAACTGGGGCGTACAAAATAGCATGGAAGAATTTTTCATGGATATACGAAATCCGGTGCATCCATATCATCAGGAGTACAGAGAGACGATGAAACATCCTTATCTTTCCCACCCCAAGGTGGCAGACCACAGCGGCGGGAATGATACCTATGGCACAAGGACAGCTCCTTATGAGGAAGCATCTCTTAAATGGAGACTGATGACTTATATATTATGGAATCAGGACAAAGTGTTGGACAGCCTTGCATGTAAGTGTGCCGGGAAAGACATCATTCTATACGGCAGAGGAAACTTTACAGCCGTGCTCCTCCCCAAAATGAAAGAGAGAGGTTTGACACCGGCCTGCATCGTTGACTCCTACTATGAGACAGGAGAATACGATGGGATTCCTCTCTATAATACCAGAGACATGGCGGAGATCAAAATGGGGGAGACGGTGGCGCTCATCACACCCATAACAGGTTTCTCGGCGATCAAGCGTAATCTGATGTCTGCCGGTGTCTGTCAGAAAGCCATTCCCATATGGGAACTCACAGATGTAAAGTCATTGAAGGAAAGACTGGAAGGCATAAATATGCTGTAGATCGGAACTTGCCTTTTATGTTGAAGAACGCTGCAAGGTGGCTTACAGGGGGAAAAAGTGGAGCAGTTGGAAAAGGAGTTTAGAGAGATTTATTATTAGCACTATGAAAAACGTTTGGAGGGATAAGGCATGCAGGCAATGATTTTGGCAGCGGGTATGGGGAAGAGGCTGCAGAAATACACACAGGACCAGACGAAATGCATGATCAGGATTGCGGGAAAAACCCTGCTGGAACACGCCTGTGACGCCCTTAAAGCCGCCGGGATACATAAGGTGATACTGGTGGTTGGGTACCATGGCGCGGAACTGGTGGAATATGCCCTGCACCATGTGGAGGATATGGATTTTGAATTTGTACATAACACCATATACGACACCAGCAACAACATCTACTCCCTGTACCTGGCCAGGGACTATCTGCGCAGGGATGACACGGTGCTTCTGGAGTCCGATCTGATCTATGAGCCCTCCATTATACAGCGCCTGGTACAGGACGAGCGGGCCAACCTGGCGGTGGTGTCCAAATATGAATACTGGATGGACGGCACCGTGTGTACGCTGGACGAGAGCGGGAACATTGTGGAGTTTGTGGAGAAGAAAGATTTTGACTATGCCAGCGCGGAACAGTATTACAAGACGGTAAATATTTACAAATTCAGCAAGAAGTTTGCCACGGACAAATATATTCCCTTTTTGGAGACATATATCCATGTATATGGTTCCAACCAATATTATGAGTCTGTCCTGAGGATCATCGCCCATATCAATAAATCGGATCTGGTTGCCTTTGACATAGGGGAGAGCAAATGGTATGAGATAGACAACGCTCAGGATTATGAGATAGCGGGGACCATGTTCCAGAGCGAGGAAAAGAAACTAAGCAGTTATGAACTGCAATTTGGGGGGTATTGGCGCTTTCCCAAGGTATATGACTTCTGCTACCTGGTCAACCCCTATTTCCCCACAGGGCGTTTGCAGGCGCAGCTGCAATATATGTTTGCCACTCTTCTGACCCAGTACCCATCGGGTATGAGAGTGCAGAGAGTTAATGCGGCCAGAATATTCGACATAGACGAGAGTATGCTTCTTGTGGGAAACGGCGCGGCGGAACTGATCAATGTGCTGGGGCGTGTGTATGACGGGACCATAGGGGTGCCGCTGCCCGCTTTTAACGAGTATCTGCGCTGCTTTGAAAATAATGGGAAGGTGTATATCACCAGTGAGAGGGAAGATCTGTCGCTGGATAAACGAAGCATCTTAGACACGCTGGACAAGGTTGATATGCTCATTCTGGTGAACCCCGACAACCCAAGCGGGGGATTCTTTTCCAGAGAGGACATGCTTGATATCATCACGGAGTGCCAGAGGAGGGAGAAGCTGTGCGTGGTGGACGAGTCCTTTGTGGATTTTGCGGACGCGGAGGTGCGCTACACGCTGTTAAACCAGAGGATGCTGGATCAGTATAAAAATCTGGTGGTGATCAAGAGTATCAGCAAGTCCTATGGAATTCCGGGGTTGAGGCTTGGCATTCTGGCAACGGGGAACAGGGAACTCCTGGAAAAGATAAGCGCTAACCTGGCTATATGGAATATCAATTCCTTCGCCGAGTATTTCCTGGAAATATTTCCCCTATATAACAGGGACTATGTCAAAGGCTGTGACCGCCTGTCCAGGGAGAGGGAATATCTCATAAAGCGACTGGAGGAACTTGGCTTCCTGAAAGTATACCCTTCCCAGGCAAACTATGTGATGTGCAGAGTGGAGGGGATGTCCTCCAGGACGCTGGCGAATCTGCTCATCGACAAGTACAATATCCTGATAAAGGATTTATCCACAAAGCTGGGATTTGAAGGCAGACAGTATATCCGTATCGCCATAAAGGGCAGAGAAGAGAACGAGTTTTTGCTCAAGGCTTTGGAGGAGATAGGAGAGGAGAAAAAATAGAATTGAACCAATGGACATCGGCGGTGTGATGAGTTATAATCTGGAATGAGCAAAAACGATATTTACGGCAGACGCAGGTGGGACAAGCGGCAATGGCAAAAATTCTGATTATAGAAGATGATACGGATATCAACAACCTTTTGGCCAAAATCATGGGCAGGCAGGGACATGAGACGGTGCAGGCGTTTTCCGGGACAGAGGGAAAGCTGCGGCTGGAGTTGGGACAGTATGATTTGATGCTGCTGGATCTGATGCTGCCGGGGATGATGGGGGAGGAACTGATCCGGGAGATTCGCCGGACGGATCCGGATCTGCCCATCATTGTGCTGTCGGCCAAGTCAGGGCTGGAGGACCGGGTATCCGTGCTGGAGTTGGGGGCGGATGATTATCTGGTCAAGCCCTTTGCCGTGGAGGAGGTGTGGGCCCGGGTGGCGGGCGCTTTGCGGCGAAGCGCCAGACGGCAGGACAGCAGCAGGCCGTTACAGGCACAAAGTTTGTCTGGGAAAAGGCCGGATGGCCCGGATACCGGACAACCGTCTGGGCGGGGTGAACATGGGAGGCCGGAGGAAAACGGAAGCGGACCGCAGCTGCAATTTAAAGAACTGACCCTGGATACGGACCGCCGGGAAGTGCGGGTACGGGGGCAACTTCTGAACCTCACGGCCCGTGAATATGATATTCTGCACATCCTTATGCAGGAGCCGGGCAAGGTATATTCCAGAGAGCGCCTGTATGAACTGGTCTGGCAGGGCGGTTACTACGGGGAGGATAACACCGTGAATGTCCATGTGAGCAATCTGCGCAAAAAGATTGCCGCCGTGGACTCTGCGGAATACATTGCCACCGTGTGGGGCATCGGGTTCCGCATGGCCTGACGCCGCCGGGAAGCACCTTCTGCTGCCCGGATTCTGGGACTTGAACTGTCCCAGTGCTGTGCTGGCGGGTATGAGATGGAGAATGTAACTGTATATTACAATATTATGGAGGCGGTCAAGGGGATAAATATAATATGTACGGATTCCCTGCCCGCCCTTTTTCCGCGGCGAGGAGGTCAGCGGAGAAGTAATGGAATCCCCCTGCTTTGTGGGGGATGGATTTAAGAAGCATCTGCTGACGGTTCAGCAGGCGGTTATGTTGTATTGTCTCTGACTATTCTTTACGATTTCTTTAAACTTTCTAAAGGACTTATTTACAGGGAATGGTTTATGATCATATCATCACAGGGGCCGGGGCCTGACGGATAAGGTCATAACTTGAGTATGACAAGGTTTCGCGCTCCACAGGAAGGAGAATACAAGATGATAAACAGCAATGTGATCATACAGACCCATCAGCTGACCAAACAGTATGGTCAGGCACTGGCCCTGGATCATGTGGATCTGTCCATTCCCAAGGGAAGCATCTATGGCCTGGTAGGCAACAACGGCGCAGGCAAAACCACTTTATTGAAAATATTATTGGGGCAGGTTTTCCCCACCTCCGGGAGTTTCAGCCTCTGGGAGGCCCAGGAGGAGACAGCCTGGCGGAGGAACCGCAGACGCTGCGGGGCCATCATCGAGGCGCCGGGTTTTTACCTGAATATGACGGCAGTTCAAAATCTGGAGTATTATAGGCTGCAGAGGGGCATTCCGGGCAAAGAAAAGGTGTCGGAGAAGCTTAAGGAAGTGGGGCTGGCAGATGCCGCCCACAAGAAATTTAAGCAGATGTCCCTGGGCATGAAGCAGCGTCTGGGCCTGGCGCTGGCGCTGCTGGGGGAGCCTGAGCTGCTGCTTTTGGATGTAAAATGGAGTACCGTTTTAATTGTGTATCGTGTGCATAGCGTTCAGAAAGAGAGTGAGAAAAGAACAGCATACACAAAAGGAACTAAAAAATGTGTATAGCGTCATAAGCATATAAGAAAGCAGAAGCAGGTGGAAGGGCATAGCCCTGAAGCCGTTTTTTATTGCCTGAATCAGACAAAGTGAGCCAGGATGTTTGTGGACTATTCCGGATAGCTTTTTCAGGCAGAGATGGTATAGTGTTGTCCTGAAAAAGAGGAAAGGAGGCTTAAGCAGTATGCCACAGCAAGAGAGGATGCCCGGTGCGGCAAGGGAGAAACGGAACTGCTGGAGTCGGGGAAACGGCCCCTACAGTTTCCGCGGCGAACTGCGGAGGGGGATATCGCTGAACAAGAAACATCTGGGCCGGAAGGTACGCCGCAGTGCAGACGTGGAGTTTGCACCCAAGGGAAATGGCTACCAGAAGATATGCCGGACGGTCGATATGGTAGACTTTACCTAAAGAACGGTCATGCACTTTCGCTTATGGAATGCATGGCCTTTTTATTGGGGAAAGCAGTGGAACAGGATACAGCGGCTGGATGATCTCGAAGATTGGAGGGATGGTCATGGATGAGGAAAGCATCCGTCAGGACAGGGAACTGGCAAGGACGGCAATAAGGGGACTGACTTCTTGTGCAGAACAGATCGCACGTCAGGGAAAAGATGATGAGATAGAGCAGGTCAGGAGCCTGGCTGACGCATTGGGCCTGTATTGGGGAGTGGATGAAACGAAAGACTGGACGGGGGAATTTGACACAAGGGTACAGCGTGTAAGGCTGGGAGGGAACATACCACGGCGATGCTCCAGCCTGATCCAGCTTAAGACAGTGAAAGGTCTGAGCCGGTATGCGGAGGAAATGGCATCGGCCCAGGGCGTGGAGGAAATAAAAAGGATCTTGGAGATACCGGATGTCATCAGGTGTCTGGGAAAGGCATGTAAGAGGGGAAAATGATGGAGAAAGCAGTGCTGGAGAAGATAGGCGTTTTAAGGCGGGCTTATAAGGAAAAAGAGCAGGCGTATGAGGCGGAGCATGAAAAGCTGCAGGCTTATGTTGAGAAATACCTTGATGAGAATCATATACGGGGCAGTAAGGAACTGCTGGGGGATGTGGTGCGAATCCTGCCGAACAGCAGGCTCCGCTCCCGCCTGGCTGAGTGTCTGTATGCCCTGCATGATAAGGAGGCAGAACGGCGGGCCGGGCAGGGAAATGAACAGGAGGCGGTACCGGAGGGCGGCAGGAATATGGGGCTGTCCGGCGTATGCGGAATGCCACGGCATGACCCCAAAGCATTAACGGTGATACAATGCATGGCAGGAAGGTATAGGGAGAAGGAGCAGGAGTTCCGGGAAGAACAGAAAAAACTCCAGGAATATGTCAACAGCTACCTTGACGAGAACGGCATAAGGAATGACCTGGCAAAGCTGCATGAGCTTGCCAACGTCCTGCCGGGAGGCATAGTGCGCTTCCGGCTGCTGGAAATCATATGCTTTCTGGAGAAAAAGGAGGCGCAGCAGCCATGCATGCAGGGAGAGGGAGCCTGTGACGGGCATACGGGACCAGGCTTGTCAATGTAGTAGAAGTGAAAAATGCTAAAAAGGGGGGGCACAGATGGGATCAGGAAATACAAGCGGCATGCTGGTGAAGAAGTATTGGGGAAAGGCACAGGAGATAGTGGCCCGGACAGACCTGGGGCGGCTCTATGAATCGTGCAACGGGCAGGATAAGGAGTATGCCCAGGACATACTCCATAAGCTCCATCAGGAGTTTGAAAAAGTCTATGGGGAGGGGCCGGTGGATTCCCTGCTGGACTTTGTGATGATGCCTGCCGTCCTGCGTGGACGGAAAACCGGGAAAATGGCGCTGGGGTTTGTGCATTTGGATATGGAAAGCCAGGGTGAGCATTGGGGGACTGTTTTCCTGACAGACCGGGGGATCATTGATGCCATGGGCAGCGTTTCTCCGGAACAGGAGACATATATAAAAGAAAATTTTGTGCCTTATGATTATTGGTACACTCCGCTGTCGCAGTATGACTGCCATGTAGATTTTGCCTCCATGCCGGAGGATGCCGTGGAGCTTCGCAAGCGCGTGGACGAGCTGCAGGCATCCGGCAGCATACAGGCACAGTCCATGGGCGGGATGCGGTAGAACGGCAGATGGGAGATAGGAAACCGCAGGCACCCGGCGGCATACACCCCATAGGAATATAGGCGCAGGCTGTGATAAATAAGGAACATGCAGAGCCGGGGACGGCAAGGAGGTGTGTATGGCAAAGTTCGTGGATAAACAGAATCTGCTGCAATATAGGTATTTTAATATCTGATGGAGATGGGGAACCTCTCAAGGCAGCAGAAACAAGACCCCAGGGAAGCCGGTGTGGGGAACGGGGGCTGCAGCGGACAATGCCGGGTTCCCAAATATGTGGATCAGAACAGCATCAAGATATTTGATATATCCCCAACTGCCGGAAAAGGGAACAACGAACTGGAAGTGAGTTATTTTAGAAAAAGATATGCCAGCGCCGGGACAGCCCGCAGAACTGGATATGAGTTGGCCCCGCACACCAGGCGTGGGCATTACCGGACATACAGCGATGGGAGGACTGTCTATGTCCGCTCATCCATCATCCACAAGGAGAAATACAATGGCATCCAGTCTGCGCACCGGATCAATGAGCCGGGGGAGGGCAGCATTTCCCAGGAAGATACGGACGGCCCCACTTTTACGATGGGGATGCAGATATAAGGCAAGGAGGGTATGGAAAATGGACATCAGGCAGAGGATCAGCAGATTTAACAGGGAAAACCGCCCCTTTTACATTGTGGACCATGACAGCGGCAGGTACAGCCTGTGCCTTGCGCTGTCGTTCCTGCCAAAGGAATACGAACACTTCGGGCAGGAGGCGTTCAACCGGTATGCCGCGGAGATTGGCGAGCCTGCGGTGATAGACGGTCGCGGGTTTACCTACGGGAGCGGATACGAGTGGGAGCATGTCTTTGCGAAAGCCTTTGAGGGCGATCCGGACAGCGGCAGGATAGAATACGACTGCGAGGCAGGCGGCTTTTTCTGTTATTCGGACAGCCTGCCCCTGCTGGAAAATTTCGGCGCCCGTTTCAGGGCCGTCTGTATGGACGGGGAAAAATTTGCGCAGCTTGTCAGCACGGCGCTGAAAGAGGTATCGGAAAAGGACGAACAGGAGGCGGAAAGAGAGATACGGACAGAAAAAACAGGGGATGCGCCCAGGGAGTACCGTCCAGAAAAATCAGCGGACAACGCCGGGATTATGGCATCCCGGCAGACAGGCCTGCGGATTTTGTATGAAGATAGGGAAAGGCCGGCAAAGCGGGCCTGGCTGGTTTTTCCGCTGGCCGGGGATGCGGCGGAAAAGCAGGTGTTTTTCCTGACGGAAGGGCATCAGGGAGGGATAGGCGCCGTCTGCCGGATCGCCGCCGTGGACTCGCCGGTCCGGAACCTGAAGAATTACCTCACGGCGGATATGCCCTTTGACAAGTTAAGTGAACTGGCGGAAAAGATCAGGGGGATGGACAGTGGGGACTGTGCCAAATTCTCCGGCATCCTGGACTGCCGGTCCATTTCCGGCATTGAGGATGTGCTGCAGGCTGCCGGGAACCTTGAACTGTATGAATATATTCCGGATGTGACATGCAGCCGGGAGCTTGGCGGTTATCTGGTACAGAATGGCTACCTGGAATGTCCGGAGCATATCCGGCCGTATCTGGATTATCATGGGATCGGGGAGGAATACCTTGCGGAACATGACTGTGTCTTTACGGCGGGCGGATTTATCGTCCGGCAGGAAGAATGCGGCGGGCCGGAGGCTGTCCCCTCCCAGGCCATGCGGATGTAGCGGTGCAGGAAGGAGGGAGTAATCACAGGTGAGGATTTATGTAAAAAGGGAAAATTGGGACGGCGGGATCTGGTTTAAGCTGCCGGCCGCGGACGCCGAGGCGGGGAAACTGTGGGAGGAACTGGCGGATATCCACCCGATGGCAATGATCCCGTATATCGGAGGTGTGGACTGCGGGGTCAGGGGGATGGAGGAATGCCTGATTGGTGAGCCGGTCTTTGAAAAAGGCCATCTGGAGATGCTGGGCAGCCTGGCAAAACATTTGGATGAGATGGGGGCGGAGGAATGCCTGTTGTTTACTGCCGCCATGGAGATGGAGAGGCCGGAGTCCATAGAGCAGGCACTGGAAACCATGGGGCATCTGGACGCTTACGAATTAAAGCCTCAGATCCGTGACATGGAAGGGCTGGGGCGGTATCTTGCAGAAAAAGAGAAGGAAGAAATCCCCCAGGCAATAGAGAAAATCTTTGATTACGGGCATTTTGCCGCCGCCCGCCGGGAGCAGTACGGCTGTTTCACAAAAGGGGGATTTGTGGAAAGGAAAAAGCCGCAGGTGGGGACACCGGCAGGGATGGAGGCTGGCGTACCTCCCCATAAGCCTGGGGGAACAAAGGCCATGTTTACGGTGGAGGTAAAAAAGCAGCCCTATGGGTATGAGAGCTTTTCCCTGCCCATGGCGGAACGGGAACTGGCGGAGGCGGAAAAGAGGATCGGTACAGCCGAATACGGGTATGGCGCAGAAACGAGGGTGGCGGCAGCCTATGACGGACTGTATGAAACCCTGCCGCCGGGATGCACCATCAGGGAACTAAACCAGGCGGCGTGGGAGGTCAGGGAGTATATGGACCATGGGGAATCAAGCCGGTGGCTGCTGCTGGCGGCGCTGGAGGCGGAACTGCCGGAAACCATGGAGGATGCCTGCCGGGTGATCCGGCGGGGTGCGGAGTATCAATTCCTGCCCCTGAAATCTTTAACGCCAGAGGGCTATGCCCGGTATGTCCTGGAGAGGGACGGCGTCAGGATACCTGCGCATCTGCAGGCATATGTGAGGGAAAGGGAGTTCGGGCAGAAAATGATGGAGGAAACAGGGCCGGTACAGACCCTTTATGGTGTGGTCATCAACAGGGCACATCCCATACGGCCGCCCAGATACAGCGCCGGGAGTTTCCGCCTGTTCAGCCCCCTGACGGTAAGTGCTTACGGGGGCAGGGAGTCCGACCAGCCCCTGATATTATCCGGCCAGGAGGCGGCCTCCATGCAGGCGGACATCAGGGGGCATATTGCCCGGAGCATGCAGGGGTATGGGGAGGGCGGCCTGGCGGAATTATTGTCAAACCGTATACTTGCCCGGAAAGTCCGCTGCATGTGGCCTGATGTGGAAGAAAAGGGCGGTGAATTATGGGGCGTCCTGAAGGTGGACACGGCGGCAGCACTGACGGACAGGGAAAAGGCGGCGCTGACGGAAGAATGGCGCGTGATAGCCGGGGAGGGATGGGGGCTGCAGCTTATGTACAGGCCAATCTGCCGGGGGGAGAGGGAGATGCATGTAGGCTTTTGGGATACGGAGAGAGGGATCGGGCTGTCCATTATGCCGGAGGAAGAATTCCTGAAAAGTACCGGGCATCACGGAATGGAACTGCAGTGAAAATGAATACGGGCATTGATGGGCGCTGGTATCTTTCCGGCGCTTTTTTTATGCGCAGGGGCGCACAGATGAAATTGTTGCTTGCGCAACATGCGCCCCGCGCAGCGGGCAGGGAGGTGATCACCCCTGCCTGATTGCGATAAACCAGAAGGAAGGAGGCGGAGTCCTGGCCAGGGAAAAGATATCTGACTCCCTTTTGGATGGATCTAGAGCAGAAAGCAATCGAAAGGGTAAAAATGGCATCGGAGATGTCGCTGCGCCTGTATGAAAGCCCCCTGGTGGTGACGGACAGCGGGGGCAAGGACAGCGCCGTGTGCCGGGAGATCGCAAGGAGGGCGGGCATCCCCTATGAGGTACAGCACAACCTCACCACGGCGGACGCGCCCCCTACCATCTACTATGTGCGTGAGACTTTCCGGAAACTGGAGGAACAGGGGATCACGTGCAGGATCAATTATCCGGCCTACAAGGGACAGCGGGTGACGATGTGGTCGCTGATCCCCATAAAGAAATTTCCTCCCACAAGGCTGCAGAGGTATTGCTGCCAGGTGCTGAAGGAATCTTACTGCCGGGACCGCTTTATTACCACCGGCGTCCGCTGGGCGGAGAGCGTCAAACGCAGGAAAAACCGCGGGGTGTATGAGAATTTCACTTACAACCGGGACAAAAAGATTATCCTGAACAACGACAATGACGAGCAGAGGCGGCTGTTTGAAAGCTGCGAACTGAAGGGAAAGAGGATCTGCAACCCCATCGTGGACTGGACGGACCGGGATGTATGGGATTACATCCGCAGCGAAAGGCTTCCCATGAACCCGCTCTATGACATGGGATTCTGCCGTGTGGGCTGCATAGGCTGTCCGATGGCGGGAAAGCGCAGGTGGATGGAATTCGGCCTGTTCCCCACATACAGGCTGGCATATACCCAGGCATTTGGAAGGATGCTGGACGTGATCCATGCGGCGGGGATATCCACAAAGTGGAAAACGGCGGGGGATGTGTTCTCCTGGTGGATGGAGGATGAGCAGATAGAGGGACAGATGAGACTGGAAGATTTTGACGGCTGGATGCAGGAGAATGAATAGGGAGAACCAGGGGGCAGGCCAGGCGACGCCTACAGACTATAAAATTTGCGGACAGACAGGAGGCAGGAAATGGAAAGCGCAGAAAAAGGTATTGTGGAAATCAAGTTATACAGCCCTTTGAGCGGGCGCTTTTTTGATTCGGAGGATTATGGCAGGGCGCTGAACCGGATTGAATTATCCGCATATAAGCGGGAGATACAGGGCGCTTTGGATAAAGACGAAATACGGCAGAGCGAAAGGGGGCTTGCGGAATATGTAGAACCGCTGTCCTTAAGGGAGCGCATCATCAGCATGCATCCGGGCGTGGAGGTATGGTCATATGGCATGTGGAGTGTGCTGACGGTAAAGTGCCATGGAGCGCTTTCGGACGGGGAACTGGAGACATTAAAGGACGAATGGCATGGACAGATGACAGACGGGTGGGGAGAGTCCTTTGCTCAGGAGGCCGTGGACTGTGACGAGGGGGGCAGCCTGTATGTGGACTACATGGATACAAAGCGCTCCGGCATCAAGACGGAGCAGGAACTGAAGGGCATCACGCAGGGGCAGGAGATACCTGGCGAGACAGGTGTGCAGCGGGCAACAGGCGGTACACAGGCCATGGGCATGGGGTAAAACTGCGGGGATAGGATCACCGCATTACAGCACTGCTGCGGGAGGCGGCCGGGTTTTCGGATATTTCGGGAGCCTGGCCGTTTCTGCATCTGCGGCAGACAGGCTGGAAAGACAGAAAGGAAAGGGAGACATGGCATCTAAATTTATGAACGGCATGCCGCTTGCAGGGATGGAGGCGCAGATGCAGCAGGTTCCGGGATTTAAGCCCAGGAAAGCCGGGATATCCGTGAGCAGGCTGGAAATGACAAAGGCGCATGGATGCTGCGGCGGGCAGACAGAGGGGCAGGGGGACTGCGGGCCTCCCGGCGGGGGCAGCCCCTGTGGAAGCGTTGGAGGCGGATGCGGGGACTTCGCAAGCCTCCTCGGACGTTTTACCGGGGAAGTGGGGTTCGGCCCGTTCACGGACCGCGTGTCGCGCCTGGAGGGCAGCACCGGGAGCGCATTCCGGGACGGGGGACACAGGGAGCGGTTCCGGCGCCAGTGGAAGGCGCAGGCAGGCGTCCCTGACAGGGAGGCCATGTGCGCCGCAATCTACCTGCTGACGGCAGACCATGTGCTGTGGGGGATGGCGGAGGGCGCGGTGCATCCGGAGCTGATCGAGTTTTCCGCCGTCAGCATCCGGGGCATCGGGCTGGACGGCTATGTGATGTTCCACTGCGCAAAGGACCTGTACAAGGGGACCAACCGTCTGAGCCTGTCGGAGCTTACCGACCCGGAGCTGATCAGCGATGGGACATTCTGGACAGTCGTCACGGCGTTCCTGGTCCGGCGGTATGGGGCAGAGGTATTGGAGGAAGAAAGGAGCAGAGGATGACAAGGGTATATCTGAGCGGCAGCGCCGCACCGGACGGCCAATGGCTGGCATTCCCCCTGGGGGACCAGGAAAGGCGGGCCGCCATGAAGGACGGTGACGGGGGCGCAGTTAAGATCGAGGACGTCACCGGGACGCTGGAGGGGCTAAAGGCGCATCTGAAGGGGATGCCGCTCCAGCCGGGACAAGGCATACGGGAACTGGAGTTTTTAGACCGGCATGTGGAAGGGATGACAGAAAGGGAAAAGGCCGTATTCCATGCGGCGCTGGATATCGAGGGTCCGATTTCCATGGCGGAGATCGTGAACCTGTCCTGCAACCTGGATAAGTTCAGGCTCTTCGATGGCGTCACAGGACATGAGGCATTGGGGAGGTACCTGCTGGGGAAGGAGGAAGTGCCGGAGCGGCTTGCGCCTTTCCTTGACTACGGGGCGGCAGGGAGGGAATATACCAGGAACAATGTGGGGCGCTTTACGGGCTACAGCTATGTGATCCGGACGGGGGAGCCGCTGGAACAGGTCTATGACGGGAAATACCTTCCGACACCCGGATATGACAGGTCGTGCGTCATCCAGGTATCTCTGTATTCCCCCTTTTACGCAGCAGGGCACGGCTACTCCTGCCCGTTATCCCTCCCAGCCTCAGAGGAAAGGCTCGCACTGGCGGTGGAGAACCTGGGGGTAAATGGGCTGGATGAGTGCAGGGTCTCAGGCATCATCTGCCCTGTCCGGGAGCTGGAGGATTTCCTGCCGTTTTCCAGGGATATCAGGGAGATGAACGCATTTGCAAAGCTGCTGGCGGAAAGGAACATCCTGGGGGATGCAGGGACAAAGGAAAAGCTGTTTGCTGCACTGGAGGCGGAGGTGCCTGGAAACATGGCCGAGGCTATGGAGATAGCCGCAGGGCTGGAGCGGTATACAATTCTGCCGGAGGACATCCGGACTGCAGATGACTATGCGGATTATTTCCTGGAGGAAGCGCAGATCTACATTGACGAGGAAGTCCAGCCGTTTCTGGATTATAAGAGGCTTGGTGAATGCAAGATGAGGAAAGACGGGGTGGTGCAGACGGAGCATGGGCTGGTGCGGCGGGAGGACATCCCGATGGCGCAGTTTGCGGAGGAACTGGAGGAATTCAAGCTGTTCAGCCCCCTGAAAGGAATCCTATACCCTTATGATGAAGATTGGGGAGGCATCTCGGACCAGCCCATGGAGATTGGCCCTGGGGATCTGTGCCAGTATGAAGACCAGATACTGGAGAGGATCGGGCAGGAACACCTGGAGGAAGAAGGGGAAAGGGGGCTTGCCGTCTACCTGCACAACCATCTGCTGGAACGGAAGGTGTCCAGCATGAACCCTACAATAGAGCTGTGGAACGGGAAGCTGTGGGGTGTGCTGGAGGTAAAAAGCCACGGGCCCCTGTCGCCCCAGGAACTGTCCGGGCTGATGGAGGAATGGCAGGGGCAGGAATCCGATGGCTGGGGGGAAGGCTTCGAGCAGCGGGAGATCAAGACAGAGGAAGGGGAACTCTGCGTCAGCTTCTGGCATTCCGGCGATGATTTCTTTATCAAGACGGAACAGGAACTGAAACAGTGGCAGACACAGGATCAGGGGATGCAGATGGGAGGGATCGGATGATGCGGATGCAGGCTAATATCTATGCAGACTGCCATGAGAATGACCGGGGCTACCAGGGGGCGGCGCTGGAACTGCCGGCCACCCCCTATGAGGCCAGGGATGCCCTCCAGCGCGCCCGTGTGCAGGAGGGAGGCGGGTATACGCTGGAGGGTGCCGGCGGCTGGCCGGACTTCCTCTGGAACGCCCTGTTTGGCAGCACCGTTTCAGGGGAAAATGCCCTGGAGGAACTGAACCTGCTGGCGCATGCCGTAAGCCGTATGGATGAGATGCAGGCCGGGATCTTTGAAGGGGCCGTAAAGCTGCGCATGGAGGAAACAGGGAAGGAAACTGTCACCCTGAAAGAACTGATCAATCTTTCCGCCTGCCTGGATGATTATGAATTCCAGCCCGGCGTGACAAATGACGCAAGCCTTGGGAGGGCCTGCATGGAGGGCGGCATGCTTGACATAGTGGAGAACCTGCCGGATGGGGCGGCAGAACTGCTGGACCCCGCCAAGGTGGGGAAGGCACTGCGGAACAGCGACCACGGGGCATTCACCCCCAGGGGCTATGTGTACCGGGGGACCGCTGCCGTCCGCCAGGATTTTTATGACGGAAAACACCTGCCGGCCTGCGGGGAGGACCATCAGGGCCTGTTATCCCTGCGGATAGAGAAGCTGGATGCCCCTGGCAGGGAGGGCGGCGTATGGCTGGAACTGCCCGCGGATGAAAAAGCCATCCAGTGGGCGCTCCTGTCCGTCGGGGAGGAATCCTTTGATGCCTGCCGGATCGCAGAGGCAAAGAGCATCATCCCGGCATTCCAGTACCAGCTGGCAGGGGACGAGGATATCGGGAAGCTGAACACCCTGGCAGGACGCCTGCGGGAACTGCAGCGGGAGATGCCGGATGACCTGATGCTCATGAAGTATAAGGCCGTGCTGGAGCTGGAGCAGTGTTTTGACCTGGATATGGCGCCGTCTCCCGCAGCGGGCAGGCGTCCGGGCAGGGCATGGCGATGGAATGACAGCAGGACCGCCGCAGGAAAGGAGGTGGTGCGGCATAGACAGCTTTATCTCATGGGTGGGCGGGAAGAAAGCCCTCCGGAAGCTGATATATACGATGTTCCCCATAAACTTTGACCGTTATATCGAGGTGTTCGGCGGGGGCGGGTGGGTGCTCTTTGGAAAGCCGCCCGATGGCAGGTGCATGGAGGTCTATAACGACTATAACTCCAACCTTGCCAACCTGTTTAGCTGTGTGAAGGACAGGACATGGGCGTTCTTAAGGGAGCTGGGGTTCCTGCCGGTGAACAGCAGGGACGAGTTTGCCGTCATCCGCAGGTTCCTTGAAAAGCAGGAGTTTGACGCCCCGTTCCTGGCGGAAGAACTGGAGCTGGCGCAGGTCTCCCTGCCGGTGCCTGACTTTGAGGAAATACGGGCGGTCCTGATGGAGAACGCGGAAGTGACGGACGTGAAGCGGGCGGCCGCGTTCTTCAAGCTGATTCGGTACAGCTACGGGAGCGGCTGCACGTCCTACGGCTGCAAGAACTTTGACGTGCGCAAATGCTTTGACACCATCTGGCAGGCGTCCCGCAGGCTTGCGGACACGGTGGTGGAAAATAAGGACTTCGAGGCGCTGATCCGGCAGTATGACCGTGACAGCGCCTTTTTCTACTGCGACCCGCCCTATTATGAGACGGAGGGGCACTATGCGGTGGTGTTTAAGAAGGAGGACCATGCAAGGCTTAAGGACGTGCTGGCCGGGTGCAGGGGGAAATGGATGGTCAGCTACAATGACTGTGCTTTTATCCGGGAACTGTACGCCGGGTACACCATCACGGCGGTCACCCGCATCAACAACCTGGCGCAGCGTTATGACGGGGGCTGTGAGTTTCCGGAGGTGCTGATCACCAACTATGACCCCAAGGAACGGGAGAGGGCACAGCCCATGCAGATGAGCCTGTTCGGGCTGTGAAGGAAATGGGGATTTTCTAAGGCCGGAAAATACCCGGCCAAAGAAAATCCAGACCATTTCCAAAAGAATCGCCGGGAGGCGATTCTTCCCGTGTGTATTAACAGGATGGGCGGCTATGGCATCATGGAAACCGCCCAGGAAAAGGAAGGAGGAACCTATGGGCAATGCAATCTATAAGCTGGTGGACGGCAAGGGAAGGGTGCTGATCCCCAAGGCGCTGCGGGAGGCGGCAAATTTAGAATACGGCGGCATCGTGGGGCTTGGGCTTGCGGACGGGAAGGTGACCATCCGCAGGGTGGATGTGATAGAACCCGGCGACCAGTCACCGGAGGCGGTGGAGGCATATGTGCATGCGGCGTTAAAGACCATGCCGGACAGCACGAAGCTTGAGCTGCTCGCGGAACTGAGCGGACTGCTGCAGAAAAAGGAGGCATAGCGCCATGCGTGAATATACAAAAAATGACTGCGGTCAGACCGGGTACGGCATCTCCCTGAAAAGGAAGGTGGTGGTGTTAAACAGGGCGGCGCTGCCGCCGGAGCATCCGGGCCAGCTTTTCCTCTGTACGGGAGGGAACGGGGCGAACCCGAACCCCATGGGGCGGAGCGTGTTCCTGGTATCCCTTTCAAACGGGGAAAGCTGCCGGTTCTGGCGGGAGGATGTGGCAGGCACGCTGAAGCCGGAACTTCTGCCGGACGAGGCAAAGCTGATGCTCTCCCAGGTACGCCCCATCGGGGCAAAGGACCCTGCAGGGAACGAGCCGGAATACTCTGGGTACAGTTTCCTGCCGGACGGCCGCTACAGCGCAGGGGTGTGGCTGTGCAGCCCCCAGGAGGCCCTTGACTATGTGGAGATGCAGAAACCCTACCAGCACCGGGTGCTGGTCTGCGACAGGGATGATTTCGCAGTGCTGGAGGTCATAGACGGAAAGCTCATATATCCCGATGAACAGACCCTTGCCGCATTCCGGCAGGGACAGGGCGGAGGCATGAAGATGGAGTAAAGGAGGGGATGGCCGTGAACCAGGTTCGGATTGAAAACGGGATCATCATGTATTACGGGAGCCGGGCAGGCAGGGTGGAGGATGGATGCGCCGTGGCGGATCCCATGTTCAGGGGGGATGAACTCTGCAGGTTCCTGGAAGGGCATCAGCAGATCCGGGAAGTGAGGTGGGTGGACGGGATGTTCGACCGCCTCATGGCCGGGGGGCAGGAGGGCGCCGCGGCACAGGCGCTTAAAAATGTCCGTGTCTGGCAGCTGAAGCCCGATGTGGACGTGTATATGAAATTCATCGGGTATGAGGAAATGTGCAGGAAGTTCGGCCCGCCGGACCAGGAGAATTACAGGGCCGTATATGACGGGGCGGCACAGACCATTGACCTGGAGGCGCTGTATAGGAAGTTCGGGAATGACGGCAGCGCCCTCCCGGCCAGTTATAAGGGGCACTCCCTCTCCATGAGCGATGTGCTGGAGCTTTATGACAACGCGGGGAGCAGCTTCTACTATGTGGACCGCGTCGGTTTCCAGGAAATAGGGTTCGCCGCCCCACAGCAGGCCCAGGGCCAGACAATGCAGCTCTGACAGGCAGAAGGCGTCCAATGCCGCATGCCTGTCTGCTGGATAGAAAGCATCAATGCCCTGTAAAGGGCAGAAAAAAGAAGGAGGACTTTATATGTCTACACCTACAGTGGAAATCAAGATCACTTCCATGTACCCGCCCGGACAGCAGGGCGGCATCCGGGCTTATGCCTCTGCGACCATAGACGGCTGCTTTGCCGTGCGGGGGATCAAGGTGGTGGAGGGCGGCAGGGACGGCCTGTTTGTGTCCATGCCCAGCCGGAAGACAACGGACGGCTACAAGGAAGTGTGCTTCCCTGTAACGGCAGAGTTCCGTGAACAGCTCCACAATGCCGTGATGGACGCCTACCAGCAGGCAATCACCATGGCACAGGCGCCCCCTGCCCAGCAGGAAACGCAGGAGGGCGGCGCACCCCAGGAAGGTCCGCAGGAGGCAGCCGGAGGGGAAACACCCCAGGAAGGCCAGCAGATGGCAGGGATGTAACAGTAACAGGATGGCAGTATCAAAACAATAAAACCTAAAAATGGAGGGAAAATCAATGAAGAAGATCAGAAATCAGATGGACAGGATGTGCAGCTTTTTTGCGGTAAAGGCCATGGAGGCAGAGAGAAAGCTGGCGGAGTGTTCCGGGGAAGGGTATGTTGACACGGCGGTGAAGATCCTGATCGCGGTGGTGCTGGGAGCGCTCCTGCTGGCAGGCTTATATGCACTGTTCAAGGATACGGTGCTGCCCACGCTGGTGGCCCGCATCCAGCAGATGTTCAATTATGCCGGCACGCCCTGAAGCATGCAGCAGATGGACGTGATGCAGAGGGTGCAGGCTTGTCTGTTCCTGCTCTTACTGTCTGCGGTTTCGGCCTGTGACATCAAAAACAGGGAGATCCCGGACAGCCTGCAGGCAGCCATTGCACTGCTGTCCCTGCTGCATTTTGCCCCCTGGAACCTTGCCGGGGCGCTTACAGCGCTGCCATATCTTTTGGTGGCCCTGGCAGGGAACGGGCCAGGCGGGATCGGGGGAGGGGACATCAAGCTGGCGGCATCCATGGGGACCGTGCTGGGACTGCCGGCCAGCCTGGCGGCATCCGTCATGGGGCTGTCAGCATTTACCGTTTACGGGCTTATCTGTTCTTTCGTAAGGAGGCTTGCGGGGAGGCCGGGAAGGACCGCCCACCCCGCAGGGCCGTTCCTGGCGGCAGGGGCAGCCATGGCCTATTTCATGGAGATTGGAGGATGGATCATATGAAAAAGAAAATCATCATCACACTTTGCACCGCCGTGCCGGTGGTGGCACTGGCGGTGTTCCTGCGCAGCCGCAGGAAAAGATACGCAGTGGGCAGGTAAGGCAGGAAGGCGGGCTTTCATGGAAGGCATGTCAGGACTTTGGAGGGATCGGGATGGAAAAACGTACAGATGCCGGAGGGTGGATGTATGAACGGGCGGAGCTGGAGGGAAAGACAGTGTGGGGGACAGGCGCGCCGGTTGACCATGGCACCGTCCCCAAGGGCCTGTACTGTTATGATATTTTTGGCTCAGGGAAACAGATGGATGCTGAAAACAATTATATTTCACAAACCCCGGCAGCAGAAAACTGTGTCGGGGCGATTATTTCCATGGAGCCGCTCCCTTTCCATGGCGGAAAGGCGCTGTGCCTGGATGGGATAAAATTCCATGAGGATGAACCGATGTGCAGCCTTGGGGACCTCATGGGGCAGGCACAGCAGACGGCATGCCCACAGGAGATGGCGGGGCTGTGCATGTGAAAAAATATTTTCTGGAGGGGACAGCTTGCATCCCTCTAAACATTGATTGATATGTGCGCCGAAGCGCACAGGGAGGTATAAGAATGCAGATTTTTAAGAACAGGATCGTCATAGGGGTGGCCTGCATCATCCTGTCGCTGGTCATATGCTTTGCGGTCACGCCGCTTTTTAACCGGAGCATCAGCGAAAAGACGCAGATCGTGCGGGTGGTGCGGGAGATCAAAAAGGGCGATGAGATCACGGCGGCGCAGGTGAAGGTGGTGGAGGTAGGCGGGTACAACCTGCCGGAGGATGTGGTAAGGAACCCGGAGACGGCCATCGGCAGGTACGCCTCCGCCGATTTTGTGCCGGGGGATTATATCATCGCCTCCAAGATCGCGGATGAGCCTGCCGCGGAGAATGCCTATCTCTACAGCTTAAACGGGGAAAAGCAGGCCATGTCCGTGACGGTGAAGTCCTTTGCCAACGGGCTGTCGGGAAAGCTGCAGAGCGGCGACATCGTATCCGTCATTGCCCCGGACTACAGGAAGCAGGGGGTGACCGTGATCCCTCCTGAACTTCAGTATGTGGAGGTCATTGCTGTCACGGCGAACAGCGGGTATGACGCCAACACGGGGGAGCGGGAGGATGAGGACTCCGAAAGGGAGCTGCCCACCACCGTGACGCTGCTGGTGGCGCCGGAGCAGTCCAGGATACTGGCGGAGCTGGAGGCGGAGGGCAGGCTGCACCTCTCCCTGGTATACCGGGGGGATGCGGAAAACACCGCCAGGTTTATTGCGGCGCAGGAGGCCGTGCTGGAGGAACTGTATGCGCCCGCAGAAGAAAACGGGGATACCGCAGAGGCCGGGCAGGAAACAGGGGAGGGCAGCGGCAGCCCCAAAGACGGCCAGACCATGGAGGATGTGATCCAGCAGGCGGAGGAAGCGCTGTCGGGAAGCGGGGTGGAGTGAGCCTTGAATTTCATGAAAAACAGCATATTCAGCCGGCAGGAGGCCGGGCATGATGCCCAAATGGAGCCGGAAAAGGAAAACCAGGTGCTGGCGGTGTGGGGAAGCCCCGGCTGCGGCAAGACAACGGTGGCCGTCAAGCTGGCGGCATGCCTGGCACAGCAGAAGAAGGATGTGGCGCTGCTCTTATGCGACATGAACACGCCCATGCTCCCCTGCATCTGCCCGCCTGGGGACCTGGAGGAAGAACACTCCCTGGGGAGCATCCTTGCGGCAAGCCATGTGTCGGAATCCCTGGTGCGGCATCACTGCATCACCCATAAGAGGCTCCGCCACCTTGCCATCATCGGGATGCGGAAGGGGGAGAACGAATACACCTACCCACCCTATGAGCGGACCCAGGCGGAGGAACTGCTGCAGGCGTTAAGGGGTATCGCCCCCTATGTGGTCATTGACTGTAGCAGCTCCATTGCCAACGACATCCTCTCCGCCATCGCTCTGCTGAAGTCCGATGCGGTGCTGCGGATGGTGAACTGTGACTTGAAATCCATCAGCTACCTGTCCAGCCAGCTGCCCTTATTAAAGGAGAGCAGATGGGACGCGGAAAAGCAGTACAGGGTGGCGTCCAACGTGTACCCCGGCGAGGCCAGTGGACATATGGAGCAGGTGCTGGGAAGTGTTTCGTTCCAGATCCCCCATTCCGATGAGGTGGCATCACAGGTTATGGAGGGGAATCTGTTTAAAGAGCTGGGGCTGAAGGATAGCAGAGCATTCCGGAAATCTTTGGAGGCCATCAAAAGGGAGGTGTTCGGATGTTAGGGGAAAAGCGGAGCCGGGCGGCATTCCAGGGGGATTCTTCTGGAAGTGTTCAGGACGGGAGGGGCGCATATGCGGGGAAACCGGAAACGGGAAACGCGCCGGCAGGATACAAAGAGGCAGGACAAAAAGAAACAGGGCAGGCTGGAACGGGAAATACGCCAAAGGACAACACCGGGGCGGGAATGCCCGCCCTGGCATCTGTCGGGGAGGAATATCTGGACAGCTTGCTAAACGAGTGTCTGGGCAGGACAGCAGGATGCCCTGATGATGCAGGGATGACGGCAGGATGTTCCGGCAGCAAGGATAAGGAAAAGGGAGAGGGCAGGCGGGCCATCTCCCCACAGACAAATGAGGGCAGGAAGATCCGGACAGATGCCGGAACACAGGCGGAGGACATCTGTGAACCCGCAGTAGGGGAAATACGGCATATCCCTGCGGAAAAGGCGGAATCTCCCAGGAAGGAATCTGCTGGAAGGGAGGCATCCCCTGAAACAGAGGATGCCTGCGCCGCCCCCAGGCGGGAGGCCAGGACGCTGCGCACCCACGGCCTGTTCTTTGAGGCGGACGCGGAGGGCAGGGATTTCGCCTCCGTATTAAAGGAGGTGCAGGCATACCTTTCCAGAGAGTACAGCAGCCTGGTCACGGCGGAGGGCAGCGGGGACGCCAGGGCGCAGATCCGGCGTTTCGCGGGAAAGTACATCCAGGACCACCGGATATCCGTGCCGGGCATGGATACGGAAGCGCTGACCGCCGCCATCTATTCCGAGATGGCGGAATTCGGCTTCCTGACCAAATATATCTACGGGGAGGGCATAGAGGAAATCGACATCAACGCCTGGGATGACGTGGAGGTGCAGTTTGCGGGCGGCGTGACGGAGAAACTGTCGGAGCATTTTGACAGCCCGGAGCACGCCATCAACGTGGTGCGGCGCATGCTGCATGTATCCGGCATGGTGCTGGATGACGCCAGCCCCAGCGTACTTGGGCACATCTCCAAGAACATCCGCATCGCCGTATTAAAAACGCCCATCGTGGATGAGGACGTGGGCGTGGCGGCCAGCATCCGCATCGTCAACCCCCAGAGCATGAAAAAACAGGACTTCATAAAGGGCGGTACGGCCACGGGGCAGATGCTGGACTTTCTGGCGGAATGCATCCGTTACGGCATCTCCGTGTGCGTGGCGGGGGCCACCAGCTCCGGCAAGACCACCCTCCTTGGGTGGCTGCTCACCACCATCCCGGACGGCAAGCGCATCTACAGCATAGAGAACGGCTCCAGAGAGCTGGCCCTGGTGCGCAGGAGGGAGGGGCGGGTGGTCAATTCCGTCATCCATACCCTGACCCGTGACAGCGAGAACGAGCGCCAGAGGGTGGACCAGATCGCCCTGCTTGACATGGCGCTGCGCTTTAACCCGGACATCATCGTGGTGGGGGAGATGCGGGGGCCGGAGGCGAATGCGGCGCAGGAGGCCGCCCGCACCGGCGTGGCCGTGGTCACCACCATCCACTCCATGAGCTGCGACGCCACCTACAGGCGCATGGTGTCCCTCTGCAAGAGGGCCGTTGACATGGGGGACGACACCCTGATGGGGTTTGTCACGGAGGCATACCCCATCGTGGCGTTCTGCAAGCAGCTGGAAAACAAGGACCGGCGGCTGATGGAGATCATGGAGTGCGAGATCCTGCCGGACGGCACAAGGAAGTTCCGCTCCCTGTTCCAGTATCAGATCACGGAGAACCGGGTGGAAAATGGGAAATTCATCATCAAGGGCAGCCACAGGCAGGTAAACCCCATATCGGAGGGGCTGGCCCGCCGCCTGATGGAGAACGGGATGCCCCAGGAGATGCTCTCACGGCTCCTGGCGGCGCCTGACAAAAACGGAGAAAGGAAGGAGGGGCATGCCCTATGACGGCAATTGAACTGCTGGCCTGCGCCGGGCTGATAACAGGCGTGTTTTTGATCCTGGGCTTAAAGCCCACGGAATTCACGGACGGCCTGTTCGCCTTTCTGATAAGGCCGAAAGGCAGCATCCGGGAGGATATCCGGGAAACCTCCGGGAGGAAGAAACCCGGACCCCTGCGCAGGGAGATTCTGGAGGCCCAGGGCGTACTGGAGATGACGGGGAGGGGGAAACGCTTTTCCCTGATATGCGCGGCGGCCCTGGCGCTGTTCTGCGCAGGCGGCTCCCTCGCCATCCTGCTGGGGAATTTTTTCCTGGCCCCGGTGATGGCGGCGGGTTTTCTGTTCCTGCCGTTCTGGTATGTGAAGCTGACGGCCGGCCATTACAAGCGTGACGTATCGGCGGAGCTGGAGACGGCGCTGTCGGTGATCACCACCGCCTACCTGCGGACGGAGGACATCGTGACAGCCGTGGAGGAAAACATCAGCTATTTAAACCCGCCGGTCTCCAAGGTGTTCCGGGACTTCCTGACGCAGATCAAGATGGTCAGCCCGGATGTGGAGGCGGCGTTAAAGACCATGCGGGGGCGGATCGACAACGAGGTGTTCCGGGAATGGTGCGACGCCGTCAGCGACTGCCAGCATGACCGGAGCCTGAAAACCACCCTGACGCCCATCGTGGCGAAGCTCTCGGACATGCGGAACGTGAACGCGGAGCTGGAATACCTGATCGCGGAACCCCGCAAGGAATTTTTGATCATGGTCATCTTCGTGGTGGGGAACATCCCGCTTATGTACCTGTTAAACAAGGACTGGTACCATGTGCTGATGCACACGCCGTTAGGACAGGTGATCCTGTCCGCCACGGCTGCGGCGATATTCATATCCGCGGGCTTTGTAGTGAAGCTGACCCGTCCCATAGAATACAGGAGGTGAGCGCCATGACGGGACTTTTATTTTTATTCGGGGTGTTTCTGGCCCTTGGGCTGTTTTACCTGACGGCCGCATTCCTGCATCTGCCCACCAAGGGCGCATCCAGGGCCATCCTGGGGACGGCAAGACAGGAGAAGAAAGCGGCAAAGACGGTGGAAGCCTGCCTGATGTCGGCGGCTGTGAAGCTGTCAAAATACATCCGGATGGACGAGTACAAGAGAAGCCGGATGGCAAACGTGCTGAAAGCGGGCGGCATGGGCATGGAGCCGGAGGTCTACCAGGCATATGCCCTGGTGAAAGTGGGGGCGGTGCTTTCCGGCGTGGTCCCCTGCCTCTTGCTGATGCCGCTGCTTGCCCCCTTTGTGGTGGTCCTTGCCCTCCTGTTGTACTTCAGGGAGACGGGGAAGGCGGACGAGCGGCTGAAGGCAAAGCGGGAACAGGTCGAGGGGGAGCTGCCCCGGATGGCGGCTACCATCGAGCAGGAGCTGAAAGCCAGCCGGAACGTCATCGGCATGCTGGAGCGTTTCCGGGGGAATGCCGGGGAAGCCCTCAAGGGGGAGCTGGACGTCCTGTTAGCGGACATGCGCTCGTCCAACTATGAGGCGGCGCTGACCCGGTTCGAGGCCAGGCTCAACTCCCCCATGCTCTCGGACGTGGTGCGGGGGCTGATCGGGGTGCTGCGGGGGGATGACAGCACTGTGTATTTCCAGATGCTGTCCCACGATTTCAAGCAGATGGAGCTGCAGAGGCTGAAGGCCCAGGCGCAGAAGATACCGCCCAGGATCAGGGTGTTCTCTTTCATCATGCTGGTGTGTTTCCTGCTGACTTACCTCGCCATCATCTGCTATGTGGCGCTGCAGAGCCTTGGCGGGATGTTTTAGGAAAGGGGATAAAAAATGCTTGTCAGGAATTTATTGCAGAAATACCCGGACAGCGCCTTTCACATGATGACTCCGGGCGGATATGTTGACCTGGCCCCGGAGCAGGTAAAGGCGCTGTTAAGCTGGGAAGGCGTGAAGGCGCATCCCGGCGTTTCCGCGTATGATATGGAGATGGATGCGGAGGAACTGCTGAACGAAAGGGTACACAGCGTCAGGCTGGAAAAAGGCGCTTTTTACCTGATCACCGACTATGTGTCAGAGCAGGAGGGACAGGGGGAGGAACCCCAGGGACTGTGGGAACTGGAAGAAAGCATGGAAAACGAAAGGAAACTGAAGGAGCGGCTGAAAGCCTGCTATGGGGCATACATCCGCCAGCTGCGGCAGAAACCTGCGGAGGAACTCATTGAGATGGCATCAGAGATTGCCGCCGCAAAATTCATCTATGAAGAAACGACCATAGAGGGGGCATTCGGGGAATATGCCGACTATCTGCTCCAATTTGAGAATCCGCTGGAGGTGCTCCGGGACGGCTGGCAGGAATACGAGGAATTCCGCCATCGTGATAAGGAACTGGAGCAGGTGCTCTGGAGCATGAAAGACATGGGAACCGGCATCGGGGATTACCCTATGGCGGAGCAGGCAGGGGAAAGCGCCCAGGGACAGGGGGTGGTCATGTGCTGAAGAAACGGATTAGCCGTATCCTAAAAGGGCGGCGGGCGGAGGGGTATGTGGATGTGGCAGTCCTGGTGCTCAGCCTGGTCCTGGTGCTGGCCCTGGCCCTGCGGGTGCTGCCGGTGTTCATCACCAAGCAGCAGCTGGACACTTTTGCCACGGAACTGATGCGGGAGGCGGAGATTTCCGGGCGCATAGGCGCGGAGACTGACAGGCGCGCCGCCGTCCTGCGGGAGAGGACAGGGATCGACCCGCAGATCTCATGGTCTGACAGCGGGCAGATCCAGTTAAACCAGGAGATCACGGTCACCCTGACGCTTCAGAAGGACATCGGGCTTTTTGGGAATTTCGGATCGTTCCCCGTCACCCTGCGTTCACAGGCCACCGGGAAATCCGAAGTGTACTGGAAGTGAGGTGGGCTGAATTGGGTAAAAAGATATGGAGGATATTAAAGGACAGGAGCGGGTCATCTTTCCCCCTTGCCATTGCCGCAGCTTTAGGGCTGCTCATCATCTTCTGCGGAATCTTGGAATACTTTCGCCTGCAGCTGATCGCTGCGGGTGTTCGGGACGCCACGGAGGATGCCATCATCTCCACCGTCAATGACAATTATTATGGCGTGTACCATGGCGTGAGGGAAGGCTATTCCGGGAATTACCTGCCGGATGGCGGCGGGGCATGGGAGGCAGCGATCAATGAGGGGGATATCTATTCCTTTCTTGACCTTACCCTTGGGACACAGGAGGATGGAGGCAGGCACGTCAAATATGCGGGAGACGGCGGGGAGGCGCTGGAATTTGCCATCGACAGTCTCTCCGTCACGGTCAGGAACGCACCCCTCGCCCCGTCTGACCCGCAGAATGCGGCGAGGTTTGAGGCAGACGCCGTGATCCGGCTGGAGGTGCCGGTGCGTTTCGGAGGAAGGCTCCTCCCCTCCATGCACATCACGGTGAAGGTGCAGGCAGGATATATTGAAGTATTCTGAGATAACGCTAGACTTTGCGTGAAATATGTAGTATGGTGTATCTTACAAACCGAACAAAAGAGAACTGAAATATAACAATCATGCCGAAGGAGGGAATTTATGATGAAGATGACAGAAAAGACAAAAAGGCGTCTGGCAGTCGGGGGAGGCATCGCCATCTGCGCAGGGCTGCTGGCGGCCATCAGCCTGCAGTTTGCAAAGGAGCCTGCAGGGAAGGATGTACTGCCCGGAAAGGAAAACGGTGTGGCGGAGGTCATCATCGACCCGTCCCATGCCCCGGAGGAAAGCGGCTTAGGAGGGGAAAATGTGGAACTGACCATCCGGCCGGATGCAGGGCAGGGGGCAGAGGAAACGCAGACGGCCCAGCCCATAGACAGCAGGCCCGCCCAGACCGGGGAGTCGGAGCAGAGCATCCAGCCGGAGGTGGAGAAACCGCAGCAGCCGGAGGAAGAAACCCTGACAAACCCGGAGGAAAAGCCGGATGGGACCAAAGTGGAGACGACCCCGGAGCCGGTGGAGCATGACACCTATACTCCCCCTGCGGATGAAGGGGGCACAAGTGGCGGCGGAGTGCTGCCCGGATTTGACTATGTGCCCAACGGGGGCGCAAATGTTGAAACCTATGCAGGCGACATGTATGAGAACGGGAACAAGATCGGAAGCATGGATTAAGCCGGACAAGGTGAAAAAAAGATCATAACAGGAATGCACCGTACAGGTCAATGTGCGGTGTTTTTTTGTGGGAAGGAGGAATTGATTGAAAAGCATGAAACTGAGACAAGGCAGGAAAACAGGGAGAGGCTTTATCCTCATGGCGGCGGTTTCCCTGCTCTGTTTCCTGCTGTCAGGCATCCCCGTTTATGCAGTGGGGGAGGGGAACATGGACGGCGGGGGAGGCGGCATGGGGCAGGGGACCAGCCAGAACAATTGGACGCCGGGCTATGACGGGGTGAGGGTGAGCGTGGTAAGGGCCAGCGACCATTCGGTGGTCACTGCGCCCATAGACCTGACTAACCAGACCATCCCCGGCAGCGTCTGCCATTTCGGGAAGGTGAGCAAGCTGCAGTACAGCGGCGGCGCAGGGCTTTCCCCCATGCAGGGCGGTTATGCCTATACGAAGCCCTCCCAGGCACTGCCCCGGATCGTCAGTTCCAGCGGCAGCAGCAATATTGCCGCCATCAAGAGCTATTTCACGGACGAGCAGGTGGTGCGCAGCATCGCGGGCCTGACAGGGATGGATTTTGACGTGCTGACGGGCGGGGAGTACCGGCTGCTCATTGAGCCGATTGCCTATTATACGTTCCAGGGCGCCTTTATCGCCACCACAGCCACGGAAGCGGCCCTGTATGATGAACTGTTAAGCGGCGGGCTGCGGCGGAAGATGGTATCCCTGTCGCACAAGAACCTCCCCCTGGCCCTGTTCCTGGAAACGGCAGACTTAGGGTTCCCGGCATGGGGCGGGAGCCGGAACACGGCAGCCTCCAATGCGGATATCAAATCCAGCCTTGGGCTTGGCGTTGTGCGTTTCAATGACATGCCGCCGCAGATCCCGGAGGTGACGGACTGTGACTACGAATACCGCACGGACACGGAGGTGATCACGGCGGTATGGATAAGCGGCGGCCAGAGCGACCCGGACCATCCGGTCTCCGTCACGTTCCATATCGCAGGAAACAGCTATACGGTGGGCGGCGTCTATTACCCGGAGGGGGAGAGCCAGCTGGCGTGGGTGCGCTGGAGGACGCCCAGGGAGCCGCAGGTCATGACGATTACGGTGGATGTGCATGGGGGAGGCTCGGCAAGCAAGGGCACCATCCGGGCGAATATCGTAGACCTGGACGCGAACCCGCCCCCGGACCCCAATGCGGACGACAGGAATGACGGCTTTTCCAGTGTGCCGGTCCCGGCAAAGGGGCAGGTGACGTCAGCCGGCTGGGGGATATGGCGCCCCTGGTGGAAGGCCCATTGGGTATGGCACAGCGACTATAATGAGGACGGGGAGGACGAGGGGTATTGGTGCGACCACGGCTGGTGGGAGTATAGTTTTGACACATATTCCGCCAGCCTTTCCGCATCCATGACCGTCACGCCGGATGCAAAATCACCCACGGCCAGCGGGAGGACACTGAAATCCGGGTACGGCATCCAGGAGAGGGTGGACACCCATGTGAGCACAAGCCAGGCATCCGCAGTCACGGCGGCGCAGAATGCCGTCACCTATTTCCCGGAGTTCGGCTACCAGAGGTACTGGCGGCTTTTGGAGCGCATGGGGGGCGGCTATAACATGGCCCATGAATTCAAGGAAAACCCTTACAGCACCTATAACCGCAGGACACACTTCACACCCATCTGGTACCCGGACGGGGGCTACACGGCCTATACATGGCTCATAGACTGCTGGACGCCCGCAGGGATGCTGTCCATGGACCTGACGGACTCCGTGTCCATAAGCGGGAACCTCTGGAGCGACTGGCATATCGCCCCGCAGAACCCGGACTGACCGGCAGGGCGGAAAGAAAACATCATCAGGGAAAGGAAAGAGGCTGCAGGCCGGCACACCGCCGTCTGCGGCTTTCCCTTTCCGCAAAAAGAAGGGAGATAACCTATGAAAATGAAGAAAATGGCACTTTTACTGTGTATGGCGCTGCTGATCGTCGGCATGTACAGCGTCCCTGTGTATGCAAAAGGAGACGTGGCGGGGGCAATCGAGGGGACATGGACCACTGCATCCGGGCAGATCAAGACCGTGGTGAACAAGGTGGTGTTCCCCGCCATCGACCTGATCCTGGCTGTCTTTTTCTTTGCCAAGCTTGGGACGGCATACTTTGATTACAGGAAGCATGGGCAGTTTGAATGGGCGGCCCCTGCGATCCTGTTTGCCTGCCTGGTGTTCACGCTGACCGCGCCCCTCTATATCTGGCAGATCCTTGGGATGTAGGAGGGCAGGGCATGACTTTTTTTGAGCAGGAACTGCAGAAGATCTTTGGAAAGGACATGGGGCTTTCGGATATCCGGACAGTGGGGAATGCCTGCTATGGCAGCCTTTCCGGGGACATCCGCATGAAAGCGGTGTTTGCCACAGGCATGGCCGCGGATCAATATACAATGCTTAGGATTACGCTGCTCAACCGCAGGGAGGGACCGGTTGACAGCATGGCGCTGCATTTTTCCGACCTGTGGGGGAGAAAAAAGGTCAGCAACCCAAACTTCCGTGACGGTGTCTATCCATATATCTGGAAAAGCGGCGGAAAACCGGAATGGTATGTATATAAGCCGGATGCGGCCGACTACGGGCAGCTTTCCAGGGCAGTCAGCGATTACCTGGACGTGTTCCGGGAGCCGGCGCAGGAGCAGCAGATGGGGCAGGGGATGTGCTTAAGATAAAGGGCAGGAAGGAAAGCGGGAAAAGTGGAATAAAAAAAGCGGAACAGGGAGTATCCGCATACCGGGAAGGAAGTGAGTGCGGAAGTGTTCATATGGGATTTTATCGCCGACACCGTGCTGGGCCAGATCATCGACTGGATCTACGGCCAGATCATAGGGTTTTTGGGCGATTTTTTTATGCAGATGGGAAACATGGGGGCCGACCTGTTTGAAATGGGGTGGGTGCAGTCCATCGTGCTGTTCTTCTCTTATCTGGCATGGGCGCTGTACGCCACCGGGCTGGTGGTGGCAGTGTTCGAATGCGGGATCGAGTGCCAGAGCGGGCGGGGGAGCATCCGGGAAACGGCGCTGAATGCCATCAAAGGGTTTCTGGCGGTGGGGATGTTCTCCACCGTGCCGGTGGAGCTTTACAAGCTGTGCGTGTCCCTGCAGGGCAGCTTTACGGCGGGGATCACAGGCTTTGGCTCGGACTTCGGGGCGGTGGCGGCAGGCACCATCGAGACCTTAAAGGATGCGGGGACATGGCAGGATGCTGCCTCCGCGGGAGTGTTCGGGGGGATTGGGAGCATCACCAGCCCGATCCTGATGATCTTTATCCTGATCCTCATGGGCTATGCCGTCATCAAGGTGTTCTTTGCCAACCTGAAAAGGGGCGGCATCCTGCTGATACAGATCGCGGTGGGGAGCCTTTACATGTTCAGTGTCCCCAGGGGGTATATCGACGGCTTTACGGGCTGGTGCAAGCAGGTCATCGGGCTGTGCCTGACCACGTTCCTGCAGGCGACCATCCTGGTGGCGGGGCTGATGGTGGTAAAGGATCACGCCCTGCTGGGGCTGGGGCTGATGCTGTCATCAGGGGAGGTGCCCCGCATCGCCGGGCAGTTCGGACTGGACACCGGGACCAGGGCCAACGTGATGGGCGCGGTCTATGCGGCCCAGGGAGCCGTGAACCTGACAAAGACCATCGTGCAGGTAGTGAAGTAGGAGGTGGATATGGCAGAAGGGAAGATTGTATATATCGCATCCCCCTATGCGGGGGACGTGGAGGGGAACGTGGAGTTTGCAAGAGCGGCCTGCCGCCTGGCGATGGAGCAGGGAAACACCCCGGTGGCGGCCCACCTTTTGTACCCGCAGATGCTGGACGACACGGTGCCGGAGCAAAGGGAGCTGGGGATCAGGATGGGGCTTAAGCTCCTTGGGGCATGCAGTGAACTGTGGCTGTGCGGCAGCCGTATCTCCGGCGGCATGCAGGAGGAACTGAAAGAGGCATGGAAACACGGCATCCCGGTACGCCGCATCCCCAGGGAGGCGGTGGAGGAATTTTTGCCGCCGGAGCAGGGTATGGCAGGGATGGCGCAGTCCATGGGATGCATGGGTGCGGGCCTATGAGGATGGGCAGCCTGTTTGACGGCATAGGGGGATTCCCGCTGGCCGCCGTGCATAACGGGATCACCCCGGCATGGGCCAGCGAGATCGAGGCGTTCCCCATGGAAGTGACCAAGATAAGGTTCCCCGGAATGCTCCATGTGGGGGACATCACGAAGCTGGACGGGGCGGCGCTGCCCCCGGTGGAGGTCATCTGCGGGGGATCGCCCTGCCAGGACCTGTCCGTGGCTGGGAAACGCCAGGGGCTCGCGGGGGAGCGGTCCGGGCTGTTCATGGAGCAGGTGCGTATCGTAAAGGAGATGAGAGAAGCCGATGGGAGAAGGGGTATACCAGATGACCTTGTCCGACCTCGATACCTCGTTTGGGAAAATGTCCCAGGGGCATTCAGCTCCGCGGGCGGCGAGGACTTCCGGGCGGTCATCGAAGAAATCGTCAGGATCAAGGACAGTTCCTGTCATGTGCCTCGACCTGACGCCGGGCGCTGGGGACCTGCTGGGGCGGCCATACTGGGAGACAAATTCAGCCTGGCTTGGAGAGTGCTGGACGCTCAATTCTGGGGAGTCGCCCAGAGACGCCGCCGTATCTTCCTTGTCGCAGATTTTGGAGGGCTCACCGCACCCGAAATACTATTTAAGCAGGACAGCCTGCCGGGGGATACTGCGGCGGGCAGCGGAGAGGGGCAAGGAGCTGCCGGCGCAGCTCAAGGAGGCGCTGATGGTGCAGGCGCATCTTGCCTGACACCCTGGGATGTACAGAGCCGCAGGATCTTCGGGGAGTCCGGCACATGGCCGGCATTATACGGCGGGGATGGAGGCGGACATGGGTATCTGCAGACGAAAGAGGAAAAAGGGCCAATGCTGTGCCTGAACGACCAGGGTGGGGAAAGGATGGACATCACGGAGGATGTGGCGTCTACCCTGCGGGCAGGTATGGGCAGCCACCAGCCCCTGGTGGCGCAGCCGGGGGAGGAAACCATATGCCAGCCGGCCTTTGGGATAGTGAGCAAAGGGAACGGGGACTGTTTCCTGACACCGGAGAGCCATACCTCGCTTACGGGCGGGGGAGGCCAGGTGGGGCAGGGGTATTCCTGTGTGCTGTGCCTGAATGACCAGGGCGGCAGCCAGATGCACCTGACAGAAGAAAAAACAGGCACCCTGCGGGCACAGGAGCACGGGCACCAGCCTTTGGTGTTCGACAACCACGGGCAGGATTCCCGGTTCAGAGGCCCGGTAAGGGCCTCGCAGACGGTCATGGCAAGTTTTGGAACAGGGGGCAACAACCAGCCTCTGGTGCTGGGCTCCCAGCAGGGCCACGCAGGGATCGTGGAGGGGATATGCCCGACCATCACCAGCGCAGCAGGAACCAGCGGGAACAACCAGCCGGTACTGTTCGAGAACCGGGGCACGGAGGGGGATAATTTAAGGCCAGGCAGGGATATCGGGGCGGCGCCTGCCCCGGCTGTGTTTTCTTTAGACTCTAAGGAATCCAACAGCATGAAGTCGGCCAACCCGCATTCCGGGTGCAGGGAAACGGACCTTGCGGGGACCATAGACACTACGATCCCGAACCCCAGCAGGAACCAGGGCGGCATCGCCATCCTCCAGGAAACGCTGTGCATCGCTGGGAACATCATCGACCGGCAGCCCAAGAACGGGGGGAACGGCCTGGGATGCCAGCCGGACATTTCCTATACGCTGACGGCCACGGACCACCATGCAGTGTTCTCCCGCCAGCGCAGCGATGAACTCAGGGAGGATGCGGTGACGGCAGCACAGAGTGCCAGGCAGTACAAGGATGCCACGGACGTGGTCTGCCAGCCTTACCAGGAAACGGTGGGTACGCTGGGGCGCTGCGACCACAAGGGCATAAACAGTCAGTATGTCAGCGAGGACAAATGCATCGTGGAGAAACGGAACCTGATCCGGCGCCTGACGCCGCTGGAATGCGAGCGTCTGCAGGGTTTCCCGGACGGCTGGACGGATATCCCCGGCGCATCGGACAGCGCGCGGTACAAGGCGCTGGGCAACAGCGTGGCGATCCCCTGCGTGGACTTCGTGCTGCGGGGGATCGCGTACTTCCTGCGCAGGCGGGAGAGGCTCCCTGGGGATGTATAACATTGGTGGTCCTGCATCCTTTTGCGGGAAATCCTTGTTGGGTATTGGTATAGCTTTCCCCATGCATTGCCTTTATACTTGGCTTACAGAAAACGGAGAAAGGAGAAACGGAGCATGGAAAACCGTAAAAACTTATGCGCGATGATCCCGGAGAGCCTGCACACGCAGGTCCGGACAGAGCAGGAACAGATGGAACTGACACTCAGCCAGTATATGGAGATGGTGCTGAAACAACACTTTGAGAATGGAGGAAAGAACATGGCAAACGGGACAACAAGGACACTGGCATTCCAGGTACCGGAGGAACTTTTTGAGAGGGTCAAGGCACACCTTAAGGTGACGGGCTTAAGCCAGAAGGAATTCGTGATCGGCCTGATTGAGAAGGCGCTGCAGGAAGCGGAGGCAGGGACGCAGCCGGAGAAAGAGGCGGCACAGGGCACGGAGGCGCAGGCACAGCCGGAGAAAAGGACGGCACAGGGCGCAGAGGCGAAGGCACAGCCGGAACAGGGAACGGCAGGGCAGGCAGAGGCAGAACCCCCGCAGGAGGATGCGCAGGGGGAGCCTGCATAACAGGGAAAGGACCAAAGGGAAGGATACGGATGCAGGAGAGGCCGCCAGCGCCACAGGGCGCGGCGGTTTTTCCGTGACAGGGCCGATGCACAGGACGGATGCCCGCAGGGAACAGGCGGCGGGAGGAAAGCTGTGCAGAAGCCGGATATTATTCATGAATTTATAAAGGAGGCGGTCAGTTGTACATTTACCCTGACAATTTGAAGGCCAAAGCCACGATGTGGCTCTGGCAGCTTAAGGATATCGGGATCATCGGCGTGTGCGCGCTGTTTTCCATCCTGGCGCTGACGCAGGCGGGCTTTTTTGTGCCCATCGTGTTCACGGCGGTCTATGCCTTTCTGACGATCCGCTTTGAGGACACCAGCATCCTGGACTTCATCAGGTATGCCTGCGCGTTCTTTTTCGCGGGCCAGCAATTCTTTGAATGGAGGTATACTAAATGAGCAGAAAAGAAAAAAGGGAGGAAAGGCAGAGGGCGTCC
>Ga0137308_100270_pt1 | contig 94513 bp, 70 predicted proteins | sample Inofrocosms_June_FD_97181 | JGI IMG/M metagenome (GOLD analysis project Ga0137308, IMG submission 97181) | Mouse cecal microbial communities from Vienna, Austria - N-Acetylneuraminic and N-Acetylglucosamine D2O microcosms_June | ecosystem: Host-associated > Mammals > Digestive system > Large...
ACCATTTTTAAGAGAAAATTTACTTGACAGAGAAAAGGAGGATAATGCGTGAGAAAAGGCTTGCCGGTATGTTCGGCAGGCCTTTTGCAGTGAAAATAGTCTGGAAAGGAATCAAAAGTAAGTTGTATTTGCAATCATATACATGATTAGTGATTTGAAAGAGTGAAAGAGGCGATGTTTTCCACTCTTTAGTACTTTTAACACAAACCCCGGAATGAGGGCATTTATCAGGATAATGGTGGAACTGGATGTAAAAATCAGCCTGTATAGTAACGGAAATACAGTACATGAACCATTCGATAATATCAGATTCCGAATCCTGAACCACATTGTGTGAAATGGAAAGGCCATCTGTAACTACATCTGCGTCCGGTTCCATGTCTTTGATTGTGCTGATTGCGTCAGAAAACTTTCAGATGCATCATAAGGCTCAGTTCTTCCATATAGGCCTCCCTTTTTTTCAGGCCTTCCGATGCAATCTGTTCATCACTATTCCTTCCGGATCTACATCCCATAATACATAAAATTTCCTAACATTGTCTTCCTCCTCGTATTTTAAGTTTATAAATGTCATCTCATATTTTCCGAAAAAAACTGCTCCAGCTTATCGAACGGGATGGCGTCCTTCCCGCCGCCGTCATACAGATCTGTGTGGACTGCATCCGGGATGATCAGCAGTTCCTTGTTATCTGTATAAGGGTTATCCTTCACCATCGCGGCATAAGCATCGCGGCTGAAATAGCAGGAATGTGCTTTCTCCCCGTGCATGATAAGGACTGCGCTGCGGATCTCATTGCTGTACTGAAGGATGGGCTGGTTTATAAAGGACATACAGCCGATCACATTCCAGCCATCGTTGGAATTTAACGAACGTTTGTGGTAGCCGCGATCTGTCTTATAATAATCATGATAATCCACCTTTTCACTTTTCGGGAAAGTCTTATCCCATTGCTTTGTCAATTCCGGTTTTACAGTATTTTCCATTTTTAATGCCTCTCTTTCTTTTTTGCTATTTTTAATGATTCCTTTTCCATTCTCCATACTAAAAAATCAAGACAGTCAACCCTTTCCTGACTTACATGCAGGCTATCCATCAGGCCGCAGCGATGCTTCCGCAGCGTTTTAATCGCATCCTGAACCTGACCGTTACCATACAGCCTGCAGACCTTCTCAATGGTCTGAGCGCCACAGCCTGCATCTTTTAAACTCTGAATAAGCTCATCCGTATGACCGCCTCCCTTCCTGCTGTGTCTGTATTATATCCCCTTGACTTTTATTTTGCTAATGGCTATAATTTATACCATGATATAAATTTTTGGAATATCATAGGAGGGCAATATGGAACTGCGAACCATGAGATATTTTCTTGCCGTGGCAAGAGAGGAAAACATGACCCGTGCGGCAGAGCAGCTTCACGTTACCCAGCCCGCACTCTCCAAGCAGTTAAAAGCACTTGAAGATGAACTTGGGAAAAAGCTGTTCACGCGCCATAGTTTCAGCATACAGCTGACGGAGGAAGGTGTTTTGCTTCGAAAACGGGCAGAAGACTTGATAAAAATGGCTGACAAAATTACAACAGAATTTCTTGCTTTGGATGATGTTCTGGGAGGGGATGTTTACTTCGGTTTGGCGGAATCTTACCAGATTAGATGCCTCGCCGCCACAATCAGAAGATTCAAAGAGTCTTATCCTGATCTGCATTATCATATTACCAGCGGCGACACGGAACAGGTTACGGAAAAACTGGATAAAGGTATCATTGACTTTGCCGTACTGGCGCAGGAACCCAATACTGCAAAATATCATTATTTGACCTTTCCTCATGCTGATCTTTGGGGTGTTGTCATGCCGGAGAACTGTCCATTGGCGGAAAAAGAAGCCATCTGCGTGGATGACTTATTTGGACTCCCTCTTTTTTGTTCCGAACAGGGATGGAACAACGATATTTCCAAATGGTGTGGCAACAGCATGGATAAATTACACCTTGAAGGGTCGTTTCGGCTATCATATAACGGATCGCTTTTTGTGAAAGAAGGACTTGGCTATCTTTTGACCTTTGAACATTTGATTGACACAAACCCTGAAAGCGGACTTGTTTTTCGTCCCCTCACGCCGAAGCTTGAAACAAAGATATATTTAATTTGGAAAAAATATCAAATCTTTACCCCTATTGCCGAACGACTGCTTGAAAAATTGAAATCTGAATTGTTAGACTGGGAGGACAAAGCCGGCCATACTTTTAATTAGGAGCGGAATGAAAAAACGGAAAAATATTACATCCGTAAGGCAGACGGGAGCAGAACATCCTGCAGCAAAGGGGGCGGGCTGCAGAATGCGGTCATGGCGCAGCCTGCCAGAGAGAGGCTTCTGGAAGTTCTGCGCACCAGCCCTTACGGCAGATGTGAGTTTCGCTGTGACAAGGCGACGATACAGCAAGCGCACCATTGGGTGCTTAAGCAGGTGTGGAAAAATTATATTTTGGGGAATACAGTACCTCCGGAAAGAAAAGTTCCGGAGGTATTTTTTGTGTTCATGGCGGGCGCGCATTCTAAAGAATGTAGGTTAGAAAGGAAATGGCCTCCTTTTAATATTGTATTCTTGGGTAAAATCTTTTAAAATTATATTGTCATAGATGATAAGAAATCCCGGTAATAAAATGCTTGCATAATCAATGTCCATATTGCAGGCTGTCTTGCGGTGAAAGAGTCATTGTTTACGGGTATTAGTAATGTTATCGTGTTTTAGGTTGTCTTGATAAGGGTCCGCTGTTAGTAGTACAATATTATTTTAGGTGAATAGGACCAAAATGAGTCCCATAGCTATCGGAAATCTTAATAAAATATAATATATTATGGCAGAAACCTAAAAGAGGTGGAACTGTTGGAACAAAAGATTAAGCAAAACGACAGAGGGAATATCGGGAAAAATATCAGGGAAATAAGGGTTTCAAAGGGCATAGGGCAGACGGAGCTGGTACGGCTGCTGGATTTACAGGGGATTCCGATTACAAGGGAATGCCTTGTAAAAATAGAGCGGGGAATACAGCATGTGCAGGTCGAACAATTAAGGGCGATAAAGGACGAACTCAATACGACGTATGATGAATTACTGAAATGATGAGAAAGCTATCATAAAGGGTGAATGGCAGTATGGCAAAATATAAGGTTAAAATCAGGGGATACCAGCTGATCGTGAAGGCAAAGCTTACGCTGAAAGAAAAATTGGATGAAAGACAATTTACCCTGTTTTCAGGTAAAAATATCAGAGGATTGCTCAAGGCGAAGCGTCTGGGCAGAAACTCTGTGCAATATTCGGGACCTGTTGGAGTCTGCCTGGCCGAAAGATTGAAAAAACCGATTGGTAAGTACGATTTTTTGTTTATCATGGAGCAGATAGTGGACATCTTTCAAAAACTGAATGCCAATTCTCTGACGGCAAGTCATGTGGTGTTGGATATCAGACATGTATTTATAAATGAAACCACAAAGGAGGTACTGTTTTTATACCTTCCATTGGAGCAGGCAGGGGAGGAGACAGATATATTTGCCTTTATGGAGTCCATTATTTATTCCGTGATTTCCGCGCAGGAAAAAGATATGGACTATATTTCCCGTTTTGTGTATTTTATCAAAAGTTTGGAGGCCTATGACGGAGAAAAGATAGAAAGGTATATAAAAAGCGAGGACAAAAGCGTTGTCAGTACCATAAAGAGGCATGACGCAAGGAAAAGCGGAACCATGACGGGCAAGCCGGCCGCTTCCCATGATCATTACAGCGGCAAAGATCCGGCTGTCACGGGACTTCTGGACAATAATGATGCTACGGGACTTCTGGACAATAATGATGCTACGGGACTTTTAGACAGCGATGAAGCCACGGGACTTTTGGATAATGATGATGCCACGGGACTTTTAGACAGCGATGAAGCCACCGGGCTGCTGTACAGTGATGAGGCTACGGGCCTTCTTGCGGATGACGATGAAGCCACCGGACTGCTGCAGGAAAAAGCCCATGGATACCCGTCGCTGTGCAGGCTGCGGAACAATGAGATTATCTGGCTTAACAAGCCTGTTTTCAGAATCGGGAAGGAAAATAAATATTCGGATTATGTTGTGCGGGACAATGACAAGGTCAGCAGGAGCCATGCGGATATTATCACCAGAGGAAACAGATATTTTATCATGGATTTAAATTCCACAAACAGGACTTTTATAAATGGCAGACAGATCCCGGCGCGACAGGAAGTGGAAGTATATAACGGTGATCGCCTGAAACTGGCAGATGAGGAGTTTGAGTTCAGGATATAACCGGGGACGGAGGAAAGTGTGCATTTTACTGTTACGGCAGATACGGATGTGGGAATAGCAAAAGAAACAAACCAGGACAGTATGGTTGTCAAACACGGGAAATACTATGGCGGAGAAGTGCTTATGGCTGTGATCTGCGACGGGATGGGGGGCCTGGACAAAGGAGAACTTGCCAGCGCCACGGTGGTTCGGGCCTTTTTGCGGTGGTTTGGCGAAGAACTGGCATACGAACTGGAAAATCCGGACATGCAGGTTATCGGGGGAAAGTGGTCCCTGCTGTTGAAAGAGTTGAATGTCAGAATCCAGAAATATGGACAGGCCAGGGGAATTTCCCTGGGGACCACGTTTACGGGCATGTTGTTTGTAGGCGGACAATATGTGATCGTACATGTGGGAGATACCAGGGCCTACCGGATCGGGAAAGACCTGCAGCAGTTGACGGTGGATCAGACCTTTGTCGCTCAGGAGATAGAGCGGGGAGACATGACGGCGGAGCAGGCAAAAAAGGATAAGCGCAGAAACATGCTTCTCCAGTGTGTGGGAGCGTCCGATAATCTAAAGCCTGATGTGCTGGTAGGGGATACGAAAAAAGGCGTTTATATGCTCTGCTCTGACGGTTTTCGGAATGAGGTGACAGAGCAGGAGATCTTTGACGCCTTTGAACCGGCGGAGAATGTGCATGGTGAGGCCATGCACACAAATGCAAGGCGTCTGATACAGCTTGCAAAGGAAAGACAAGAAAAGGATAACATATCTGTAATACTGATCAGAACTGACTGGGAGTGATAATACATGGCTGAGGCAGGTTTGATTATCGGTGGAAAATATAAGATATTGACCGAGTTAGGCAAGGGCGGCATGTCTGTAGTGTACCTGGCCAGGGATACCCATCTGAACAAACAGTGGGCGGTCAAGGAGATCCGGAAAAAGGGCCGGGAAAACGAAGACGATGTGGTGATAAAGAGTCTGCGGATGGAAGCGGATATGATGAAAAAGCTGGATCATCCCGCACTGCCCCGCATTGTGGATATTATAGAAAACAATGTGACGATTTACGTTGTGATGGATTATATCGAGGGCTTATCGCTGGACAAGATATTGGCAGAGTATGGCGCGCAGCCCGAGGAACTGGTCATAGAATGGGGAAAGCAGATCTGTGACGCGCTGATATATCTGCACAGGCAGAAACCGCCCATCATCTACCGGGATATGAAGCCGGCCAATGTTATGCTGAATCCGGAGGGCAATATCAAAATTATCGATTTTGGCATAGCCAGAGAATATAAGGAGCAGAGACTGGCGGATACCGCACTGCTTGGAACCAGGGGATATGCGCCGCCGGAACAATACAACGGGCAGACGGATGCCAGGTCGGACATTTTTGCGCTGGGGATGACGATGCATCATCTGCTCACGGGAATTGATCCCAGGGCGGGGGAGGCATATGCGCCTGTCAGGATGTGGAATCCGGAGTTATCCGAAGGTATCGAACTGATCATCAATAAATGTGTGGAACCGGCGCCGGAAAACAGATACCAGAATTGTCAGGATGTTTTGTATGACCTGGAGCATCCCGGCCTGATCACCAAGGACTATAAGAAAAAGCAGAAGAGAAAACTCCGCATATTCAGCGCCTCGCTTACACTTGCGGTGCTTTGTCTGATCTCAGGTATAGTCTGCGGAGAGATGGCGGAATATATCAATAACAGTGATTATGACGTGCTGATTTCCACCTCCACCGCATCTTCGCTGGAGGACAAGGCGGCCAGCTACAAAAGGGCGATAGAGATATATCCGGAACGCACGTCGGCGTATCTGTATCTGCTTCAGGCGTATGAGGACGAGGGAAGATTCAGCAAGTCCGAAAATGATGAGTTTCTGGCGCTGTACAATGCCCATAAGGATTCTTTTGACGAATCCGGCACGGATGTGGCCGAACTGAAATATAAAATCGGAATGATGTATTTTAATTATTACACGGAGGATGACGGCAGATACAGCTTTTCCACAAGAGTACAGAAGGCATATTCCTTCTTCGTGGAAAACTATGAGAGCGGAACAGAATTTGAAGGAAAGGCCCTGTCGGACTGTTACTACCATATCTGCTCGTTTTACAAGAGATACATATTGAGCGCCTCGACGGTGGAAGAGGCATCAAAGGATAACTTTGAAATTTTATTTGAAACCATAGAAAACGCCCTGAGCAGTGTGGAGGAAGCCGGGGCTTATGATCAGTTGTCTCTGTACAACGGAACATTCATGCTCCTGTATGATCAGAGAAACAACATTGTCCAGGTGAACGTGGAGCAGGAGGAAGTTCTGGCCCTGCTTAAAAAGGTGTATGACCGCGCTGCCGCCTTGACGGTGCAGAAGGAACAGTCTCAGAAATTGCGGCAGGAAATACTGGATAATTATGATGAGTACAGAGAGGCGATTGAGAGGGCGTATAGGAATGCGCAAGAGAGGATTTAAGTATGGCGGAGACATTATCCATGATTTCGCTTATCTCTTTCCTGGCTGCCGGAGCCTTTGCCATATTGGCAGTTATCCTGTGGTTCGTGTTTCGTATCCCCACCGTAGCGGGAGAACTGTCGGGAAGAATTGCGAAAAAGAGTATTGAGCGAATGCGCAAGAGCAATGAGGAGGCCGGAAAAAGCAGGATCGGGGGAGAGAACGTAAAGAGCGATCCGCTGTTTGAAAGCGGGGGCGGAGTGTATTACAGCGAGGAAACGAGAGAACTGACAGACGAAAATGACGCGGGAGCCACCAGGATAACGCAGGCGGAGCGCAGGGGACCCGCGGCGAAAATAGACCTGTTGGAAGAAATCTTGTTGATACACACAAAAGAGGTGATTGAGTGAACCGAATGAAAAGACGGCGGCTGTATTATAGGCTGGCTGCGGTTTTGCTGTCTTGTTTTTCAGGCACATTTCTGTTAATGCCCGTGGCCAACAGAGTTTCCCAGCGAAACGCCAGAATTGTCCTTGTGTCTGTGGGGGTGTTGTTCTGGCTGACGGGTATCGGCGGCTATACGCTGCTCTTCCTGGCCCGCAGGACAGATCGCAGGATGGGCGGGAAGGACGAAAGGGCAAAAAGAAAAGGAATCCTCCCTGTAAACCGGGTGGCGGTAACCCTGGATATTGTCTTTGCAGTGGGAGTAGTGATATTGATTGCATGGTCAGGGCAATTGTTCATGCAGCGTTATGGGGCATACGTGGTACTCTTTGTCACGACAATGGCTTTTCATATGCGGCTGCTATACGGCGGCTGGACGGACAGAGGAAAAAAATGCTCCAAAGGGGGTATGAAGGATGACCGAGGTGAAAAGAAAGGCACCGGGAGAGAAGATGCAGGTCATGAATGAGATTATAAAAAGACACAATGTACGAAAGCGTTTGGCCATAGTGATGTCCCTGGTGATGGCGCTGGGTCTGCTGCCGGATTCTCTTTTACAGGTGAGAGCGGAGAATGCGGAGGTTGTTATCACGGTGACAGACGATGACGGCGTTCCCGTGGAAGGAGCGTTCGTGAGTTATAGGATTTCGCAGGGAAGCGTCGGCTCGGTGTCGGGGGACGGCACAGGGGCAGTGTCAGGCGACAGCGTGAGCGGGAATGGGCCCCTGCCGGAGATAAGGGGAAGCGGCACAACGGATGGGGAAGGAAAAATCGCGGCAGCCATACCGGCTTTTATGGAGGGAATGACAGTCTCACTGGAAATTTCCAAAGAGGAATTTGGCAGGAGAGTTGTCCCCGAGCAGCCCCTGGAGGCCGATATGAGGGTATCTCTCAGGAAAATTCCCGAAATACAGGCGCTGAATGGTGTATATAACGGAGTGGATCAGGCGCTTGTGTCGGTGAGCGGCAGTGTCAATACCGGCGATGTGATCAGGTATTCTGTGGACGGCGTCAACTGGCAGGCGAACGTGCCCACAGGGAAGGCGGCGGGACAATACGCCGTGTATGTACAGGTGTCAAGAGAGGGGTATGAGCCCTTTGCGTCGGGAGAACTGAAGGCCGTTATCCAAAAGGCAGTTCTCGGGGATGTGGGGATAATTCCCTGTGAGGCGGACTATGACGAAGAGGAACATGCCGCCCTGTCCTTCTCCGGGCTGGAGGCCGGGGACCGTGTCACCTGCACTTACAGGAAAGACGGGGCGGATACGGACATGGGCTTTGTCTATGACGGCGCCGATTCGGTGAAAGTGCCGACAATCCAAAATGCAGGGGAATATGAGATCAATGTCAAAGTGGAGAGAGAGAACTACGAGACATATGAGGAAAAAGTCAAGGCAGTAATCAATCCGGTGGATATCCGGGGGCTGACAGCCGCTGTGCGCAGCGGCCTTGTATATAACGGGCAGGATCAGGAACTGCTGGATAAGATCATCGGACTTAAGGACGGCGACAGAGTCTCTTTTGTGGTCAGCGCTTTGGGAGACGAGCCGCAGTCCAAAGAATGGACCGAATGGACAGAGGAGAACAGGCCCCGGGCCTGTGACGCAGGCATATATAAGGTGCGCGTCAAAGTGGAGAGGGATAACTATAACGAAACGGAGATAATACCCTGTCCCGAAGTGTGTATTCAAAAGGCGGAGCCGGAGCTGCAATTTGCGGAAGAACCGGAGGCGGACACGGTTGATTTTGACAGGCAGGGAGACAATACCTATAACTTCTCTGTGATATGTAATGCGCTGCAGCCGCAGGACATCACATACAGCGTGGAAAACGCGGCAAAGGATGATGATACGGATATCGGGGATATCGCGTCCATTGTGGAAAGCGGTGAAAATGCCGGGAAACTGACAATCACGCAGGCCGGACATATCATCAGAATCACGGCGGCCACGGCCGGAAGCGAAAACTATACAAGCGTATCCCAAACCTATGTGCTTGCCATCCGGGATACGGATGAGGACCTGATCGGATTTGAGAAGAGGGAAGTCAGCCGTACACTTAAAATGGAAGATGTGATTTTTGAGCAGGCGGCGGAAAAGAGCCACGAGGATGATAATGGGGAGATCACATATGAGGGAAAGGTAACGGGGCTTGCGGGTGAACTGAAGGATTTCGGAATAGAACTGGCAGGCAGCGGCCGGGTTTCGGTGAAAGATCTGGAGCTTTTAAGTGAGGTGCTTGAAAAAGAGGGGAGCCTGTCCCTTGTCATCACTGCGAGCAAAGGAGAAGGAACCAAGGAATATGAAGGGGGGACCCGACGTGTATATGCAGGATGCCGAACCAGTTACACCATCCTCTTATCCACGGAAGAGATTCCGGATGAGGCATATACAAAATATAACCCGGAGGGTGAGGAAATCCTTCCCGGGAACCTGGTCAACGGGTGGCACAATACGGCGGTTACAGTTCGTCCGGCGGAGGGATATACCATCGCCCGGGACAAGGTTACAAACGCTTACGGGGACAGTGTGGTGTTTGGAGACGGGGAAAGTAAAAAAGGAGATCAGGGTGAGAAGAGCAGAATAATCTATCTGAGAAATGAAGACGGCGGGATCACTGCCCCTATCACCATTGATCTGTACAAGCTGGATAATGAGAAGCCCTATGATCTGCATATTCATTTTCCCGAGCCGGTTTTGCATACACAGGATAAGGTAAAGTATTACGACGGGGAGATTACCGTTGTTTTTACCGCAAAAGATGATACTTCGGGGGTGGATAGGTTCTGTTGGTCCTATGTGAGCTTAGACGGCGCCGGCAGCGCCCCGGAGACAGTCCGCGGCGAACTGGAGGCACAGCGGGATAAAGAAGATCCCACAAGATATACGGCGTCCCTGACGCTTCCGGGGAAAGAGGCGGCGCAGCTGCGGGGACGCCTGGAGGTGTCCGTCAGGGATGCTGCCGGCAATGATTCGGATATTTTGCGGGATGATGCAATTTTTGTGGTGGACACCATAGCGCCGGAACGGACAGTCACCTACGGATTGCAGGATGCGGGCGGAACCTCCCAGACCCTGGGGAGAAAGCATTACTTTTCCGGCTCCGTGGACTTTGCATTTCAGATTGAGGAGGCCAACTTCTTTGCGGAAGATGTGCATATAACCGTGTCAAAGGACGGGGGAGCGGCCCTGGAGCAGACTGTCACATGGGAATCCGCCGGCATACCGGGGGCCTATGTGGCCGGGCTGACATTATCTGACGACGGAGAGTATGTTGTGGGCATGACATATACGGACCGTTCCGGCAATGAGATGCCCTCCTACACTTCGGAGATCATAGTGGTTGACGCCACGGCGCCGGTGATCGAGTTCAATTATGACGACTACAGCGGGGAGAAGCCGCAGACGGCCACCATCACCGTAACGGAGCACAATTTCCGCCAGAGTGATATCGCAGTGACCACGGAGGCCAAGACCATTACGGATCAGGACGTGACGGTGGAGGATCTGCAGGAGTATCTGCGAAACTGCCGGTGGGAGCATGAGGGAGATGTACACAGGGCGTATTTGTCCGATCAGTTTGCGGACGCGATATATGTTCTGACCTGCAATTACAATGATCTGGCGCTGAACCCGGCGGCGGAGGTTCGGACGGAGCCCTTTGTGGTGGACCATACCCCGCCGTCGGCGGACAGAATGTCCGTCAGCTATTCCGCTTCCGTAAAAGATACCGTTTTGTCAGCCATTACCCTGGGGTTCTACAATCCTGCGGTTACCGTTACTTTTACGGCCTATGACGACACGGCGGGAGTGGATTACTTTACATGGAGTTATAAGCGCCAGGAGGGCGTCAGTACACAAAATGTGGAGCAGTATGCGGATATGCAGGCAGCTGCGGTTCAGGATTCTGTGGACAGGGCGAAATTTACCGCTTCCGTAACGCTGCCCGGGGAGCAGGCCCGGCAGCTTCGGGGAATGATTGCCTTTACCGCCACGGACAGGTATGGGAATGTAAGTGATCCGCTGACGGACAGCGGCCATGTGTTGGTGGTGGATACCATACCGCCTGTCATCACGGCGGAGTATACGCCGCCCGATGATATATCCGGAGGCAAACTGTATTACAGCAAGGCGTTGACAGCCACATTTACGGTTACGGAGGCCAACTTCTTCAGTGAGGATGTGGTCGTAACACTGGCGAAGGATAAGGAAGATCCGGTCCGGGTAGAGCCGGTCTGGACGGACATTTCGGCGGATGTCCATGTGGGAACCTATAGGATTGACGCGCCGGACAATCATGCAGGAGACGGGGATTATGTATTTACGGTAAACTATACGGACAGAAGCGGCAATATAATGGAGGTTTATACCTCTGCTGTACTTGTGATAGATACGATCTCGCCGGAACAGAGAGTCAGCTACGGACTGCGGGACGAGGGCGGAACCTTTCAAACGGCAGGGACAAAGCATTACTTTTCCGGCCCCGTGGACTTCGTATTCAACATTACGGAGACTAATCTCTTCGCGGAAGATGTACATATAACCGTGTCAAAGGACGGGGGAGCGGCTCTGGAGCAGGCTGTCACATGGAATTTGGCCGGCGCGGCGGGGGAGTATGAAGCAGGACTTACATTGGCGGATGACGGGGATTATGTTGTGGTCATGACTTACACGGACCGTACCGGCAATGAGATGCCGCCCTACATTTCGGAGACCATAGTGGTAGACGCGACGGCGCCGGTGATTGCGTTCAGTTATGCGGATCACAGCGGTGAGAACCCGCAGACGGCCACCGTCACCGTGACGGAGCACAATTTCCGCCAGAGCGATATGGTGGTGACCACGGAAGCCAAGACCATTACGGATCAGGGCGTGTCGGTGGAGGATCTGCAGAATTATCTGAGAAACTGTCAGTGGGAGCATGAGGGAGATGTACATAGGGCGTATCTGTCCGACCAGTTTGCGGACGCTATATATGTACTGACCTGCAATTACAAGGATCTGGCGCTGAACCCGGCGGCGGAGGTTAGAACAGATCCATTTGTGGTGGATCACACCCCGCCGTCCACGGACAGAATGTCGGTAAGCTATTCCACCTCCGTGAAGGAAACCATTTTGGCAACCATTACCCTGGGATTCTACAATCCCATGGTCACCGTTACTTTTACGGCCTATGACGACACGGCGGGGGTGGATTACTTTACTTGGAGTTATACTCGTCAGCAGGGGGTCAGTCAGGAAAATGTGGAACTGTATGAGGATACACAGATTGCCGCGGTTCAGGATCCTGTGGACAGAGCGAAATTTACCGCCTCCGTAACGCTGCCCGAGGAGCAGGCCCGGCAGCTTCGGGGAACGATTGCCTTTACCGCCGCGGACAAGTATGGGAATGTGAGCGAAAAGCTGACGGACAGCGGTCATGTGCTGGTGGTGGATACCATATCGCCTGTCATCACGGCGGAGTATACGCCGCCTGACAATACATTTGGAGGCAAGCTGTATTACAACAAGGCGTTGACAGCCACGTTTACGGTTACGGAGGCAAACTTTTTCAGTGAGGATGTAATTGTCATGCTCACAAAGGATAACGAAGCGCCGGTGCAGGTCACGCCGGTCTGGACGGACATTTCGGCGGATGTGCATGTGGGAACCTATGTGATTGACGCACCGGACAATCACGCAGGCGACGGGGATTATGTATTTACAATAAACTATACGGACAGAAGCGATAATACAATGGATGTCTATACTTCCGATGTATTTGTGATAGATACGATTTTGCCGGTTATTGAAGTGGAATATTCCGATGAAAATCCTGTAAATACATTGGCGGACGGCCAGGGAATTGCAAGGAAGTATTTCCCTGCGCAGATCAGCGCCACCCTCACTGTCACGGAACACAATTTTAATCCGGAGGATGTAGCGTTTATCATCAACGCCACGGATGTAGCCGGCAATGCGCTGGACGCCGAAGCATTATACAGGAGTACCGGCTGGACATCCGATGGGGACAGTAACACTGCCACAATCGTATATCCGGGAGACGCCAACTATTCCTTTGATATTGAGTATACGGATCTGGCCCTGCATGAGATGGCGGATTATCCCACGGATTATTTTACGGTTGACACATCCATGCCCGAGCCCCCGGAGATATCTTACAGCGCCAGTGTGCTGGACACCATATTGGCGAATATAAGCTTTGGTTTCTATAACGCCCGGGTGACCGTGCAGATTACGGCTGTGGACAGGATTTCCGGTGTCCATGGTTTTGAATACGGATATCTGAGGGCGGACGGGGTGAGCGCAGTCAATGCGGAATTGGCAGGACAGCCCATAGAGGAAGCACAGATCAGTTTTTCCGAGGGGGGAGCCGCGGCCACTGCCAGCTTCCAGATCTCACAGGCGGAACTGGCGGCGGGAAACCAGTTCAACGGCGCTGTCAGGGTCAGCGCAACAGACAGGGCGGGCAATCGAACCGACGATTTGCAGGACGCCAGACGCATCGTGGTGGACAACATAGCGCCCACGGCCACTGTGGAATATAATGTGCCGGTGCAGGAGGTAAACAATATCTCCTACTATGACGGCGACATAAGCGCGACGGTCACCATCAATGAGGCAAACTTCTATTCGGAGGACGTGACGGTTTCTGTGACCAGAGATGGGGCGCCTTACGGGGTAACGCCGGTGTGGAATGACAATAACGCGGATGTTCATACGGGAACCTTTACACTTACCGGAGACGGGGACTATTTTGTGGAGATTACCTATTCTGATAAGTCAGGAAATGCCATGCAGCAATATATGTCGCAGCAGATGACCATTGACACCCAGATAGAGGAAGCGGTCATCACTGTCAACGGCGCGGATGCGGACGGGAAGGCATTTAAGGACCAGGTAGTGCTGGCGGTCAGCTTTGAGGACAAGAACTTTGAGGACTATGAAATCCTGCTGACCCGGACAAACTATGCCAATAAGAACATTGATGTGACGGAGCAGTTTATCGGAGGGCAGGTGACCACCAACGCTTTCGGGGGAGCCGGGAGTTTTGACACGTTTTCAAGGAGCGCGGAGAATGACGGGATCTATACGGTCACTGTGAGTCTGTCTGACAGGGCGGGCCATACCGTGGAAAAAACCGCGGCCTTTACGGTGAACAGATACGGTTCGGTATATGAATACAGTGATTATCTTGTGGAACTGATCAGAGACGGAGGCGCATTTGTACAGAGGGTGGAGGAAGATCTGCTGATTACGGAATACAATGCGGACCGCCTGGTGGATCAGTCGCTCAACATAGAGATTTCCAGAGACGGCAAGCCGTTGGAGGACTATGACTACAAAGTTACTCCAAAGAGCGGCAACGCGGCAGTGACAGGGAACAAGGACTGGTATCAGTATCAGTATAACATCCCGAAGGAAAATTTTTCGGAGGACGGGGTTTATAAGATATCCGTATCCTCCAGAGATCAGACAGGAAATACGCCGGAGAATACCAACTATGAGGACAAGGCAATCCTGTTCCGAGTGGACAGTACGGCTCCGGAGATCAACAGTGTCACCGGACTGGAGAGCGCCATTGTCAATGCCACCAGCCTGGAGATCAAATACACTGTTTATGACACCATGGGCCTTGCGTCGGTGGCCGTGTATGTGGACGGGAAAGAGAAAGAGGACATTACCGATTTTGCAGGAGATGAGCAGAATTATTTCGGCAGCATCTTCCTGACGGAGAATCCACAGGCCCAGAAAGTGAGGCTGGTGGTGACGGATTTGGCCGGCAATGTGACGGACACGGATGCGGAGAATTTCATAAGCGCATATGCGTTCAGTCCCTCCGTCACCATATCCACCAATGCCATTGTCCGCTGGTATGCAGACAAAGCGCTTTTCTGGGGAAGCATTGGAGGAGCGATGGCGGCGGCCGGGACAGGAACGGGAGCAGCAATACTGTTTATACGGAGAAGAAGGCTGCTAGCGAAAGCATAGCAGACAAAAAGAGGTGGGAATATGTACATGCTTAAAGACCGGGGCATTATCAGCGAGGTCAAGTGCGGCAGCAATTTTGAATATGTATTGGAGAACAGCGTCCATTTTGTCAACACGGATTATAAGGTGCTGCAGAGCCAGACCAACGGCATCTTCGTACAATGTATGAAGATGCTGCGCAATGGCAAACTGGCCCTGTACTATCTGACAGATGACTATAGGCCCATAAATTCCATGTTCGCCAGTATTACACCGGACATGCTGATCCTGGTGGTCATCAATCTGTTCGCGGATGTGATAGAGGTCAGAAACAACGGCTTCCTGAACTGTCAGAACATAGATTTGTCCTGGGATAAGGTGTTTGTGGAGCAGAACACATTGAAGGTAAAACTGGTGTATATCCCTGTCAGCGAGAGGGCCATTGACAGCTACGCCGAGTATGAAAGCGAATTGCGATCCAGCATCGTGAAACTCATCGACCTGGCGGTTTCCGTCCCCAGCCAACGCCTGAATCATTTTGTGCATGATCTGCGCAACGGCTCTTTGTCCCTGGAGGACGTGTATAATAAATCGAGAAGCGCGGGAATGCCGCCGCTTATAGAGCCGCCTGCGGCCGATGTAATGCCGGGAACGGAGGAGAGCAGCATCCGGGTTGTGGCAATGAATGCCCCTGGGCATTTTGAGATTCTGATCGACAAGGGCGATATGCTTTTGGGAAAAAAGCGGGAACTGGTGGATGCGGTAATCCCCTTCAACAAAATGATCAGCAGGAAACATTGCAGGATCAGCAAAAGCAACGGCAAGTTTTATATTTCTGACGAGGGGAGCGCCAACGGCACATATGTAAACCGCGTCAGGCTGTCCCCGGGGCAGCGGCAGCAGATAAAAAAAGGGGATATCATCCGTCTTGCGGACAGTGATTTCCAGATAGTATGATAGGCGATCGCGAAATGTTCTCCGCAGGTGACGTGGCTGGTCAATATATACAAAAACGGGCTCCGATGCAGTGGCCAGTCGCCCTTATTTTGTATATATTGACCAGCCGCTGTTCCCGGAAAAGGAGTTTCACAATCGCCTAAGATAGTATAAGAAGAGGTGCATAATGCCAAGACCCAGAGTGATCATAGCAGATGAGGACAGTGATTATATCATACCCCTGCAGCTTAAATTTGTGAAAGAGTTCTTCAATCAGATAGACCTGGAGATTGTCACGGACAGACAATACTTCCTGGAGTTGTTTTCAAAACCGCAGAAGGCTGAAATACTCATACTGTCGGAGGGACTGTACGACTCGTCGCTGCAGAAGCACAATATCGGCTGTATATTTGTGATGACAGAGCAGAATGAGCAGAGCGGTACGGAAGAACTGAATATCGATAAGCTGTATAAGTACACCAGCGTGAAGGAAATTTTTAATGAGATCGTGGGCAAGAGCAAGGGAGTCTTCCGTTTGGAAAGTGACGAAAAGCAGGAGACGCAGATCATCCTTGTCACTTCCGCCAGCGGAGGCGCAGGGAAGACCACCATTGCCATGGGGGTGAGCGCGTTTCTCACAAAGTATTACGAGAAGCGGGTACTTTATTTGAACGCAAGCAGGCTCCAGAACTTCCAGTATATGCTGGATAATGATACTCCCGTCACATCTCATGAGATATATACAAAGCTGTTGAATCCCTCGGGCCAGATCTATGAGGAGATCAAGCATGTCCTGCGGAAAGAGTCATTTAGTTATCTGCCCGCATTCAAAGCCGCGTTGATGTCCGTGGGACTTCAATACGAAGTATACGGTAAAATAGCCCTGTCCGCAAAAAAAAGCAGGGATTTTGACTTTATTGTGATTGATGCCGAGTGTACCTTTGACGAGGACAAGGCCAAGCTGCTGGATGCCGCGGACAAGGTTATCATTGTCACGGAGCAGAGCGTCAACGCGGTACATGCGGTAAATGCGCTGATTTCCAACATCAACGGCACAAATTCCGACAAATATATCTTCGTATGCAATAAATTTGATAAAGGAGTATACAACGCGCTGATATCGCCAAATGTGACTCTCAAGTTCACAGTCAATGAGTATGTGGACAAATTCGCGGCAAACGGCATGCCGGGATGTGAGGCGCTTTCTGAGAAAGAAGGAATAAAAAAGACGGCTTTCCTGCTGTTGTAGTGTGAGAAGAGTGGGATTTGCGCTGCCGCGGACGGCATGGGGAGCGTGGAGGATTCAATGGAAAAAGCTACGATTATCATAAGATTTATCATCTTAAAAAAGGGTATTGAAGCCGATGTGGATGTGCCGCTGGATATTACCGCCAATGAACTGGTGCTTGCGTTAAGCAGCGCCTATCAGCTGGACATAGACCAGACAGACATAAAAAAGTGCTATCTGCAGGCAGAGAATCCGATTGCCCTGCTGAAGGGAAAAAAGACTTTGAGGGAATACGGGCTGAGAAACGGAAGCGCCGTATATTATACGGACGAAGGTTAAGATTTTCTGATTGGGAAAATCCAATGGTGGATGGGTGACAGGCAGATGAATGAGAGATATAAAGTTGTTCTTTCCGGTAAAAATTTGTATAAGGAGATAGAGATCACCCCGGATATGGAGTTTCTTACAGTGGGAACCGCCATGGATGCCGGGGTGAGGCTTAGAAAAGAATTATTTTTTGGAGATATACAGCTTAAGTTTCAGATCATGGACGGTGAGTGGGGAGTCCTATGTTCGGATAATCTGTACTTTGACGTGGGGGACGTCAGAAAAATGATGCGCCTGCGGCTGGAACACGGATCGGCGGCAAAGGTCTGCTATCAAAATTCGGATCATGAAGTATTCACCCTGGAATACGGTATTGACTTTGACTACGAAGAGAAAAATTATGACAGAAGGATATTCATTGACGGCTTGCGGCAGGTGGTGGTGGGAGGGACGAAAGAGGCGCAGATCCACCTGGAAAATACCCATGTGGGAGAAGATTCTTTCCTGTTAAAAAAGGAAGGGCAGAATTGGGTGCTATATGACAACGGGTGCCGGTACGGCGTATATGTCAACAGGGAAAAGATAAAAGTGAAAAAGCAAATAGAGGATTTTGACTTTATCTCCATTATGGGGATCAGCCTTTTTTATAAGGAGGAATCACTCTATACGTCAAAAGATTCGTTCATTACCGTGAATGGACTGCGGCAGGAGATGGCCCGGTCCGGGGCGACGGTGCTTAAGTATCCTAAGTTTAACAGGAATACACGGATCCAATATGAGATTCCCACTGATAAGATACAGATACAGCAGCCGGTAGTCAAACCCAATCAGCAAAAAAAGAGCATTATCCTGTCGCTGATTCCTACGATCATTATGCTTGTATCGCTGATTATCCTGAGAGTGATCATTGATGACGGCGGTACTCTGGTTATTTACAGCGCCGTATCCATGATGGTGGGCGCAATCATGTCCGTTGTTACCTATGTTCAGGATCAGAAGAAGTACAGGGAGGAGATCCGGGAGCGGGAAAAGGCGTACAGAGGTTATATTGCGGAAAAAGAGGCGCTGATCCAAAGCAGCAGGGAAAACGAACTGCGCGTATTGAGGTTTATCTATGAATCTCTGGATGACAGCATACGCGAGGCCTTGGATTTTGGGAAAAGACTGTTTGAAAAGGAGCCGGAGGATGAGGACTTCCTGAAGGTGTATCTCGGCACCGGCGCCGTCGAGTCAGCCAACCAGATCCAGTTCTCCAAGCAGGAATTTGTGGATGCCACGGATCCCATATCCCTGCTGCCGTCGGAGATCGCCGAGAAGTACAGACGTATAGAGAATGCCCCTATAGTGGTGGATTTTAATCATTCCGGCGGAGTGGGCATCGTGGGGGCGTCGGCCTGGCTTGGTCAGCTGCTGCGCAATATGACGCTGGATCTGGCCATCCGACATTTTTACCGGGATGTAAAACTGGTCTATCTGCTGGATCGGGAATATGTACAGGAATTTCAGTGGGTGCGCTGGCTGAGAAACGTCAATAACGACAAGCTGGATGTAAGAAACATAGTCTGTGATGAAGAGAGCAAGAATCTTCTGCTGGAGAACCTCTATGTGATATTGTCAGAGAGGGAGGCGCTGCTGGCCGGGCAAAAGAACTGCCAATTTGAGGAACGCTATATTGTGTTTGTGACGGACGCCTCCATGATCGGAACCTATCCTGTCTCAAAATATGTAAAGAACTGTGCGGCCTATGGATTTACTTTCGTGTTTTTGGAAGAGCATGAGGAGAAAATCCCCCGGGGCTGTACGGAGATCATAAGGCTTGGCAGCGAGGAGAGGGGGGAAATCCTGAGATCCCGTAACGGGGACAACCCGGTTTCCTTCGCGTATCCGGCCATCACAAACAAAACGGCGGAGGAAGTGGCTCTGAGGCTGGGAGCCATCCATGTGGACGAAGTCACGCTGGAAAGACAACTGACAAAGAAGATCACCCTGTTCGAACTGTTGGGGATCATTTCCGTGGAGGATCTGGATCTGGGACGGCGCTGGGAAGAGGCCCGGGTACACAGGACTCTGGCGGCGCCCATCGGGGTGAAAAGCAATAATGAGACCGTTGTTCTGGACATCAGCGACAGAGCGGACGGGCATGGCCCCCACGGCCTGGTGGCGGGGACCACCGGCTCCGGCAAAAGCGAAATTCTGCAGACCTATATCCTGTCCATGGCCACGCTGTATCATCCCCATGAGGTGGGATTTGTGATCATAGACTTTAAGGGCGGCGGTATGGCGAACCAGTTTGCCGCTCTCCCCCACTTGATCGGATCCGTCACCAATATAGACCGGCGTGAGATAAACAGGTCCCTGTTATCCATAAAAGCGGAGATTATCAAGCGGCAGGAAATGCTTCTGGAGGCGGAAGCAGGCCATATAAATGACTATATCCGGCTGTATCAGGCCGGCAAAGTAAAACGGCCCATGCCTCATCTGATCGTGGTCGTGGACGAGTTCGCCGGACTGAAGGCGGAATACCCGGATTTTATAAAGGAACTGATAGCGGCGGCCCATATAGGCCGTACCCTGGGGGTTCATCTGATTCTTGCCACCCAGAAGCCGGCATTGGTGGATGCCCAGATCTGGTCAAATTCCAAGTTTAAGCTCTGCCTGAAGGTGCAGACAAGGGAGGACAGCATCGAGGTGATTAAAACGCCTCTGGCGGCGGAGATTGTGGAACCCGGACGGGCTTATTTCCAGGTTGGAAATAACGAGATATTTGAACTGATACAGTCGGCCTACAGCGGGGCGGGCGTTCCGGCGGGCAATGAAGCCAAGGAAAATGTGTATGCGGTTTATGAGAGGAACCAGTGGGGCAAGAAGAAGCTGATCTATACCAACAAAAGGGACCACAGTGACAGCGAAAACAGCTCCCAGCTGGATGCCATAGTCGATTATGTAAGGACATACTGCGCCGCGGGCGGCATCTGTGGGCTGCCGGGAATATGCCTGCCATCCCTTAAGACAAACATAAAGACCGACGAATTGAATTACCAGGATACAGGCTATCCGGGATATTCCATTCCTGTGGGGCGGTACGATGATCCGGGACAGCAGCGGCAGGGAACGGTGGAATTGGAACTTTCCAGGGACAATATTTACATCGTGGGATCGGAGCAGACAGGGAAAACGACTTTGCTGCAGACCATAGCATATGGCATTATAAGGAAGTATTCTCCCGGACAGGTCCATATGTATATGATCGACTGTGGAAGCATGACCCTCAAAAATTTCGAGTATTCCCGGCATGTGGGCGGCATAGTCTTACCCGGGGAGGAAGAGAAATGCAAAAACCTGTTCCGACTGCTGAATACCCTCATTGTCCAGCGGAAAAAGACGCTGTCGGACAAAGGGGCGGGCAGCTTTGCCTCCTATATGGAAGCCGGGTATACGGATATGCCCCTGGTGGTGCTGATGATCCACAATATGGCCGCTTTCAGGGAATATTTTCCGGAACAGGCAAAGCAGACAGACAGTCTGTTCCGAGAGGCGCAGGGAGTGGGGATATCCGTCATCGTCACAGCCCCCACAGCCAATGCGCTCAGCAGCAGAGAGCGGGCATATTTCAGGCAAAAAATGGCGCTTCACTGCAGTGATTCCCAGGAATACAGCAGTCTTTTCGGGCACTGCGGGGAAACAGCAAGGGGGAATGCCGGAAGCGGACTGTTTATGGCCGACAGGAGGATATTGGAGTTCCAGGGGGCCATATTCGGAAAATGCGCGAAAGAGACGGATAGAAGCAGGGAACTGAGAGAGTACATAGAGAAGAGAAACGGGGCCTTTGATGACAGAGCGGCGGGTATTCCCGCGGTTTAGGAGCAGTCAGTGTCTGCCAGGACAAAGAAATTGTTGAAAGGAATAGCAATGGAAAAAGTGGTGAGGTTATTTGTCTCAAAAATGATCGAACAAAATGTAATAGAAGAACAACGGCGTGCAGTCATATCCTATGGTTTGGAGTTGTTTTTCTCATCGGTTATAAACATATTATCTATTTTGCTCATAAGTGTGTTGATTAACAGAGAGGGCGGTATTATTTTACTGCTGCTGGTTTCTGTCCCATTGCAAAGTTTCGGGGGAGGATATCATTGTAATACCCACCTTAGGTGCTGGATATTGACTACAGGGGGATATTTGGCAGCGGTATTGGGGGCAGTATATATACCAGTTGGGGTTTTGATATGCTTTGCCATCATTAGTGCGTATCCATTTTTCCGACTTTCACCAGTCGAAAATCCGATGGCGCCGTTTGGGGATAAATTTAAAGAAAAAATGAAAAAAGTTGTACGAATAGCATATCTTTTGGGTATTCTGATTTCCCTGATACTTTTGGTATTTGAAAGTGAAGGAGCAAGGTTTATTTTAGCGGGTATTTCAATGGAAGGAGTTTCTGTTTTAGGTGCGGAATGTAAACGGAAAAGATTAGAATAGGAATCAAAAAGCAGGGAGAAACAAAAGTATATATTTGTTTCCCCCTGCTTTGATTATCTGTGCAGCTCTTCAGGAAGCTTCGGTTGATAGCCGCCCCAGGAACTTGTGGTACCCGCGCCAATCTGGGCAGACAGGTTAGCCAGAAGCGCAAGCATACACAGAAGTCTGAGAGAAATGTGTTTAGTAAAAAAACAGTGTAAAATTTTTCTCGTTTTCATTTGAGTCCTCCTTTCCTTGATGATATAATATCACTATAGCACGCAAATTGTGAAACGGAGTTAAATGATCGTAAAAAAGCAATATGGAGACGTAAAAAAACAAAGGATTGATTTTACATTCAAACAGCGACATCTGATGAGGGGGATATATGGACCGGGTGATATTTGAAAGCATTTTTAGTTTTTTTGAGATGCTGATATCTTTATTTTTTGCTACGGGGATTTTCCGTAAAAAATTAGACGGAAAAAGGGCTATGCTTGCGCTTATATTGTTTTCCGTTTTTGGAGCCGTGCTCTTAACGCTTCGGGAATATGTATTCCGGTGGCTCCCTGACATTGTACCGGCGGTGCTTATTTTCACACTATATGCCATTGGTATCTGCCGGGCGAAGTGGTGGGCCGCGGTGTCCTGGTCGTTGGTTAATTACTTATTCATAGGCATTATTGTGATTGGTGTTGACTATATATCGAGAATATATATAGGCTCATTCGTTGAAATGGAAGGGACAGTCGGAGCCATATGGTTTTTTCCGCATATCCTTATGAGGATAGGGCAGTTACTGCTGGCGGAGATTATTTTGTGCGTATGGGAAAGGTTTCCGGAATCTACAATTGTTCATCGCGGAAACTGGAAAATAATGATTGTTTCTTCTATCAGTATTATTTTGCTTTGGATTCTCTTGGGAAAAGACGCTGACTTGAATGAAGAAGTTCTGTATTCCAACAGTCTTATCTGTCTGTTGGTATTTGCGATTAATCTATCATTTCTTCTTTTTGATGAAGTCCTTGCGAGGGAGAAACAGGTGGAGGAGGAATTAAAGACACAAAACCAAATAATAGCGCTTCAAATGCGGAGTCAGGATGAAGTAAGCAGTATGTATCGAAGTATATTATCCTTAAAGCATGACATGAATAACCATCTGCACACAATATCCGGATATATGCAGGTTGGAGAATATGTTAAGGCACAGGAATATGTAGAAGAGATTGCCGGAAGGGTAAGCGGGATAAAGTCATTCCATTCAGGAAATTCAGTGGTTGACGCGCTGATTGGGAGTAAGACAGCATTGGCCGAGATGAATGATATTATGGTGGATGTGGATATGGCGGTGCCCTCCGAATTGAAGATAACAGATGGGGATCTGACGGTGATGATAGGCAATTTATATGACAATGCCATTGATGCGAATTTGAAATTTGCGGATGCAAATAAGCGTTTTATACATATCAAAATATTGTTTGACAGTGGGAACCTGCTGCTCATGTTTGAAAACGCCGCAGTGGAGGAAGAACGATCCGGTAATAAGGGTATCTGGGCCACAACAAAAGCAGACAGCTTCATGCATGGATTCGGAATTAAAAATATTGACAGAATTGTGCAGACATATGGCGGCTACTGTGAAAGGGAATTGAAGGATCATGTTTTCCGCTGTCGAATCAGGGTTCCCGGTAAATAGGCCGCTGTATTTTACGTCTAAAACGCGGCAATCTGCGTCCTAAATATATTTCCTTTTTTTATTGCAGTATAATGAATATGCGTTGAAGCACATGAAATCAAGGTTTGCTATATGTCATCAGGAAGGGGTGTTGGTAATTAATGAGAATAGCAATTTGCGAGGACAACAAGGAGCATATGGAGATATTGGAAGAGATGGTAAACCGTTGGGCAAAAAGGGAGAATGAGCAGGTTGCTATTGGGCGTTACCAGTCCGCGGAGCAGTTTCTTTTTTGTATGAAGGACGAACCGCATTATGACTTTGCGTTTTTGGATATCCAGATGTCAAAAATTAACGGATTGCAGCTGGCAAAGATGATTCGGGAGGAAGATCGGCTGATTTTTCTTGTGTTTACAACGGCTCTGAAGAAATACGCGCCAAAAGGGTACGAGGTGTCGGCTTTCCGGTATCTGATAAAGCCTTTGCAGGAGAACGAAGTTTTTCAGGCATTGACGAAAGCAAGTCAGATGATCGAGGACAGGAAAAGGGAAGCCGTCATTGTAACCCGGGGTGATGAGTCGCGTCGGATATATAAAGATGATATTTGCTATATCGAAGTAGACAATCATCATATCATCTTGCATTTGAGGGACGAGACTATCCGGTTTAAGGCAAAACTGAAAGAGTTCGAGACCCAGTTCAGAGAACCACAGTTTTGTAAGTGCCATCGATCATATATTGTTAATTTGAGGTATACAGGCAAAATTTCAAAAGAGGGAGTGGAGATTGACGGCAAGGTGACACTGCCCATAAGCAAATCGCGGTGGGAGGTTCTAAACCATTGCTACATGGAGTATTATATGACATAGTAAATTGATATATTGCAAAAAGGCATCCTGAGGTATTCTAAGGATGCCTTTTTGGCAGTGAGAGAGTAATATCAGACAATATGTATTTGAATAAGACACAATATGAACGGGATCGTGAATAACGCAGGAATGAGCGTAAAATGACGAAAATCATAATATGCGTCCTGATTTTTATAATTGGTGTTAATTTTCGTTTTGGATGCAGATTTGTTGTTATAGTTATCTTGCTCCCAACAAAGGACAATAGGATGCGCATCCTGGACTACAAGGGGCATATTAATTACATAAAATGGAGGAAAAAAATATGAGAAGATTAAAAAAAGGCGTAGCAGGATTTTTGACAGGTGTGTGTTGTATGGCAATGATGTCCATGACAGCATTTGCAGGTACCGATACTACTCCGGCCGGAGAGTATGGCTTGTTGAAGGGTGAATTATCCGGCAACAGGTCAGAAGTTGTAAGTATAGCTTCCGTAACCCAGAATCCTGACAATGCATATCTGATTGTCAAGCTGGATGCCAAGAATAAGCTGGGAAAAACTCTGTTCGCAACTTCGAAGCAGAGTTCCAGAGGGATAGTGAAATATATCTTCCATTGGCAGAATCTCACCAGCGATTGCTATTCTGTCTTTGGTACGCAGGGAGTGCAGGGTGGAAGAACTAACCCGGCTAAGGCAGTATATACCTATACTGCTCTGGATTGATCAGTGAATGAAGCACACGGGCCCCAAGGGCTCGTGTGCCATTATATATTAAAAACAGATGTCGTTACAGATGTGATTTTTTGGCAGGGAGTATTAAGAAATGAAAAAAATATATTTATTAATAGTAAGTATGATCACTTGCCTGTGTGTGTTGGTAGGGTGTGGATCGCAAAGTGAGGATTTTTCTTTTGTCGAAGAAGAACAATCGGAAAATCCGTTTGAGCAGGAAGACGGAAACTTGAATACTACGGTCATGGGTACTATTTCCCATGGCGTTTTGTGGGGGGACAACAATACATATTGTCTGACTTATGGGGGTGGGGAGATGGAGATTCCCTATTTTGTGCAAGGCTCCGGGATTGCAAGGAATTGCGGCTTTCTTATTTTCGTTGACGGCGTCCCACAGCCATATAAGGTGAAGGAGTTGGATACAGCTTATCAGTATATGCATTTGTTCGAACTGGAGGAGGACAGGGAAGAAGCCTATACGCTCCAGTTTACGCCTGTTACCGGAGAAACGGGGAATAAGCTGAGCGTATGCATTACAAGCATTACAAACCCGGAGTTTATGCCGGATATGAAGGACAGTGTTTCTTACGGGCATTCCCATCAGGCCCTGGAAGCGGTTTATCCGGTTTTGTTTCAGGCGGATGCCGGGCAGGACGAGGCGCTTTCGGAGGCAGTAAATACGAACAGCAGAGAATACCTGAGAGATTTAGAAATGAAGGAAATGGAAACAGACCAGGATTATATCAGGGAGTTGGAAGAGGAAGGTCATGCAGGAGCCATGGATTTGGAAAAAGATGTGCAGACGAGGCTTTACATCTCCGAAGAATCCATGCTGCTGCCGGAGGCTGCGGACATTACAGGGAAAGAAACCATCCATGTAAGATATATCATTCTGGGGCATCCGGGAGCAGAATATAAAACAGCATTTTATCTGAACCATGAGCCGCTGGCATATGACGGAGAGAAATCATTTTTATCTGTGCTGAAAAGCGGTCAGATGGGGGTAATTGAGTTTGACTTGGATACGGCGGATTTGGAAAACACCACATTTTACGCAATATCCGTTCCCTGCAACAGCGCCGACTATCCGAATGATGTGCTGATGATGTACAAGTCAAATTCCGTGGTATTTTACAGGGAGGAAAAATAATGATTAAAAAAGGCATGATAATTTTAGCCGGTTGTCTGTTGTTATGTACAGGCTGCTCCGCGGAGGGGGATGCGGACAGTATTTCAGGAATTGAAGAACTGGGGAGAGATATAGTGCAGGAAAGCAGTAGTGAACCGGAGAATACAGGGAGTGACAGCCCGGACGTAAATATACCGGCGGATGTTTACGCAGGGGGAAGCGGAGAGGCCGGGCAGACTCAGGACGACGGGAATGTTCAGCCGGATTTTCCTATAGAGGGAGACAGCGTGTTGAATCAGGTCCATGAGGACGGCAGTAAACCCATGGACATTGCTTCGGTGCAAAATGGAATGGACCAGTTCCAGGGGATGGAAGAGATACAATACGCCGGAGGGGATAGGATACTGTTGTTTGCGGACAAAATCTATTTGTATGAATTGACCGGACAGAGAGTGATTGCGGAAGCGGAGTATCCCGACAACAATGGCAAGTACGGAAACCTCAAAACCTGGATAACGGACAGCGGCTATTGTATGGCCTATGAAACTATCTCCGGGAATCAGGAAACACAGACAGGAGTATCCGAAACGGTTGTATTAGGGGGAGGCGGGCAGGAGAATGTGGGCAGCAACCATATCATGTACGCCTATTATGATGCGGACCTTGGCTTGCAGAAAACTATAGATGTGACGGCATTAGGGGCAGATGTCACATTTATACATGAAACGGCTCCCTCCCGGGACGGCGGCAGGATTGCAGTGTGCGAGTGGGGACAGGGAATCTCCCTTTATGATGTGAATACCATGGCAAAAATGGAAATATTGCGTGTGGACGGAAAAAATTATGCAGAGATGGGCGGGCTGTGCAGCGTCAACCAGGTCGCCTTTGCGGAGAATGACAGCAGGATCGTCTTTTTGGGAGACTGCATTGAAAACGGGGAAGGGTATATATGCTACGGAAGTGTAAAAACGGATGGGAGCGGCCTGGCCGTATATAGGGAGAATACATTCGATGTTATGAGTGTCTTTGCGGAGCATACCATTCTCAGCGAGGAACTGCCGGACGACAGAACAAGCGGGCAGATTTGGGTCTACTATCCTTCCCAGGAGATGTCACGGGTGATACAACTGTCTGAAAAAATAGAAAGCAGCCATGCATGGGGTTCCGACAAAGGCAACTACTGCATTACGGCGGTAAGAAATGATAATGTGGGTTGGACGCTGCGGCTGTATGATATCAGAACGACAACGCTGGTCTCCACAAAAGTATATGAGGTTGCAAATACCGATGATTACCGTGAGCCGCATATCTGTTATCTGGAGGATCAGCACACGGCAGTACTGCTGCAGCGTCCATATGGGGACAATAAACAGTATAAGGCGGGGATTGTGTCATTTCAGTAAACCATGACCATAGTCTCGGCAGAAAGAGGCCGCATGGCGAAGCATTTGGAGAGGATTTATGAAGATAGAATTGAAGGACATTCATAAAACATATGGGAAGCAGGAAGTATTGAAGGGCGTGTCCGTCACCATGGAAAACGGCGTGTACGGACTTCTCGGGAAAAACGGGGCAGGAAAGACTACCCTGATCAATATTTTTCTGGGGCTTTTGAAGGCGGATGCCGGGCAGGTCATTGTGGACGGGGAAAATGCAGCGGGCATGGGCAGCCGGTTCTATGGGAACATAGGATATCTGCCTCAGTATCCCCGGTTTTATAAGGAATTTTCCGTGCAGGAATTCATGGAATATATGTGTGCGTTAAAAGGTGTTCCTTCGAAGGAAGCAAAGCAGCGTGTCAGAGAGCTGCTTGAAAAAGTGAACCTTGACCACAGCAGGAAGAAAAAGGTCGGCGCACTGTCCGGAGGAATGCGCCAGAGATTGGGCATAGCGCAGGCTATGGTAAACCGTCCCAAAGTGCTTATACTGGATGAACCTACTGCGGGCCTGGACCCACAGGAGCGCATCCGCTTTCGGAACCTGATTTCGGAGTTCGCAGAAGGGCGAATTGTGCTTCTTGTCACCCATATTGTCTCGGATGTGGAATACATCGCCAGTCAGGTCATCATCATGGATCAGGGCGAGATTATACACAAAGGCCGGGTGGAGGAACTGGAGCGGACGCTTGCGGGAAAGGTGTGGCAGGTAACCACCCGGGAGGAAAAGAAGTTCCTGGAGGCGGAAGGGGTTTTGATCAGCAATATCAAGCGGGAAGGGGAGGAAGTGAATATCCGGCTGATCGCTGAAAAAAAGCCGGATCCAAGCGCGGTTCCCACAGGGGCAAATCTGGATGAAGTGTTCCTATACGGTTGTAAAGGGGAAGGTTTATGCGAAGATTAGTTTATTACGAATTGAGAAAGCATTTTCTGACGCCGGTGATGGCCTGGATGTTCCTGTTCCTGCTTATAATGGATACTCTGAAGATATACAGTGTGTACCGGGAGTCATCCCTGTTTTCCGACAGCAGCCTTGAGGAATTTAAGGAGGCATACGGGGAACTTTACCCGGTGTACAGCGGGGAAATCACGGTGGAAAAGATATACAGCCTGCTGGAGATATACAGCCCTATTTACGAGACGGTGCAAAGCCAGACGGCAAGCACAAAAGAGGATGAGAACAGTTATACCTATAATGTATACAGCGACGAGCTTTTCTTTCGGAAATGCTTTTTGGAGGAAATGGAGTATGACTATACTTACAGGTTGTATGCGGCAGAGATCGTTTCGGAAGCAAGGGAAAATATGGATTTTTATGAGGAATGGGGAAATGTGTATGAGTATAGAAGGAACTTATACCTTGCAAGAGCTTTCTATGGCAGGGAGATAAAAGACTTCTATAATACGGAAATGTATCAGAGTCTGCTTTACTATGATTTTTCCGCTATACTCCTGCTGATGCTGATGGTCTATGGCTGCGCATCCGTGTTTGTAAAGGAAGAAGAAACGGAAATGAAATATATTGTCAGAACTTCCCAAGGCGGACAGGGAAGGACTTATCTGGCAAAGGTTTTTTCAGCCTTGTTGTTCCTTGTGGTGGCGGGCGTCCTGCTTAACGTCTGGGATTACTGCCTGTTTGCTTTATGGTTCGGGGGAACGGAGAGCGCGGCAAGCCCCCTTTATGCAATCAGGGGATTCCAGGATACGATACTGACCCTAACCATGGGGCAGGGATACATACTGCTTTCGGCGCTCAAGATAACAGGGATATGCGTGTTTTGCATGATGTTCCTGCTGTTTTCACTGGCTGCAAGGAAAGGCATGGCAGCATTTCTGCTGAATTTCGTCTCCATAATGATGTGTGTGTCGGCCTATGATTACATTTATAACAGCGGTCATTTATGGAACCCGGTTTCCCTAATCAGCGGTAGGAACCTGATTCTGCGCTCTGATTTCATCAATTTGGCAGGATACCCTGTCCCGCAGTATATGATTGCAGTGGGGGTGGCGGTGTTTCTTATTCTGGGGATCGTGTATACAGGCTGGATGTTATGGAGAAGGAGGTAGACGGATGGGTGTCAGACGGTACGAATGGAAAAAACTGATGTACCATTCCGGAGGGGGCCTGATTATTGCGGTATTTATTTTACTGGAAGTTTTGGGGCTTATCATTTCCCATGGCTCCAGGTTATCTGAGACAGAGCGATACAGGTCTTTTTATGAGCAGTATTTATCTCACGCGGCGGGAAAGGTAGACGGGCGGACGGAACGGTACTTTTCCGAGAGGGATGAGGCATTCAGCCGGGCGGAAAGCCAGCTGCAGACAATCTACCAGAGGTATTCTTCAGGAGAATTGACAGAGAAAGAATACCGTTCCCAGCTTGGGGAGCTGGAGCAGCTGCAGGTATCCAAGATAGGGTATGATGTCCTGTATGGACAATATCTTTATGCCAGAGAAAATCCGGAAAACAGATATCTGCTTGACACAGATGCCTGGAATGCATTGATTTCCACGGATTCTATAAATATATGGATGCTTCTGGAAATTATGATTTTTGCTTTGCTTTGTTTCGGCAGAGAAAGTATGAGTGAGATGGATGCCGTCATCAGGATATCGGCAAATGGGGAAAGGAAGACAGCAGGGGAAAAGATACTGCTTATCACTTTGTTGAGCGTAAGTGTGTGTATGCTGGATTTCTGTATTCGGTGGGTGTTCTTTCAGTGGGGGTATGGTTTCAGCCACGGGGATTACCCTGTCCAGAGTCTGGAATTTTATTCCGAATATGTGGGAAGTATAAGTCTGACGGAAGCGGCTATCCGTATTTATCTGTTCCGTATGGCCGGCTGTGCGCTGTGGGGGCTGACCGTCAGCGCGGTAATCGTGGGGGTTAGGAAATACGCGGCTTCCATGCTGATAACGCTTGCCCTGATACTGCTCCCCTATTATGGCTTACCGGAAGCGTACATGAAATATTTTCTACCGGGTCCTTTGGGATTTTTGATCGGAACGGGATATTATCGGGGAACGATATTTGAGTACAACGAGATTACCCAGCGGGAAATCTATCAGTTTATTCAGGTGCCGGGGCATATAAAAGCGTTTCTTGCTGCGGCCAATCTTCTTCTGGGGGTGCTGCTTACAGGTTTTATCTTAAAAGCATATACAAATCACTGGAGGAAAAAGGTGAAAGGACACAAAGGCGGAGCGCTTCTCTATGGGGTATTCTGCATGACCTGTCTTGCCGGATGTTCCGGCAGGACGGTTTCACCGGAAACACCGGAGATTCTTTATAATATGGATAACAGGTATTATTATGAGAGCGGGGCCTGTCTTGTCTATATGGATTATGATGCAGAGGGAGGCTCCTATATAGCTGTCAGGGAGAAGGAGAGCGGCAATATCTTTCCCCTGGTCCGGGATGTCTTTCGGGAAAATAAAGAGATTTCGTCCTGCTTTTACGGGGAGGGGAACTGTATCTATTACATGGAGCGCAGCTTTGACAATAAAAACAGGTATTTTTCAAAGCTGTATGATACCTTTTCCATTGTGCGTGTCGATCTGGATACTTTTGAAAGCCGTACCGTTTTTCGCAACAATGCCAACCAGGACCGGACTTCCGTTCTGGGTCTGGGACGGATTGGACAGGATGCTTCTTTTTACAGCAATATTGTGGCGTTTGTGGTAAAAGGGGAAAGAATTTATTTCATATCCTCAGCTGAGGTCAGTGTGGTTGATATTTTAAGCGGCAGCAGAAAAACGCTTTTTTCCTATAATGGCGGGAATGTGGCCTATGATGGGGACAGCTTTTTCTTTCTGGATAATATGTCACGGCTGCGAAAGTTTTCTTTGGAGGAAAATCGGGAGGAGGACGTCTGCGGTATTGTGGCGGGGAAATTCCTGGTGGAAGAGGATAGGATTTTGTATACAGACAGGGAACAGAACGCAGCGCTGACGGCATTTTGTCTCAGCACACAGGAAAAGGAAGTTTTGGTTTGGGAGGAACCGTCGGTTTTCTATTCAGATGGAGATAATATCTTTTTTGTGCCCAAAAGGAAATCCGTGATTTATGAACTGGAGGCCGGAGCGGGCAGTCCGAAAGAGATCGGGATGAATAAATCGGCACTCATTTATCCGTTTTCATCTTATGAATCCATATTTGTGCCGGATATGGAGGCAGGCGGAGTGGTGGAATATCCGAAATGACGGACTTGGGCAGTAAATAAATACAAAGCCTCCTAAGTAATCCTGCCGCGGTTGGAATTCCCATGTTTTAGAAGGATTGCTATGCCATTTTGCTCTTGATTTTGTTGCCCGTTTGTTTTAAAATGAAATCAATTGAGACCTTTAAAGTCCTAAGAAGTAAACGGGAGGTTGCTGTATGCAAAAGCGGATATTGGTAGTGGACGATGATGCCATGAATCTGAATCGGACGAATAGAATCCTGGAGAAGACATACGAGGTGCTGTTGGCGGATTCGGGGCAGAAGGCACTGGAGATTCTTATGTATGAAAAGGTGGATCTAATCCTGCTGGATATTGCCATGCCAGGCATGAATGGCCTTGAGACATTTGAGCACATGAATGAACTTGACAACGAGGCCCCGGTGATATTTTTGACGGCATCTGGGGACGAGGATGACGTGATGAGCGCAATCAGGCTGGGAGCGGTCAATTATTTGAAAAAACCATTCTATCCGCAGGATTTGCTGCAGCGGATTGCGAAGGAGTTGGATAAGACATGAAGGCTGAGGCGCAGATAAGTACGCATTTGCTCATGGCGGGCGTTGTCAGTGTGTTCAGCGCGGTGCTGATACTGGTTACTTTTGCCATGTCGTGGGAGATGTGGATGATTCCCCTGATCGCCCTGGGCAGCCTTGCAGTGTGGTGGCTTCATATCGGGAGGGTTGGCTCAGCCATACTTTATGAGAATATGTGTGCCGGGCTTATGTTGGGGGGCTTTTTTTTCTTTGGAGTACATAAGGTTAGTCTTTTTGAGATACCTGCAGTGGCCTGTGTGCTGTTGCTGGTATTTTCCTTCCTTAATAGAAATAGGCTGTTATATATAACGGTCGTATTCTACATGTCGGTGCTGCTTTACCACTTCCTGTTTTTCCATGATATCACGGATCATATGGAGATGCAGTATGCGGTGCGCCTGGGGATTGGCGTGGCGGCGGTGGCGGGCGCATGGCTGATAGCGAGATACCGGGTCAACAGGAGCAATGAGGAGATGACGCGGTATGAAAGCATGCTGGTGCAGCTTGAGGCGGCAAGGAGGCAGAATGCTGATTTCCTGTCAAATGTATCCCATGAACTCCGTACCCCCATCAACATGGTAATCGGGATCAGCGAAGTCGCCCTGGCAAAGGAAAAGGTGTCCGAGATCCACGGGGATTTACATTCCATAAAGATGGCTGGCAAGCGTCTGTCCAGCCAGATCAATAACATCCTTGACTATACAGAGATTGTGGAGGGCACACTGACGGCCGCGGAGGAAGGATACAGCATCACTTCGGTGGTCAACGATGTGGTTACCATGACGGCGCTGCAAAGCAGCAGGCACCATCTTGAAATGGTGTTTGACATTGATCCTAAGATTCCTTCGGTGCTGCTTGGGGACGCCGAGAAGATTTCCCATGTACTTAATATTCTTCTGGAGAATTCCATCAAGTTTACTGAAGAGGGAGGAATCAGTGTCTGTATCGGTTTCAGGCGGGAGAGTTACGGGGTCAACCTGACAATAGATATCTGCGATACCGGCAACGGTATGACTGCTTCTCAGCTGACGCAGATGTTTGATGATTTCTATCAGGCGGATTCCGGGAGCCGCCGTTATACGGGCGGTCTGGGCCTGGGACTTCCGGTTGCCCGCGGCCTGCTGCATTCCATGGGAGGCTTCATCCACTTTGAAAGCAAGGAGCAGCAGGGGATACATGCCCACATTATCATTCCCCAGGGGGTGGAGGATGACACGCCGGGGATTTCGGTTGCAAATGCCGGGAAGCTGTGCATTGCGTGTTATTTCAGGCCGGAAAGATTCGGCCACGACGAGGTCAGACGCTATTATGACAATATGATCCTGCATCTGGGGGAAGGACTGGGCATTGAGGGATACCAGGCCCATAACTTTGAGGGCCTGGAGAAAATTCAGAGGGAGCATCAACTGACCCATATGTTTATCGCTCAGCCGGAATATATGGAAAACAGCGCCTATTATGAAGAGATGGCCCGGAAAATGAGGGTGACGGTGATTGCGGACAGGAGATTTAGCCTTGGCAGGGAAAGCAGGCTGGCGATAATACGCAAACCGCTGTCCGTGCTCTCCATTGTCAATCTGCTGAACGGACAGACAGATAGGAACGGATATGAGAAAATGCCGGTTCCAGGCAACAGACTCTTCTCCTGCGTGGGAATCCGGGCGTTGGCCGTGGACGACGAGGAGATGAACCTGGTGGTGGCAAAAGGCGTTTTGGGGAGTTACGGCATGAAGGTGGATACTTGTCTCAGCGGAAGGGCGGCAGTGGAACTGTGCAGCCGGACGCCCTATGACATTATCTTCCTGGATCATATGATGCCCGGTTTTGACGGTGTGGAAACGCTGCTGCGCATCCGGGAGATAAACAATGGCATGTATAGGGATTTGCCCGTAATCGCCCTGACCGCCAACACAATCAGCGGCGCAAGGGAAATGTTCAAAAGTGAGGGATTTACGGAATTTATCCCCAAGCCCATTGAGAGATCCGTGTTGGAGCGGGTGCTGCGGCGGGTGCTTCCGAAGCATAGCATCCAGTATGACGGGGAAACGGCGGAGCAGGCCGAAATGGTGTATGAAGAGGACTACGTCCCCCCCGCGGGCGACGACACACCGGAGACAGCGGGAACTTTTAAACATGACGCGCTGATCCGGGCCGGCATCAATGTGGAGATGGGGCTTGACTATTGCGCGGGTGAGGAAGACTTTTATCTGGAGATGCTGCAGATGTTCGTTTCCCAGGCTGAGGACAAGAAGCAGGAGTTAGAAACTCTGTATAAGACGGCTAACTGGGAGGATTATGCAGTAAAGGCTCACGCATTAAAGAGCACATCCCTCACCATAGGAGCGGAACGGCTGTCGGCCCATGCCAAAACCCTGGAGCAGGCGGGTAAAAATGGGGATACGGAATATATCCGGGCGAACCATTCTGTGATGTTGGAGATGTACGATGAGGTTTGCGGGAGTATTGCGGTACAGTTGGGAGGTTTGAAAGTGTGATAAGAAGATGGTTTGAAATAATCTTTGACCACAAGATCAGTCTGCGGGAGCGTATGTTCCGTCTGGTCACATGCATCAGCATGATCGCGCTGATATTTATATTGCTGCTGAGCAGATATCTTATTAATCTGTTTATTTTGGCAGTGAGCCTCATCTTTATGGCTGTGGTAGTAAAGACCAGCATCAGGAAGGGACGTATCAATACAGGCGCCACGGCCATTGCGGTGCTGCTTCTCCTGCTCTTTCCGGTTAGTTTTTTCACGGCGGGCGGTATGTACGGCGGAGCGCCTGAGTGGTTCGTACTCTGTTTTATTTATATCAGCATCGCCTTGCAGGGAAAGCGGAAAGGGGTGTTCTTCCTCCTCTGCGTGGCGGAGACGCTGCTATGTTACTATATCGCTTACTATCATCCCACATTCGTGGTGCGCAATACCACGGCGCAGGCTTATTTTGATTCCGTGCGCGCCGTCATTCTGGCGGGAGGTCTGACCAGTGTGCTGTTGCTGTTCCAGAATCATCTTTATGAGGAAGAGAATAAGCTCACCATGCAGCAGAAAAAGGAAATTGAGGAGTTGAACCGGGCAGAAAATCATTTTTTCTCCAGCATGAGTCATGAGATCCGTACACCTATCAACACCATAATCGGATTGAACGAGATGATTCTGCGGGGGGATATCTCCGAGGATATCGCGGAAAACGCAAGGAACATCCAGGGGGCCAGCAGGATGTTGCTCACTCTCATCAACGACATTATGGATCTGTCCAAGATCAAGTCGGGCAAAATGGAAATCGTAAACGTGACATATGAGACGGGAGCGCTTTTTTCTGAGATCGTCAACATGATATGGATCAAGGCCAAAGAAAAGGGACTGGAGTTTCGCCTGCATGTGGACGCTTCCATTCCAAGTATGCTCTGCGGGGACGAGGTGCGTGTAAAGCAGGTTTTAATTAATCTGCTGAACAACGCCGTGAAATATACAAGCGAGGGTTCTGTCACCCTTTCCGTCAGGTGCGAACGCCTGTCATTGAACAGGGTGCGCGTCTGGTACTCTGTTGAGGATACCGGCCAGGGGGTAAAAAAGGAAAATATCCCGTATATTTTTAATGCGTTCAAACGGGTGGAGGAGACAAAAAACCGCCATATCGAGGGCACTGGACTGGGACTTAACATCGTCAAGCAGCTAGTGGAACTGATGGGCGGTGAGATCAGCGTCAACAGCGTGTATACCAAGGGTTCAACATTCATTGTGTCGCTGGAGCAGGACATTGTTGACAGCAAGGAACTGGGGACGTTCACGCTGGCCTCCCGCGCGAAGATCCATGACGGGGAACAGTATAAGCAGAGTTTTGAGGCGCCAGGGGCTCATCTGCTGGTGGTGGATGACAATGATATGAATCTGTTGGTGGTGCGTAAGCTGCTTTCGGAGACCAAGCTTCAAATTCATACAGCCTCCAGCGGCGCGGAGTGTCTGAGGCTTACACAGTACCAGCATTATGACGCTATTTTGATGGATCACATGATGCCGGAGATGGATGGGATAGAATGCCTGCATGCGATGCGGACGCAGCCCGGGGGGCTGTGTCAGGATACTCCCGTGGTTGCGCTGACAGCCAATGCGGGGAGCGATAATCAGAGCATTTATCGGAAAGAGGGGTTCAGCGGCTACCTGGCGAAGCCGGTTAGCGGAGCGCTGCTTGAGGCTGCAGTGATGAGCATTCTGCCGAAGGAACTGGTGAAGCTGAGCGAGGAGACCAGCCAGGCTGAAATAGGGAAGGATATCTTGATCTTTGAGCAGGCCCAGCGACTGTCCATCATGGTTACGACGGACAGCGTGTGTGACCTTCCGGAACCACTCAAGAAAGAGTTTGGCATTTCCGTTTGTCCCTACTATGTATGTACGGATCAGGGACGTTTTATGGATGAAGTGGAACTGAAGGCGGATGAACTGCTGGTACATATAGCGGGGGGGAAGCACGGTGTGTCTGAACCTCCCAATGTGGAAGATTATGAAAGATTTTTTGCGGAAAGGCTCACCGAGGCCCAAAACGTGATACATATTACAATGGCAAAGCATGTCAGTCAGGGGTATCAAAACGCCGTGGAGGCGGCGAAATCTTTCGAAAATGTCACCGTGGTAGACTCCGGGCATGTCTCCAGCAGCATGGGACTCGCCGTGCTGTATGCCGCTTACATGGCGGAGAACCATGCCACAAAAGGGGAGATTATAGACAATGTGAAAAGGCTGCGTCGGTATATTTCTTCCGCTTTCATCATTGACAGCACTCATATGATGTGCCGTACCGGGAGGATACCCAAGAGGGTGCAGATTCTCTGCGACGCGCTGCTGCTGCATCCCGTCATGAGGCTGCGCAATAGCAGAATGGTTGTCGGGGGCTTGGAGATGGGCAGTTTCCGACATGTCACTAAGGGGTACATCCGAAAAACGCTCAGTGACACCAGGTCTATCGATCGGCGCATCCTGTTTATCACTTATGCCGGAATGGATGAGCGGAGCCTGCAGTATATCCAGGAACTGGTGCAGCAGCACTGTCCGTTTGAAAGGGTCTATCTGCAGAAAGCGTCCTCGGCCATATCCAGCAATTGCGGACCGGGATCGTTCGGGCTGCTGTTTATGAGGAAAAACGAAGTGGAGATAGAGTTCTCCAAGGCATCGGACTGGGAGACAACCAATTGAGCCGTATGCTCCGCTTTTTGGTGTTAATATTTTGGAGATTGTGCCGATATTCTTATCAAAGAACCAAAGGCCACTGTTTAAATAATATGCAATTGCGAAAGGTTCTCTGTAAGTGACGTGGCCATCCACTGTTACCGGAAAGGGAGTTTCGCAATCGCCGATTGAAATAAGAAGCAAAGGAGGGATTATCGCAGAAAGCAGAGTTTTCAGCCTTAAGGTGTATCCGGTTCAGGTAGTTTCCAGGGCTCCCAAAACAAGACGTGAGAATGGCAGTTCCAGGCAGCCACAGCCTGGCGAACCCAAGACGGCTGCTTTTCATGCTGTTTTGAAGGAGGCAATAGCAGAGAATCAGCCAATAGACTGCTATACCGTTACTTACAATGCAGGCAGAACGTTGCAGACTTACTTCTATCAGCCTTCCAGGGAATATACCTTCTAACCGGCGAAAGACACAGTTCCATTTATTCCTACGGTTAATGAGCCAAGTGGACATCCTCGTATGTACATTTGGCTCATGCTGTATAGTATTTATCTGACGAAGAAGTGTCCCCGTCAGGAATAATCTTTCCTACATATAAAATATTGCATTTTCGTCCGCGTTTTAGGCATAGCGCATCTGCAATATGAAGGTTAGTATAAAATTTGAAGAAAAATTGCAGAAATCAAAAAATACTCTTGCCAAATGAGTTGGAGTATGTTATTATATAACTCGTTGAAGCAATATGTATAACATATAAAGCTGTGATTCGGCTCCATGGTCAAGCGGTTAAGACATCGCCCTTTCACGGCGGTAACACGGGTTCGATTCCCGTTGGAGTCATCGCATTAAGCGATTCCCGAAAGGGTTTGCGGACCTTTAGCTCAGTTGGTTAGAGCAACCGGCTCATAACCGGTCGGTCCTGGGTTCGAGTCCCCGAAGGTCCATTTTATTAACTCGATTTGTTTTATGGCCTAGTGGCTCAGTTGGTTAGAGCGCCGCCCTGTCACGGCGGAGGTCGTCGGTTCGAGTCCGATCTGGGTCGTATAGCTGCTTAGGAGAGATCTTAGGCAGCTATTTTGTTTTGGCAGAAGCCCCTGTACTGCTTCCTTAACTCTTCCAGGGTATTCACATATATGTGGATGTATAGTATGCTTCGATATTTTGTAAACGTGGCTTCGCATCATTTTCGAGCGTTAATTCGATAGTTTTTAGGCGTTGTTCAATGGGTTTTAGCTTTTTACTTTGCCGTTTATCCTGTCCAGATCTGGCTGATTGTGGGCTTGTGGCGACATGGCTTATATAAGATTGATACAGATAAATTAAAAAGGTGCAAAGCCTTAATAATTCAATAGACTTTACACCTTAATTTCGTGGTTGCTATTCAGTTGTTGTGAATATGCTACTCTTGCTCTTTGGGATCATGGGTTTCGACATACTCAATAATTGCAAGTATCTCGTCACTGCTCATACCCTTTTCTTTCAATTTGCGGATAAGATTAACAACTTCTTTACCGGTCATATAATCACCTGCTTTCTGTGAATGATTGGTTGATAGTTGCTATCTTTATTATAGCAATTAATGCCCAAAGTGTAAAGTCTTTATTCAATTGAGTTAGCTATAGGCGATTGAGAAACTCCCTTTCTGGTAACAGTGGATGGGCAATATATACAAAATAAGGGCAACTTGCCACTGCGTCGGATAATGAAAAAGCCCGTATTACTAAGGGTTTTAAGGCAAAAAAATGGAAGCAAAGGGGCTCGAACCCTTGGCCTCCCGCTAGTCAGGCGAGCGCTCATCCCAGCTGAGCTATGCTTCCATGCATTTAGAATAACATAAAAAGCGGGAAAAGGGAAGAGGAAAAATAAAAAATGATCATATGCTCAGTCCTCAGAGCGCCATAAGATGGAACTGGCCGTCATTGGGATTGAACATGTGCGCAGAATTTAAAGAGTATTTATCAGAGAGGATGACATGGTTGAAAAATCTGGAAAAAGCTAAGAAACGTATTTTTGAAATCATACAAATCGGGAACCAGGCGGATGTGCCCAGCCTGGTGTTTGACATATTTATTGTTTTTGTAATTCTGCTGAATATTGTGATTACGTTCTGCCAGACCTTTGCGCGGTTGGCAAGGTATGAGCCCCTGCTGCAGACAGTGGAACTGGTCACAATTGTTATTTTTACGGCGGAATATATTCTGCGGTTGTGGACGGCCCGGTATTTGTATCCGGAAATGGGACAAGGGCGGGCAAAACTGAGATTTGCGATATCCTTTTACGGCATCGTGGATCTGCTGACCATACTGCCTTATTTCCTTCCCTTTGTGTTCCCCAGCGGCGCGGTGGCTTTCCGCATGTTCCGGGTGGTGCGCATCCTGCGGCTGTTCCGGATCAATGCCAAGTACGACGCTTTCCATGTGATCACCACGGTTCTGAAAGAGAAACGCAGCCAGCTTATGTATTCTATTTTTCTGGTGCTGGTTCTGGTGCTGGCCTCATCCCTGTGTATGTACGGCCTGGAGCATGAGGCTCAGCCGGAGCATTTTTCCAATGCGTTTTCCGGCATCTGGTGGTCCGTCTCCACACTGCTCACAGTGGGGTACGGGGATATATATCCCGTTACCGTGGGCGGTCAGGCTATGGCTATTATCATTGCCTTCCTGGGGGTGGGAATGGTGGCTATCCCCACGGGTATTATTTCGGCGGGGTTTGTAGAGTATTATACCAGTATTAAAGAAGGCACGGTTACCAGCCGGGACGCGGATTTTGTGACGCTGGAGATTTCGGTGGGGCATCCTTTTATCGGACTGCCCCTGGAGCATATCACGCTGCCCCAGGGCTTATATGTGGCCACAGTCCTGCGGGACATTGACGTGCTGATTCCCCAGGGGGATTTGAAGGTCCAGGCCGGGGATGTGCTGGTGCTGGGCAGTATGTGCCATATGCATATCGAGGCCAGTCTGGAGGAGGTGGCGGCGGAGAAGGAACATCCATGGGTCGGTATGAGGATCCGTGACCTGGATATCTCCCGGCGCAGCCATGTGATTATGCTGAAGCGGGGCAATAAGAATATTCAGCCCGGAGGGGACAGTCGGATCAGGGAGAATGACGTGGTGCTGATTTATCATCGGTAGGGTGTGTTTGTGCGGGAGTAATGTTAGGAATTTTTTGATAGAAATTCTACTAATTGGGAAGAGTAAGGCGTAGATAAATGCTTATGGAGGTTACCTTCAGAGAGGAGGCCAGTGAGGTTTGGAGCGATCTGTGGGAGTAAGAAAATTAATCTTTGTACTCGTGCCGCTTTTCTTATGCGCCTGCGGTTATTCCTGGGAAGAAAAAAGGCATATAAAAGATATAGCGGAGCAGGGGAGGGAAAACGCCGTAATCTATATTCAGGAAAAGTATGGCTTCGTGCCGGAGGTGGAGAATATCACTGTCTGCAAGGTGCAGGACGACGGCTCTTTCTTTCCCGAGGCAGATGGAACTGTGCTGGCTGTGATGCGTTACGGGGAGGATGAATTTCGGGTGCATATCAGCGGGGAAGAGCCTGTTTTGGAGGGAGCCGACGATTATCAGCGAGGGCTTATCGCAGAGGACGGAAAAGCTTTTTTTGAGACATTGCTGGGATATGGGGCCTATGATTTTTACCTGCAGTATGGGGAGGATACCCCGACGGACTGCCTGATCGGAGAATGGTATGAGGCCGGAAATTTTGAGGATTTTATGCAAAAGAACAGGGTCACCATCCGGATGGATGACTGTGCGGGCCAGGACCTTACAACACTGCCCCGGGACAATCCGGAAGCGGCTGCGTTTCTGGAGGAGTACGCCAGAGATTTTGGCATGAGAATAGTACTCATTTCCTACAGAAGCGGACAAGAGTACCAGAACGGGTATTCATACAATTATGGCCTGGGCAGCCTGGGCTATGGAATTTGGCAGGATGGCCTATATATCCGTTCCTATGCCACCTGTGAAGGGGATGCGGGGATCTGCGCAAACTGTTTTGAGTTACAGGAGTTTGACGGGATGATTTTCAGTTGTGTTGACCAGGCGCAGGGCAGTGAACTGCGGTCTTGAGACTTCCCGCTTTATACAGAGTGGGATTTCATCCAGCGGACGGATTCCCGGAGGCCGGAAATGGTCTTGGTCTCTAAGACAATTCGGGAAGCCGTCTGCTTCGCCATTTGCAGATATTTCCTCAAATCAATCTCCCCGGCCCCCAGGGGAAGATGGTCTTTTTTGTCAAGGGCATCGTGGAAATGGAAGTGGCAGAGTCTGTCTCTGTGCTGAAGAATGACAGGTTCATCCGCTCCGCCGATGCAGTGATTGTGGCCGATGTCGAAGGTCAGCGCAAACACCGGGCTCTCCAGCAAAAGGGCTATGGCCCGCTGCTGAAAAGAGGTATATCCGCCGCTGTTTTCCACACAGATTTTTATATTGCCCATTGCAATCATTTTCTCACTGATGTCCCGGAAAAGACGTATGCTCTCCAGATATTGGTCCGGATATTCTTCAAACAGGAACACTCTGCGGTCGGGGAGCGTAAAGTAGACGCCCTGGGACAGATGCATGTTCAATACAGGGGCCTGCAGCCGACGGGCAATGGAGATGGTTTCCTGAACGGTATTTATATACGCGTCGGCCACATGGCGGTTGAAATCGCTGACATTCAGATTCTCATCCAGGTGAATAGTGTAGTAAATCCCATATTTTTCAGAGAGCTTTGTCAGGCGGTTTACATCCAGGCGGTCAGCCTGATACTCCGGCATATTCATGTTCAGTTCCACAAACTGAAGTCCCAGTTCCGCGCAAAGTGCCGCGCAATCCTCCATTTCCGGCAGCTCGATCAGTGTAGGCATTCCCAGATCTGTCATATGGTTCTTCTCCTATCTGTTTACTATGTATTTGGATGCGCAGCCTTCCGCTTTCCCTCATCTGCCAATTCCAGCTTCTCTAAGATCAATTTCGCCCCTTCCTGGTCGGGGCATAACTTTTTTATATATGCCCCGCATTCTCATAACCAAAGCAGCAATTGTAATTCCGTCAGCACTGCTTTACCTGAAACTTTTGATCCAGTTGATCAAAGAGTCATGGTATACATTGTCGGCAACATCCCTGCGCATCTGATCGGTGATGGGGCCGTTTTTGCTCATAATAGCCAGAATGGCCTCCTGAAGCCCGGCGATTTTTCCCTTTTCAAAAGCCTCATCCAGAGCTTCCCGGGCGGGAGCGGCGGCAGGCTGCAAAGGTGCGGAGGGACTGTCTGGGGTGGTTTCCGCAGCAATCGATCTGTTCTGGGTTTCTGCGGATGCAATCTGTTCGGCAGAGGAAGAGGTTTCATCGGTCATGTTGTCGACGGCAGGAATTGTTCCAGCATCGGCGGTTATCGTAGCACCCACAGGAATTGTCCCGGCATCGGCGGCTATCGTGGCACCAGCAGCCATCGTCCCGGCATCGGCGGTTACCATAGCATCCACAGACATGGCTCCATTATCGGGTGCGGTATCATCAGCAGACGTTACCCCGGCTTGGGCCGTTGCTGCCCCATCAACTGCCGGCATCACGCCATCCCGCACAGGCAGCCAGATTTCCCCAGAGCAGCCGGGAAGGTTCACGGTGATATTGTCGCCGTTTGCCGTCGCCTGTACTCCGGACAATGCTCCCACATAGGCGGAATTGCCGCATGCGGGCAAAGTCAGGGAAGCATTGTTGTCGTCATTGTTGACCGTGACCAGCACCGTCTCATCCCCTGTGCTGCGGGAGAAGGCGTACTGCCTGTTGGTCAATACCAGTTCCCTGTAATCTCCATAGGACAGGGACTTGGCCTGCTGCCGCACCCTGCCCAGAGCGGCGATCAGCCGGGTACAGGGGTTATCCTTTACCGCATTCGCATAATCCTCATAGCGCAGAGCGGGCCGCAGGGAGGCGTCAGAGAATTTTTCTTTTTTACCCTCAATGCCGAACTCTGAGCCGTAGTAGATGGAGGGCACACCGGGCAGGGTGTACAGCAGCACATGCACCGGGGCAAAATGGGCCTTGTTGTTTAACTTTGTATAGATGCGCTCTACATCGTGGTTGTCCACGAAGTTGTACAGTTTCAGTCCGTCGGGGCGGTTGCCGCCCATGCCGTAGAGACGTTTCACCGTATGGGCGATCTCGAAATAGTTGTGGTCGTTGTGGCCGGAGTACAGGGCTTTGTGCAGATGATAGTTGGTCACGGAATGCAATGTGCCCTCGTTGACCCAACGGGTGTAATCCCCATGGATGACCTCGCCCATGAGCCAGAACTGGGGCTTGACCTCGTTTGCCACATGACGCAGCGCTTTCATGAAATCAAAATCCAGCACATCGGCGGCATCCAGACGTATGCCGTCAATGTCAAACTCGCTGACCCAGAAGCGGATCACATCGCAGATATAGTCCCGCACCGCCGGATTGCGCTGGTTCAGCTTCACCAGCAGGTTATAGCCACCCCAGTTTTCATAGGAAAATCCGTCGTTGTACTCGTTGTTACCCCAGAAATTCACATTGCAGTACCAGTCTTTGTAAGGGGAATTTTCCCGATTTTTCTTGATATCCTGGAAAGCAAAAAAGTCTCTGCCAGTGTGGTTGAACACGCCGTCCAGAATCACCCGGATGCCCGCCTCATGGCATTTTGCCACAAAGTTTTTCAGATCCCCGTTGTCCCCCAGGCGGCTGTCCAGCTTTTTGTAATCCGTGGTCTCATAGCCGTGTCCCACGGATTCAAACAAGGGCCCTATGTACAGGGCGTTCACGCCGATCTGCCGTAAATGCCCGATCCAGGGGATCAGGCCGGGCAGCCGGTGTACCGGATCCCCGTAGCTGTTCTCCTTGGGCGCGTCCAGCATCCCCAGGGGATATATGTGATAGAATACCGCTTCGTCATACCATGCCATTTTCTTTTTCCTCTCTTTGTCTCATATTTTTTATAAGTGAACATGTTCTAACTAGATGATGGTTTTTACCCATTCTACCAATGGACCTTCTTTATGAATATCTATATATCTTTTAAATAATTCTTTGCTTTCAGTCTCTAAAATTCCTGACGTAATGGCCGGGAGATGAAAGGACGATTCTGTATGATGCTCACACCAGGTTTTTTCGGCCCACTTAGCGGCGCCATCGGAGGGGGCATCAAGTGAATAGTATATTTTACCGACAAATGAAGATATAGACGCGCCCAGACACATCATACAGGGTTCCAAATTTGTGAACAATTCCATTTGCATTTTATCTTTGGGTTTGATTTTTTTCTGATCCAGTTCAAGCAAAGCTTTCAGTTCCGCATGAACCAACAATCTTTTGTCCTGGCTTTCCGATGTGTGAGTTTGGGATATTATCGTATCGTTGTAGAATATAATACATGCTATCGGCAATTCATTTTTTTCCAATGCCTTTTCGGCCAGATTAAGTACAAGCCTCATTTTTTCGTTTACAGTCATAACTCTTAATTCCCTTTCTGGGTTAGGAAAGCTGCCGCTCTGACTTTATTATTGCCAGTCCCAGGGGACAGCGTATATGAGAGCGAAAACGCTTTCCAAAAAGTATAGCATAAAAACCATAGGAGGACAAGAAAAAATAAATATTCCTCCAAAAGCCAGGGGATGCCCGCCGCTCCATGGCAGGCTAAAACATTCGAAAAATCTTCCGTGGAAGCGTTCTGGTACAGATACCGGTTACAGTAACCGTAGAAATCCCACCAATGTTGGGCGGCATCCGCATCTCCGGCAGACGCCCGGCACAGATTGGCCGAGAAAGAAATAAGTTCCTTAGATGTATCCGTTAATGCAATTTAAAAAGTTCTTGCAGTGGATGCAGAGAAGTGCTATATTAAGTGTACTAAGAGAATTAATACACTTGAAAGGAGCGCGCTTATGATTCTGCTGGACTACAGGGACAAACGCCCCATCTATGAACAGATGGTGGAAAAGCTGGAGCGGCTGATTGTCAGCGGCGGGTTGGAGCAGGGCAGCAAGATGCCCAGTGTCCGCAGCCTGGCCGTGGATCTGGCGGTGAATCCCAACACGGTACAGCGGGCCTACACCCTGTTGGAACAGGAGGGATACCTGTACACCGTGTCCGGGCGGGGGAGTTTTGTGGCGCCGGAGCGGGAGTGGCGCGACGGGCAGCTTCGCCGGGTGCTGACAGAATGGGCGGCTATGACCTGCAAAGCCCGGGACGCGGGCCTTGCCCAGGAAACCCTGCGGGAGCAGCTTGCGGCGGTGTACAGCCGGGCGGACACGGAGGATAACGGCGCGGACGGGGATATGGGGTAAAGTCTGGCCGGCAAGAATGAATGCCGCTGTTATATGCTCTGTAGGGTTCCGCCTATGGCCGGTGTCAGGCAGTCCCAGGGGCAGAGAGATTATGTGAATTTCAGGTTAGGAGGCAATCATGATAGAAGTAACCAATCTGCAAAAGAGCTTTGAGAACATCAAAGCCATAGATCAGATTACGGCCCGGATTGAGGAGGGGCATGTGTTTGGTCTGATCGGCACCAACGGGGCGGGCAAGTCCACTTTCCTGCGGCTGATCTGTGGTGTGCTGAAGGCGGACAGCGGCCAGGTGTTGGTGGACGGGGATGCGGTATATAACAATCCGGCCGTGAAGGCGAAGTTTTTCTACATCTCCGACGAGATGTTCTTTTTCAAAAACGGTACTCCCCGGGACATGGCGAAGCTGTACAAGACCTATTACCCTGGCTTTGACGAGGGGCGTTATGAGGAATTGCTGGGGAAGTTCGGGCTGGACGCAGGGCGCAAGGTCGATACCTTTTCCAAGGGCATGAAGAAGCAGCTGGCGGTGCTCTGCGGGATCTGCGCAGGCACTAAATACCTGCTCTGCGACGAGACCTTTGACGGTCTTGACCCGGTGATGCGGCAGGCCGTGAAATCCCTGTTTGCCAGGGAGATGGAGGACCGGGGGCTGACTCCCATCATTGCCTCCCACAATCTCCGGGAACTGGAGGATATCTGTGAGTACGTGGGGCTGCTGCACAAGGGAGGCATCCTCTTTGCCAGGGATCTGGACGACATGAAACTCAATCTGCACAAGGTGCAGTGTGTGGTCAAGACCCAGGCTACTCTGGAGCATATCAGGAAAAACCTGGAGGTGGTGACTATGGAGCAGAGGGGTACGTTATACACCTTTACCATAAGGGGCACCCGGGAGCAGCTGGTGGAGTACATGGAATTGTTGAATCCGGTGTTCTATGAGTTACTTCCCCTTTCTCTGGAGGAGATCTTTATAAGCGAGACGGAGGTGAACGGATATGATATCAAAGCGCTTGTTTCTTAAAGGCATGAGAGAGGATCTGCGGCACAAGGTCTGGATGGTGGCCCTGTCCCTGCTGGGCAGTTTCCTGACCTTGCCTGTGGTGTGGCTGCTGCGCTACAGCGACGTGGACATGTCAGTTGTCAATGGACAGATAACGGTTATGGCATCTCAGGAATACGAGAAAGCGCTCACTGAAACCATCAATAACATGGCGGCCTTTTTCGGTCAGGAGTTGATGTTGTCCGCCAGTGTCATAGCCATCTTGGGCGCTGTGGTCACAGGGCTGGAAGCCTTTCACTATCTTCAGCAGAAATCCATGGTGGACACCTATCACAGTCTGCCCGTGAGCAGGACGCAGTTGTTTGGCATCAAGTATATTAACGGTCTGCTGATTTGGCTGGTTCCCTATCTGCTCTGTTCGGTTTTGGCACTGGCGCTCTCCGGCGTCCTGCTGGCGCAGGTGGGCGGAGGAGGGGAGATCCCCCGATTGATTCTGGAGACGGGAAAAAATACCCTGGTGCTTGTGATAGCGTTCCTTCTGGTCTATCATATGATGCTCCTGGCCACCATGCTCACGGGCAACATGCTGAACACCCTGACAGTGGCCGTCATATTGGGAGGCGGTGTTATAGCCGTCTACGGACTGACATTGGGTTTTATGACCACTTTTTTCCACACTTACTATGCCCAGACGAGAGGGTTGGCCCTGGTCACATATACTTCGCCCCTGACGGCTCCCATAGTTCTGGTGGGATCCCGCATAGACGGGGATTTCCTGGGAGCGGGCGGTCTTTTGCCGACAATGCTGATCTGTCTGGGCATAGCGTTGGCCTTGGGAGTGCTGGCATGGATTTCCTATCTGAAAAGGCCCTCCGAGCGCGCGGGCCGGGGGCTGGATCTGCCCTGGCTTGCCTGGCCGCTGCGTTTGGCGGTCAGCATTCTGGGCGGCCTGGGGGGCTGGCTGTTCATGCACTTTCTGGTCAGTGGCCCCAACTCCACGGCCTGGTGCGTCTTTGGGGCAGTGTTGGCGGGCATAATGATCTACGGTGTGCTGGATGTGATTTTCACCATGGATTTCAAGGCGTTCTTTCGACACAAGTGGAGCATGGGGGCTGCCATGGTGGTCATGCTGCTGATCTGCGCCGGATTTCAGGAGGACTGGATGGGGTATGACCGGTATCTGCCGGAGCAGGGGGAGATTCGGGAGGCATCTATTGTCTGCAGTTCCTACGCCAGTAAAAATATTATTTCTGATACCTCCCAGATACTGAACGGAATGAGACTGACGGATTCGGCACGGATCCACGCTTTTCTGGAGAGGGGCATAGAGAATGAAAATGGGGGAGCCTACAGATCGAGGGTCACTCAGGCGGAGGAAGCCTATCGAGGGGACTCTTTTGCCGCAGACACTTTTTATGTGCGGGTAGTGTTGGAAAATGGGCGAAGTTATTACCGGATATATTCCTATTATGAGTGGGATGAGGACGTGGTGCTGCCCCTGCTATGCAGTGAGGAATACGCAGCCAGTGTTTATCGTCTTGCGGAGGACCAGATAGAATCCTGTATCGGCATAAGGCTAACCAGTGGGGTGAACAGTGACAGCGGAGCTGCGGAGGTGTCGGAGAGCAGGGTCATCCGGGAATTGGCGGAGGCTTACAACCGGGATCTGTCCGAGCAGTATCAGACTATCATTCTGGGACAGGACAGACTGCTTGGTCAGATGATCGTGAGAATACAACGGGAGATTATAAACATCTATAATCTGGATATCTTTGAAAATATGACGCATACCCTGGAAGCCATGGAAAAAAACGGTATCCGGATCTTCAATCAGCCCACGGAGGCGGAGGATGTGGAAAGCATTACGTTCCAGGTAGACGGCAGCAGATACTGGTATAGAGGAGACCTGTCCATCAGTCCGGCGGAGCGGAGCATCCGGGGATATTTTGGGGTGTATCCGAAGAGTCTGTCTGAGTCTTACGGGGAGGGAACAGGTCCCGGCTCGGATATATTGACGACGGAGGAACCTTTGACCTACAGCTTCACGGTGACGGATCCTGCGGAGATTGCCCGGCTGATGCCCCTGATACAGTACAGTGACATGCGTCATGACAGGGGCGTGTTCACGGAAGGTTTTGTGGAAAATGTGCGGATTCTGGACAGCCAGGGCGCAGAGTGGGGTGTCTGCCTCCGCCAGGGCGCCCTGCCGGAGGAATTTATCCGGAAATTCCTGGAGGAGGCCGGAGGGCAGTAGGGAGAGAGGCAGACACACGCCGACTTTATTCCTGCGAGCAATGAGCCAAGTGCCGTGCCTGCACGAGCATAAAGCCAACATAGTTGACTTGCGAATGCCGCAGGGGTCCATGCCCCGCCCCTTGCGGCGGGGTTATTGACTTACAATCCGCTCCACCCGTCATCACCGGCAAGGACATTTTCCCTGGAATAGTATTCCTCCAGGTCGGGATGGGTGAGCGGTTTGCTGAAAGAAGCCCTTCCGTCCGTTCCCGCGCCGGGGCCGTCATTTGCGTATTCTATGTAACTGCACAGAGCTTCAGCCCTTGCCTTTCCCCAGTTCTGCCAGCCCTCCGGGCAGATGTGTTCGCCCATGTGGCAGTGGACAAAGGCTGTCTTGGCATAGTCGCGCCAGGGCCTTCCCAGATAGACGGACGCAGGTTCTTCATCGCCGGTAAGCCTGCAATGGGAGAACACAAGGCCGAACTCCTGGTCTGCGGGAGTGCTGGCGGCGGTGATAAAGGCATGGCTCTCACTGTGATGCTTTCTTGAAAATATCTCACAATGATCGAAAAAAACCACATTCGGGCCAAATATGAAATCCACATCCCCGCTGATATAGCAATCCCTGAAATAATTGCGGAGGACGGGGTATTCAATGGGAACGGAGGAACTGCTGAAAAACTTGGGAAGCATCAGGTTCTTCATGTTACAGGTAAGGGCTTCCCCGGCAAAGACGGTATCCTGCCATCCCAGAAATCTACAGTTGCGGAAACTGCATCTGTCGGCTGCCACATAGACAGCCAGAGCCTGCCCGGCAGTGTGGCCGGGTCCCGCGGTATTCTCCACAGTGATATTTTCCATATGAATATTCCTGCCAGCCAGCAGGATAACGGCAGTATTAAAGGTTCCGTATTCGCCGGAAGCGTCCGGGCGGGGCTTTTTTGCGCCGTCTCCGTAACGGAAGACGGTAGTTTCGGGATTCTGGCCCACTATCTCCAGATTTTCTTTGCGGATGAATACTTTTTCCTCATATATTCCGGGCGATACGCAAATCCGGACTGTCTCATGGCGGTTATCCGGCACCGACAGAACGGCCTCCTGAAGGGAATGGAACGCGTCAGGACTATTTGGGGATACATAAATTGTCTGCATATTAGTAATCCTTTCTGAAAATGATAGATTTTGACCGGCAGATATGCCTGTCAGCTACATCTATTGTAAGACATAGGCTTTAGCGCCGCAATTACAAAATTTTGCACTTCTATTGTATTTTTGCGTATAGCCCGCCAAAAAGCGGGTTCCATTTCAGCAGACCTGGATTTTTTCCCTTCTTTCTGTTATACTGTCTCTGGTACCCTGTTTCTGAAGCGGGGTATTTGATTATAAGAAAACAGGTGAGGCTTATGAGTAGAGGGTTATTAAGTAAGTACAAGGGAAAGAAAATATTTTTGGATATGTTCAAGGCGGTATTTGTCCTGCCGGTTTTGTGCATAGTCTTGGCATGTATCTGGGGATTTCTCTGGTTCAGGGCGAGCCGGATTGAGACGGAGAGATTAAATGAGGGGAACACCCTCTACGCCTCATCCCTGATGGTAAACAATTATTTTGATCTGATGGGAAATACCATGGAAGTGCTCAGGAATGACGCTTATGTAAAAAAGACGCAGGCGAAGTCTGATTTTTACTGGGATGCAGATATGCGCGTGGCAGCCCAGAAAGTGCTGAACATGGTTATGATTGAGCCCATGTTTCAGTCGGTCTATGTACTTAAGGGCAACGAATACCGGATTAAGTGCAGCAATCCGGCGTATCCCCTGGACGAGCAGGGGGACAGGATGATGATAGAGACTTTTTATCAGAGCCAGTTCGGCAAGTATGGGGTAAAGTACTATATTGACGTCTATGGAAGCAGCAGGACCCTTTTGTATCTGACGGCCGGAGAGCAAAATTCCGCCACGGGAGAAAAGGAGAACGGCATCATCATAGGGCTGGACATAGGGAGAATCATGGAGAACATTTTCCGGGAAAACCGGGAAGGAGAGCAGTATCTGCTGGTGGACGCGGCGGGGAACGTGGTTCATGCCTGCGGAGAAGGCTACACAAAGGGAGAGCAGCTGCAGGAAGAGGCGCTTTTGGGACTTCTGGGAAGCGGTGACGTAAGGCAGTCGGAGGTATCAAAGCTGCAGGAGGGCGTTTTTCTGGTTTCCTGTGTCAACATGGAAAACGGTTTTTATCTGATGCACTTTCTTCCATATAAATATGTGGCGGATTCCATTGTACACATGAGGAATACCTTTATACTGATTGTGCTTTTGCTGATTCTCCTGGTACTGCTGTTCTCCTTCGGCATGTCCAATTGGGTGTATTCCCCTATTGACGAGGCCATCCAGACAACCAATCCGGGGGATGGCATGGGGCAGAAGCGGGAGGATATCTCTGAGCGGGTGGGAAAAACAGAACTGGCGGGCATTGTCCAGACTTATCAGACCATGGTGCGGACTATGAACGATCTGAATCTCCAGAAGGAACAGGACGAGTTGACACATTACCTGGGAGGCAGATCCTTACAGGGAAAACTGCCCGAATGGGTGGAGGAAACATATGGGAAAGAGGGGATACACAGCGCAGTGATCTGTCTGCGCGTCAGTGATATGGAGGACCTGCATAAGAATCATACACAGGAGGCCAGGCTGTTTGTACATCACACGATTGTCAATGTCACACAGCAGGCGCTGAAGCCTCTGGGGGATATTCTGGTCAATTCCGTGGATGAGGAATATACGGCGGCAATTCTTTTTACGGAACAGGAAGTTTCGGAGGAGGAACTGATCGGGAAAACCAGGGAGATATTTTCCGTGATCAGAGATTTGGTCCACGTTGGCATGGACGCTGGCATCAGCAACGGCAGGGAAGGCTTTGGGGAACTGGCGGCCATGTACCAGATGGCCCGGGCGGCCACGGCGTACCGCTTTGTGTATGGCATCGATGCGATTGTCACGGAAGAGCAGATGGCAAAAAAGGCGCTGGGCGGTAAAAGAAACATTGATACAAAGAACCTGATCCATAGACTGAAGGAGGGGGACAGGGAAAAATTCTCGGAGGAATACTTCCGGATTACGGAGGAACTGAAGGGATATTCCATCCAGAATGCCCGGGACGCGCTTCTGGACATGGCTGCGGAGATGGTGAAATATTACAACTCTCTGTGCTTCCACTTTGAGACATTCTCCAGGAGCGACTATGAAAAGCTGGCGGCGGAACTGGGGAAGTTCGGTTATCTTGACGATGCCTGGGAATGGTTTTCTGAAATGCTGGACAAGGTATGCAATATACTGGCCAAAGCCAAGCAGGGAGACAGGGAGGATGTGGTGGAGAGAGCCATAGCGTATCTGCGGGAAAATTACGCGGATCCCAATATCAGCGCCCAGTTTATCGCAGAGATGTATCATATCACCCCATCCTACTTCAGCAGGCTGTTTAACGAGAGAAGCGGATACGCTTTTCCGGACTATCTGGCCACACTGCGTATCGAGGAGGCGGGAAAGATATTGCTCCGGGAGACCAACAGGAGTATTCAGGAGATCTGTGAGATGGTGGGATATACGAATGCCTCTTATTTTACGGCTACATTCAAGAAAAAGTATGGTATCACGCCGGGGCAGTTCCGCAAAAATCACGCAAACAGTGAAGAAAATTTACAGTAGTAAAAATTTTGATAGTCCTATTTTGACGAAATTTTATAGATTTACAAATTTTTTGGATTGAGACACAGGCAGAAAAATGATATTCCTATCTTAACACAGCGATGACCACCCCCAGACGGGAGGTCACACAATGACAGGAGGAATGTTATCATGCTTGTGTCTCGACAGAAACAAGATTCGGGCGGTACTCGCCGCCTCGGGAACCGGCTTGCCGGTCACTTCAAAAAGTACCATCAGCTTTGGCTTCTGGCCTTACCGGGTATTATATTCACTTTGATGTTCGCGTACATACCCATGAGCGGCCTGGTTATTATTTTCAAAAACTACAACTACCAAGACGGAATCTTCGGAAGTCCCTGGGTGGGCCTTAAGAATTTTGAGTTCTTTTTTGCCAACTTTTCCAGGGCCTGGAGAGCAACCAAGAACACGATCATATTGAATCTCTGTTACACAGTGTTCGGCACAGCCATGGCGGTTATGCTGGCAGTGATGTTTAATGAAGTGCGCCATAAAAAGTACTTGAAAGCAACCCAGTCCCTGTCCATCATGCCTTACTTCATTTCCTGGGTGGTGGCGGGCGGCATCCTGCGGGCACTGCTGAATTATGATGGGGGAGCTATCAATAATCTACTGGTTTCCCTGGGGTTTGACAGGGTGGACTTCTATAATGATCCAAAATATTGGCGGATCATCCTGACACTCTGCAATATCTGGAAGGGGGCCGGGTACAACGGTATCATCTATTTCTCTACCATTGCCGGATTTGACACGTCACTGTACGAGTCTGCGGAGGTGGACGGGGCGAACCTGTGGCAGAGGATCAGATACATTACGGTTCCCCTGCTCAAGCCCACCATTATCATTATGTTCCTGCTGTCCATCGGCAAGATTATGAGCGGTGATCTGACAATGATGATGTCCATCACCAACCTGTCCTCCATGCTGCTGGAAACCACGGATATCATTGATACGTATGTGTACCGCTCGGTCATCGGTATGGGAGATTTTGTCATGGGCTCGGCGGTGGGACTCTACCAGTCTATTTTCGGTTTTGCCCTGGTGTTGTTCTCCAACTGGCTGGTGGGGAAATTTGATAAAGAATATCGGCTGTTTTAAGGAGGTGCGGGATGTCTGAAAAAAATACAAAAATAAAGCAATCTACATCGGACAAGGCTCTGCGGATTTTCTTCTACATTTTTATCGGGTTCTTTGCGGTCATATGTCTGTATCCGCTTTTGCTGGCGGTGGGCACGTCCTTCTCGGACGAGGTGTCCGTCACGGTAAACGGTTACAGTGTGATACCAAAAAAATTCAGTCTGGAAGCCTACAAAATGATATTGGGGTCTCTGGGGAAGAATATTATGAACGCCTATTGTGTCACCATTGCGGTCACCGTCATAGGTACACTGTTCTCGGTGCTGGTGTCCTCGGCTTTCGCCTATGTGCTTACTGTGCGTGAATTTAAACCGAAGGGCGCGCTGAACATGTTTCTCTATATTCCGATGATTTTTTCGGCGGGCCTGCTGCCTTGGTACATTATGTGCACTAAATACTATCATCTTACCGACAAATTTTGGGCACTGATTCTGCCCTGTTGTATAAATGCTTTCAACGTGTTTCTGCTTCGGAACTTTTTCAAGTCCATTCCGGAGGAGTTGGCGGAGGCGGCAAAGATTGACGGGGCAAGCTACCTGCGGATTTTCAGTGTGATCTATTTCCCCCTGGCAAAGGTGGGGCTGGTGACGGTGGGGTTGTTCTACGCGCTGAGTTACTGGAACGACTATTACCTGGCGCTGATGTTCATCAACAAGCAGAAGCTCTATCCGTTGCAGTATTACCTGTACAATATGCTCGCCAATGTGCAGTTTATCGCCAACCAGGCCAATGCCTCGCTGGGGTATAACATCAATATTCCCCTGGAGACCACCAAGATGGCGACGATCTGCGTCACCATAGGCCCCATTATCCTGTTGTATCCATTCGCCCAGAAGTACATCACCAAGGGCGTGATCGTGGGGGCGGTCAAAGGTTGATCAGAGATACAACAAAATGATAAACAACTCCTTCGGGGGTTATTTATAAACTGTCAACAGCGTATTTTTAGGACTACATGCCGGTCGGGAGATGGTGCAGAGCCGCCGGTTCCTGAACACGGGAATGTGTGGACAGAGAAATACGCGGAACAAACAAGAATGGAGGAAGAAAATGAAAAAGAGAATTTTATCAACAATCCTTACAGGCGCCATGCTGCTGTCTGCATTGACAGGCTGCGGATCTGGCGGAGAGCAGGGTACGGAGCAGAGCACGGAGCAAAGCACGGAGCAGAGTTCTCAGCAAGGGTCTCAGCAGGAGGCATCGTCCACTGGCGCATCTGCAGACGGGTCATCCTTAAGACCCGAGACACTGGATAAGATCACGGTGGTTCTGTTCGGTGAGGAATCCCCGAGAATGCAGGAACTGATGGAGAACGAGTTCCAGCAGATGTTTATTGACGAGATCAACACAGAAGTGGAACTGATGTATCTGCCCTGGACGGAGAACGGAGCGGGCGGTAAGGTGGATCTGATGATTGCTTCCGGTCAGGAATTTGACGCCTGCATCGTGGACCCCAGATGGGCCGCAAGCAGTTACAGTAAGGGCTATCTGCAGGATTTATCGGATGTGATCGATACTTATCTGCCCGACTGGCATGAAAACGTGGATCCCACCGCGTTTGACGCATATCGCTATGACGGCGGCGTTTACGCCATTCCCATCGGCAACAAGCCTACCGGTGGTGTGTACAGTACAGTCTGTGTGCGCCAGGATATCATGGACGCCATCGGCATGGAGAATATCAGTACGCTGGATGACCTGACGGAATATGCCCAGAAGGCTAAGGAACAGTATGGGCTGTATGCTACTTATGAATTGGCCAACGCCGAGTACATCATCCGCGGAACCAGCGACCGAAACCTGATTCCCCTGTGTACCGGTATTCTGATTGATCAGGATACGAAAGAACTGGTAAACTTTGTGGAAAGCCCGGAGTTCGAGGCGGCCGTGAGGCTCTACAATGACTGGTATGCGCAGGGCCTGATCCCGAAGGATATCCTGACCAACACCGTTACCCTGCCTTTCCAGGCCAATATGACTTCCTTCATGAGAGGAACCTGCGGCACCACTTTGATAGAGAATGAGCCCGGGCTGCAGAGCGTGGTTCCCGAGGCGAAGACCGCCGAGTATTATATTGCGCCGGAGAAGCCGATCTATAAAAAGAGTTATGAAAACACAGCGTTCCAGGTGCCTGTAACCTCCACCAAAGCTGACCGTGTGGCTCTGTTTGTAAATCTGCTCCAGAAGAATACCGAGATGGCAAATCTGTTCGCCTACGGTGTGGAGGGGACGGACTACGAACTGATAGACGGCAAAGTGTCCAAGATTAATACGGAAGAGCTGTTCTATGAGTGGATGATTTACAATGTAAAGATTTCCAGTCCGACCACGGCCTATACCGATGAGTTTATGGAGGTTTATAAGAACTGGGATGACAATGCGCTTCCTGCGCTGAGCTTTGGATTCAACATTGATTATTCCAATGTCCAGACCCAAAAGGCTCAGATTGACAGCGTGTGGGAAGAATTTGCCTCTCCCATGCTGGCGGGCCTGAAGGACTATGACTCCAGTATTGAGGAACTGAAGGCCGAACTGAAGAATGCGGGATGGGATGCTTACATGGAGGAAATCCAGAGACAGTTTGACGCGCATCTGGCAAATAAGTAAAATGAGAATATAAGAAAATTATGACGCCGCAGGGGCTGCAACGCAGACTCTGCGGCGTTTTTAATGAGTGGACGGATATTATTCTTGACGTGTCACCCTCTATATGCTATTCTTATGTCAAAGCAAAAGATTTCCGGGGAGTGAGCCCGTAAAGCGGTTTTCCGCGTCTGATGAACATCTAGTTCTCTTTAATCAGAAATCCTGCTTTTATTTCCCAAGAAACAATTATCAATACGGCAGGAGAAGAGAAGCCGGTACTATCAGGCACAGCTGGATGTGTCACTGCTGGAGCCGGGATGTGGCGACTTCAATGAGTTGAATGACAGTTGTATGATTTTAGTGGCGCCCTTTGATTTATTCGGCTATGGATTGTACCGATACACCTTTGAGGGACAGTGCAGGGAGGTGCCTGGACTTGCGTTGCAGGACGGGGCCGCCAGAATATTTATCAATACTTTCGGAACCAACAGACAGGATTTTCCGCAGGAGTTTCTGGACTTTATGGAGTATATTAACGATACCAGGGATGTGGTGGCCGCCCGGAGCAAGAGCGCCCGGGTGCAGTTGATTCACAGTAAGGTGGAGAGAATCCGCCTCTCTGAGAAATGTGGGGTGAAATATATGCAGAGATGGGAAGAAATGGTGTATGCAAGGCAGGATGGATATGAGGAAGGGCGCAGTGAAGGGCGTAGTGAAGGAGCGCTGAAGGAGGTCATTGCCGCTGTCTGCAAGAAACTGGTAAAGGGAAAAAGCGCAGGACAGATTGCGGATGAGTTGGAGCAGGAACCCCACCGCATTTCTCTTATTTGCGGTATTGCGGAAAAATACGCGCCGGTTTATAATCAGGATGCAATCTACCAGGAATTAAATGAAGCAATTTAATTTTCATTACCAGACGATCAGGTGAAAAGACTTTAATGCCCCTTGATATCCTGCGTATTCTGTTGGTGTAAGGGGAGATAGGGGGGAAAGAGGAAGACATGAAAGAGATGAACGAGCAAAAGTATTCCCGGAACATGGCGTTGAGCCTGCTGGCTGGCATTGTGCTGGGGGCGGCCATCATGTGGGCGCTGCTATGGGCCTTGGGATATATACCAAACAAAGGACAGGGCGGAGCGGTGGAGGCTGATTCAGATTCCAATGCTTCTGTGGAAATGGTATTGGAAAACGGAGAGGAGCCGCCGTCGGAGAGCCGGGAGAATGTGACGGATCCCACACCCACGGCGAAGCCTGTCGTTGAGACAGCGCGGCAGCCTGTGAGCAGCGAGGAGTCCAGTCTGCCCGGGACTAGGGAGCCGGCGAGGGTGCCGGAACAGGAAAAGGATGGCACTGAGCCGCATACAGAGTCTGATCAGGGAAACAATTCTTCCGAGTCGGCCTCTTCGGCGGCAGTCAGCGGGGGCTTTCAGTTAAACGGCAGCTGGGGCGGTGAGGGCGGCTATTACTACCAATATGTGGCTGCAATAGAGAACGCATCAGGCCAGAAGATCACGGACTGGAAGATTACGGTATCTGATTTTGACGGCTGCAAGGTGGATTCCTTCTGGTGCTGCGAAGTGGAGGAGGATGATGGCTGCCTTGAGATCACGCCGGCGGATTTCAATGAGGAGATCTGGGAGAACAGCAGAGCGGAAGGCATCGGTATCATTATTCTGACGCCGGAAGAATGGGAACTGAAAGAGGCGTTTCTGGAAGCGGAGACGGAGGGCGGCAGGCTCACAGCGTTTTTGGGGGATTCACTTACCGCACAGGGCCAGGAGGCGCAAAGCCCGGATACACTTAGTCAGGGAACCAAGGGCCCGGATATCCAGGCAGGCGGCAGTCTGGGCGGCTATGCCTTGACGGAGGATACGCCGGTGGGTGACCACGGCAGACTGCGGGTGGAGAATGGCAGTCTGGTGGATCAGGAAGGGGAACCTTATCAGATGCATGGTGTCAGCACCCATGGCCTGGCCTGGTTCCCGGAATATGTTTCTGAGGAGTCTTTCCGCACTTTCCGGAACGAATGGGATGCGGATGTGATACGCCTGGCAATGTATAGTGATGAATATGGTGGATATAGTAATGGAGGAGATCAGGAAAAGCTGAAGGAGTTGATCGACAAGGGAGTGGAATACGCCTCCAAGCTGGGTATGTACGTGATTATCGACTGGCATGTGCTGGGAGAGGGAGATCCCAATATCCACAAGGAGGACGCCATTGCTTTTTTCAGTGAGATGTCCGAAAAATATGCGGATTACGGCAATGTGATCTATGAGATCTGTAATGAGCCCAACGGCGGTGTGTCCTGGAAGGACGTGAAGAAGTATGCGGAGGAAGTGATTCCGGTGATCCGGGACAATGATCCCTATGGCCTCATTCTGGTAGGGACGCCCCAGTGGAGCCAGTTGATCGGGGATGCCGCCGCCGATCCGATCCAGGGCTATGACAATATTATGTACACCCTGCATTTCTATGCGGCCACCCACAAGGAAGATCTTCGGGGGAATCTGGAAAAAGCGCTGAAGGACGGTGTACCGGTGTTTGTCAGCGAGTGCAGCATTTGTGACGCCTCCGGCAACGGCGGGATTGATGATAAATCCGCCCGGGCGTGGGTGGAACTGATGGACCGGTATGATGTGAGCTATGTGGCCTGGGCCGTCAGCAACAAAAATGAGACGGCGGCGCTGATAAGCAGTAACTGCAGCAAGATCAGCGATTGGAGTGACAGGGAACTGTCCGATACAGGCCGATGGTTTAAAGAACAATTCACAAAATAGTTTTAAAAACTACATGAAAAAATATTGACACCACAAAATGTTACATACCTATTGCAAAAAATAAGTATTCATGTTAGACTACTTATGAACAATGGCTATATGGCAAAAAATGGGCATGGTTTTGGCCTGTGTTATGCATGGGCAAGGTAAGTTTGTAGAGTTTTGAGGAAGGATATTTTTTCTATGAGCAAATTATTTCATATTATAACAGACGGTTCCTGCGATTTACCCCCGGAGTGGGCGGAGCAGAAAGGATATTCGGTGGTGCCGTTTTATGTATCCTTTGACGATACTCATTATTTCAAGGAGATTGAGGAGATGGGTATCCGGGATTTCTATCAGCAGATGGTAGACCGCAAGGGGGTATACCCCAAGTCCTCTATGCCCTCCACTCAGGATTATGTGGATGCGTTTATGCCCTGGGTAGAACAGAATATTCCGGTAATTTGTATCTGCATCACCACCAAGTTCAGCGGTTCCATGCAGTCGGCCATAAATGCCATGCAGATGATACGGGAGGAAAGGCCGGACGCAAAGATAGAGGTCATTGACTCTACTGTGGACACGGTGCTGCAGGGGATTTTGGTGCTGGAGGTAGTGAAGTGCCAGGAAAGCGGCATGACCTACGAAGAAACTATCCGGAAGATCGAGGAGATCAAGGGTACGGGCAGGATCTTTTTCACCGTAGGAGATATGGAGTATCTGGCGCACGGTGGGCGTATCGGCAAGGTGAGCAGCGTGGCAGGGAGTCTTTTGGGCATCAAGCCGGTGATCACCCTGAAGCAGGGGGAGATTTTCCCCAGCGGCATCGGGCGCAGCAGGCGTAAGAACCTGGATAAGACCATTTCCCTGCTGCTGGAGTATCTGAAAGAGTCAGGCGGAGATGTGAGCCGTTATAGCATAGCGGTGGGGTATGGCTATGACTATGAGGAGGCGGTGGAGTACCGCCGCCAGGTGGCAGAAGCCCTGGAGGGCAGGCTGAAGAAGGAAGACATTCTGATTTTGCAGATCGGAGCCACCATATCGGTGCATACAGGTCCTTATCCTTTAGGGCTTGGCATAATCCGCAAAGCGTTGTAAAATAAATAAGAGACATGACGACCTGACCGGCCCATTGCCTGTCAGGTCGTTTTAGGCTGACTGGACGCCGGGGCGGTCAGATGTTGATCACCCTGGTGGTGTGTTTGTAGGGAACATGCGGAATATGCGGAACTCTAATATAGAAGGGAACAGACAGATGAAAGTATTGCGGTATCCAAAAGAAGATGTGAAGAAAGCGGTGAGTATGGCCTGGCCAGCGGTACTGGAGTCCTTTTTTACAGCCTTCGCGGGACTGGTGGACTCCTTGATGGTAAGTTCGCTGGGCTCTTCAGCAGTGGCAGCAGTGGGATTGACCACTCAGCCCAAGATGGTGGGTCTGGCCTTGTTTTTTGCCGCTAATGTGTCCATCTCCGCTCTGGTGGCTCGGCGCAAGGGAGAGGGCAATAAGGAGGGGGCCAACCGAATTTTGAGCACATTTCTGCTCTTTATCCTGACGGCGGCAGTGCTGATCAGTATCCTGGCCGTGACTTTGGCGGACCCGATCATAAGTCTGTGCGGCTCTAAGGCGGACACTCATATGGCGGCGGTGCAGTATTTCCGGATCATAATGGGAGGTATGATTTTCAATTGCGTACAGATGGGCATCAATGCGGCCCAAAGGGGAGCGGGCAATACAAAAATCACCATGCGTACCAACCTGGTCTCCAACACCATCAACATTGTTCTGAATTATCTGCTGATCCAGGGACATATGGGTTTTCCGGCCCTGGGCATCCGAGGGGCCGCGCTGGCCACGGTGGCCGGTACGGTGGTGGCCAGCTTCATGAGTCTCTGGTCTGTGCGCAGAGAAGACAATTTTGTAAGTCTCTCCTATATTCTGAGGCGGAAATTGCGTCCGGGTCTGGAGGCCATGAAGCAGATTATACATGTGGGCTACAGCGTGTTCGCTGAGCAGCTGCTGATGCGGATCGGCTTTATGATGACTTCTCTGATGGCAGCCAGCCAGGGCACTTCGGCTATGGCGGCCCATCAGGTGGGGATGAATGTAATGAGTCTGTCTTTTTCCTTCGGAGACGGCCTGCAGGCCACGGCGGTGGCGCTGATCGGCTTTAGCCTGGGAGCCCAGGACCCACAGAAGGCAAGGGAGTATGGGGCTATCTGCCGGATGTTGGGGGGATGTATCTCTGTGGTGCTGGCGGTGACTTACTTTTTCGGCGGGGGATGGCTCTACGGCCTGTTCTTTGAGGAGACGGAGATTATCGCCATTGGCATACAGATCATGCGGATCATCATCTTCGTTGTGCTATTGCAGATTGCCCAGGTGATTTACATGGGGTGCCTGCGGGGAGCGGGAGACACGCTGTATACTGCCATTGCTTCTACGATAAGCGTCACCGTGATTCGGACTGCTGGATCCTATTTTTTTGGATATGTGCTGCACTGGGGCATCGCCGGAATCTGGATGGGAGTGGTGGCGGATCAGCTGTCCAGATTTCTGTTTGCCTCTATCCGGTTCAAGCAGGGAAAATGGACTCAGATTAAAATATAAAATAAGAAAATAACTTGTGCCTGCTTTGAAAATGTAGTACAATGATAGCACTATCCATAATTATATAAAAATTTAGAGAGGGTATCGCAGACTATGAAAGAACAGAAGAACAGAGTTTCCTTTTTCCATTCCATCAAAATAAAGATCCTGCTGCTGGTGTTTGGTACAGTGTTGGCCAGCGTAGTGATCTGCATAGCCACCGCTGTGCCGCTGGCCCGAAGCAGTATTACGAACCTTACAGAAAGTTATATGGAGGACATGGTGTATATCGCAGGCGAAAGTCTTCAGAGAAGTGTGTCCACGCAGGGAACTGACGCAGTGATGACGGCGCAGATACTGGAAGGGTTTCTGGGTGGTGTAAAAGTCAAAGGTATGGACAGCAGCTATGCGTATCTGGTATCCAGTGAGGGTATAATGCTGTACCATCCTACGGCGGATAAGATCGGACAGCTGGTGGAGAATGATGCGGTCAAGGGGCTGCTGGGTGAGATCGGCAGGGGAAACAGGCCGCAGACGGATGTGATTGTATATGACTACAAGGGCGTGACCAAGTACGCATCTTTCTATATTGATCCGGATATGAGTTTTATCCTGGTGGTAACTGCGGATGAGAAAGAAATCTTGCATGGGGTGACGAGTTTGACCGTGAACAGCAGTATCGGCGGTCTAATCGTACTGCTTCTGTGCAATATAGTCGGATTTATTGTGGCGCTGAAGCTGGTGAAGCCCATCGAGAGAACCACCAGAGAGGCTTCCCGGCTGGCGGAACTGGATTTCACCGAGATGGAATCCAAGAAAAGCCTGCTTAACAGGAATCGTAAGGACGAGACCGGCGTGATGAACCGGGCAATTTCGGCGCTGCAGCAGGAATTGGCCCTGGTGGCGGCCAATATCAATGAACAATGCGAGAAACTTAACGCGGAGTCAGGCAGTATGGCCCGAAGCGTGGACGAGACCTTGAATACGGTGGAGCAGGTGGAGAAGGCGGTAAATGAGATCGCCCAGGGCGCTACCAGCCAGGCCCAGGAGACCCAGACTGCCACGGAGCAGATCATTGTCATGGGCAGTATGATCGAGGAGACGGGTGTGGATGTGGAGGAACTGCGTGAGAACGCCCGGAAGATGCGCAACGCCAGCGAGCAGGCTATGGAGATATTGGATGCTTTAGGTGAGGTGAACCAACAGACCAAGGATGCCATCGCCGTGATTGCCAAACAGACGGATGTTACCAATGAGTCCGCCATGAAGATCAAGATGGCGGTGGATATTATCACCGACATTGCGGAGGAGACCAATCTGTTGTCTCTGAATGCATCCATCGAGGCCGCCAGGGCCGGGGAGCAGGGCCGCGGCTTTGCCGTTGTGGCTGGTCAGATCCAGAGGCTGGCTGAGCAGTCCAACGAGTCTGCCCAGCAGATCACCGGTATTATTGAACTGTTGATCCAGGAGACCCAGCGCGCTGTTCAGACTATGGCGGATGTGAAGGTCGTCATTGAAAAGCAGGATGAGAACGTGAACCTGACGGAGAGAGCATTCGGAGATGTGAAGGAAGGTATCACTCAGTCCATAGAGGGCATTCGTACCATTGCCAAAAGAACGGAGGAATTGGATCAGGCCAGGGTTAAGGTGGTGGATGTGGTACAGAACCTGACAGCCATCGCCGAAGAGAATGCAGCCAGCACAGAGGAAACCTCCGCATCGGCCACAGAGATGAGCGCTATCATGGAGAGCATCGACAACAATGCCAAGAACCTGAACGAGGTGGCGGAACAGCTGCATGCGACAATATCTAAATTTAAAATATAAGCAGGGCTACATAGGCAGGGCACTTGCGGAGAATCTCCGCAGGTGTTCTGTTTTTATGGACAAAAGGTGATACCATGCCGTATTTCGTATTAACCCGCGCTAAATTAGGAAAAAAGTCATAGACAGAATATACAAGGAGTATCCCATTGTTTGCCGACATATTTCACAAACTTCAAAAAAAGTCTGAATTTTTGCTGACAATTTATGTTTAAAAGTGTTAAAATATAGAAAGAATATGAATAGTAGCTAAAAAGACAAGGCCGTATATGGAATGGCGCGGATAGGCCGAGAAAGGCAGGTAAATATGTTCAGGGTAGGGCAGTATGTGGTATGTGGCAATAAAGGTGTATGTACAATAGAGGATATTACGACGCTGGACATCTCCGGCGTGGACAAGGCAAAGCTGTATTATATATTAAAGCCGCAGTATATCACGGCCAGCACTGTCTATGTGCCGGTGGAGAATGCATCCTCTCTGCGGGAAGTGCTGACCCGGGAACAGGCGGAGCAGCTTGTCGAAGAGATTCCGAAGATCCCGCCGCTGAAGATATCCAATGAAAAGCTGATAGAGCAGGAATACCGCAGCTGCATGAGAAGCAATGACAGCACGGAGTGGGTGAGAGTCATTAAAACCATCTATGGGCGCAAGCAGAAGCGTATGCAGGCAGGTCGAAAGGAGACGGCGGTAGATGGTCGGTATTTTAAGCAGGCGGAGGACAGTCTCTATGGCGAACTGGCAGTGGCGCTGGGTATGGAGCGCAGTCAGGTGTGCGCATATATCACTGACAAGCTGCAGGGGGCAGCTTCTGTTTAGAATAACCCGGATATACAGAGGAACCTCTTTGGCGGAAATGATCGCCGGGGGTTCTTTTTTTATGGACATTTTGACAAAAAAAGAGTATGATAAATACAAGATCGGTGAGGATTTCTTTTAATATATATAGGAGAATTTGGGATGTTTTACATCCAAATACGTAATCAAGGATATGGCAGGCACAGGCGGCGATATCCACGAAGAGGCAAGTGTGTAAATGTATATTCAACTATAGAGTTGCGTGTACACGAAAGCGCGCAGATGGGGATAGGATGAAAAAAATTGCGTTGTTTGTGGGGGAAGTGGCGGCTGAATACCAGTCGGAGGTTACCGGAGGAATAATTGAGGAAGTTCAGAAGCAGGGCAGCAGTCTGCACATTTTTAACAATTTTGGCTCATACAGCCATAATATTTTTCACAGTTATGGGGAGAAGAGTATCATATACATTCCGGATCTGGCCAGTTATGACGGGGTGATACTGGCAGGGGACACTTTCAATGTGGAGGGGATATATGAGGAACTGGCGGAGATGCTGCAGCAAAGTGCCAGCTGCCCGGTGATCTGCCTGCGCCAGGAGGATTCCCGTTTTCATAGTATACTGACAGAGAATTATGAGCCCATCTGCAATATGGTAGAGCATTTTATTCAGGTCCATGGCTTTAGACATATCTGTTTTATGTCCGGGAAAAAGGAGATGAAGGATGCCCAGCTGCGGCTGAAGGCGTATCGGGACACTATGGAAAAGCATGGTTTGCCAGTGACGGAGCGCATGATATTTTATGGGAATTACTGGAAGACCATGGGAGAAGAGGCTGTGGACTGGTTTCTGGAAGAAGGTGAGTCCCTGCCTGGAGGCAGTATTCTGCCTCAGGCGATAGTCTGCGCCAACGACTATATGGCTATATCTATCTGTGACGCATTGCACAAAAGGGGTATTTTGGTGCCTGATCAGGTTTGTGTGTCAGGCTTTGACGATGTGGAGGCGTCCAGGGTATCCATCCCTTCGCTGACAACGATCAAGGTGAATTACCGGGATATGGGGCGTCGGGCCATGCAGACGCTGGAGAACCTGTGGCAGGGCAGGGACGCCCGGGAGGGCATCGGCGATGTGGAGATTGTCAGCAAGTACCGAGGGTCCTGCGGCTGTGCCCAGAGCATTGACGAGGAGGCGGTCAGGAAACTGTTCCATCACAAGGAGCAGCTGCAAAATGCTCTCTATCACGGGAACTCCATGTATGTGGATCTGGAAAACACAGACACCTTCCGGGCTTTGATGAATGTGGGAAGAGCGTATATCAGCGCAATCAAGTTCAACCGAATTTATATCTGCATGTGCGACGAGCAGGAGCGCCAGGAGGAAAAAGCGGCTATGATGAAACAGTACACGGAGCACATGGTGCTGCGCAACGTCATGAGCATGAAGGAGGACATTCCGCACCAGGAGCGTTTCCTACGAAAGGATTTGCTGCCTGCCGCTTACCGCCGAGAGGGGGAGATCCTCTATATCAGCACTCTGCACGAGAGAAACGATTGCTTTGGCTATGTGGTGCTGACTACGGACTGTCCGGATGAGCTGCGTTATCAGTTCCAGACTTGGTTATCCAGCATGTCCATGTCCCTGGCTAAATTGCAGATGTACGAAGAAAATCAGGCGCTGAATGAGATGCGCCGGCAATACGGCAGGGACGAACTGACGGGAATTCCCAACCGCCGGGAGATGGAGCGTGTACTGCAGAAAAGCTATGACTGTCTGCGCCAGAAGGGGGAGAGCTTCTTCGTGGTCAGCGTAGATATGGACGGACTGAAATATATCAATGATCACTATGGGCATCTGGAGGGGGATGTGGCTCTCAAGGCCCTGGCGGAGATTCTGGCAGCGGAACAGGGGGAGAAGGGTGTGGCGGCCCGCACGGGCGGCGACGAGTTCCAGATCTGTATGGCGACCCAGTCCCAGGGGATTGTGGAGGCCCGGATTGCCGCAATCCGCAGTCAGATCAGCCGTTATAACGAGAGAGGGGACAAGCCCTATGAGCTTTCGGCCAGCATTGGCTATGCCCGTTGCGACCAGAGTGTGCCGCTGCTTAGCTGTCTGCAGCAGGCGGATAAGGCCATGTATCAGGAAAAGAAAGGCAAAAAGTATGCCAGAAAGCCGGAGTGACCGGGGCAGAGAAGAGGTAAGTATGACAAGGTACGGAAGGGAAAAGAGCAAATTGCTTACAATACATCGAACGGGCTGGGCAGTGGTATTGGCGGGATGTCTGCTGTTCCTGGGAGGCTGTGGCAAAGGCGGAGAGAATACGGCGCTGGGCATGGAGGCATTGAAGGGACTGGACTATCAAAAGGCCCTGGAATATTTTGATCTGGCCAGGGCTGCAGGGGAGAGCAATAAGGAACTGGCGAGGGCGGAAGGTATCGCCTATATGGGCATGACACAATACAGCCAGGCAGCATTGTCCTTTTTGGAAGCCCTGGGATATTCTGACGGCTGGGTAGAAGATGTGGATTACGATATAAATTTTTATCTGGCAGCAGCTTACACCAAGGAGGGGAGGCTTTCAGAGGCAGAGGAGATATACAGCGCTATTCTGGATTTGCAGCCAAGCAATGAGGATGCCCTGTTTCTGCGGGGCAATGCCCGCATGGGACTGGACAATTACACAGGGGCCAAGGAGGATTTTGACAAAGTGATCGCTATGGACGGCAAGAATTTTGATCGGCTGATCCAGATCTACGAGGTACTGCACAGTTATGGTTACAAAGAGATGGGGCAGGTCTACCTGCGCGCCGCCATGGATACCAGCGGGGAGCAGATGAGTGCCTACGACAAGGGGAGGATGTATTATTATCTGGAGGAATACCAGTCGGCCTATCTGGCGCTGGAGACTGCCAAGGACCAGGGCGGGGCGGAGGCATTTTTGTATCTGGGCAAATCCTATGAGGCCACAGGCGACTATAATTATGCCGCCAGCGTGTACAACAATTACCTGGCCAAGGATACCTCGGACGCTCGGATTTATAACCAGCTGGGCTTGTGCGAGATGGCCAGGGGAGACTATCATGCGGCGTTATCCGCCTTTCAGTCCGGAATGCAGATTGAAAATAACGACGTGATGCAGTCTCTGCTTTTTAATGAGGCCGTGACCTATGAATATCTGCATGACTATCGGCAGGCATTGGTGCTTATGGAAAGTTACCTGAAGACCTACCCGGACGACCAGGTGGCAAAGAGGGAATATGATTTTTTATCCACCCGCTAAAAAGGCTTATTTAGAGGGATTGCACGGATAAATACCAGATTTGCCATATACAAACAAACGAAATACAAGATATGGTGGCGGAACGATTGACTTATTTTCTATGGAATGGTAGAATAAGAAATGCAGTTCACTATGATAAAAGGGGAAAAGTTGAATGATTCAGGTGTTAAAAAGGGACGGTTCCAGAGTGGGCTTTACGCTCAGCAAGATTAACGATGTTATTATGAAGGCTTTTACGGCTACCCATATGAAGTACAACGACGACATTGTGGATTTGCTGGCGCTGCGGGTGACGGCGGATTTCCAGTCCAAGGTCAGAGACGGCGCCATCTATGTAGAGGACATTCAGGACAGCGTGGAGAAGGTGTTGGGACAGGCGGGGTATGAGGAAGTGGCCAAAGCCTATATCCTGTACCGCAAGCAGCGGGAAAAGATGCGCGCTATGAAATCCACGATTCTGGATTACAAGGATGTGGTGAACAGTTATGTGAAGGTGGAGGACTGGCGCGTGAAGGAGAACTCCACAGTGACTTATTCCGTGGGAGGACTGATCCTGAGTAATTCCGGCGCAGTGACAGCCAATTACTGGCTGTCCGAGATCTATGACGAGGAGATTGCCCAGGCGCACAGGAACGCGGACATCCATATCCATGATCTGTCCATGCTCACAGGCTATTGCGCAGGCTGGTCCCTGAAGCAGTTGATCAAGGAAGGGCTGGGGGGGATCACCGGAAAGATCACATCCGCACCCGCCAGACATCTGTCGGTGCTGTGCAACCAGATGGTAAATTTTCTGGGCATCATGCAGAATGAGTGGGCGGGCGCACAGGCGTTTTCTTCCTTTGACACTTATCTGGCTCCCTTTGTGAAGGTGGACAACCTTTCCTACGAGGAAGTAAAAAAGTGCATTGAGGCGTTTATATACGGTGTGAACACTCCCAGCCGCTGGGGCACCCAGGCGCCTTTTTCCAATATTACTCTGGACTGGACCGTGCCTAACGATCTGGCGGAACTGCCTGCCATTGTGGGCGGCCGGGAGATGGATTTCAGGTATAAGGATTGTAAGCGGGAGATGGACATGGTCAACAAGGCGTTTATTGAGATCATGATCGAGGGAGACGCAAACGGCAGAGGATTCCAGTACCCGATCCCCACCTATTCCATCACCCGTGATTTTGACTGGTCCGATACGGAGAACAACCGACTGCTGTTTGAGATGACTGCGAAGTACGGCACTCCGTATTTTTCCAACTATATCAATTCCGATATGGAACCCAGCGATGTGCGGAGCATGTGCTGCCGCCTGAGGCTGGATCTGCGGGAATTGCGGAAAAAGACAGGAGGATTCTTCGGGTCGGGGGAGAGCACCGGCAGCGTGGGGGTGGTGACCATCAACATGCCCCGGATTGCCTATCTGTCCGCCAACAAGGAGGAGTTTTACAAGAGGCTGAACCATATGATGGATATCGCGGCCCGCTCCCTGAAGATCAAGAGGGGCGTGATCACCAAACTTTTGGAGGAGGGATTGTATCCCTATACCAAGAGGTATCTGGGCACTTTTGACAATCATTTTTCTACCATAGGACTCATCGGCATGAATGAGGTGGGACTTAACGCCAACTGGCTGCGGGCGGATATGTCCCATCGGCGCACCCAGGAATTTACCAAGGAAGTGCTGAATCATATGCGCAGCCGCCTCTCCGATTATCAGGAGCAGTACGGCGACCTGTACAACCTGGAGGCCACTCCTGCGGAGAGTACCTCCTACCGCCTGGCCAAGCACGATCGGAAGAAATGGCCCGCCATCAAGACTGCGGGCAGACAGGGCGATACGCCCTACTACACCAATTCCTCCCATCTGCCGGTGGACTACACTATGGATATCTTTGATGCGCTGGATATTCAGGATGAGCTTCAGACCCTCTACACCTCAGGTACGGTATTTCATGCGTTCCTGGGGGAGAAGCTGCCGGATTGGAAGGCGGCGGCATCCCTGGTGCGGAAGATTGCGGAGAATTACAGACTGCCCTATTATACCATGTCCCCCACTTACTCCATCTGCAAGGAGCATGGATATCTGGCAGGGGAACAGTTCACCTGTCCTCACTGTGGCTGCAAGACGGAGGTTTACAGCCGGATCACCGGTTACTATCGCCCGGTGCAGAACTGGAACGACGGCAAGCTGCAGGAATATGCGAACCGCACGGAGTATGATGTGGAGAAGTCTGTATTGAAACGCCCTATGCGCAGCATGGTGACGCTTTCCAGTTTTGCGGACGAGATCAAGGTGGATGTACAGGCTCCCCAGGACATAAAGTACCTTTTTACCACCAGGACCTGTCCCAACTGCAAGATGGCCAGAGAGTATCTGAAAGGGGAGAAGTACCTGCCCATCGACGCGGAGGAAAACATGGAACTGGCAAGGCGCTACGGCGTCATGCAGGCGCCCACGCTGGTGGTGGTTGAGGGCGATGATTTCAAGAAGTATGTTAATGCGTCGAACATCAAGAAGTACGCCGAACAGAGGCGGGCAGTGTTGGTGTGACGCTTAAGTGGGGCTGTTGTTTTAGAACGGCCCCATTTATATACCAGAGGTATATTTTTGAGGATGGACAAGGAGGAAAAAGCATATGATTAACAAACTGATCGCCAAGATCCGACAGACAGGAGCCCCCATTGTGGTGGGCCTGGACCCCATGATGAAATTCATTCCGCGGCAGATTCAGCAGGCGGCTTACGCTCAGTGCGGGGAGACTCTGGAGGGAGCGGCGGAAGCCATCTGGCAATACAACAAGGGGATAGTGGACGCCATCTATGATCTGATCCCTGCGGTGAAGCCCCAGATTGCCATGTACGAGCAGTTTGGCATCCCCGGCATTATTGCTTTCAAAAAGACGGTGGACTACTGCAAGGAAAAGGGCCTGGTGGTTATCGGAGACGTGAAGCGGGGAGATATCGGTTCCACCTCCGAAGCCTATGCGGTGGGTCATCTGGGCAAAGTACAGGTGGGAGAAAAGTCCTACTATGGCTTCGATGAGGATTTTGCCACGGTGAATCCCTATCTGGGTTCCGACGGCGTGAAGCCCTTTATCAAGGTGTGTCAGGAGGAGAAGAAGGGTATTTTTGTGCTGGTCAAGACTTCCAACCCCAGCAGCGGCGAGCTGCAGGACAAGCTGGTGGACGGCAAGCCCATCTATGAACTGGTGGGAGAACAGGTAGCGGCCTGGGGCCAGGAGTGCATGGGCGATGAGTACAGCTATGTGGGGGCCGTGGTGGGCGCCACCTATCCGGAGCAGGGTAAGATTCTGCGGAAAGTGATGCCTAAGGCTTTCATTCTGGTGCCCGGCTATGGGGCCCAGGGCGGCAAGGGCGCAGATCTGGTGCATTTCTTCAATGAAGACGGTTTGGGGGCCATTGTCAATTCCTCCAGAGGTATTATCGCGGCCTACCAGCAGGAGAAATATGCCAAGTTCGGCGCGGCAAATTACGCGGATGCCTCCCGGGCGGCGGTGCTGGACATGCGGGAGGATATTGCGGGAGCCTTGGCTGCTCGGTAACAGGGCACACAACTATAAAACTGTAAAAGGGCAATTTTTATGTAAACAAGATATCAGGAAGTATGCTATCCTATATATAAGAAAATCAGGAGGAATTATATATGGGCAAAGCATCCGTGACGGAGGAGATTATTTCCTATATTGAGGATCATCTGGAAGAGGAGCTGTCCCTGGAGAAGATAGCCGGGGCGCTTCATTATTCCAGGTATTATGTGGCCAGGGCCTTTAAGGAAAGCACAGGCACAACGCTCCACAAATACATTCAGGGAAGGCGGCTTGACGAGGCGGCGAGAAAACTGGCGCAGACCAGACAACCCATCATCGAGGTTGCCTTTGGCGCAGGCTACGGATCCCAGCAGGCATTTACCCAGGCTTTTCGCCTGGAATACCAGTGTACACCCCAGGAATACAGGAGGATGGGCGTATTTTTTCCCAGACAGAGCAGGCTGACAGACAGATTTCCCACATCTTATTTGGGCAGTGCTGCGGGCAAATCCGGGGTATGCGTGATTTATAAGGTGAGATGGGACATGAGTCGTCCTCTGGAAAGGGGGATTGCAGTATGAGTCTGGTGCCTTATGTGGTAGAACAGACCGGCAGGGGGGAGAGGAGTTATGATATCTACTCCAGGCTTCTGTCGGACCGAATTATCTTTTTGGGGGAGGAAGTCAGTGACAACTCCGCAAGCCTGGTCATCGCCCAGATGCTTTTTCTGGAGGCCCAGGATCCGGATAAGGATATCCGGCTGTACATCAACAGCCCTGGCGGTTCCATATCGGCGGGATTGGCAATCTATGATACCATGCAGTATATCAAATGTGACGTGTCAACTATCTGTCTGGGGCTGGCCGCCAGCTTCGGGGCATTCCTGTTGGCCGGAGGCGCCAGGGGAAAGCGCATGGCCCTCCCCAATGCGGAGATCATGATCCATCAGCCCGCCATCTCAGGGGGAATCAAGGGGCAGGCCACGGATATTCGGATTGTCTCTGACCATATCCAGCGCAGCAAGCGGAGGCTGAACCGGATTATGGCCGAAAACACGGGAAAGACGGAGGAGGAGATCGCGGCGGCCACGGAGCGGGACAATTACATGTCCGCCGCAGAGGCGTTGGAGTTTGGGATCATTGACCGGATTATTGAGAAGAGACAATAGAATGCTGCAATGTCGTTTAATACGATATGGCATGTATGGCCCACAATATGAGGGCAGAGATAAGTAAGACAGCGAAAGCCAGGAATATGATATATGTATTCCTGGTTTTATGCTGCCCAAAAGGATGCTTACAGGTATGCGCAAAGCATATAGTATTCGTTGACATGATGATTGGTGCAAGGTATAATGCGTTTCTGGAGCAGTGAGTGCCCTCTCCTCGGAAGTATGCCGCCTTGGAAAAAAATATTATGGAAGAGGTAAGCGCATATTATGCCGGTGACAGGACGGCGGAAGCTGTGGCGGCTCAAATCAACAATCGCGTAAAAGCTTATTTGGATGAAGGAGATTAGCATTTCAGAACAAGGCTAAAGGTGCTTCCTCCGCCCTCCGTATCCTCCACCGTCAGGACGGCGCCGTGGGACGAGGCGATCTCCCGGGCGATGCACAGGCCCAGACCGAAGTGGGAACGGTCCGTGCGGGAGCGCTGGGCCTGGTAGAAACGCTCAAAGATATGAGATTTGTCGGCATCGGAGATGCCGGGGCCATTGTCGATGACCCGGATATGAACAGTTGAGGCGCCGCCGGAATTTGTCTGGCGGCGTTTTGCGTTTCTGTTCTGGAAACTTTGAGTCAATTCTGCCGCCAGAGTAACTTTGCCCCCGGCGGGGGTGTAGCTTAAGGCATTTTGCAGTAAAATGCCAAGAAGCTGTTCCAGTTTGTGGCGATCCCCCTGGATATGGGGCAGGGATTCCTGGGGCAGACGGAGACTTAACCTAATATTTTTCTGGGCCGCCAGCAGTTCCATCTGCTCATAGACAGTCAGCAGCAGGGTATCCAGATCCACATCCTGCCGCTCCGGCAAAAGGCCGTCTCCGCCGCAGGCCGTCTCCAGTCGGCTCAAGGTCAACAGATCCTCGATCAGCCTTCCCATGCGGGCGCATTCCTGGTCTACTGTCTGTTCGTAGGCAGGAGGTTTTGCATGCATACAGGCCCGGATCACGGCAAGAGGGGTGCGCAGTTCGTGGGAGGCGTCCGCCACAAAGCGAATCTGCCGGTCATGGCTTTCCCGCAAGGGACGCAGCATTCTTTTGGTAAAAAAGGATGCAAAGAGGGTCAACAGCAGGATGCCCACCAGGTCGATCAGCAGAAAACGCAGACGCTGCAGCCAGATTTTTTCCTGTAAATCCTGGGGAGAGGAAACCACCAGCAGAGTAACACCAGCTATCTGATCCCCTGTCAGAAGCTGGGCGGCGGAGGGCTGGCCGATGGACAGACGTGACAGATACACCTGGTATTCCTGATTCTGCCCGGTTTTAAGCTTAAGCAGCGACCAGCTTTCTCCAGAGGAAAGCAAATGGCATTCCTCACCGGAGGGCAGACGGGAAGTTTCCTTTTGAGAGGCGGACGGGGAGTTGGGCTCCTTGACTGGATGGACTCCGTCCGTGTCAGAAGCTGAATTTGTAGTTGGTATATTCTCCTGGGGCAGCTGGGACAACAGCATGTTGAGCACTTCCGCGGAGAGGGTGTGTTGGGGCATTTCGTTGAAGCGAAAGGGAAGTCCGTGATCCCACAGATAGATCTGATAGCTGCTGTTTTGCTCCAGGCTGCTCAGATAGGCATGGGTAATCACAGCCTGTTGTTCCAGGCTGCGGGATAAATTGCTTACATCCTGCCGGAAGGCGCTCTGCTGGTTGTCCTGCAGCGTCCTTTCCGCCAGATAGAGATAGAGGCAGGAAAACAGACACAGGATGGAGGCAGTGATAGCGGCGCACAGAAAAGTCAGGCGGCGGTGTACCGCCCGGAACAGGGTCTGCTCATTCATAAGATTCTCCTTTTGGGCCAGAGGATCGCTATTCCTCCAACCGGTATCCCACCCCCCGGACGGTCTGAATCGTCACGTGGGAATTTAAGCTGCGCAGTCTGCGGCGCAGGAAGAAGATATAGTTGTCCAGATTGCCATCCTCCACCTCGGTGTCCGGTCCCCAGACGCTGAGTAAAAGCTGGCTGCGGCCCAGGGTCTGCCTGGGATGGCGCAGAAGGGCACAGAGAAGTCCGCATTCCCGGCGGGACAGGGTACATTCTCCGTCGGGCCCCTGGAGTTGGCAGGAGGACTCGGACAGCTTTAAGTCCCCCCAGGCCAGTTCGTCATTTACCACATGGAAGCCGCCTCCCCGGCGGGAGAGGCTTCGGATTCTTGCCATCAGTTCCTCCATGGCAAAGGGTTTGACCAGATAATCGTCGGCCCCCTGATCCAGTCCCGTGATCCGATCAGACAGGGTGCCCATGGCTGTCAGCATCAGTACCGGCGTGGTGTCCCCGGCCTTTCGCCGCTGCTGCAGCAGTTCCGTGCCGGACAAACCGGGCAGCATCCGGTCCAGCAGCACCAGATCCGCTGTACCCGTCTCCATATAATACAATCCCTCCTGCCCGTCCAGACAGGCATCCACCTCATATCCTTCCTGCCGCAGGGCGCAGCATAGAGCCTCGCTTAGCTTTTCATCATCCTCGATCAGCAAAATGCGCATTCCAAGACAATTCCTTTCCGCAAATTAGTTCAGGCAATCTTTTTCTATCCTATATTAACATAGTTTTCTCTAAAATTTCTTTAATATTTTCTAAAATTGTTTTTTCGCCAGCGGCAGACTAATAGAGCAAAATTTAAGAATGCTTAGAGGTACTTTAGAGAATCGCCTGCTATACTGTAACCATCAAGAGCAGCAGATTCCGGGACGGCGAGTTGATAAATGTAGGGACGCCAATGAGGCCATACATTCATCACTAGGATGGTGAGCTGTGGGGGAATATGCGGAACTTAAAATAGGAGGAATGACAGGAATATGTGGAAAAGAACGAAGAAAATACTGGCGTTGGGTCTGGCTGCGGCCCTGCTGCTTACAGGCTGCGGCTCCAGCGAGGGTCTAGGCGGGGACAGCCTGACAGGGCAGACCGGCGCGGCGGGGAATACAGAAGGACAGGACAGCGGCGGCAGCGCCGAAAATGACCAAAAGACTATGGGGCGCTATATGGAGTCGGACATTGCTCTGCCCGAAGAAATAAATTTTGGACGGGATATGTGGCTTACCGATGACGGCCTGGAACTCGTTGCCTGGGACGGCTCCCTGTACCGCTCTCAGGATCAGGGACAGAACTGGCAGATGGTCAGCCAGGTTCCGGAGAAATTACAGGAGAGACTGACGGCGGGCGCAGAGAGCTATTTTTTGCGGAACCAGGCGGGGGATACTATAGCAGGTTATATAGAGTTTTCCAAGGATGAGGCGGGGAATACCAATTATGATTCATACAGCCATTTCCATAATCTGTACCTGGCGGACGGCAGCAGCATCCCCCTGGAACTGTCCGGCGATGATTTTATTCACACGGTGGTCTGCGATAGGGAGGGTGTCTTTTATCTGGGCTCCAGCAGCCGTGTCTACCGTGTGAACGGTCAGGACGGAAGTCTGGAGGTGCTGGCGGAAGTAAGGTGCGATTATCTGTCTGTCTGCGGAAAATATTTGTTGATCCAAGGGTCGGAACTGCAGATCTATGATCTGGAGGAGAACAAGATGGCGGAGCAGGATACTGCGCTGAGTGAATTTTTGGAGCCCTGGCTGGGATCGTATGGGGATGTGAACAGCCGTCCCTATCTGCTCTATATGCCCCAGACGGAGCACGAGGGGGTGTATGTGCTGAGTGACAAGGGACTTTACCACCACACCCTTTATGGCAGCACCATGGAGCAGCTGATAGACGGTTCTCTGTGCAGCATGAGCGATCCCCTTAAGGAGTTCGTGAGTATGGTACAGTTGGAGGATGCATTCTTGGTGCTCTACAGCGGCGGTCAATTGAAGAAGTATGTCTATGATCCCACAATATCGGCGGTGCCGGAGAATTTTTTACGCGTATGGGGACTTTATGAGAATGATGATATCGGGAGAGTGGTCAGTGCCTTTGGGCAGGCCCATCCGGATTTCTATATCACCTACGAGCATCCCCTGGGTGAGGACACAGGCATGACGAGAGAGGACGCCATGAAAGTTCTGAGTACGGAACTGGCTACGGGAAACGGCCCGGATGTGCTGCTGTTGGATGACCTTCCCTATGACACCTATGTGGAGAAAGGGGTGCTGGCGGACCTGACGGCGACCCTTGACGGCACAGGGGAGCGCTATATGGACACGGTGCGGGCATCTTATGAAAGAAACGGGGGGCAGTACGCCATGCCTATGTCTATGGCCGTGCCTGTGCTGATGGGAGACAAGGACAAAATACAGGGTCTTGCCAGCCTGGAACAGCTGGCGGAACTGGCGGAGGCAGCCAGGGCCTCCCAACCGGAGGGGTCACTGTTTGGCCTCGGCAGGGCGGAAGATGCGCTCAGACTTCTGGCCATGGGTTCCATGGGCAGTTGGATGGACCAAAACGGTGGTGTGAACCGGGAGGCCATACAGGAATTTTTGACCCTGTCCAAGCGGATTTATGAGGCCCAGATATCCGGGCTGACGGCCAAGGAACAGGAATCCATGGAAATGCTGCAGATGTATATGAATGGCAAGCCGGTAACCCGGACGGAGGCCAGCCATCAGTTGAGCAATGCCCTGTACTTCCACCAGCCCTACGCCATAGGTATGATAGATAACAATCTCTCCACTATGGGAGGCTACAGTTCTGTGGTGGAAATGTTAAAAATGCTGGAGATGGACTTTGTGCCCATGCCGGGACAATCCCAGTTCCAGGGCCAGGCGTCCAATATATTGGCGGTGAACGAAGCGTCCAAAGTAAAGGAGCAGGCATTGGAACTGGTGGCATACGCGCTGTCCACTCGGTTCGTGGAGGACAGTTATATGTACGGCGGTTCCACCAACTGGGATGCCCTGGATGCCCAGGCCGCCAAGGAGCAGGAAGAAGGCTATAGCACCTGCATGAGTTTTATGGATATCGAGGGAAATGAACAGATAATCGCTGTTGGGACGCCTGCTCCGGAGGCCATAGAAGCGCTCAGGCAGCTGATGGAGACCTGTCAGGGCATCAGCCAGTGCGACAGCCGGGTATTTGAGGCCGTGATAGAGGAGGGGCAGAAAGCGCTGAACGGGGAACTGACCGTGGAGGAGGCCGTGAAGGCCATTGAGAAGAAAGTGGATCTCTATCTGGCGGAATGACACAAGGAAGTCTGTGCAATAACACGGGCATGGCAGGGGTTTGGCCCAGGTCAAACTCCAGTCATGCGGGGAAGAGGTAAGGTTGAAAGAAAAGCACTTTCAACGATTGATTTTGAGTCCGCCAAAGCGGACATGGGGTGTAAAAATGGAAAAGGGGATGAGAAAATCCCGAAAAAAGCGGAGAAGGAGCAGGGGCCTGTGGTTTCTGGCACCTTCCCTGCTGGGGGTGGGATATCTGGTGCTGCTTCCCACCGGGGATGTGCTGCGGCGCTCTTTTGCCACAGCCCTGTCCGGGCAATGGGTGGGCTTTAACAATTATCGGAACGTGCTTACCAATGAAGCTTTTCGGCTGGCAGCGGGCAACACCCTGCGCTTTCTTGCGCTGTGTCTGCCGCTGCTTTTGATTCTCAGCCTGTTGCTGGCGCTGGTCATTTGCCGGATACCCAGGCTGGAGCGGTTTAAGGCTTTGTACCTGCTGCCCATGGCTATACCTGCTGCCACAGTGGTGCTGGTGTGGCGGCTGCTTTTTTCCCAGCAGGGGTTTCTGAACGCTTGGCTGGGAACTCATGTGGATTACATGGGGGAGCGGACAGCACTGATTATACTGGTGGGCAGCTATGTGTGGAAAAATCTGGGATATACCATGGTGCTGTGGCTGGCGGGACTGAAAGCCATCCCGGGGGAGTACACCGAGGCGGCCCGGGTGGACGGTGCGGGGCGGATGCGCTGCTTTTTCCGAATCATCCTGCCGAACCTGAGGGGCAGCGCCTATACCATCACGGTGCTTTCTCTGCTCAATGCCTTTAAATCCTTCCGGGAGGCGTATCTGGTCAGCGGGGCCTACCCTCAACAGGATATCTACTTATTGCAGCATCTGTTTCAGAACTGGTATACCCGGCTGGACATGGATAAACTGGCGGCAGGAGCCATACTGCTGGCGCTGGTGCTGGGGGCTCTGTCTCTGCTGCTGCAGCGGCTGTGGGACAGAGCCGGGGATTAGGCGGGTAACAAGGGATATCGCAGGCATGGCCTGCTATATGCAGGGAAGAGGTAAGTTTGGATGTTATACATCCAGATACTGAGTAACGCAGCAGCGCAGGTAAAGCAGGAGTTTGGTTTAGGCCAAACTCCGGATATCCAGGGAGAGGAAAACTATGATACGTAAAAAGATACCCAGGTGGCTGGCAGGAGGACTTTTCATCCTATTTGGAGTTGCAATCTGCCTGCCGGTGCTTATGCTGGTCAGCGGTTCTCTGGCAGACGGCTATGAGTGGAGACAACGGACCATCGGTTATCTGCGGGAGACCCAGGAGTACATCAGCTGGCGCTGGATACCGGATTATCCCACATTGGAGCATTATAAGCGGCTTCTGTTTTTCTCGCCGGCCTTTTTCAAGTTATTCTGGAATTCTATTGGAATGACGGCGGGAATTCTCTTGGGGCAGCTGGTGATTGCCGTACCCGCGGCCTGGGCTTTTGCCATGTACCGGTTTCGGGGAAAGCGTGTGTTATTTTCTCTGTACGTGATTCTGATGCTGCTGCCCTTTCAGGTAACCATGCTGTCCAAATATCTGGTATTGCAGGACGCAGGGCTGATAAACACCCGGTGGGCAGTGATATTGCCCGCCATATTCTCCACTTTTCCCGTGTTTCTGATCTACAGAAGCTTTGCCGCAATTCCGGCGGAACTGTTGGAGGCGGCCCGGGTGGACGGGGCCGGTGAGTGGCAGAGCTTTGTGCGGGTGGGGATGCCGGTGGCCCAGGGCGGCATCCTGGCGGCAATGATCCTGAGTTTTTTGGAGAGTTGGAACATGATGGAGGAGCCGCTGACCTTTTTGCAGGATAAGTCTCTGTGGCCCCTGTCCCTGTACCTGCCGGAGATCGCCATGGATCAGGCGGGCTACGCCTGCGCGGCCAGCGTGATCACTTTGACGGTATCTCTGTTTGTATTCGCCATATTCCACGACGCGTTGGAGCAGGGGATTGTCACATCGGGCCTGAAGGCGTAAGAGCCCCTTTGTAAGGGAACATGCGGCCTATGATATAGTAGAATGAGGACGGAAAATGGATAAAAAGAGGAAAGCGGTAATTACCGGATTTATCATATTTTTATTACTGATGGGCATATGCAGCCTGGTGACCAAGGGCATCTATACGGCGGGACTTCCCCAGGTGACAGCCACCGTTCCCAGAGAGATGTCCCTGTATCATCCTGTGTCTGTGGTGGGCGCTGTGGAGACAGGACAGGAGTATGGCATCTATGCCCCGTCGGGGCTGCGGGTGGCCTCCATAGCCGTGCAGAAGGGAGACAGTTTTCAGGCGGGGGACGCGCTGCTGCAGCTGGATGTGGAGGATTTGGAGCGCATCCTCGCCGAAAAGGAACTGGAGCGGCAGAGACAGCTGCTTCAGCAGCGGGAGACGGAGAGCCTAAATGCGCACAGCATGCAGGAAAATGCCCAGTCCCTGGCCCGGGCGCTGGAGGATTATGAGAGGGCAAGGCGTGCGGGGGAATTGCAGACAACACGGGCCGGAGGAGAACTTCTCAGGGCTCAGACGAGTCTGGATAATCTGCGCAAGGAACTGGAGCGGGCCAAAAAAGATCTGGGGCAGGCCCAAAGAAACCTGGAGCAGGCACAGGAAGAACAAACCAGGAGGCAGCAGAACGCCGGGAACCTTGGGCAGAATGATCAGACGGGGAACGGGACACCCACGGTCAGCGGCGGGGACAATGCAGCTTCGGGACCGGATATATCCGCCCTCAGCCAGCAATGCGGGGAATTGGAAGCACTGGTCCGTCAGCTGCAGTCCCAGATAGACCAGCAGGAACAAGCGGTAACCTCGGCGCTTCAGGCGGCGGAGGATGCCCATCTGGCCTATGCGGACGGCTTGCAGGATGCCCGGCGTACCGTGGACGATGCCCAGGCGGCGCAGGAAGGAAATTATCAGGCGGCGGCTGACTTGGCCAAATTGGAGCAGACATATCTGGAGGGTGAGATCCGGAAGCTGCAGGAGTTGATAGACGGGGAGGGGTGGATCTGTGCCCGGGAGGGCGGCAGGATAACCCGGCTGTGTGTGGAAATCGGACAGCGTACCCCGGACACGGCCCAGTTACTCTACACCCCGGACGACGGGCTGCGGCTGCTCCAGGCCAGGCTTTCCAAGGAGCAGGCAAGGTATGTGTCCGAGGGCACCCGGATGCAGATGAAATATGAGACGGTCAGCGCGGGCAAGCAGAGCAAGGAGGGAGTTGTCAGCTATATGGAGCCCCAGGAGGACGGCAGTATTCTGATCCAATTGGATGTGACGGACCAGGGGATGGAACTGGGGCAGCAGGTCACGCTGGAAAGTACCTGGCAGTCGGAAAATTATAGTCTGGTGATACCTCTGTCCGCGCTGCACCAGGACAGCAACGGCAGCGATTATGTTTACATTCTGCGCCAGCAGAACGGCATTCTGGGGGTGGAGTGGCATGCCGGCATCCTATACGTGGATGTGGTAGACCAAAACAGCCGATATGCGGCCGTCGAATCCGCTTCTTTGTCGGAGGAGACACAGATTATACTGACAGCCTCCCAGGATCTGAAAGATAATGCGGCGGTGAGGATTTTGGAATAGGGCGGAAACGCCCTTTTTCCGGTTATTGTCGGTGCACCGGACAAAACAGAGGATACCCCGAAAGGAATATGGATGAAGTGTGTGGAAAATATACAAAAATTATGCTATAATGTCCAAAGTCAGCAAGGAATGTAAGACACAGAGTGTCGGATAAATTATTTTTCGGAGGATGGGCTATGCGACAAGGGGTAAAAGAGGCGTTCGGCAGGAAAATGCTGATATTGGCGGTTATGGCGGTATTGCTGTTGGGGGCGCTCGCAGGCTGCGGGCAGCGGGAGGAACCTGCCGCCGTGCGCGTCGGCGGTCTGAAGGGTCCTACCTCCATGGGGCTGGTTTTTTTGCGGGAACAGGCTCAGAGCGGACAGGCGGCGCAGGAGTACGAGTTTACCATGGCTGTGGCGGCGGATGAACTGCTGCCGCTTATGATCAAGGGAGAACTGGATATCGCGCTGATTCCCGCCAACGTGGCCAGTGTGCTGTACAACAAGACGGAGGGAGGCGTCTCCGTCATTGACATCAACACCCTGGGGGTATTGTACCTGGTGTCCGGGGACAATACCATCGACAGCATGGAGAGCCTGCGGGGCAGAACCGTCTACCTCACAGGCAAGGGAACCACCCCGGACTATGTGCTGCAATACCTGTTGAGGGCTAACGGCATCGACCCGTCCGAGTGTACCCTGGAATACCGATCTGAGGCCACGGAAGTGGCGGCGCTGCTGGCGGAGCAGCCCCAGGCCGCAGGGCTGCTGCCCCAGCCCTTTGTCACCGTGGCCTGCGCCCAGAATGAGGAATTGGATGTAGTGCTGGACATGAACCAGCAGTGGAACCTGGCGCAGGGGGAGGGCAGCAGCATGGTCACCGGTGTGACCGTGGTAAGGAATGCCTTTTTACAGGAGCACCCGGGGGCGGTGCAAAGCTTTTTGGAGGAACATGCCGCCAGCGTCCGGGCCATACAGGAAGATCCGGACAAGGGGGCCCAGCTGGTGGTGGCAGCGGAAATCATAACTAAGGAACCCATTGCCCGGAAAGCGATTCCCCAGTGCAATATCACTTATATAGACGGCGAAGAGATGCGGCAGGCCCTGTCGGGCTATCTACAGGTGCTGTTTGAGCAGGATCCCGCGTCGGTGGGAGGAAAGGTGCCGGGGGAGGACTTTTACTATGTCCCCTGACCTGAATAAATCGGAACCCATTGCCAAATGCTTATAGAGCGGAAGAACAGACCGGGAAAGAGATTGATGAAAAGAATTATGGGAGAGTATAGCAAAAGAGTGATCATCGCAGCCGCCTGGATACTGGTATGGCAGCTGGCGGCCTGGCTGGTGGACAACCGCATTCTGCTGGTGGGACCGCTGGAGACTGTGCGGGTTCTGGGGGAGCGGGCCCTTAGGGGGAGTTTCTGGCTGACGGTGGGAACTTCCCTGCTTCGTATCGGGGCGGGATTTGCCGCAGGACTGGCGCTGGGCCTGCTGCTGGCAACGGCCAGCGGCCGTTTTCCCCTGATGGAGGAAGTGCTGGCGCCCGTTATGTCTCTGCTGAAGGCCATTCCTGTGGCTTCCTTTGTGGTACTCTTTTTAATCTGGTGGCGCAGCGGTGTGCTGGCCACGGCCGTCAGTTTCTGTGTTGTGCTCCCCAACATTTATGTAAATACTCTGGAGGGTATCCGCCATGTGGACCGGCGTCTGCTGGAGATGGCAAAGGTACTCAGGATTCCGGCCTGGAATCGTTTTTTTTATATTTACCGGCCCGCTCTGAAGCCCTATCTGGACAGTGCCATCCGCGTCTCGGTGGGTATGAGTTGGAAGTCCGGCGTGGCGGCGGAGGTCATCGGCGTTCCCGCCCTGTCTGTGGGGGAGCAGCTGTACCTGTCCAAAATCTATTTGGACACGGCGGGGGTATTGGCCTGGACGGCGGTGACTATCCTGGCCAGTGTGGTCTGTGAAAAGGCGGTGTTGGCCCTGTGGAGACAGTTTCAGCGCTGGGAGCCCCAGTGCCGGGCTGCCAGGGAAGGCGCTTTTCAGGCACAGGGGAGAAGGTGTCCTGTAGGGAACGGGGGGAGACGCAAAACACTTCAGGCTCGAGAACGATCTGGTGCAGGAATAGAGTCCTCTGCGGAGAACGGGCGAAGGCGGGAAGCGATTCAGGGCAGGATTGACGGGGGACCGCAAAGCATTGCGCAGGGAATTTCCTCTCAGGATAAAGCGTCCCCGGATGCCCGGGTGGCGCTGGAACTTACCCATGTAAGCAAAAGCTATCACGGCAGGACGGTGCTGCAGGATGTGACAGCCAGCTATGAGAGGGGACAAACCTACTATTTCCACAGCCCCTCCGGCAGCGGTAAAACCACACTGTTTCGGCTGATTGCCGGTCTGGAGGAGCCGGACGGACGGGAATGCGGCAGCATAAAAGCGGCGAAGAGCGGTATAGATCGCCATGGCAGCCGGATATCCATGGTTTTTCAGGAGGATCGGCTCTGCGAGGAATACAGCGCCCTGGTCAATGTGGACATGGTTACCGGGGACAGGGAAAAATCCCGGGAGCATCTGAATCAGCTGCTTGCGGAGGAGGATTTGCACAAGCCCTGCCGGGAACTCAGCGGCGGTATGAAACGGCGGGTGGCTATCGCCCGTGCCATGGCGGCAGGGGGGGATGTGATTCTGCTGGATGAGCCTTTTGGAGGGCTGGATACGGAGAGCCGTCTGCGGACGGAGCGGTATATCCGCCGCCAGGGTGCAGGCAGCGCACTGTTGGTGGCCACCCATACGGGGCATGAGGGTACGGACTGAAACGACTTCGTCGGGGGGAGTTGTCCAGGCGGCTGACGATAAGCTGCCGATAATGATAAAAAACATTTGCATCACGTCCCGTTTTATGGTATAATCCTCAAATGACTGTGATTATGTCTGCCTGAGGGCCGGCATTTGAAGATACAGGGGCGATGAAGGAGGAAATGATACGATGAGTTTACAGGTTGAAAAGTTGGAAAAAAATATGGCCAAGCTGACCATTGAAGTTCCCGCCGAGGAGTTGGAGAAGGCCATTGAGAAGGTTTATCAGAAAGAAAAGAGCCGGATCAGCATTCCCGGATTCCGCAAGGGCAAAGCTCCCCGCAAACTGATAGAGCAGATGTACGGCAAGGAAGTGTTCTATGAGGATGCGGCCAACGCTCTGATTCCTGAGGCATATGAGAAAGAGTTGGAGAACTGCCAGGAGGCCGTGGTGTCCCAGCCCAGAATCAACGTGGTGCAGATCGAGGCAGGCAAGCCCTTTATCTTTACCGCGGAGGTGGCGCTGAAGCCTGAGGTAACCCTGGGCAAGTACAAGGGTGTGGAGGTGGATGCCGCTGATCTGGAAGTGACAGAGGAAGAAATCGATGCGGATATTAACAGAGAGCGTGAGAACAGCGCAAGAACTATCCCTGTGGAGGACAGGCCCGTTAAGGACGGCGATATGACGGTTATTGACTTTGAGGGCTTTGTGGACGGCGAGGCATTTGAGGGCGGCAAGAGTACGGATTATCCGCTGACCATCGGATCCGGCGCATTCATCCCCGGATTTGAGGAGGCGCTGATCGGCGCCGAGATCGGCAAGGAGACAGATGTCAATGTGACTTTCCCCGAGGATTATCAGGCTGCCGAACTGGCAGGCAAGGCAGCAGTGTTCAAATGTACTGTCAAGGAGATCAAGGAGAAGGAACTGCCTGAGTTGGATGACGAGTTTGCGGCGGAAGTATCCGAGTTTGAGACGCTGGCCGAGTACAGAGAGGATACCAAAAAGAAGATCGCCGAGCGCAAGGCCGAGGCTGCCAAGAACGCCAAGGAGGAGGCTGTCATTGACGCCATCATAGAGGATGCCCAGATGGAGATTCCCGATGCCATGCTGGAGACCCAGCAGAGACAGATGGTGGAGGATTTCGCACAGAGATTGCAGATGCAGGGACTGTCCATGGAGCAGTACATGCAGTTCACCGGCGCTACCCCCCAGATGATGCTGGAGCAGATCAGGCCCCAGGCACTGAAGCGTATCCAGTCCCGTCTGGTGCTGGAGGCTGTGGCCGCCGCCGAGAAGATGGAGGCCACCGAGGAGGAGTTCGAGGCTGAAGTGACCAAGATGGCCGAGGGCTACAAGATGGAAGCGGACAAGGTGAAAGAGATCCTGGGCGAGAGCGGCAAGAAGCAGGTGATGGAGGATATCTGCGTGAACAAGGCCGTGGAGTTTGTGGTGGAGAACGCCAAGGAGACCGAGGCCAAAAAGTCCAAAGAGACGGAAGAGGCTGGGGACGCGGAATAGTCTCTATAACTAAAGGATGTGTAGATAAACAGAGGATTGATTAATTTTTTATGAAATCCTCTGTTTTCCGATTGTAAAAAATGAGTAAGTAATGTATAATGTGTTTGCGATTGTTGCGGTATAACTGTTTTTTCGCAAAAGCGTTAAAAATGTAAATATTCGGAAGTTATACTGACGAGCGCTGAGATTTTCCAAATTTTGTCCGGCGCATATTGCGTAATCAGGCAACATGCGTCGGATAGAAAGAAAAATTTAAACGCTCGTGAGTATAGATTAGGAGGCAATTATGAGTTTAGTACCTTATGTCATTGAACAGACCAGCAAGGGTGAGCGGTCTTATGATATTTATTCCAGGCTGTTGAAGGATCGGATTATTTTTCTGGGAGAAGAGGTCAACGAAGTGACTGCCAGCCTGGTGGTGGCGCAGCTGCTCTTTCTGGAATCCGAAGATCCGGAGAAGGATATCCATCTGTACATCAATAGCCCTGGCGGCAGTGTGACAGCGGGCATGGCTATCTATGACACCATGCGGTACATCAAATGCGATGTGGCCACGACTTGTATCGGCATGGCGGCCAGTATGGGAGCATTTTTGCTGGCAGGCGGCGAGAAGGGCAAGAGATACGCTCTGCCCAACGCGGAGATCATGATCCACCAGCCTCTGGGAGGAACGCAGGGACAGGCAACGGAGATCGAGATTGCCGCAAAGCATATTTTGAAGACTAAAGAGAAGCTGAACCGTATGCTGGCGGAGAACACAGGCAAGGATTATGAGACCGTGTGTGCCGACACGGAGCGGGACAACTGGAAGAGTGCCGAGGAGGCGCTGGAATATGGTTTGATTGACAAGATACTCAGTTCCCACAGCATGATCGGGGCGGAGGAGTAGAACGCCTGCGCCTAATTGTATCATAGAGCGGGATGCTATGCATAGCCAGAGAAGCCCAGGTTTAGTCTGTCCTATGCAGATAAAGGAAATGTAGCGCCTCAGGGTATCCCTGTGGTATGCGGGAAGAGGTAAATGTTAGAATGGTAGGTAAAAATTTTGACAACGAAATCAGATGCTCGTTCTGCAACAAGTCCCAGAACCAGGTCAAGAAGCTGATCGCGGGGCCGGCAGGGGTATATATCTGCGACGAGTGTGTTGAAATCTGTGAGGATATTCTGGAGGAAGAACTGGAGGAGGAAGAAGAAGCCGTCTTGCAGGAGCAGGATATCAAACTCTTGAAGCCAAAGGAAATCAAGACGTTTCTGGACGATTATGTAGTCGGACAGGAGAAGGCGAAAAAGGTGTTGTCGGTGGCAGTGTACAACCATTATAAGCGGGTTATGGCACAGAAGGATTTAAATGACGTGGAGCTGCAGAAGAGCAATATCATCATGATTGGCCCCACCGGTTCGGGCAAGACCTATCTGGCCCAGACTCTGGCTAAGATTATCAATGTGCCTTTTGCCATTGCGGATGCCACCACACTCACCGAGGCCGGCTATGTGGGTGAGGATGTGGAGAACATCCTGCTTAAACTGATACAGGCGGCGGACTATGATGTGGACAGGGCGCAGTATGGCATTATCTATATCGATGAGATCGACAAGATCACCAAGAAGGGAGAAAATGTGTCCATCACCCGGGATGTGTCCGGGGAGGGGGTACAGCAGGCCCTTTTGAAGATTGTGGAAGGAACGGTTGCCAGTGTGCCGCCGCAGGGTGGCAGAAAGCATCCCCACCAGGATCTGATCCAGATCGACACTTCCAACATTCTGTTCATCTGCGGCGGCGCGTTTGACGGATTGGAGAAGATCGTGGAGTCCAGACTGGATCGCAAATCCATTGGATTCAATACGGTGGTTGCCCAGAAATCTACCAAGGAGATCGGGGAACTTTTACAGGAGGTAACGCCCCAGGATCTGGTGAAGTTCGGCCTGATTCCGGAGTTTGTGGGTCGTGTGCCCATTAATGTGTCCCTGCAGGGCCTGGACAGAGAAGCATTGGTGAGGATTTTGAAGGAGCCCAAGAGCGCTCTGATCAAGCAGTACCAGAAGCTGTTTGAGTTTGACGAGGTGGATTTGGAGTTTGAGGAGGATGCCATCGAGGCCATCGCAGACAAGGCTTTTGAGAGAAAGACCGGGGCCAGAGGTCTGCGCTCTATCATGGAGAGTGTGATGATGGATCTGATGTACCAGATCCCTTCGGACGACACCATTGGCAAGTGTGTGGTCACTAGGGATTCTGTGGAGGGTGCCAGCGAGCCGCTGACTTTTCCCAGGAATATCCCGGTAAAGAAAGCCCAGTAGAAGAGAACGTTTGACGCCGCCTGTGAAAAGCGCGGCGTCATTTTGTTTTATTCCCGCGAGCAATGAGCCAAGTGCCGTGCCGGCACGGGCATAAAGCCAACATAGTTGACTTGCGAATGCAGTGAAGGTCAAATACCCGCTGCTCTGCAGCGCTGCAGGCTTGATGCTCCGTTGTTTGCAGCGGAGTATTTGATTGCAGCGTGGGGTACTGTAAAAATTCTTACTCTTATAGCGTGAATGGCCATCCGGCTGCTTTCTGCCGAGGGTATGGCTGTGATTTACTATGAAAGCTTTGGCTTTCATAGTATGGATGGCCATCCGGCCGCTTTTTGCCGGGATTATGGTCGAGTTTACTATAAACGCCTGTCATAGGGGGCGATGGGAGCGGATATGATTATTAAGAATGTAGCGTTGGAGACGGTGTGCGGCATTACCAGTAAGCTGCCGGAAAACAGCAGGCCGGAGGTGGCTTTTGCCGGAAAGAGCAATGTGGGCAAATCCTCTCTGATCAATGCTCTTATGAACAGGAAGAGTCTGGCGCGCACCAGTTCCCAGCCCGGCAAGACTCAGACCATCAATTTTTACAATATCAATGACAGTGTCTATTTTGTGGATCTGCCGGGCTATGGCTATGCCAGGGTGAGTGAAGAAGTGAAAGCCAAGTGGGGCAGAATGGTTGAGAATTATCTGCACAAATCCCGGCAGCTGAAGGCGGTGTTCCTACTCATTGATATCCGCCATAAACCGTCGGAAAACGACTGCGTTATGTACGACTGGATTAAGGAACATGGCTATCAGCCCATTATTATTGCCACCAAACTGGATAAGATCAACCGCAGCCAGACTCAAAAACAGGTGAAGCTGCTGAGAGAGACGCTGAAGGCGGGAAAGGACGCGCGTATCGTTCCTTTTTCTGCCGCTACAAAGCAGGGCAGGGAGGAAATCTATGAAATCATCGACGAAATACTTCAAGGCGTTGGTTAATCTGGGTGTGGCAGTGGTTATTTTGCTGCTGGCGGTATTGTTGCTGCCCCGGCTGATCATATGGTTCATGCCCTTTGTGGTGGCGGGAATTATCTCCATGATTGCCAGCCCGCTGGTGCGCTTTTTTGAGGAGAAAATAAAATTGAAGCGGAAATGGGCCAGCGCGTTTGTCATCATTGTGGTTATTGCGCTGGTAGTGTTGGTGCTGTATCTGGTGGGCGCCAAGTTGATCGAGGAAGGGCTGGGACTTCTGGAAGCGCTGCCGGGGATGTGGGATTCCATGAAGGAAGATCTGGCCGGCGTGGGAGAGAGCCTGAACGGGATCCTGGAAAAACTTCCCCAGGATACCCAGCAGACTATCGCCGCTCTGAGCAAGCAGGTGGGGGATTTCATGGCCGGACTGTTTGAGCGCATCGGTACGCCAACCATCACGGCGGCGGGAAATTTTGCCAAGCAGCTGCCCTCTGTGTTGATCGGCATTATCATGTGCCTGCTGGCCTCCTATTTCTTCGTGGCGGACCGGTACCAGATCGGCAGTTGGATCAGGAAACATACTCCCGCCTCCATCATGGCCCGGTATGACATGATCCGCAGGAGCATCTTAAAGTCCGTGGGCGGTTATTTTAAGGCCCAGCTGAAAATCGAGGTCTGGATGTACCTGCTGCTGGTGATTGGGCTGAGTTTGCTGCGGGTGGATTATGTTCTGCTGATCGCTCTGGGCATTGCCTTTCTGGATCTGCTGCCCTTCTTCGGCACGGGCACAGTGATGGTTCCCTGGGCAATTATCAAGATATTCAGCAGAGATTACAGGATGGCCATCGGCCTTCTGATCATATGGGGCGGCGGTCAGCTGGCCAGGCAGATTATCCAGCCCAAGATTGTGGGGGATTCCATCGGAGTAGCGCCGATTCCCACTCTGCTTTTGCTGTTTATCGGCTATAAGTTGGGCGGCGTTATCGGCATGATTATAGCCGTACCTCTGGGCATGTTGTTGTCGAACATGTACCAGGAGGGTGTGTTTGACACTACAAAAAACAGCATTACTATATTGGTATCGGGGCTGAATCGCTTTCGGGAACTCCAGCCGGAGGATCTGGAGGCAGTGAGAGAGAAAAAAGATAAAAAAACCTGAAAAAAACCGCAATGATAGCGAAACATTTTGGCCCGCAAAGCTGTCTTATAGTTAGCGGGTCAATTTTTTATAATTTTCAAAAAAATTTGCAGTAAATTGATCTCTGGAGGATATTACTAAGTAGAAGCAGGTTGCTTGAGATGGATACAATCATGATACAGGATACAACTAGAATACAGGGGAAGCTACAGGAAAAGATTGACAGCTACAGCGGTATGCTTTTCAAGATCGCATATGCCAGGATGGGTAACAGGGCGGATGCGGAGGACATCGTACAGGAGACTTTCTACCAGTATTTCAAAGCTTCACGGGAATTTGAAGACGAGGAATATGAAAAAGCATGGCTGATCAGAGTCGCCTTAAACGGCTGCAACAAAATGTGGCGCAGCAGTTTTCACCGCCGCCGCAGTGAAGTTCCGGATCCGGAACAGATTTTCGCGGGGGAGGATCAGGAGACAAAGGATTGTGGCCCGGAGGAGGCGTTTCTGGACAAGGAGGAGGCCAGGGCAGTGCTGGAAGCAGTGCGGAAGCTGCCCGTCACATACCGGGATGTGATCCATTTGTTTTACTATGAGGAGTTGTCGGTGAAGGAGATTGCCGTGATACTGGAGCGGAAGGTATCCACGGTGACTTCCCAGTTGACCAGAGGCAGGGAGATCTTGAAAAAGAACCTGAAGGAGGAATATGACTTTGCGTAGCTTCAGAGAAGAGTATCGGAGGGAAATGGATCGTGTGGGGACATTTCACCTGGATATAGAGAGGATGTCTGATGAAATCCATCACCACAAACTGCGGAAAGCCCGAAGAAGGCGCGTGATCATGTCTGCTGCTTCGGCTGCGGCAGTATTTTTGATGGTGGGCGGTGTGGTTACCGCCATGAATTACGGCAGCAGTTTCATTCAGGTGAGGGACAACGGCTTTTCCATCACCGGCGGGAAGTGGCGATATACGGAGAGTGAAACGGGTACGGAAGGAGTGGGTGACGCAGGACAGCCTTTGGCGCTGGCCAAGGAAGGGGCAGGGCAGGTACCGGAGGAGGCTGAAACAGAATGCATAGTATATGAGATGGAGATCAAGGAGTATGATTCCCTGGATGCTTTTCGGGAGGAAAGCGCGGTGGTAGTGCCGATTCCGGATATGCAGCTGGTAGGTGGAGACCTGGCGGAGCAGAATATCCATGTGGTGGGAAATCAACTGTATATCAGTTTGCAGGATACACAGGAGAGGTTCTTTTCCATCATGCAGATGGATCACCGGGAAAGTCAGGCATATGCTTCAGCCAGCGCCTATGCGGGGGAGGCGGCCAATGAGCGTAATTTTACCACTTCCCAGGGATATACTTACAAGGTGATCGATATTATAGATGGCAGTGATGTCAGCAACATAGAATGCGCAATCTCCCTGTTTGGATGGGATTTGCTGGTAGGTTTTCGGGGATACACCCAGGAGGAAGCCTATGCCGTGCTACAATCCATGGATCTGGGAGTATATGTAGCAGGTGAATGACGGAGAGCATGCTGTGCGGAACTCTATTTAGAAAGGATTGATAGACTTATGGACAAAAATGTTGTGATCTACAATAACAATACGAAGATTACAGCGTCCCTGCGGCCGCTTCTGAGGGGCGAGAACATTCGGCTGCTGGTGGCGGAGAACAGAAAGCAGCTGCGCCAGATTATGGCGGCGGAGCAGATTCATCTTTTAATAACCGATGTGGTATGGTCGGACAAGGATCAGGATATTACGGAAGGTCTGGAGACGCTGCAGCAGATCCGCCAGATGAGCAGTCTGCCCATCATAGTGGTTTCCGCCCGTGATGATGAGACCAGCAAGATTCTGGCGCTGAACGCGGGAGCGGACGATTATGTGGTGAGCGGCTGTAATCCACTGGAACTGCTGGCCCGGATCAAGTCCCAGCTGCGCCGCTATACCCAGCTTGTAAATATGTGCGCCAATATAGATAAAATCTACCAGGTGGATGATCTGGTGATCGATGACAATACCAGGCAGGTTTTCGTGGATCATAAAGAGGTAAGGCTGACCCCCATTGAGTACAAGATATTGAAACTGCTGGTACAGGAGAGGGGAAAGGTGTTGTCCATCGCCCAGATCTATGAAGCCATATGGCACATGCAGGCCATCGGCGCCGACAATACCATCGCCGTGCATATACGCCATATCCGGGAGAAGATCGAGAGAAACCCCAAGGAGCCCAGGTATTTGAAAGTGGTGTGGGGGACAGGATATAAGGTGGGGTAAGGTCAGCGCAATCCAGTGTCGCAGAATGAATAAAAGGAGTGTAAAAGGGTATGGGTGTTTTAGCGGGAATAGAGCCGATGAAGGTATTTGAATATTTTGAGAGTATTGCGGGGATTCCCCACGGTTCTGGCAATGTGGAGGCAATCAGCAATTATCTGGCAGAGTTTGCAGGCAGGAGGGGACTTGAGTGTATCCAGGATGAGGTTAAGAATATCATTATCATCAAGGAGGCCACGCCGGGCTATGAGCAGGAGCCCGCTCTGATCCTGCAGGGACATATGGACATGGTGGCCGTGCATAAGCCGGGGCTTGCCATAGATATGACCAGAGATTCGCTGAAGCTTGCCGTGGACGGGGACAGAATCTATGCGGAGGGAACCAGCCTGGGCGGTGACGACGGTATTGCGGTGGCCTATGCCTTGGCCCTGCTGGATGATGACACATTGCGGCATCCCCGTCTGGAGGTGGTTATCACCGTGGACGAGGAAGTGGGAATGGACGGCGCAAGGGCCATAGACCTGTCCATGCTGCAGGGGCACAGGCTGCTGAACCTGGACTCCGAGGAGGAAGGCATCTTTTTGACCAGCTGTGCCGGGGGCGCGAGAATCAACTGTCTGGTGGACCTGTCGGACAAGTGCCGGGAGTTGTCGGGAACGGCTTATGAGCTGACGGTGGAGGGTTTACAGGGAGGCCATTCCGGCGCGGAGATCCACAAGGAGCGGGGCAACTCCAACCTGCTGATGGCCAGGCTCCTGCAAAAGCTGGCAGGCAGCGTGAAGATAGGGCTTTGCGGCTGTGAGGGAGGACTGGCGGACAATGCCATTCCCAGGGTGACCACTGCCCGGATAGTAGTGGCAAGGGAAGAGGAGGAACGGCTGACGCAGCTGGCGGCCGCGTTTGAGGCGGCGCTGAAAGGGGAACTGGCCACTAAAGACCCGGAGGTTTCCGTCACGGCGGTATCCCGGGGGGCAGTGACCGCAAATTGTCTGACAGGCAGCGATTTACAGCGGGCGGTGAATTATCTCTACAGTCTGCCCTGCGGCGTCCAGGCCATGAGCGCCGATGTGCAGGGACTGGTGGAGACTTCCCTGAATCTGGGAATCCTGAAAGTGGACGGCGGCAGAGTGTCGGCGGAGTTCTCCGTGCGCAGTTGTGTGGAGAGCAGCAAGCAGGCGCTGCTTGATAAGGTGCGGGCGTTGACAGCCCTGGCCGGCGGGCGCTGCGAGATCACAGGGGACTATCCGGGCTGGGCCTACCGGGTGGATTCTCCCCTGCGGGATAAAATGATTGCCTTGTATGAGGACATGTACGGGGAGAGGCCCAGAGTGGAGGCCATTCATGCGGGATTGGAGTGTGGGATTCTGGCATCCAAGATCACGGATTTGGACGGCATCTCTTTTGGGCCGAATATGTATGACATTCATACCACGGAGGAAACCCTGAGTATATCTTCCACCCAGCGGGTATGGGATTATCTGGTGCGTCTGCTGGCCCTTAAGGACTGAGGTTATGCATTGGACAGCAGTGCTTTACCCTTTACTGGCATATGTGCAAAACAGACAATAAATTCACCTGTTTTAGGGGAGCATAGCAAAGATTTACACAAAAATGTATAATCCACTTGATTTTGCAAAAAAGCACTTGCTTTTTTCGGGGTGACGAGGTATAATAATCTATGTCACGGGGTGTGGCTCAGCTTGGTTAGAGCGCCGTCTTAGGGAGGCGGAGGTCGCGAGTTCGAATCCCGCCACTCCGATACATTAGGAAGTGTCAAAGCCTTGAAATTACTAGGGCTTCGGCACTTCTTTTTTTGGCGGGTAATAAAGTGGTAATCAGATATATGATCGATTAAAATTTTTGAAGGAGAAAGCTGATGAAATTTACCTTACCTGTTTTAATTCAGAAATCAAGTCAGGGGGCACTAAACTAAATGACATTGGTCAATAGATTAGGCGTTACGCCTAGCGCATTCGGCCAACG
>Ga0137308_100271_pt1 | contig 94244 bp, 90 predicted proteins | sample Inofrocosms_June_FD_97181 | JGI IMG/M metagenome (GOLD analysis project Ga0137308, IMG submission 97181) | Mouse cecal microbial communities from Vienna, Austria - N-Acetylneuraminic and N-Acetylglucosamine D2O microcosms_June | ecosystem: Host-associated > Mammals > Digestive system > Large...
ATTTCCGAAAGAAAGGCCCCAGCAAAGAATACCAAAAAAGTCCTATTGTCGGCCTTGGTCTTTTGCTGGACAGCCACCAGATTCCTATCGGCATGAAAATGTATCCCGGTAATGCATCTGAAAAGCCCATTCTGCGGGATGTGATTGACAGTCTCAAAAAAAAGAACAACATAACCGGCAGAACTATACATGTGGCAGACAAGGGGCTTAATTGTGCGCAGAATATCGCTTTCTCTAAAAAGAATGGTGATGGCTATCTTTTCTCAAAGTCCGTAAAGGTGCTTCCTGAAAAGGAAAAAAAGTGGGTTCTGCTGGAGCAGGGTTTCAAGGAAGTCAGAGACAAAAACAAACGTCTCATTTACCGTTACAAATCCTGTGTGGATGAATTCCCATATGATGTTATACATGAAGGACGCAGGGCCACTATCCATCTGAAGGAAAAAAGACTCCTTACTTATAACCCTGACCTTGCAGCAAAGAAAAAATATGAGATCAACCGTATGGTAGAAAAGGCAAAGTCCCTTACTATGTCCGGGGCTAAGAAAAATGAATATGGAGATTCCGGCAAATATGTCAGCTTTACAGACGGGGACGGTAAAAAGGCTTGTGTCAGTATCAACCAGAAAGCAATTGATAATGACCTTACTTTTGCCGGATACAACCTGCTTGTTACATCTGAACTTAATATGGCGGATACTGATATATACAACACTTATCACAATCTATGGCGGATTGAAGAATCCTTTAAACTTATGAAATCTGATCTGGATGCCCGTCCTGCCTTTGTACACAAAGAAGATACCATTAAAGGACATTTCCTGATATGCTACCTTACCGTACTGCTGGAGAGGCTCTTCCAGTTCAAGGTTTTGGATGACCGCTTCCCTTCCACAGAGATTTTCGGCTTCCTGAAAGGTTTTAAAATAGTAAAAAGCGAAACAAAATCAATTAATGTCACTGCTTATACTGATTTTATAGGCCATCTGGCCAAGGCCACCGGCCTTCCGCTTACAAACTATTTCCTTTCAGATACACAGATAAAATCCATTATGAATTACAAATTTTCCACCAAAAGCATTTGGAAAGACTGATAGTTGTATGAGAAGAAAGAATATAGGGAGGAATAAAAATGTTGCTACAGATGAAGTCATCTGAACTGGGGGAATTATATGCGCTGCTCCACATGTACCAGAATGTTTATGGAGGGGTAGAAGGCAAACTACTTGCTGAAATAGTTGATAATTACAATATATCTGCTGCTTGTTTCTGCTGTAACAGTGAAAACAAGCAGCCTGTTCCGCCAATCACAAATCCCAGAGGCGCTGGCAGAAAACGCCGAAATGTTCCGCAAGAGGCAGCGAAGATACGGCAGCTACGTGAATCTGGTAAGACCATTCGCGCAATAGCTTCTGAAACAGGTCGTTCTACAGGGTATGTTCATAAATTAATTTATGAACATACCCGTCATGATGTTCAATAATACACTAAAAAGATGCCTGTTCATAATTTGAGGACAGGCATCCTAAAAATTAACGCCATTTTTTAAAGTCTGATACCAAAGACAGGTACTAGGCTATCATATTCTTGTAACATTGTCAACATTTATACTGTATTTGTAATTTAATATTATAGTTGGTGATATCTATTTGATAGCTCTCACATTAATTTCATAACACAATATATTCCTGTAACCTATAAATTGAGCTTTAAACTGCCCTTATCATTTTCTTGTATTCCGCTTGTACTGCCACAATATTATGCTGTATAATATTGTGGACATAGACAATAATTGTCTGATATAATTTCTATAATTAAGATTATAAATTTAGTATATTGTCATCTGACATGCCGCAGCAGGAGGATTCAAATTGAAAACAAAACTTACAAACCGCGAACTGGCTGTTATGCGAATACTATGGGAAGCCGATCACTCCCTCATGGTCTCTGAGATCGTACAGAAAGATAAGAACGGAACCATCTACAGTGTACAGCGAATTATCCAAAACCTTATGAAGAAAAACATGGTTGCCATAGATGGCATTGCATACAACAAGAAAGCACTGGGGCGTACATTTAAACCTTTAGTCAGCGCAGAAAGCATAGAGATCAATGCCATACAGGAAATGTTCAGTGGTCTGGTCAGTAAGAATATTTCCGGCTCTCATTTGATTGCCGCACTTCTTCCAACAGACAATGACGACAGGACACTGGAAGAACTGAATCAATTAGAAGAGTTCATCCGCGCAAGAAAAAATCAGATCCTTCAGAGCCAAAACCACACCTCTTCCAAATCAGATTAAAACCAGGAGGAACTCACTTATGGATTTAAGCATCGTTTCCGTTATTAATATTTTATGCTTTAGTTCCGTAGCAATATTATTGCTTTATTGTATTGCGAACAATCTGGGCACACCACTTGGGAAAAGTATAAAAAGACCGTTTGTACTGGCTATATTGCTCATACTCATGATACGCCTTTTTCTCCCCTTGGAATTTCCCTGCCAGCAAAACCTGTATATTACCAAGGCCTATCCAGATCTCTATGTTTCTTTTATCTATGCTACGATTTCATACGCTGGTAAAGAGTATTCTCTCCCATTGATCACAGCAGCAGTGTCAGTCATTGGCAGTATAATATGCCTTGGCAGGTTATTGCTGTTTTTTCTTGCCACTATCCAATCTATAAACAGATGCGCACCTGCAGAGAATCCTGTCATAACCGAACTGGTCAATACAATAACGTATGAACTTGGATGCAAAAAATGTTTTCGCATTGTTAAAAATCCGAACAGGACAACCCCCTATCTATTCGGTTTTCGTAAACCAGTCATCGTACTGCCCGATATACAATTATCAGAAACTGAATGGTATTACATTTTAAAACACGAAATCTATCATTATTATAATAAAGATTTATGGCTGCGGTTTGTATGTGAATTATTGCAGATCATATATTGGTGGAATCCGTTTATATATATCCTGCGAAATCAGATCATTAAATTTCAGGAATTTTACGCCGATATGGCAGTTGTCCAATGTTCCAGCAAACTGCAACAACTGGAATACATGCAATGCCTGATCAAAATTGTAAAACAGCTCCCTGTAAAAACAGATAATCGTGTTGCCGCATTTCACAGCAATGCCAAAATCCAGAAGCGAATTGCGGCTCTTCTGAACTTTTCTGAGACAGCCCCTCCGAATCAACGGCAGCGGTCTGCCGGTTCTGCCTTGGCTGTAATATTGATGATATGTACATTATTTCTGCCTAATTTATTTATACTGGAGCCTTGCGGTGAAATACCGGAAGAAGTTTTGGGGGATGCAGTCATCATCAACAAAGACAACGGACACCTTGTCTTAAGGGAAGACGGGCGATACGATATCTACGTTGATAATGAATATTTTTCGACCGTCACTACGATTTTTGACGACACCTTACCGATCATGAATACGAAGGGAGAAATCATTCAATGAAAAGTGGAAAGGTTCTTGTATCCATATTATGCGCTGCTATCTTGTTTAATATGGAAATATTTACCTCTCAAGCTAAACCACACTTGAATAACCATATTAACCCATCTACAGAGATATCATTTTTATCAAATAAAAATATAACAGCCAATGGCAATATAGATCCATTTTCCGAAAAAATCCAATGGATCTATAAAACTATAGATAATAAGACCTAGATGGCTTTACGTAAGTTAATTATGATTGATAATGCGCAGAGTTTGGATGATTTGAGGGTGCCGCCGGCTAATCATTTAGAAAAATTAGAAGGTAACCGAAGCGGACAATATAGTATTAGAATCAACGATCAATACAGAATATGTTTTAGAGTGGATGGACATAACTTTTATGATGTTGAAATAGTGGATTACCATTGAACAGGAGGTTATTATGAAGAATTATATTGAAACTCCCCGAGTGAGTGAAATTTTATTTGAAGAATTTATGGCACCATATGGTTTGTCGGCCTACAGACTGGCACAGGAAATTCATGTTCCAGTATCAAGGATTCAGGATATCCTGCACAACAGACGGAAAATAACAGCAGATACATCAATAAGGCTTGCAAAATTTTTTGGCGTATCTGACAGATATTTTCTTGATCTTCAGGATGATATTGATATTAGAAATACGAAAATGCAGATCATGGATGAACTTAATAATATTTCAACTTATCAGTACGCCCAAATGTGATAAATGGATATAATATTTCTCAAATCTCCAGCGGCATATACAGAAACACCTCAAAGCGCTCCCCTTCCGCCCTGATCTCCATCGCTCCGTGATTCCGCTCCACGACCTCCTTCATGCTCCTCAGACCAAAACCATGATTTTCCTTATCCGCCTTGGAGGTTTGCAGAAGCAGGTTCTTCTGCGCACCCACTGTCGGATTGGTGACTTCCAGGCAGAACAACCCTTTCTGTGCCCGGCTTTTCACATTGACTTCTCTTTCCGTTTCCGGCAGCCGTCTGCAGGCCTCCCCCGCATTGTCCAGCGCATTGGAAAAAAGCGCGCAGATATCCGTCTTCTCAAAGGGAAGCTCTTTTGGAATATCAATCCTGGCCTCCAGCCGGATCCCATAGCGGCTCATCTGCTCTTCCTTGACCGTGAGCACCGCATTGACGACCGGATCCGCACAGTACTGCAGGGAACGGCCAAATGCGCTGTCTTCCATCAGGCTTTTGATATAGTCTTCACGCTGCGCTTCCGGCAGCGTGACCGCCACCGCCAGATGATTGGCCAGATCATGTTTCAGCCGCCTTATGGCGAAATGCTGCTGTTCCATGGCCGCATAATAACTCTGGTTCACCTCTGCCAGCATATTCTGTTCTTCCAGCTGCTGCTGCCGCGCCAGTACGATGACCGCCTGGAACAGACCGATGAAAGACAGCAGTGACAGCAGGAGCAGTCCAAGAATATTATACCCTTTAAAACCATCCGGCATCTCCATCCAAATCCTTTCCTCCTCCGTCGTCGTCAGCAGAACCACACTGAGGACAATCCCAAAAGGCGTAGCATTCAGCAGTAAAAGCAGTTTCCACAGACTGTCGGAAAGATGATACTCTCTGTCCGGCGCATATTTTCCGATTGCCAGATACAGACACAGGGCAGCAAACAGCGACAAAAACCCTTCGATAATCATACATGCTGCCGGATGATTCCACCTGACGTCAGTCGTTAAGACAAAATTATCCCGCAGCACATTAAAAGACAGAATGGTACTGGCATACATCAGCCCGATGGCCGCTTTCTTCCAGATACTTCCCTCACAGACAGCCCTGATCACAAGCAGAAAGAAAAGAACTGTCGGCAGAATATTTGCCCAGTCCCCCATATAAATAATCATCGCCAATAGCAGCCAGCAGCTTCCCCACAGGACAGCCTGCTTCCACCGCTTCTTCGGTACGACGATCAATTTCTTCATTCCCTGCAGCAGCAGATAAGCCGCCGCTCCATTTATTATGATAAAAAAACAATTTATAATCATTTCCCGTTCCTTCTGTCCATTCCTCTCTATGCGCTGTCCTAACAGCCTCCCAGCATGGATCTGGCAATCTTCTTCATGGCCTCTTCCCTGTGGTTTCTGCTGCATGGCAGCTGCCGGCCGCCCACCATAACCGCATCGCTGCCCAGATGATCCACCCGGGCCGGATTCACCAGATAACGTTGATGGATCCGCACAAACCGGCCGCCCAGCCGCGCTTCGATCTCGTCCAGTTTCGCATAGAAATAATATTCCCCCTGCTCCGTGACCAGCGTGACTATACGTTTATCGGAACAGAAACAGAGGATATCCTGCAGCAAAAACCGCCACGTTCCGTCCGCATTTTTGAAGGAAAAAGCCTTATCTTCCTCCTGCTCCAATCGCGTCCGCACCCGGCAAAGCACTTCCATCAGCTTCTGCGCCGTGACCGGTTTGAGCATGTAATCCAGCGCACCCACACTGTAGCCCTCAAATACAAACTCGCTGTAGCCCGTCAGAAAAACGATCATGATCTGCTCATCAAATGTCCTGATCTGCTTTGCTGTCTCCATGCCGTTTAAACCCTTCATCTCAATATCCAGAAAAAGTAAATCCACCTCTCCCGGATGCTTTCCAAGCCACGATACGGCATTACTTCCGGCGGAAAACTCATATACGATCTCTTCCGACTTCTCCATAAGTGCCTTTTCCAGCTGAAAGCGCAGCGCGTCTCTCGCATCCGCCTCATCGTCACATATCGCGATCCGTAACATGCAATTCTCCTCCCTCTTCCATGAAGATCCGGTCAGTCATATCGTTCTGTAACAATCCGGGATTTGCCACGTCCAGGCAAGTCCCTGTTCCCGTCACGTCATATAGCATCACCCGGGGAACCATTTCCCGTGTCTACATCTTACCATAACCCAATCCCCAAAGTACACGTCCACTCTTTTCCTCTGCTCCAAACTTTACAGAGAATACCGCCAAACTTTACAAAACCTGCTTCCGCTCTCCAAAAATGACAATCAGGCCCGCCGTTTTTGACACCCTGCAGACCGGACCGGTATGCCGCGTGCTATTCTTTTAGCAGAGTAAAAGAAAGCGAGGTATCTATATGTTATATGTCAAAAATCTCTACAAATCCTATCAGACCGGAAAAAACAAATATCAAGTGTTAAACGGTGTTGATTTCTGTGTAGAAAAGGGAGAATTTGTGGCCGTGATGGGGCCTTCTGGTTCTGGAAAAACTACTCTTCTCAACTGTATTTCCTGCTATATCCCCTTCGATAAGGGAGAGATCACCATTGGCGGCACCAATCTGGCGGGCCTTGACGATGCCGGACTGGCGCACTTTCGGAATACGCAGCTCGGTTTTGTCTTTCAGGATTTCATGCTCTTAGACGGTCTGACCATCCGTGAAAATATTCTGGTGCCGCGGATCGTACAGGGCGAAGTGTCCGGGGAGGCGGAGGAGCTTGCCGACAGGCTGACGGCTCTTTTCGGCATCCAGCATATCGCAGCCAAATACCCGGCCGAGATCTCCGGCGGCGAGAAACAACGGGCGGCCGTGGCGCGCAGCCTGATCAACAATCCCCTGATCATCCTTGCGGACGAACCTACCGGCAATCTGGATTCCAAGTCCAGCCGCGCCGTGATCGAAAGCTTTGGGGAGGTAAAGAAACGCATGGACGCTACGATCTTTATGGTAACCCACGACAGCTTTGCGGCTTCCTTCTGCGACCGCGTGATCCTTTTAAAAGACGGTTCCATCTACCGCCAGCTGGAGCGGCAGGGTGAGCGCGGACAGTTTCAGGACCAGCTGCTTATTGCGATCAAAGAGATGACTGAATAATTCGGAGGTATTGATATGTCACAGACTTTAACGATGAAAAAAATGGAGCAGAGGCTGCAGCGGGCGGACCGGAAGCACGCGCATCTGTATCTGTTCTGTAATTTTACCGCATTGATGATCATTTCCGCCTACTCGGGCATGATGCTGTCGCCGACGGTACAGACCACTTTTCCGCCGGGCGGGGACAGCCGCAAGCAGATGAATGCCATCTTCATACTGACATTGATCGGCTGCGTTGTGTTTACCATCTATGCCGCCGGCCTCTTTTTCCGGCATAAATCAAGACAGCTGGGCATCCTGATGGCGCTGGGCGCTTCCAGGAAGAGACTGATGCCGGGCTTATTCCGGGAAGTCCTGTTCTTAAGCGGCTTCTCCTGCACGGCGGGCATCCTGGCCGGATTTCCTTTTATCTGGATCATCTGGTCACTCTTCCGGCTGCTCCTCATTGACAGCTCGGATATGAGACTTTCCTTTGATCCCGTATGCCTGCTGATCTCCTTTGCATTTCTGCTGGCGGTGGCCGCTTTTTCCTGTATCCTCGCCTGGCACTATCTGCGCAGAACCAATATCATGGAGGTCATCCGGGAGGAGCACATCAACGAACCCGTAAAGGAGCTCGGAAAATGGTGCGCGCCGGCGGGTTGTATCCTTCTTGCCGCCGGGGTTCTTCTTGGATACTGCACGCCCATTTTCTATCTTTACAAGGTTCAAGCTCTGCCGCCTGTATGGATGAACCTCCTCTATGCGCCGGCATTTGCAGGGCTTTATATGATCATGCTCCATGCCGTGGTCCACGGGTTTGGACGCCGTAAACATGCCCCCTACAAGAATATTATTGCCCGAAGCATGATGAAATTTCAGGGAAAACAGACCGTAAACAATATGATTGTCGTTACGCTGCTGATTGCCAGCGCCTGTTTCGGCATCTTCTATGTCCCCATCCTGTCCATCGGCACGATCATGGAATATCATGCCCAGCCCTACGATTATTTCTATCACTACCGGGCCGACCAGACCCTGCCGGACAGGGCGGCCATAGAAACGCTCGCCGAGGAATACGGCCTGTCCTTAAAAGACTGGGGCGAATTCGACTATATCACGCTGGCATTCGGAGCCTTCTCCAGCATAATGGAGGAAGACGGCAAACACTGGCATGATGAATACATCCCCATATGCATAGAAAAAAGAGTCATCTCCGAAGACACGTGGAACACGCTCACCGGCGAGAATATAGATGTCCTCCCCGGCACTTACCTGTGTATCACCAATCAGGAGGAAACAGCCCTCTCCATAATCAGCAGCGCGAAACACATCACCAATATGGTCACACGCACACAGATCTCCACCCAATATGCGGGCCTTCTCCATTACGACCTGATGACGGACATGCGCGGCTATTGTGTATTGGACAATACGGATTACGCACTGCTCTCGGAAGGCCTGACCGACGACTGGAAAGGCAGGATCGTATCCTTTAATGTGGACGGCAAAGACAGCTATCCCTTCGCCGACGCCCTTTTTCACCGCATGGTTTCGTGCTTTGATGAAAATTGCTTTACTGCCGTGTACCACGATCGGATCATCACCATCAGGGCCGAAGAACAGGGTATCGCAGACTGGCAGGCGTCCGATCCCATGATGCGTATTGACCCGGCAGAAGCAGATTCCCTCACCTTTCGCCAGAACTGGGAATATATCCCCCGGTTCCGTATTTTAAGCATGAACGATTTCCTGCTGTCCACGTCCGTATTTTTGATGATGTTCCTGTTTATTTTCATCGTATGCATCCTGACGGTTCTGATCATCTGTTATACCCGCTGTCAGACCATCGCCTTAAACAACCGCTACATCTTCGACGATCTAAAGAAACTGGGAGCATCTCCCAACTTCCTGGACAGGGAAGTGAGAAGCCAGTGCGGCAGTGTCTTCAGGGTGCCGGCTGTGGTGGCGCTGATCGCTGTCTACCTGTTTTTTATCCTGCTGCTGTATGGCAATGACGGGCAGCTCGTGTACAGCGAGATCGTGTCGCTGGGGGCGTGCCTGGGAATCGAGGCGGCGCTTAGTATGCTTATCTACGGAGTTTACCGGGTTACCGTTGCCGGGATCAGACAGAAGCTTGGCATATTCCTCCAGGTGACAGAAATAGAATAAAAGTTGATCGAAAAACAGACATGAGCCGTTTTCTGGTCTGCTTCACGACCTTGTATAATCTGAAACCATTTCTTACAAGATCAGAAAAGAGCTGTCCTTTTGCATAAGCAGCAAATTGACAGCTCTTTCACGTAACTCACCTTGTTTCCCTACCTCAGTATATTCCCAGCACCTTGTATAAAGATTCTAACTGCGTATGAACGCCCTGCACTATTCTATCAATATCAAGTCGTTCAACCATACCATTACTTTTCATTCCCTTATAATACATCTTGTTTGCCTGTTTAAAAAGTTTTTTCAATTTATCATATCCATTGCCTCCGGATACTTTCGTTTTCTTTGACAAACGAAGAAATGATATTATTCCGTCCACATCAAGTAAAAACCAGTCTTCAATAGAACGTTCTGCTCTTATGTGGATAACGTTTCGGACTCCATTCTCCTTAAAAGCAGCTTCTACTTCACTCCAATTTATCGGAGGTTTGGGAGAGAGTTCAAAAACATCTGTGTCTCTACATAAAGCGACATTAAACTCACATTCCTCTCCATACTTAGGCTTTATTTCCTTTATAAACTTACGTAGAGCAATATTTTTAAATCCTCCGACACCTTTGACGTTTTTACATTCAATGTTAATATCAAATCTTCCATCTGCCCTCTTCTGCCTGGCATTTGATATTACACGTTTATAAAACTCAACTTCTGTATCTCCCTCAACAAATAATACAAGGCATTTACTCATGCATATCACACTCCAGATAGTCTTCCCAATCACATTCCTCATCCGCCAGCATTGAAAACAGGTAATCTCCTATACTCATCTTAAAATCCGCAGCATCCTGTTGTAATAAACGCTGACCCGATTTTTTGAATTTATAAAACTCGGCGATCCCTGGCTTCCTGTTTATGCCCACATGTATCCATGAAGGTTCAAAATAACTCACAACGTAAGGCGAGTGACTGGTTACGATTATCTTACAATCATCCAACAACTGACTGATTATTTGCACATAAGCCCGAAACAAACTTGGATGCACCGAATTCTCCGGTTCTTCGATTGCAATCAGAGAAACATTTCCTTCATTGGCCAAAATGATCCTCGCCAGAATCATAAACACTCTTTTTGCACCATCTGACATCATCGCAAAATCAATGGGATATATTAAATTCTTATCTTTCACAAATAAGACGTATATGGCATTTGCTATTACAAACGGAGAATCGGCAGGTAATCTATCATTGTCTCCACCATTAAATTTGTATTGCTTAACAATAATGTCTTCAACATCAGGAAATAAATCTTTATATACTTCCTTCAACAGGGCAAATTTATCCGGATTTTTCTCCTGTAATTGATATATTACACGTGGAAGGCTTTCTGCATCGACAGCCATGTCTTCTAAGCCTTTGCGAATAAATGGATCTGGCTGATAAAAACTTTTTGCATCCAGATTATTCTCCATATAAAATCTCATACTATTCATTTTTTTAATAATTACAGCATAAAACAGTTCATCATATGCTCGGAGCTTATTTACAACAAGTTCCGCTGCCTCAACATTTATTTTGGATGAGCATCTGCCCGTTTCAGAACTTTTATATAATGCTGTCTGCCCCTCTCTATTGATCAGCTGAGTATATTTCTGCCCCCTGTCTTCCGGCCTGATCTTCAAATATTCGGACACAATATATGGTTCGATACTCTCATCACACTTCCAGGCAAATTCATATCCATAAAGTACACGATATTCAATATCATCCAGTTCAGTCAAAATCTCCATTTGAAATTTGTAATTTCTGTTAACCATATAGCTGTTAATTGGTATTAAATTCGAATTAGCCATCATATCAGCTTTATCTTCCATTGTAGCTTTCATATATGTCAAACCAAAATCAATAGCAGCAAGTACATTCGATTTGCCAAAATTGTTTAACGCCACTAAAGCTGTAATGTTATCGAAACCAATTTTAACATTTGACAGATTCTTGAATCCATCGATCAAAACCGCCTGAATTTTCATACCGCAGCACCTTTCCTTTTGTAGTGTATTCATACCATATCATCTTTTCTTTTAAAACGCAATATTTCTTTTCGTATTATTTTAATTATATCCACTTTTCCTTGTAATTATTTCATAAAACGCAATTTCCTCGTATGTTTTATTGTTTTTATATCTTTTAAGCAAAATAAAAATTTTACTGGATTCTGGTTACAACCTGCAGGTCTTCTCCATAATCTCAGTATTGAACAGCCAATGACAACTGTCAAACAAAAAAAGCGAGATAAAATCAGCATGGCGTGAATGTAGAAAATCACCTGCTTTGACAGCGAAATGAAAAAGGAGACGGCACTCAGGATGCTAAAAAGAAGCAACATGACAATCGAGTAAACTGCGGAAGATGCAGGTCTTAGTGTTTCTGAGGTAGAACATTTCGCCGGACTATGGTAGTTTTGAAACCAATTTAGAAAAAGTAAATGTGCAGATCCCGTAACAAGAAAGCCGAAGGCCGATCAAAAATTTAATATTACAGCCATAAAGCAGGGAAATAACTGTAGATTCAAATTTATTTCCCTGTTTTTATGTGGCGTTTTTTCAGAAACCTGTGGATATAGGCAATGCTGATAAGTCCATATCCTTGTACAGCGTCAGGGCGATTACAGAAATGTGAAAGGGATTAAGCTTATGAATATTTAATTTTATGGCCTGTTTCCATAGCTTCCGTCCACGTCAAGCGTCAGCTCCTGCACCCCTGTCTTCTTCTTTGAGGAAACCCGTTTTTTGTTCAGTTCCTGCAAAAAGAGCTCTTCATCCAAAGGAAGCGTAACCTCACGTCCAAGCCAGCCCGACAGATGCATGGCATTGGAAATCTCCACTCCAAGTCTCCTGTACTGCTCGGCCGGCGCCTCTGCTTCCTGCATCCCGGCCACCAGTTTTTTACACATTTCAGTTTCTTTTTCCGCATCCATTAAGTTGTGAAGCTGCTCGTAATCGTTCTCCAGATCATAGAGACAGGACTCCATGACATACTCGATATTGCCCGAGTAATCTTCCGGAAACAGAACCGGAATCCTGTAAACCGGATACCGTGTATAGGGAAGGAACCTTCCCATCTCTATCGCCTCCGCATACCGCTCGTCAAAATATCTCCAGCAGGTGGAAGGAATCCCACAGTACTGATATAGAGGCCCATTTTCTCTGCTCGCCGGTGCTCTGAAGTAAGTATATCTGCCATCATAAACATTGACTGCCCGGCCAAACCAGCCATAGATCACCTGTTCCCTGGGACTGCTCTTTTTCCTGACAACGTCCAGAAGACTCATGCCTTTGACCCGATCCGGCACAGCACAGCTGTGATGCTGCAATATCGTCGGCATAAGGTCTATATTCTGTGTCAGCTCCTTAATCCTTTTCCCTGCTTCCTTCCCGCCGGGGAAATGGATCATCAGCGGAATATGCGCCATCTCATTATACGCGTGCATAATATTTTTCCCTGTAAAGCCATGCTCTCCCAGCATATGCCCGTGATCCGTTGTAAAAATAATCAACGTATCTTCATACATCCCGTTATCTTTCAATGTCTGCAGCAATCTCCCAAACCAGTGGTCCGCCATGCTCAGCGTTCCGAGGTAGCACTTTTCCAGATGCTCCACCGCGTCCGCCGGCTCCGTCACCTCCGCATAGCTGGGCCAGCAGAATTCTCTGCCCTTATAATCATCCTCATACATTCTGTGATATTTTTCCGAGCAATCGAACGGCTCATGCGGATCAAAGCTTTCCACCATAAGAAAGAAATCATCCGCTCCCCTGTTTTGTTCCACCCACTCACAGGCCGAACGGAAGGTTCTCGGTGAAGGATATTCCTCCTCCGTGACAAATCGGGTTCTGTTCAGCAGATACTGGGAGGATTTCTTCCCATAGCTTTCCGGATCAACCGGCGGCTGCTCCACACGCGAAATCCAGGTATCAAATTCCTGCCCCCTGTGGTATTCCCACGTATTGAACAGATAACAGTAATTCTCACCCCCGATCTCAAAATAATGCGTATGATCGGTCGTGATATGCGTAAATACACCGTTCTGCCGCAGCACCTGTGGCAGCGTGATATCAAAGGGTTCAATCCCACCCCATCCTCTTTCCAAAAACTGCATTCTCCCTGTAAAAATATCTCTCCTGGCCGGCATACAGGGCGCCGACCCGATAAAATGATTATCATAGACAGCACAGTCTGCTGAAAAAGCATCTATATTGGGTGTGATCCCCTTCGCCATTTCGTTATATGTCCTTAAATATCTTCGATTCAATGTATCCATCAATATCAATACTGTTTTCATAAACTTTCCCTTTCCCTCTCTGTTATCCTTTAATTCCGGTTGTGACAATTCCCTCCACGAAGTATTTCTGCATAAATACATACATCACAAGAAGCGGGAGCATGATCAGGGTAGTGGCTGCCATCAGATAATTCCACTGTGTAATGAACTCCTCCTTAAAAACGCTCAATGCAAGCTGCACCGTCCACATATTCTTTCGCGTTGTAATGATCAACGGCCAGGTATACTCATTCCAGGTGCTTGTCGTTTTAAATACGATCAATGTGGCAAATATAGACTTACTCAGCGGAAGATATATCCTGACAAACGCTCCCATCCTGGACAGTCCGTCTATCTTGGCCGCATCATCCAGTGATTTCGGGAAATTCATAAAAAACTGCCGGAACAAAAATACACCGAAAGCCCCCGCAATATAAGGCGCCACCATGCCTGCATAAGTATTGACCAGACCGGTCCCTCCCTGCCCCAGAATATTGTTACCTCCCATAAGCGGAAAGTACTTCATCGCCACAAAATTGGGCAGCATGGTAACCTGCTGCGGTATCATCATCCCTACAAGTGCCAGCAGAAACAGAAAATCCTTCCCCTTAAACGTCATTCTTGCAAACGCATATCCCGCCAGGGAATTGATCACCAGACTGATGACCACGGACAACACTGTGGTATAGAAGGAATTCCAGAAAAACCTCCCCCAGTCGGACGACCTCATGGCCTCCACATAATTGGAAAACTGCCAGCGCTCCGGCCAGAGCCGGAACGCTGCACTTGAAATTTCAGCCGGAGTTTTCAAAGAAGTGGAAACCATAATCAGAAAGGGAATGATGATTATCACACAAAATAAAAGCATGAATACAAACAGAATGATCCGCGTACTCTTTTTTATTCTCATCGTCTTCTCCCCCTATCCAATATCCAAATCCTGTCCCTGATTGCCATACCGAAAATTTAACAGCGTAAAGACAAGGATAATAAGTAACAGAAACACCGCTTCCGCGGCACCATAGCCCATCCGATATTCCGTAAAGGCCCTTGTATAGATCTGATGCACGATCGTAGTCGTTGCATTCATGGGACCGCCGCCAGTCATGACATTCACCTGCTCAAATACATTAAACGCATTGATCACACCCGTAATCACGATAAAGAAAGTTACCGGCCTCAGCATGGGTATTGTAATGCTGAAAACCTTCTGCAGACAGCCCGCGCCGTCTATCGATGCCGCCTCATACAGATAGGAAGGAATATTATTCAATCCGGCAATATATAACGTCATATAATAGCCGATCCCCTTCCACACTCCCATAACGATCATGGCTCCCAGAGCCAGTTTCTCATCGTACAGCCATTGTCTGGCTTCCAGACCCAGTGTCTCCAGCATTACGTTAAATACACCGTTTGTCGGATCGTACAGCCAAAGCCACACCATAGACATGGATACCATCGAAGTGACATACGGCAGATAGATAAATCCTCTGAAAAAACGGGTTCCCCAAAGTGCGGCACTGTTTAACGCCAATGCCAGAACAAACCCCAAAACAAGCGTCATAAACACCGTAAATATTACATAGATCAATGTATTCAGCACTGATTTCCAAAACAAACCGTCATGAGCCAGCACAAAATAATTCTTCAACCCGACAAAAGAGATGGTTTTCAAGTTAAAGTCTGTAAAGCTCAGGGTAATGTTGACAACAATCGGAAGCAGTACAAACAGAAGAAAAAACATATAGTATGGAGCAATAAACCAATAGGCACACCGGTCGATTGTAACGTCCTTTTTCTTTTTCATCCAAACCCCCGCCACTTTATCTGTTATTGTATTTCCTTTTCCAGCTGTGAAAGCGCATCCTGTAATGCCTGCTGCGCCGTTTTCTTTCCATTGATGACTTCTTCATAGGCAACGGACACATATTTATTGTAGACACTGACCCATGGAACCGTAGCCTTTCCTTTACCGTTTTCCACATAGTCAAGGACTGCCTGATTCAACTCTGCATCACCCGACTGAATAAACTGTTCTTCCAGGGACTTTTTCACAATGGGGACCTTGGAATCTTCCGTCCTCATCCACACAATCTCGTTGGAAAGCATATGTTCTATAAACAGCCATGCTTCTTCTTTATGCCGTGAAGCAGCTCCCATTGCTATCAGCTGATAGCCACAGAAGGAGACGCCGGGGTCCGAGCCATCCTTTGACATTACCGGCATATATCCCACCTCGATCTCCGGATTATCCTGCTTAAACTGTCCGACCTGCTGCGGATTCAGATTGCTGATCGCCGCCATACCCTTCATAAAGGGTCTTTCATCCCCCTTCTGCTGATCATGTGGTATGGACACATTCATCTGCGCCAGCTCTCCCAGGAAGGTCAACGCCTCAACAGCACCCTGATCCGTAAATGCGGGCTTCAGATTCAATTCGTCGATTACCTGCGAACCCGCACTGCGCATATATGGCTCAGTGAAGACAAGGGAACTGTCAATCGATGGAATATCCAGGCCGGCAAACACCACCTTATCGCCTTCTCTCTTTGTCAACGCTTCGGCAGCGTCTTTCAGCTCTTCCCACGTAGCCGGAGGATTCTCCGGATCCAAACCCGCTTCCGTAAACTTGTCCCTGCGAAATGCATAGACCTGTGGATTTGGAAAGATCCCCAGTGCAACCTGTTCTCCCTGGTATTTCCCCATTTCGTAGGCACTGTCGAACAGGTCGTCTTTCTCCTCCCATGTCTCTATAAACCTGTCCAGATTCTCGAAATCTCCCAAGGCTCCTCTGGATCCGACTTCCGCCAGCACAAGCTGGATAACATCAGGATATGTGTCACTCAGTACAGCCGCATTCAACTTAGTCTCCTGATCGGAGATCGTAGAAGACATGCCTGTGATCTCCACCTTGATACCAGGATATTTCGCTTCAAAAGAATCCACACATTTCTGTGCAAATTCCGTATCAGCCTGGGATGTTCCCTGATGCCAGAATTGAATCGTCACCTGCTCACCGCTTCCTGCGTTATCCCCGGCAGCCGTTTCCTGTACCACTTCCTGCTCGACAGCCTTATTACCGTCCTTGTCCGCACTTTCCCCCGCCGATGCCTGTGTATTCCCGCTGTTCCCACAGCCTGTCAGCAGCACTGCTCCAAGTACCATTGCCATGATTCTCTGTAATCTGGTTCCTTTCCACATAATTCCTCTCCTTCCTTAAAACAATCTACGCTCTCTTCGAAGGCCTTCTTTCTTTGTATAGACATCTTATCATCTCTCTTATCGAATTACTTCTCCTATCTACTGGTAGATTTGAAATATATTCTCCTGTTTTTCCCGCTTTCTTTTGTATATTTTTGTTTTTATAAAATCTTTCGAATCTTTTCTCTTATCTTTTGATTGTGCAATGTATATATCCGCGGCGGTTTGCCAACCCTGTTTTTGTATTATATACTATAACAAAACGGGTAAAACTCGTTTGCGATTAAAACTCGTTTTATTCATCTTATCTGGAGGTATTCAAGATGTGGAATAAAAAAAGTATTTCTTTTCAGATAATCATGACGGTAGTTATGTCGTTCCCTGCCCTGTTCCTTTTTTTCTCCATACTCACAACAAGGCTATACTACAAAAATGTAGCCGATATCATGCAGGAATCTCAACAGCACTCTCTTACCCAGCTGAACGAAAGTTTTGATACATTTTATCAGCAGATCATCTATATTTTGATCCAGCTCTCCGGTGATTCCTCCCTGAAACAATATCTCACAAAAAAGCCGGAGGATACCTTTGAGTATTATCGAATGCAGCAATACGTACACGATTTTCTCCAGACCTATACCGGGTTTTTCCCCAATTCCAACATCCACCTGATCCTGTATGGAGAAAACGGCCAGACCTATACCACATACAATGAGACCCTGCACCTGGAACATACGGGAATTCTCGATGAGGACTTCGTAAAACAGGCCGAAAGAAATCACCGCCGTATCGGCATATCTTATTTTTACCCGGGGCTTACCCCCTACACCGAAAACGAAAATTACATTTATTTTGCGCACGCCCTGTACGATCCCTACCGCTCCAGATATTATGGCACAATTCTGGTCGTGATAGACGAAGCCTGTGTCACCAGGCTTTACGCCGACCTGCTGCAGGAAAACAATTACTTCTCCGTCATCGCTGAGGACGGATTTGTCATCTCGGACAGCAGGGACAAACTGCCAAACGATCACGATCCTTCCCTTCTCGCCATCGCCCGAAGGCAGGCTCCTGGTGTTCTGGAATACAAAGATGAAAAATGGATTCCCTGCGCCGTATATAACCAGTATTTTGACTTTTATATTTTACAGCTGACAAAATACAATGCCATTACATCCAGAGTTTCCCCCTCCGTCCTGCGTATTTTGAAATTATGTTGCACCGCCCAGCTTGTCCTGACCGGTATTCTTGTATATCTTTTTAAGAAGATCACGCGCCCGATCCACCGGCTGGCCATTGCCATGCAGAACGTTACAGACAAAGATCTCCTCATCCGCCCTCAGAGAATGGAATTCACGGGATGTTCAGAAGCCCGACTGCTCGGAGACAGCTTCAATGAAATGTTCTCCAAACTGGAATACTATACAAAAAAGCTGATCCAGGAACAAAATACCCGCTACGCAGCTGAATTGAATTCCCTGCAGCATCAGATCAATCCCCATTTTATTTATAACACGCTGGCCTCCATTAAATACCTGTCTATGGCAGGGCAGCGCGAAAAAGTGATCGCCGGAATTAATTCCCTCACAAAACTTCTGCGGAAAACACTGGGCGACAGCAGGGAGACAATTCCTCTGGAACAGGAACTAAATCTTCTTCAAGATTACTTCTCCATTCAACAGCTGCGTTACGGAGACGGCATCCGGCTTTGTCTGAATATTCGGGAAGAATGCCTGTCGGTGGAGGTTCCACGTTTTTTCCTGCAGCCCCTTGTGGAGAACTCCATATTCCACGGCTTTTCAACCAGCCTGCCCAACGGCTGTATCAGTATCTATGCCACAATAAGCGGCACCCTTATGAAACTGGAGATCATGGATAACGGAAGCGGGATCCCCGAAGACATACTGGCTCACATCATGGATATTTCCGCCAGAAACAATCAAGACAGCCTTACCAAAATAGGACTGAAAAATATTGAGGACCGCATTAAAATGATCTATGGGCCAGCCTACGGTCTTGCCATAACCAGTTCCCCAGGCTATGGCACCCAGGTTGTTATACAGCTTCCCATCACAGATGCCGGAAAAGACAAAACAGACGAAAGGAATTAACATAGAGATGAAAAATTTGCTGAAAATAGTTATTATTGACGATGAGATGATCCTGCGAAACGGCCTTAAATATCTATGTGATTGGGAAGAATACGGATTTACCATTGTCGGAGAAGCCTCTAACGGCATGGAAGGATTGCATATGATACAACGCCTTCACCCCGATATTGTCATCACGGATATCGTCATGCCGGAGATGGACGGTATCAGCCTGACCGCACAGATCAAAAAACAGTTTCCGGACATCCACATTATTGTCCTCAGCAGTTATGATAATTTTTCATATGCAAAATCCAGTTTTAAGCTCGGCGTCGCCGACTATCTGCTAAAACCCGAATTGGAGACCGATGACCTGCTGGATCTGCTCAAGACATTGGGCCATCTTTCCAATCCCACTCCCGAAAAGAACTCCGCCGCCGAGTTCTTTCAGGAAATTCTCACCTTTTATAATCTGGATGATGCGCAATGCATCTCGGAATTTCGCTCCAGGGGTGTCCAGTTTCAGGAAAGCATCCCCTACACACTGCTGGTCGCCTCCTATCAGGGAAGTCTGCCCGTTCATCGGCTGCTGCCCCTTCTTACGGAGATTTCTCTGACCTTTTTTCCGGAATATGCCTGCATTTCCTGTGTGACCAGCCAGGGATATCTGTGTGTCCTTCTGCAGCCTGCTGCCGAAGCAGTTTCCCCGTCCGCTTCCCGCCTGTCGGCATATGCCTGTCATCTGGAACAGCGTCTGGAAACCCGTTTTACCTTTGCCTGTGCCGCCCCATCCTGCACACTCTGCCGGCTCTCTCAGATTTATCAGGAAATGTGTGGACTCCTTTCCTACAGTTTCTATTTCCCGGAAAAGAAGATTCTATTCCCGGAAGATGTGCATAAATGCGACCTCACCTTTCCCGATGCTGTTTTCGCAAAGTATCTGGATCCCCTGCGCATTGCCGATGCCGGAAAACTTGTCATTGATCATCTGGAGAACGCCGCAGCACAAGCCGGTATGGATGTTTTTACCCTGAAAAAACAGGTTGAAAACGCAGTCTACATGCTTATACAGGCGCTCACAGACGCCTCATTTTATACGGATGAAATTAATGCCGAAAAGATCATGCTGTTCAAAAGAATGGATCTTTCTCCAGACTTTAATTCTCTCAGACTAATTCTCGATGAAACTTTTGCCAGACTGGAAGCTATTGTGCAGAAAGGTACACTTGAAAGAGAGGGCAGTCTTTTTTACAGAATTGAAGAATATATTCGGCAAAACTGTGAGCAGGATCTGAAACTTTACGATCTGGCCAGACAATTCCATCTAAACTACACTTATCTGTCTACTCTCTTTTACCAGAATACTGAAGAACACTTTTCCGACTATCTTAATCGTACAAGAGTGGAGAAAGCCAAAGAGCTTTTGCGTACAAACAACAATTCCATCCAATACATCGGCGAAAAATGCGGCTTTGTAAACCAGGGTTATTTTTCTAAAATATTCAAAAAATTTACCGGCTGTTCCCCCAGGGAATATCAAAAGCTGTACCGCAAAGGTTCCCCCTTACCATAAAATTCATTCGTTTCCGATATCCGCCTACAGATACCGAAAAATATTATACACGCTGATACAGATGATCACTCCCATCAACCCCATAAAGAGTTTATCGACCGCCTCGCTCCTGATCTGCCTGTTGATCCTGCTGCCCGCAAGCCCGCCAAATACCCCGCAGCCGATCATCAGCAGCAGGATCTGCGGTTCAAAGGGCGGTGTATTCCCCTTTAACAACGTGGACAGCAGACTGGAAATCTGGGAAAACATAATTACATAAATGGAGTTTAAGGCCGCCTGCTTCGTTTCCATGGAAAAGAAATAGAACAGCACTACCAGATTGATCGGACCTCCACCAATCCCCAGAAAAGAAGACATCATCCCCAGCACGATACCAATTATAAAAATGACCGCTTTATTCCTGATGTTCTTCGTGGGAATCTTTTTCTTAAAAACCGTATAAATCAGAGTGCCCAGCGTGATCAGGGTCAGGATACCTGCCTGCACCGCTCCCACTCTGCTGCTGTCCGACAGATGCTCTATCACACTCTGATAAAGTTCTTTTCCCGTCAGTCCTCCCACTACGCTGCCCAGCGCCAGCACCGTCGCAAATACTTTATCGAATGGAAAATCTGCCTTTTTCCGCAGATTCTTATACAGAGAGACCACCGACATGGACAGTACCGTGCAGCCGGACAGAAAAGAGACGGTGGTGACCGCCATGATTCCCACCGCATCCAGTACCGGTTTGATGATCACACCGCCGCCGATGCCGCAGATCGCTCCCACCACCGAAGAAAAGAAACACACCAGTATAATGATCAAATATTCCATCACAATCTCCATTCCGCCACCCTGCATGGGTGATACAAACCGTTACCTTTTACCTGAAACTCCCTGCTTCTGCTGCATACACAGCCGCGCAATTTCCTGCATCCGCGGCAGACATGCCGCGAAAAACATCCGGTAGGATTCACAGAAGCAGTTCTCTCCCGGCTCCGTACCCAGCTGTTGTCTGTGCCTGCGGCAGCCACCCCGGCAAATACCGAAGTAAGGGCATTTCTTACAGCTTTCCGTATGATTGCAGGAATTTTCCAGAAACCCACTCTCCCGGCGCCTCCGGTCGATCACGTCAAAACCTTCCGCATTCAGATTCCCCAGCCTGTACTCATCCAGCACATAGAAATCGCAGGGATAGACGCTGCCGTCCGCCTCCACCACATTCTGCAGGCTGCAGACCCCTCTTTGTTCGCAGGACTCCGGCATTTGTCCCATCAGAATACCGATATAATTCTCGAATTGTCTGATATAGGGCTGTCTGCCCTGCTTTAAATCAATTTCCCACAAGTCAAACAAATCGATCAGGAACTGCCCGTAAACTTCCGCTCTCAGAGAATAGTCCTGTTTCCCCTGTTCCTCCAGTACCGGATCCAGACAGGCGATATACTGCTGCCACTTAAAACCAAGCTTCCGATACTGCTCATAAATCCTGCGGATTTTCGGCGCCGTCCTGCCGTTCACCACCGTAAGTACATTGAAATCGGCCCCCGCCTCCTCCAGCAGCCTGGCCGCATGGAGTACATGAAAATAGGTGTCCTGTCCCTCTGCATCCTTCCGGCAGGCGTCGTGGGTGGCTTTAATGCCATCCACGGAAAGCCCTACCAGAAAATGGTTCTGCGCAAAAAAGCTGCACCACTCCTCATCCAGCACATAGCCATTGGTCTGCAAAGCATGGTCTATCTTCACTTTTTTCGTATTATACTTCTGTTCCAGTTCCAGGCACTTCCGATAGAAATCAAGACCCGCCAGTGTCGGCTCCCCGCCCTGGAAGACAATACTGCAATAGCTGTCGGCCGTTTCCAGGATCCGCATGATCACATTCTCAAGCGTCTGTTCGCTCATGATCCCGTAGGAAGCCTGCCTCCTGTTCGCCATCTCATCCACATAGAAACAGTAACTGCAACGCATATTACAAAGTCCGGAAGCCGGTTTGATCATCACTTGTATCGCGGGCATTGTCTTCTCCTTCTGTCTTATCTTCTTTTATCGCAGTGCACTTTGATATTATATTGTTGCATGGAATTATGTTTATTCCTCGAAACCACGGTTCTTACTTTTTCCTGGCATCCAGATCGGAACGAATCTGCACATACTTCTCACTTGTGATCTCATAGAATGCCATTGAGATCAATGAGGCAATATATCCCAGTACCGGCATACCGAAGCGCAGGAAAGAGATCATACCCAGTACCGCCGTTGTCTGCTCCTGATTCGGCACAAATCCCACCAGTCCCAAGAAGAAGCTGGCGATAAACCCGCCGATTGCCATGCCAAACTTATTGATAAAAGTCAGGGACGACGACATGAGACCGTCCGCTCTCTGCCCAAACTTCCATTCCGCGTAATCGGAACATTCCGGCAGCATGGCCCAGCCAAGGTTAGACGGAATCTTGGATATAAATCCAAACATCGCCATCATGCTCATCAGAACAGCCACCGGTGCGGTAGGTCTGATCCACATAACGACCAGCGGAATAATGGAGAGTGCACTGCCAAACCAGTACAGTCTCTTTTTGCCAAACCATTTGGTCAGTATGGGCAGCAACGGAATCGACACAATACCCGCAAACAGGATCGCGGATGCTACCTTCGGTACCAGGTCCTCCCGTCCTAAAACATACTTAAAATAATACATATTAACTGCACTGTAGGTTGCGTTTGCCAATACATCCGTTCCAAACGCGATCATCAGCATTACCATGGGTTTATTGTGCAGGAGCAGCTTTAAATCCTTTAACATATTGAAAGAACCTTTCTCCGCCTGCATGTCGCATACGTCGTACTCTTTACCGCCCCATGCGCAGATCCAGAAAGAAACCGTCGTCAGGATACCGATCAGAGCACCATAGACCGCCCATCCCTGCCTGCCGCCGCCAAACAGATTCACCAGCGGAAGCGCCATGATCGTGATGACAAACTGGGATACTGTCCCCATACCCTGTTTCCATGATACGATAACGGTTCTCTGGTCCGGATCCTCAGACAATACCGGTGTCAGCGAATGATAGGGTATATTTACTACCGTAGATGCTAAAGAATAGGCTATATATACCACATAAGCATACACTATTTTCATTCCTGCTGACAACTCTGGAGCCGTAAAAAGCAGAAAAATCAGAATGCCCAGAACCGGAGCACCAAAAATGATCCACGGACGATACTTCCCCATCCTGCTCCTTGTATGGTCGCCCAGCATGCCCATCAACGGATCCGTAAATGCATCGATAAATCTCGACACCAGCATCAGGCTGGCCACCACCATCGTATCGATACCGAAAATATCCGTATAGAAGAAGGTGAGATAACTCATCACCAGGAAAAATGCCAGATTCGATCCCAGTCCACCGAAAGAATACTTAAAAATATCAAGAAATTTTGCTTTTGCATATTTGTTTCCCATCGTTATACCCCTAACCTTTCATAAAGCTCCACCGGAGCATCATTATTCTCCATACAGTCTCTGATATAGCCCATCATTCTCTTTCGCACAATTTCATCTTCCAACGGATGTGCCTGATCAGGATCCGTCTCCAGATCAAACAGCATGGAGCCAAACTTCGTGGTATCTCCCATCTTATCTTTCTTCACAATCTTCATCAAAGGGCATCCCTTGGTAAAGGAAAAAGGCGCCGAAAGCTGTGTATCCTGCAATTCTTCCGTGCTGAACATAGCGCGCATATGGGTCGGCATCAGCGTGTATTCATACACCGGCATTTCCGGATTAACCGCGCTGTGCATATATACATACCGTCCATCTGTCACATCCACCTGACTGCCATGATAGCCAAACACCGCATATTCACGAATCGGTGTATCCTTCTCCATCACATCCTTGAGTGGTTTTCCCTGCATATCTTTCGGAATTTTCACCCCGAAATATTCCAACAGCGTGGGAGCCAGATCGATGGTCTGTACAAGAGCTCCGCGCCTGATTCCCGCACATTCCCTGCGTCTGGGATCATAGATATAGAGCGGCGTATGCGCTATCTCCTCATAAATCGGCATGTTGGTCTTCCCCCACCAGCCATGTTCCCCCAGCAGAAATCCATGATCCGTGTTCACGATCAACATGGTGTTTTCCCAGAGATTGTATTTGTCCATGGCATCCAGAACCAATCCCAGATATCTGTCACACTTACTCAGCAACGCCGCATATTCATACCGGACATGTTCCACGGTATTGTCATCCTCCGCCACCGGGGCATAGGGCGGCCAGTCAGCTTCCGCTTCGGCATCTCCCACAAAAGTATGCGGATACAGCGCCTTATCCTCCTTCAGGGAATAAAAGGGCTCGTGGGGGTCAAAGGTCTCGATCTGCAGAAACCAGTTATCCTGCGCATGGTTTCTCTCAATAAATTCCAGACCATATTGAAAAGTCACTGCCTGGGAGGTCTCTTCCTCACTCTCCATGTGCCGACGGTTCACCTGATCGTGCGCCATCATCCTGGTATACGGCGGATAAGCCAGCATCATCTCTTTATTCTTGAACACCGTCTTTTTATCATACTGATAAGACAAATCGGCCTTCCACAGATCACCCTCCTGCCCTCTGGAAATTTCCCAGGAAGAATACCGGTTGTGATAAGTACAGCCTCCGTCCTCCCAGTAGTGCTGGTGATCGCTGACCAGATGCGTATAAATTCCGGCCTTCTTCAAAAGCTCCGGCATGGAATCATCATAAGGTTCCATCGGTCCCCAGCTGCGATGGAACAGATTCAATCTTCCCGTATGCAGCTCCCTGCGCGCCGGCATACAGGGCATGCTGCCTACGTAACAGTTGTCAAACTGTACACATCTTTCCGCCAGCCTCTTAAAATTAGGCGTCAGTGTCCAGTCGCATCCGTAAGTCTCCAGCATATTCCGATTCAAAGAATCGTACATTACCATGATTGCTTTCATCTCTAATAACTATGCCTCCTTCTCCCTCTTTCTTTTCGTTAAAATGTATGACATCCCCGTTTTTGAGAGCGCTTTCAGAAAGCGCTTTCAAAAACGGGGTTTTTATAAGGCGTTCTAAGAAAGACGCCTTATAGAGTCCCTTGCTATATATACTGTCTCATATTCTATTGAACGCTCTTCCGTCTCTTCTTCCTGAATCACACCAAGCAGCAGCTTCGCCGCTCCACTCCCCATATTCCCCGCCGGTACATAGAAGGTCGAAATCCTCGGAAAGAGAAGCTCTCCATCTCCTTGCCTGTGCTCCACAGACAGGATAGATACCTGTTCCGGTACCGCCATCCCAAGCTGCGCGCATATACCAATGAGCATCTGCGTTACCTCCATGCTCGGTGAAAGGATCGCACTACATCCAAATTCTCTTACATGCCGTTCTGTCTGACGCAGCATCTCCTCCCGCTTCGGACATTGATCCTGCAAAATAATCGGGTGCAGTTCCATCTCCGGCATCTGCTCCTCCACTTTCTTCAAAATCTCCTGCAGATAATGTTGATGCCCTACCATGATATAATATACTATTTTCCTGTGGTTATACCGGCGCAATACATCGACCATCTTCAAGCTGTATTGCTCAAACTGCGCATACACATTCAATCCTTTCAAATGAATGCGCTTCCCTATATATACCAACGGATACTCTTCGTCAATGATCTGCTTAAAAACACTCTCCTTCATGGTCCTGTCACTCAGACCACTTAAAATCAGACCGTCAATCCGCTTCTGCCTGACAAATTCCAGATACTTCGGCGTGCCCTTACTTCTGCTCTTATATTCCTCCATCTCATTGATCAATACCATATTGTAATTCTGATACGTGAGAACCTTCTCGATTCCCTTAAGCAGTTCCAGATTGTAAGAGGACTCAAACATCGACGCAGAAGCCATCGAAAAATAAATACCGATCAAATTCGACCGCTGCTTTACCAGCCCTCTGGCGAACTGATTCGGCTCATACTGATAAAACTCCATAGCCTCTTGTACCGCCGCCTTCTTCACTTCACTTACATTGGCGCTGCCATTCATAATGCGGGAAACCGTGGAGATCGAAACGCCCGCCCGCTTCGCCACATCATAGATAGAAGCCGTCATATTCAGTCTTTCCCGTCCCTTATTCCTGAAAGCGTTTTCAAGTCTAGTAGGATTATCTTAACAGAATCTTTCCGCTTTTACAACTCGGAGTATTTCACAAAAAAGACTCCTTTCTTTTGTCTATAACCCCCAAAAACTTATTTGTCATAAACGCCCCTTTTCCGTCACTAAAAGTCAACAAAAAGAGAAGTTTTCCTAATCTTTCCAGCAAGATGGTACAATATTATAGGTAAAAGCGGCTGTTTACCGTCGCACAGAAGTCAGAAACAACCTTTCAAATATTAATTCCAAGGGTAATGCTTCCGATGAAAAGGAAAACAGCGTTGTCTACGAGCCTTCAAGGGAGACATCTAAAGATACAGTGACCAAGACCTACACACAGTACAGCAATCTGGTGAATAAGATGAAAGCGGACGCTGAGGCACATGCACAGCAGCTACAGAGTATCGTAGAGAAACTGATGACCCAGCAGGGTCAGATCTTTGACAAGGCCAATGGCATCTGGTTCGTTCTTGCCAGCGGCAATCTTAAAGTGGATGCTGCTACTCAGGCACAGGCACAGAAGAATATTGCTGAGGATGGTTACTGGGGCGTAGAACAGACATCCGACAGGATCATTGATTTTGCCAATGCACTAACAGGCGGCGATCCGAGCAAGATCGAAGAGATGCGCGAAGCATTCAAGAAAGGCTACAAGCAGGCAGAGGAGACATGGGGCAGTAAATTGCCGGATATTTCCCAAGGAACTTACGATACTGTTATGGAGAAGTTCGACAAGATGGCATCAGAAGCCGAATTAACAACCCCGAACTGATATCTTGAACGCACTGAATTTTAAGAAAAAAACCATGCTGTCGCATAGTTTTTTCGAGCAAAAATTCCCGCAATATGGTTTTATAGTAATATCTGAAATGATATACCTTCCATCTCCCTTTTGGTAGTCCTTGCTGTCCAATAATACCAAAAAGTTCTCGCGGGCCAAATTCATCATCGCAACAGCTGTATCAATGTAATCTTCATCCATATAATTATAATCGTCTTTTTTTGCTGCTTTACGTTTACTCTGCGCACTTTGTAAACTTAGCATGCCGGTTTTACGCATAAACCAATAATCATAGTCCGGATGCGCGAATGCTTTATTTGTCTGCTGGCATGCAATATAGCCTCCGGCTCCACTTCCTGTGCATACGCCGATATCGACAAGCAAAGCATGCATACACTCAAACCTAATGATATTAGCCTTTTCAGTCCTCTTAATCCTCTCCCTCTCATAAAAATCCGCCTTTCCTGATTTATTTCCTGATTATCATGAATCATTTTGACAATACCATATTTTCAAAATATGGCAATAATACTTGCAGAAAACAGCTGCTTTTTACAGAAAACGACCATCAAAACAAAAATGTATCTCGTTCACGTTGCCTGCCAGCACTTTGCATATCAGTTAAAATCTCCATTTAAAAAATCAGGGACAGACTTTTTGCCTGTCCCTGCCGCTTACAGTTATTTTAAAATTTCTTCTGACTTCATAATCCGTTTCCTCTACGAACTTTATTTTCCATACCTGGAGAAATACTCCTGTGCCATCTGCAGAGATATATTCAATTTAATCTGAAGCTTATCCAGAATCTCTTTGTCTGAAAGGCCAACGTCAACACCTGTTTCAACGATACCGGCCGCTTTGCCCTCTACTATACCTTCCTTTATGCCTTCTTTTATGCCTTCTTTTATACCTTCTTTTATACCTTCCTCTATACCTTCATTTTTTATCCGCTTTGCCTCATAATCAAGAACTTTTCCACCCATGACCTGTTTCACTCCTTCCATGACATTTTCATATTTCCTGGCGATATGCATCAGTACTTTATTCGACATATCCATAATAGTACATTTTGTATACTCACTGATCTCCCCGGCATTTAACAACTGCTCGATCCTGTCTGTTATATCCTTATATTCTCTCTGTAACTCTTTTAACTTATCCTTATCTACATCATATTCTTTAAAACGGCTCTCATGAGAAAAGATATAGAACGGGATCAGGAACAGCAGTCCTTTCTCAAAGATTTCATCTATGCCGTACTGCTGCGATTTCATAACAGGGATAGGATAACTGACCGTGCCGCCGGGTGTGATGATCTCTATCTTCATCCGGTCTGGTGTCGCATCATCACATCGCAGGAACAATACCGCAGAATTCGGTAATGTCACGGTAAGGACATCTTTCTTTATCTCCCCTTCATCCAATGCAATCTGGGTATCATACTCAAAAAACCTGACCAGCATACTGCTGTCTGCACTGCTCTGGCATTCCCAATGGTACTTCTTTGTCTCTGTCCCTGCTATTATCTTAAAACTCGTATCTGATACCCGTTCTCCTTCTTCCCCATCCTGACGGTTCATAAAGTGTTCATTTGGTGAAAAGACGATCTTTTCCTTCCCCGTATACCGCTCACCGAAAACTTCATTGATCATGGGTATAATCAGACTGCTGCAGTCATTGATCAGTGTACGGAATACGTCATCATAAGGTGTATTGACAAATCTCATAGTATCCTCCTTTGTAAACTACTGTTGTATTTCAGTATAATGATTATCATGAAATTGTCAATACATGCTCTCTTTTTAGATTGTTATTTTTTTCTGTCTTTATACATAATATACCAGACAATCTTTTATGAAACAATATCTTTTCTGTGATAATAAATTATTCAAAATTTTAATCAACTGAATATCCGAATCTTTTCGCAAAAAATATTTTACTGGATTTGCTTCCATTTCAAATTTTAAGCAGAAAGGATATTAGCCGCAAATAATCGGCGTCTAGAAAAGGAGCACTGCCTGTGATATCCTACAGTCAGTGCTCCTTGTCAATTACATAGCTGCAAATGTGCCATTATATCTGAAACTTTTGATTCTTTTTGGGATTTTAGTACGGTGCATCAACCCGCAGGCTTCTGTTTCCAAGTTCTATGTTCATTATGCAATCGAACCATTGTCTTTTGGAGTTCCATTCATAAGGACTTTTTCCTACCGGTTTTTCTGCGTGTTGATATTAAGAAAACAGCTTTTTAGTATCCGCCATAAAGCCAGTATCTTTATGTATAATATCTGAAACTATCCATTTTCCATCTCCCTTTTGGTAATTTTTACTATCAAATGATGTTAAAAAGTTCTTGCGAGCCAATTTCATCATTGTGACAGCCACATCCGCATACTCTTTTTCCGAATAATGATACCCCTCGTTTCTATTTTTACGGTCAAGCCATAATATACTACTTGTCTGCGTACAGACAATGAATCCCTGCAAGTCTCCCAGACTCCTTTCAAATGCTTTATCCAGTTCCGCTAAATCCTCCTCAAGAGTTAATGTTTTGTCTCCCATAATTTCATAGGAAACCAGACGGTCTCCATATTTATGCGCATCGACGATCTGATTATAAAGAATTTCATAAGATTCCATGATAGATTCCATGGCCTCCTCAGTGTTATTATATCCTTCCTGAGCACTCATCTGCTTCATTGTCATGTAGTAGTCAAATTCAACCTCGTTTGTTTCTACTCTCGGCATTTCTCTGGGATCGGTATAATCCATAGCCGGTTGCAATTCATTTACTCTCTTTCTCAACGCCTTGAGCCCTTCATCTGATATTTCTACCTCAATCGCATCCGTCATAACCGGATGTTTTTGCATAGCCTGCATATTTTTTAGAACTGTTTGTTTTTCTTCTGTATCCAGCAAGTTAAATCTTTCATAAAAAGACGTCTGTTGAATTCTCACCTAAATTACCCCCCTGCCCCATATATAGTTCGCTTGCGTTCACATTAATAGTTTCTTCCGGAATATCAGCCTCTGGCCTGTATAAACACCGACTCCAATTCCCGTGCAAATGCCGATATCGACAGACAAAACATGCATACTGATTATTATGAATTATTTTGATAATACCATATTTTCAAAATATGGCAATAATTCTTGCAGAAAACGACCATCAAAACAAAAAATGTATCTCGTTCACGTTGCCTGCCAGCACTTTGTATATCAGTTAAAATCTCCATTTTAAAAATCAGGGACAGACTTTTTGCCTGTCTTTTCCATACTTGGAGAAATACTCCTGCGCCATCTGCAAAGATATATTCAATTTAATCTGAAGCTTATCCAGAATCTCTTTGTCTGAAAGGCCAACGTCAACACCTGTTTCAACGATACCGGCCGCTTTGCCCTCTACTATGCCTTCCTTTATGCCTTCTTTTATACCTTCCTCTATACCTCCATTTTTTATCCGCTTTGCCTCATAATCAAGAACTCTTCCACCCATGACCTGTTTCACTCCTTCCATGACATTTTCATATTTCCTGGCGATATGCATCAGTACTTTATTCGACATATCCATAATAGTACATTTTGTATACTCACTGATCTCCCCGGCATTTAACAACTGCTCGATCCTGTCTGTTATATCCTTATATTCTCTCTGTAATTCTCCTAACTTATCCTTATCTCCATCGTATTCTTTAAAACGGCTTCCCACACTCAAAAAACCTCACCAGCATACTGCTGTCTGCACTGCTCTGGCATTCCCAATGGTACTTCTTTGTCTCTGTCCCTGCTATTATCTTAAAACTCGTATCTGATACCCGTTCTCCTTCTTCCCCATCCTGACGGTTCATAAAGTGTTCATTTGGTGAAAAGACGATCTTTTCCTTCCCCGTATACCGCTCACCGAAAACTTCATTGATCAGGGGTATGATCAGACTGCTGCAGTCATTGATCAATGTACGGAATACGTCATCATAAGGTGTATTGACAAATCTCATAGTATCCTCCTTTGTAAACTACTGTTGTATTTCAGTATAAGGATTATCTTGAAAAAGTCAATATATACCCTCTTTTTAGATTATAATTTTTTCTGTCTTTATACATAATATACCAGACAATCCTTTATGAAACAATATCTTTTCTGCGATAATAAATACTGGGGTTTACTTTTGATTGACCGTCTCAGGTTGTCGGATTAAAATATAGATAAAGAAAAACCGGTTATCGCAGAACGTATCATGCCGTAAGAACTGCGCGGAAATGAGGCCTCATGAAGAAAATCCTGATCATCGAAGACGACACCATATTAAACAAAACCCTGTCCTATAACCTTGTCTCGGAGGGCTATGAGACAGCTTCCGCCTATTCCTGCGCCATGGCCGAAACCTTTCTGCAGGAGGGCTTCCATCTGGCGCTGCTGGATGTCAATCTACCGGACGGCAGCGGGTTCGACCTGTGCACTAAGATCAAGGAACATTGCCCGGAGACTTACATCATCTTTCTCACCGCCAACGACAGGGAAAGCGATATGCTGCGTGGCTATGAAGCCGGCGGCGCAGATTATATCACCAAGCCTTTTTCCATGGCGGTGCTGTGCCGGAAGATTGCAGCCGTACTGGAAGCGCTGGAACAGCGCAACCCGCACCATGACCTGTATGAGGACGGCTTTCTGCGGATCGATTTCTCCGAACAGTCCGCCACCCTGGGTGGCAGACCCATAGATTTTACCCCAAAGGAATACCGCACCCTGCACCTCTTCGTCAAAAACAACCGGCTGATCCTGACCAAATCGCAGATGCTCAATAAGCTGTGGGATGTGGACGGCGATTTCGTTGACGAACATACTCTCACCACCATAATCAGCCGTATCCGCAAGAAGATCGAAATAGATGGACATAAGTATATCAAGACCGCATACGGCATGGGGTATCAATGGATCGGCGGCAATTAGTACATGTTTACCGGCATACTGCCATGTACAGTCTGAACAAAGAAAGGCCTGGACAAAGAAATGCAACTTCACAACTTTCCGATACGTAAATTCCTGCTGGCAGTGATAAGCGGCGCTGTTCTTTCTTCCGCCCTGCTGCTTGTCCTTTTCTACCTGAAAACCGGCAGTCCCGTGACCGTCCTGTGCGGCATTGTTCTGACGGCTGTCAATTTCGCATGGGGCGCAGCGCTTTTGATATTTCTGCAGGGCAAACTGGCTGATTTTACAAACAGCCTCTGCCAGACGCTCAACAGCATGATGGACGGCAGCGACAGGCCGCCCGCAGATTTCGAGGCGGAAACCTCTTTGTCCCGTATCAACCACCGGCTGGACCGGCTCTACAATATCATGTTGAATACCAGACGCCAGACTGCCGAGGATAAAGCCAGGCTGCAGTCTCTTATGTCCGACATCTCCCATCAGACCAGGACCCCCATCGCAAATCTCAAGTTGATCAACGACACCCTGCTGACCCGCGATATGCCGTCGGATCAACAGCGGGATTTTCTCCAGACCTCCGTCAGCCAGCTCGATAAACTGGATTTCCTTATTCAGGCCATGGTGAAGACCTCCCGTCTGGAGACCGGCGTGATCACGCTGGAGAAAAAGCAGGTTCCTGTCGCCGATACCCTGACTGACGCCATCAACGGTATTCTTGTTCCATTGGAAAAGAAGCAGATTGAACTGGACGTGGACTGCCCGGAAGGCATAAACCTTTTGCACGACAGCCGCTGGACGGCGGAAGCCGTCTATAATCTTCTGGACAATGCAGTGAAATACACGCCCGCCGGCGGCCGGATTCAGGTAACGGTGCACAATCTTGAGATGTTTCTGCGCATCGACGTAGCCGACACGGGCCGGGGCATTCCCGAAAGCAAACAGGCGGCGGTTTTCAAACGCTTTTATCGTGAAGAAGCGGTGCACGACGTAGAAGGCATCGGCATTGGTCTCTATCTTACCCGTGAGATCATCACTATGCAGGGCGGTTTTATCAGACTCTCCTCCACTGTCGGCGAAGGTTCTGTCTTTTCCGTATATCTGCCGAAGACATGACCTCTTCCTTTTTCCTCCATTCCGAAGCGTCGCAGGAATCAATTATATGAAAATGTCCTAAAATTGAAGCAATTTGAAGGACATTTTTTTCATATTCAGGATAATTCTGCAACATTCTCGCCTTATGATATACCAAAACAGACAAAGCTCGATATTACATCAGAAAGGCAGGTAATCCCATGAGCATTCTACAGACAACAGATTTGAAAAAATATTACGGCGCTGAACCGAACATCACCCGGGCCCTTGACGGCGTGACTTTTTCCGTGGAGGAGGGAGAATTTGTGGCGATTGTGGGCACTTCCGGCAGCGGCAAGTCCACGCTTCTCAACATGATGGGTGGTCTGGACATCCCTACCTCCGGCTCCGTCCGCGTGCGGAATCAGGAGCTTGCGGATATGGATGAGGAACGGTTGACCATTTTCCGCCGTCGCAATATCGGCTTTATTTTCCAGAATTATAATCTTTCTCCGATTCTGAATGTATACGAGAATATCGTGCTTCCGGTGGAACTGGACGGCGACACTGCAGACAAGAAGTTTATGGAAGTGGTTATTTCCATGCTTGGCCTGACGGATAAACTCTACAATATGCCCAATAACCTTTCCGGCGGCCAGCAGCAGCGTGTCGCCATTGCCCGCGCACTGGTGGCCAAACCCGCCATCGTGCTGGCCGACGAGCCTACGGGCAATCTTGACAGCCACACCAGCGCCGACGTGCTGGGGCTTCTGCAGCGCACCAGCAATGAACTGCATCAGACCATCGTCATGATCACCCACAACGACAGCATTGCCCAGCTTGCCGACCGGATCATCCGCATCGAGGACGGCCGTATTGTCGGAAAGGAGTGATCACAGCCATGACATTAGCATTTGAAAACGATACGAGAAAAGTGATCAGGCGGCTGGCACGCCGCAGTATGCAGGCCGACCGGCGTCGGAGCCTTTTTATCATTCTTACGATCTCTCTTGCCGTCTGTCTTATGGGAATGCTGGGTTTTATCCAGTCCGCCAGAAAGATGCAGACAAGAGAAGATATTCAGGGACACTATCAGGCCGGCTGCATCGGTACGCTGGAAGAGATCCGGCAGCTGGCCGATACCGGCAAATTTGAAAAATGGGGATACACCGTTGACGGTCCCAGAATCCGCTACGGGGACAGCAATCTGTCGCTTGCTTTCGTGGATCCGGGGATGATCGACTTGATGAAATCCGGCCAGATAACCGGCGCCTATCCGCAGACGGACACGGAACTTTGCATCGAGCGCGCTTTTCTGGAGCACTTCCAGCTGCCGGCCGAGCCGGGCCGGACCATCACGTTGGATCTGGGACAGGGCGAATCCACTTACACGATCGCCGGTATTCTGGAAAAGGAAAACATCAGCCGGGAGTTCACCTGCTGGCTCTCGGAATCCGCTGCCCTTGCACTTGCAGGCCATACCGAAAACCCATATGAACTGCGGTTTCGTTTTATTCAGGAGCAGCCCGGCGATGTGGAGCAGCTGCGGGCCGATATCAACGCCTTTTTCCGGGAGATGGGCATCTCTGAGGAGAGAACCTTTTTCAGCTCCAACTATTTTGAGGCCATGGAGCTCTATCTTGGCAGCGATGTGGAGGCTTATCTGCTGTCGGCCGTGATCGCTCTGATCTGTGCGGTGGTGATCTACAACATCTTCTACATCTCCGTGATGGGTAAGATGCGGGAATATGGACGTCTGAAAGTACTCGGCGCAACGCCCGCACAGTTACGAAGCGTGGTAAAAAGGGAACAGCGTCTTCTGACCGCTGTCTCCATCCCGCCGGGACTGATCGCGGCGGCAGTCATTACCCTGATCCTGATGCCCGGTTACTGGGCATGGGCAGACAATCTCAGATTTGCGGCGGTCATCTCCGTGCTGACCTATGCCATGGTTCTGGTGGCGGCCAGGAAGCCGCTGCAGCTTGCCGGCAGGGTATCCGCCATCGAAGCCATAAGGACTACCGTCTATTCCCAACAGCAGGAGTGCAGGATTCCCAGGCATAATCCCCGCCCTCTGACGCTGCCCCGGCTGGCGCGCATGAACTTTTCCCGCAGCCGCAAGAAGGCTTTCGTGACCTCTCTGTCCCTTAGCCTGACCGGTATTTTACTGCTCTGCGTCTCCGCCTATGCGGATTCCATCGACGCAGATGACATGGCGCTTTCGCAGTTTGGCGATCACAGCGCCTATCTGCTGGATCTAGGTCCGCACAAAGACTTCAGCGGTCCCGATGTGCCAAAACTCCAGCAGGAAAATCCTCTGGGCCGGGCTTTGCAGGAAAAGCTGTCCGCACTCCCCGGTATAGACTATATCACCACTTATGATCAGGCCTGCGTACAGATACCGGAAATCTGGGAAGGGGAGCCTTTTCACGTGACCGGATTTAACGAAGAACAGATGACGGCACTTTTCACCGAAGACATGATCCTGGACGGCTTTGTGGATCATAGGCGGCTGCTTCATGAGAACGGTATTCTGGTCAGCCCCGGCGGCAGCACCTTAAAGACCGTCTACCATACGGAGTATCAGCCGGGCGATACCGTTACTCTTGAATCCTACAGTGGGCAGACGAAGACTTATACCGTGCAGGGGATCGTGAAACACCCCCAGATCGGCCCCAGCTGCTTCTTCATCCTGCCCACGGAAGAACTGGCAGTCCTCTATCCGGAGATCGACGACTTTACCACTGCCCTCAATCTGCATACGAAAAAGGACAGCGAACAGCTGCGGCAGGCCGTATTCGACACCGTGACAAGCGACAATATTACGATCTCCGTACTGGGCGACAGGACGGCCGAGATCAAAGTCAGCCTGCAGGACGAAATGAGAAAGTATTACGGGATCCTGATCTTTGTATTCCTCTTCTCACTGATCAATCTCGCCAACACTTTGATCACAAACCTTCTGGCCCGCCAGCAGGAATTCGGCATCTTCCAGTCCGTGGGCATGAGCAACAGACAGCTCTCCGCCATGCTCTCCTATGAATGCCTGTACTATGTAGGCATCACACTGTCGGCCACCCTTACGCTGGGAACGGTGTGCAGTATCCTGATCTGCCGCAGCTTCGATCAGCTTGGTCTGTTCGGGAAAGTCACCTATCACTTCCCGGTTCTGCAGGTAACGCTGTTTGCCGCCGCCCTCCTGCTTGTCCAGGCGGTATTCTCCATCTGCGCGGTACGCTACACCAGGAAGCTGTCGCTTGTGGAGAGGATCAAGGCGGTGGACTAGCGCCACGGCGATAATGCTTGTCTGCCAAGGGGGGGACAGAGCAGATGATGGAGGTGCCGGTCTACGGTTACCTCCAGTTTAAAATATTGAACAGCCAACAACAGCCGTCAAACTGGTTGACGATCCCGCCATCCATTGTGTGGAAATCTCTTAGACGAAGCGTATCTTATGTATTACTGGAGACACACCGGACCCTGTTGCGCTATCAGCACTCTCTTGCCGCAGAAAGCAAAGCCATACTTCCGGATCCGTTCCTTTGGAATCCCTCTGGCGATCAGGGATGCCTGATAATTCCGCTCCTCGATCTGTTTTAAGGCGCTGCGCGCTGTTTCAGTCAGTTCTGTCTCCTCCGTGTCCTGTACCTTAAACTCTATGATAATGGCGTCTAGCGGAACGTCCTTGTGCGGCGCAGCGTCTTTTCCCTGCAATGCCGCCGCTGCCGCCAGGCTTCTGGGTTCTAACATCACATCATATCTGCCGAAACCGCTTTCCCTGTTGGACGTGATCACATACCTGTCCTCCAGTTCCACCATCAGTCCCAACACAAACCCATGGTAGAAGCGTTCCGGCTCTCCCTGCGGGCTTTTGCCCGTATCAAAGAAGCTGAACATTTCCGTTGTCACACGGTTCATATACAGGTTCATCGCTTTCACATCTCCAAGCAGCAATGCCTTGATGAAATCATTGTAATCATCATTCCACGCAAACCAGTCCTGAACCATATTGGCAAACATGATATGCACTTCTTTATTGGTCAGCGTCAGGTCATAATACATGCGCCCTGTTCTTTCCTCAAACACAGTGCCGGCTACTTTCAGATAACCACTGGCAAGAAAAAGGCTCCAGACCGCATTCTTCTTCGCCGATAACTGGTCATAAACGATCTGTTCATCTATTTCCATATGAAGCGTTCCGCCGTCAAGCAGATCTTCAAAAGCCTGCTTAACTTTCGGTTTACCCTCTCTGATCAGTTTTTCCACCAGACGATTGGCGCTGGTATTGGCCCAGTACGCACCGACTCTCTTCTTATCAACAAAATTAATGATAGACCACGGATTGTAGATATCCTTTCTTTTTCCAAAAGAGAATCCGTCATACCAGTCCTTTACCTTCTGCTTTTGATCAGACAGACCGTATTCCTCTAATACTGCAAAGACCTCCTCCTCTGTAAACCCGAAACAGTCAGAATACTTCTCTGAGGTTGTAGTCACTACCTCAAGATTATTCAGATCAGAAAAGATTGACTCTTTGCTGGCCCTCGTGATCCCTGTCATAACAGCGCGTTCCAGATACGGATTCGTCTTAAATGTCGCGTTAAACAGGCTTCTGGTAAAAGCGACCATCTCCCTCCAATACCCATTGACATACGCCTCCTGCATGGGTGTATCATATTCATCCAGAAGGATGATCGTTTTCTTTCCATAATATCTGCCGAGAAAATCAGAAAGCGCCCTCAGCGATGCCGACGCCCTTGATCTCACCGTTTTTAGCCATTGCCACACCATCCTCTTTCGAGACGGTGTTACCGTCTGAAAGCTGATACCCGGTAATGCGGCCGCTGCTTTTCACCAGCCCCACAATATCCCTGGCGTCGCTTTTTACTTCGGGAATCTCATCAAGTGCGCTCATGGCCAGTTCCGGCCCAATCGATCGGTCTTCTTTCATCGTTCTCTCTCCTTTTCTATTTTTTATAGAATAAGGTTTTCCGATTCGTTCCGATTTATGCAACCTTTACACGGTCAGCAGCAGACCATCCCCCGCACGCCGTATCCGCCGCCGCAGCAGCACAGATTGCACATCATTTCCAGACAGCAGAGCTTCATACACAGATCCCCGCCGCCAAAAGTCGGATACCCGTAGGAAGCCTGCCTTTGTCTGTACCAGCTGCCGCCGCTCTCCAGCTGCTGTACCAGACTGCGATAACTGATATTATCCGGCTCCAGCGCCGCCGCCCTTCTCGCATGTTCCAGCGCCGCCACGTTGCTGCCAAGCCCGGAGTGAGCCACCGCGCTGTAATAGTACCATCTGGCGTTCCTCTCCCGCTCCGCCATATTGTCCAGCGTCGTGCGCGCCTCCCTGTAATAGCCGTTCCGGATATAGTTGCCTGCCGCCCGCAGATGAGCCTCCTCTTCATAGCCCGTTTCCTGGCTTTGCCCGAAGCCGCCATAGCCAAAGGACCAGAACGGCCCATAGCCAAAGCCGCCGTAGCTGCCCTGAGAACCCGTCCCGCCGCTGTAGCCTTGCCCGCCGTAACCGGAAGTCTTCTCCTTCATAATCTGCTGATAGGCTGCCTGAATCTCTTTAAACCGCTCCTCAGCCTGATCCCGGTTGGGATTGTTGATATTGGCGTCCGGATGATATTTCCGGCTCAATGTTTTGTATGCTTTCTTGATTTCTTCCTCGGAAGCGCCTCTCGCCACTCCCAATATACTGTATGGATCTGTCATCCGTCCTGCTCCTTCTTCCGCCTTTTCTCATGGATGGCTTCGTATCTGCACCAGACGCCGGAATACAACACATTGCGCAGTATCTCCACATTATCCAGTATGGGCAGTATCTCAAAAGCGCTGCAGCACTCCGACATCATCATCGTGAGCATGGTCCTGCACGCTTCCTCGAAGTCCGGCGAACCGTATCTTCCTTTCAGAGGATTGGGCGTTCCGTTCCTGATATCCGTCTCTACATCCTCATAGGCATCCATAAGATAGATAAACTTTCCCAGGAAAAAACCGAAACGTCTCAGGTGATCCGCCCATTCATCCTCCCGCACCGTCACGATCTCCGCCATCACTTTGCCAAACAGGCCGGCCAGCGTATCCAGCCGGGAATAGCCGGAGTCCTGTGCTCCCGGCCCGGTCTGCGGCTCCTGCTGTTGCTCCGCCTCCTCAAAATTCTGCATCAGACGTTCGATCCTCCGCAGTTTCTCACCGTAGGTTTCCTGCAGCCGCCTGCTTCTGCCCTCCAGAACCCTGCCATAGAGTAACTGGTGCAGTTTCTTCTCATCCTTCCAGTCGTCCCGGCATTTATAACAGGCAAACAGCGCATTCATATCCGCCACATATTCGGTATAAATATTATTCCTTGTCTCATGCTTTTCCAAAGGGTGCACCATACACCTGCAGGTTCCCGTCCTCGTCTCCGGTTCATACAGTCCCGTCAGTAGCATGGCCACAAAGGTCATATCATAACTTAAGGAAAACTGCCCCGCCGCACCGTATTTGCGTTTCAGGTCACGACAGATTCCGCAGTAATAGGACTGATAGACATCAAATTCCCTGAACTTCATCTCCGCCTTATTGATCCTGATATACCCGAACATAGTCTGTCAATCCTTTCCTGCCCTCAGCTTTTCCTGATAAACTCATGATTGCATTTCCTGCACCGGATCGCAATGCGCCCTTTTCCTCTGGGCACGCGAAGCCTCTGGCCGCAATCCGGGCATTTAAAGATCTTATACTCCTTACGCCCGGCGAAATCCCTTTTCCGGTTCTGAAACCATCTTCTGACTTTCATCTCTCTGGCAAGATACCACTGATTCTCCGCCGACCGCTTCGCAATATTACGGGAGAACATGCGGAAATACACATATCCCATCAACGCCAGCGCCGGCAGATAGAAGCTGTTTCCTATCGGGAAAGAAAGAACCATCAACACAAGGGCACACACCATCAATACCTGACTGAGACGATCGCTCCCGTAACGTCCCCACATAAAACGCTGTATTTTTTCTCTCATCTTATAGTCACACCTTTCTCCGTACTGCATTCCTCATAGCATGATGTAAGTTTACTATACGTATCTTATTCCATTTCCGCCTATAGTACAATTAAATTACTATAAATAAATATGAAAAAACAGGCAAAGACGCTTCAGCCACCTTTTCACCCGCCAGAGCGCGCCCATGGCGCGCAAACCAAAACAGAGCATATGGACTTTTGGCCCTGTATGCTCTGTTGTTGTACTGTATATTTCCTGGCGATTTAAAGAGTCCGGATGCTCCTACACGCCTGCTTCCAGATCATATTTCACCACGTCGATCCGCGCGGCGCCGTCCGCAAAGAAGGAGATCCCGTCTGCCGTCTGATCCGTATAGATCGTCGCTGTCACCACCTGCTCCCCGTCGTTCACGAACACTTCCGCGCTGAACCGGTCAAGGATGATTCGCAGCTTTAATCTGCCGTCGCCGCCGTTTATCAGGCTCCGTCTCTGGTGTATGATCGCTCGTCTTGATCCGGAAAATTTCCTGTCAATCTTCAGAACGGAGTCTTTCGGGCGAAAGCTGACAGAAGTCCGGAACTGGTCATCCTGCGCAAAACGTACCGCAAACTTGTGATAAAGATCCTGCCCCTCCTCCGGACTGATGATCAGTTCCATGTCAATTCTCCGGCCTTTGATCCCTTCCAGGCTGACGCTTCCCGCCACGGAGATATTCTGATAAACCACTTTGTTACAACGCATCTGTTCCAGTTCTCTTATGGGATTCTGATACAGTCTTCCGTTCCTCACGGACAGTTCCCGGGGCAGGCTCATCTGTCCGAACCAGCGCACATCCTGCGATCGGATGCTGCAGGTGTCCCAGTTCTGCATCCATCCGATCATGACTCTTCGTCCGTCGGGCGTCAATACCGTCTGCGGCGCATAGAAATCGATACCGTAATCGACCGACTGGTCATACTGTTCTGTAAAAGTATCCGTCTCTTCGTCATACGCACCGATCAGACACAGTGTCCCGTTGCCGTTATGGTATTCAAATCCCGACGGAAGCATATCCTGCGGGCTTACAAGCAGGACGCCCTTGCCATCCAGCCGAAAGAAGTCGGGACACTCCCACATCTTACCGAACCGGTTATTGTTTGCCGCCAGCACCTTCTTATACTTCCATGTAAAACCGTCCTCGCTGGTATACAGAAGGATCTGCCCGCTGCCGTCCGCCGGTCTGCTGCCAATCGCACAGCAGTAAGTTCCATCGCTTTTTCTCCACATCTTCGGATCCCGGAAGTCATTCCTGCTGCACCCTTCCGGCAGATCCTTCTCGTCAAGAACCGGATTCTTCTCATACTTCTCGTAGTCCGTTCCGTCACCGACCGCCAGACACTGCGTCTGTACTTCGCGAAAACCGCCGTCTCTTTGCCGTTCTCTCAACACGCCGGTATACATCAGCAACTGGCTTCCGTCATCCATCGTGACCGCACTGCCGGAGAAGCAGCCGTCCCTGTCATAAGCTTCATCCGGAGCCAGCGCCGCCGGAAGATATTCCCAGTGCAGAAGATCGTCGCTCACCGCATGTCCCCAGTGCATCGGTCCCCATTGGGCATTATACGGATTATACTGGTAGAACATATGATATTTTCCGCCATAATACGAAAACCCATTGGGATCATTCAGCCAGCCCGTGCGCACGGACAGATGAAAATCCGGCCTTTCCTCCTTTGCTATCATCTTAGCCGAAGCCTCCTCATATTTACGGGCTTCTCTCAATGTCTGACTTGTCATTATCACTACCCTACCCTTTCCTTATACTTGCATGTTCCCGCGGATTTTGCCAAAGCAAAGTCCCGAGCCGAACCGTTACAGATAAAAACGATTTATCATAAGAAAGAAGGAGCCGACTCTTCGTCTGGCTCCTTACTTCAGACTGCTCTTTGACAATCTCCTGTTTTCTATTCTGCGTAATAAGCATCCAGATATTTCTGGAATATCTCAAGCATATCATTCAGGCCATATGCATCAAGATTCTTTAAATACTCGTCCCAGTCAGCATCCGTAAACCCGTTCATGATCCAGTCTGATCTTGTAGCGTTGATCGTCTTTGTAATATCGGTCTGGAGATTAGCCAGATCTTCCGTATCTTCCTGGGTCATAAATACATTGGGGTAAACATACTTTGTATTCATATCCGGTGTATAGTATTCCTCGATCCAGTCCAGACGATACTGCGCATCATCAGGGCACGTAACATAGACATCATAGTACTCATCCAGAATCGCCAGCGGCCCGTTTACACTCTCCGCCTCTCTTACTTCTACCGGTGAAGCGTCTCCCAAAGGCGCATGCTTTAACATCTTCTCACCCTGAGCGTTCTCTCCCAGTTCAAAGATATCAAAATCGTCGTCTTCCCCGTAAGTACCCCAGTTATTCTGCGGAGACTGGAACGGATCGTACATCTTATCCAACCAGGCGCATACAAGAGCCGGATTCTGTGCCACTGCCGTTACCACACAACGACCGCGGTCATATCCGCTTGTAAAGGAGCCATTCTCCGGCGTAATGTTTCTGGTGTCCGCCGTCAATGCCGGAAGCGGAACCCATCCCGCAAAATCATCAACAATATTTGCCACATCCCAGCTAAAGCATACACCGTAACGTCCTGATTTGCCCTTTGACACATAGGTCGACCATTCCTGCGTAAACGCTTCCGCATCGATCAGTCCCTCTTCATACAGAGAATGCAGCCATGCGATACCGTCCTTAAATCCCTGCTGCGTCGCGGTACAGATCACCTGCTTCTCATCCGTAACCGCAATATGTCTTCCCTGATCACAGTCTCCGTAACCTTCTCCAAACCCGTTGATCAGCAAAGCCGGATCCTGGTTGCCGTCATTTACGATACATGCCATCGGAATAATGCTTCCGTCAATGTTAAACTCTGCCTGCAGCTCGGAGGCATGATCCCGGAATGCGATCAGCGTCTGCTCAAACTCATCTACCGTAGTCGGCACCTCCAGACCAAGAAAATCCAGCCATTTCTTATTGATAAAACTCATATCGCCGACCGTCTGGATCGCTGTCTTCTCGGAGCCAAGCTGCTCGATCCAGGGAAGCGCCCAAATATGGCCCTCCGAATCGGTACTCATTTTCCGATATTCAGGAAATTTGTCAAATACCGCTTTCAGATTCGGCATATAAGTATCGATATACTCCTCTAACGGAATGATAACGCCCTGATCCGCATATCTGAGCAGATCATTATCGCCAAATCCTGCCGTAAAGATGAAATCCGTCAATGTATCCAGATTCGCCATGGCCAGTGTGATCTTATCACCCCACTGATCGCCCTGAATCGCCGTCCACTCGATCTCTACATTCGTCTCTTCCTGCAGACGTTTGAAGATCGTACGGTTATTCGGGTTGGACTCTGTGTTCGCCGGATAGCTGATCATCCCGGTCAGCGTCGCTTTCTCAGCAAGCGGAAATTCCAATTCCGACGCATCCACTTCCTGTAATTCTCCGGTGTTCAGTTCCACATCAGACCCCCCCCCGCACGCCGTAAGGGAAAATACCATGCCTGCTGCCAGAGCCGCGGCAATTACGCGTTTTACTAACTTGTTTTTCATACTTCCTCTCCTTTTCTTTATTGATATTTATTAATATTTTTCTGTAATACGATATACTGCCGTTTCCTGGCGGCTTAACCTTTTACGGAACCTGCCATAACGCCGCTGTCAAAATATTTCTGGAAGAACGGATACATAACGAGCAGCGGAAGGCTGGAAATAATGATCGTCGCATACTTCAAAAGTTCCGCCAGCTGCGCACGTTCCGCCGTACTCTGCATATCCGAGATCATTCCGGATTCCGGCTGGTTCTGGATCAGGATGGAACGGAGCACAAGCTGCAGAGGCTGTTTCGCCGAATCGTTCAGGTAGATCATGGCATCAAAGTAGCTGTTCCACATTCCCACGAACTGCCACAAAGACAAGGTCGCGATAATCGGCGTACATACCGGCAGGAGAATCCTGAAGAAGAATACCATTTCGTTCGCGCCGTCCACGTCAGCCGCTTCTCTCAGTTCACCCGGAATGCCCTGATAATAGGTTCGGGCTATGATCATATTCCAGACACTGAAAGCGCCCGGCAGGATGATCGCCCACATGCTGTTCAACAGTTTCAGGTTACTGATCAGCAAATATGTCGGGATCAGTCCGCCGCCGAAGAACATCGTGATCACGAAGATAACGTTGAAGAACTTCCTTCCCCTGAAATCCGCTCTGGACATCGGATAAGCCGCCAGCATGGTGATCAGGACGGAGACGAATGTAAATACAACGGAATAGATCACTGCATTCTTGAAACCGATCCAGATCTGCGCGTTGGAAAGGACACGTTCGTATGCCGTCAGCGTCCATTTACTGAAATCAAACGTAATTCCTTTATTCTGCAGCGTAACAGGGTCGATAAAGGATGCTACGATAATATAGACCATCGGAATCACGATTGCGACAACAAACAGTCCCAGCAGAATATAACCAACCATCAAAAGCGCCTTGTCCTGGAAGGAATATCTGGCAAATCTACTTTTCTTTTTCATCTTGCTCTCCTCCTTTACAGTCCCTGACCATCGTTCATCTTCGCAACGATCTTGTTGACCGCAACCAGAAGAATCACATTGATCACCGTATTGAACAAACCTACCGCCGTCGAGAAACTGTAATCGCCGTCTAAAAGACCTTTCTTATATACATAGGTCGCTATGATCTCCGAAGATGCCATATTCAGATCAGTCTGCAGGGCGTAAGCTTTCTCAAATCCGATGCTCATGATATTACCTGCCTGCATGATGAACTGAATGATCACGGTCGCTTTGATCGCCGGCCACTCAACCGCCTTGATCTGCTGGAAGATATTCGCTCCGTCGATGACCGCCGCTTCCTTCAGCTCCGTGCTTGCGTTGGACAACGCCGCAGTGTAAATGATGGATCCCCATCCTGCACCCTGCCAGATGCCGCTGGCTATGTAGATCGTACGGAACGCCTCCGGCATGGTCATAAAGTTTATCTGCGTGCCGAGGAGCAGGTTTACAGGTCCCGTAACCGACAGGAAAATACGGACGATACCGCAGAGTACGATGACTGAAATAAAGTTCGGCATGTAGAGGCAAAGCTGTATTTTCTTCTTAATGCCCTTGCTCTCGATCCGGTTCAGCAGGAATGCCAGCAGAATCGGAACCGGAAACCCCCACAGCATACCGAATACGCTCAATTTCAATGTGTTGCCCAGATAACTCAGGAAATCCGGGGAGGACAGAAAGCGCGAGAAATGTTTGAATCCTACCCACTCACTCCCAAGGATACCCCGGATGGGATTATACTTCTCGAAAGCGATCAGGATACCGCCCATGGGAATATACCGGAAGATGATCGTCAGCGCCAGGGCCGGCAGCAGGAAGAACACATACAACTGCCAGTGCTGAACGATATAGACCAGCGAATTGTGTAATCCCGCGTCTTTCTTTTTAGTGCTTGTGCTCATTGTTTTTCTCCTTTCTCATCATCTTGATCTTGTCTTTTTACATTTTTACATTTACTATCCTCTCTCACGACTACAGCGGAATTATAATTGTGCATTTGTAAAAATCCAAGTTTTATTTTGCAACTATAGCATATCAGCATTTTTACATAATGTCAACCAAAAATATGTTATTTGTACAATATTTTTTCCTTAATTTTTACATTTGCAAAAAATATTGCCCAAAATAGAAACAAACTTTCTAAACACCTTTGACAATTTGATTATTTTCAGGTATTTTACATTTGACACATTCAAACTTGTGCATTATAATAAAATCACTATAAGTGTATCAATATATTTTACAAAAATTGCAGTACAGGAAAAGGAAGTGATATGATATGGCAGAACGAATTACCATTCAGGATATCGCCGACGAACTCGGCGTTTCCCGCAATACAGTTTCCAAGGCGATCAACAACACCGGCCTCCTTGCCGAATCCACCAGACAGAAGGTCCTGAAAAAAGCTATAGAAATGGGATACAAACAATTCTCCTATGTAAATATCTCCCATTTTGAGAAATCGGAGCCTGCTGCGGCAGACAGATCGTCCAGGATGGAGATCTCCCTGTTTACTTCCAACTTTATCGGAAATTCACATTTTGCTTCCACCATGCTGGATAAATTCCAGCGGGAGCTCTCCACACTGGGCTATAGCTTCACCATGCACCGGCTTCAGGATGCCGAGATAAAGAATCTGCGGATGCCGGCCGCTTATAATAAGGAAAAAACCGCCGGGATCATGTGTATTGAAATGTTCGACCTCGCATACTGTTCCATGCTCTGCGGACTGGATATCCCCCTTCTTCTCGTAGATTCACCGGTGACCGGGCTGGATAAACCGTTGGGCGCGGATCGCCTTATTATGGATAACCAATCCAACATCCATGTTTTTGTGAAGGAAATGGTACGGCGCGGGAAGACACGGATCGGATTCATAGGAAAAGCGACACATTGCCAGTCCTTTTTTGAGCGGTATATAGGCTACCGGAATGCCATGTATCTGTCTGGTCTTCCCTGTCCTGACGAATACTGCATTACAGGCGACAATCCCGTACAGAAGACTTTTGAGGGGTCGGCCTATCCGGATTACTTAATGGAACAACTCCGGAATCTGGATACTCTGCCGGACGTATTTATCTGTGCGAACGACTTTATTGCCATAGACACTCTGCAGGTATTTAAGAAACTGGGGATTTCCGTTCCCGGCGATGTCTACCTGTGCGGCTTCGACGACTCCCCGGAATCCAGGATCATGTCGCCCACTCTGACCACAATCCACATCCATAGTCAGATCATGGGATTTTCCGCGGTGAATCTGCTGATGTCCCGAATCAAGGAACCGTCCCTCAATTTCCGCACGGTTCATACGGAGACACGCCTGATCTACAGGGAATCCACCGAAGACTAAGGAATTGTACAGAAATAAGGAGGAACGCCGCCATGCGCAATCTACTGAGCCCGGAGGGGCCGCTGATGTCATTTCTTACCAAACTGTCCTACAGCGCTTACCTGAATGTTTTATGGTTTATCTGCTGTCTGCCTGTCGTTACGATCGGCGCATCCACAACCGCCCTTTTCTATGTAACTTTAAAGGTGGCGAAGAATGAAGAAGGCAGCCTGACCAGAGCCTTTTTCCATTCCTTTCAGGCAAATTTCAAACAGGCAACCAAAATCTGGCTGATCCTTCTGACGCTGGGAATCGCCCTGGCGCTTGACGGATATGTATTCTACCACATGCGTTTTGAAAATGTACTCTGGACCATCGGCACGGCGGTTTTCTTTGTCGCTCTCGTCGCTTACGCCATCGTCCTCATGTACATCTTCCCACTGCTCGCAAGGTTCGACAATACGACCTTTGCCATGTTCAAAAACGCGATCATGATCGGCATGCGTTTCCTTCTGTGCACCGCTCTCATGGCTGTTATTTACTTTGCCATGGCCTTTGTTGTGATTAACACTTTCACACCGGCCATTATTTTCGGGGAGGGATTATGCGCTCTGCTCTGCTCCTACCTGCTTTCCAATATTCTGCTGATATGCCAGGGTAAGACGGAGGAGCTTCCAGATGCCGGAGCAGATGTCCAGGGTCCGGACTGTATAGTAACGGGCAATGCCATGGTAGACCTTACAGAAACAGACCATACCGCGGCAGAAACGCCGGAGCGGCCGACGACAAAAATCCCCGGAGGCAGCTTATGAAACACGCTTCATTTAATCCGGCGGCATTTCTCAGGGACGAAAATCTGCGGACGCTGCACGGCAGGAAGAAAGTACAATATATCTGGGATTACTATAAACTGCCGCTGGCAGTCCTCTGTATCGTATTGTATGCCGCCGGCTATATGCTCTACGGCCGCATTACTCATAAAGACACCGTGTTGTACACCGCTCTTGTCAATGTGGCCGCAGGGGAGGATCTGACGCAGAAACTTACCGGAGATTTTCTGGATTACCTGAACCTGAATCCTTCCAAAAACGAGCTGGAGCTGTATACTGGACTTTATCTCACGGACGACGAGACGAATCAGTACCACGAGTATACTTATGCTTCCCGCATGAAAATCCAGGCCGCCATTGACGGCGAACTGATGGATGTGGTTCTGATGAACAGGGAAGCCTTCGACGCTTTCTCACAAAGCGGCTATCTCTACGATCTGAAAGAATTACTGTGCAGAGAAGATCCGGGCCTGTATGACCTTGTGTCATCTCAACTGGAAAAAAATATTGTTATTTTGGAAGATAACGCCATGGATATGCTGTTTGACGATTCTCTCACCTACAGTGCGAAAACCAGAGAAGCTTTTTACGGGATCGATCTTTCCCGCACGAAACTGATCCGGCAGGCCGGATTCAGCGACCCGGTCTATCTGGGTATTGTCGCAAACTGTCCGCGCATAGATTCCGCTCTGGATTATCTGCGTTACCTGTATACCGGGGCATGAGACATTCCGCAGACACAAAGCACCTCAACTCTTAAACTCTCTCCAAAAGACTGCGCGCAGCTAAAGTCCATTGCCTGATGCAGATTGATGATCAGATCTCCCTGATAAACTCATGATTGCATTTTCTGCACCGGATCGCAATGCGCCCACAGGCAAAGACTCTTCCTATAGTATGAAAAAGCAATAAGGCTGTTGCAGCCCGCGGCCACCTGTCGTGGAATTGCCGGGTTCAACAACAGCCTCATTAAAAGAATCCGCACTGAAAAAAGGTGCCTCACACACTATACACAGCCTGCCTTCTCTCTTCTTGCCAGTTCCAGACAACCCATGATCCCCTGGTCGTCGTGCAGGCTTGCGGGCACGATATAGTGCTCCATATCCGCCAGCTCCTCCGTCTGGATATAGCCGCCCAGCATCCGGGTCACTTTTTCACGGATCAATGGGAAAAGCTGTTCCTGATGCATCACGCCGCCGCCTAAAATGATCATCTCCGGTGAGAGTGTCAGGATATAGCCCACCAGCGCCTGCGCGATGTAGTCCGCCTCCAGATCCCACACCTCCGGCCGGTCTTTCAGCTCCACCGCCTTCTGTCCCCAGCGCGCTTCAATGGCCGGGCCTGCCGCAAGGCCTTCCAGACAGGTCTTATGATAAGGACACTTGCCCTCGTATGCGTCATCGCTCCTCTTCCGGATCAGCACATGCCCTGCCTCCGGATGCAGCATACCATGCAGCAGCTTACCGTCTATGTATATGCCGCCGCCAACACCGGTACCGATGGTCAGATAGATCACACATTTCTTTCCTTTGGCCTGCCCGAAGGTCACTTCCCCCAGCACAGACCCGTTCACGTCCGTGTCAAAACCCACCGGACAACCAAGCGCCTCCCGAAAAGCGCCGACAATATCATAATTCCGCCATGCCAGCTTCGGCGTAGTGGTGATATGCCCGTACTCCGGCGACTGCCGGTCCAGCTCCACCGGCCCGAAACACCCGATCCCCAAAGCGTCCACCTGCTTATCCTTAAAATAAGCGATCAGCTTCGGCATGGTAATCTCCGGCGTTTCTGTGGGAATGGAGATCTGCTCGAAGATTTCCCCCGTTTCGTTTCCTACGGCGCATACCATTTTGGTACCGCCCGCTTCCAATGCTCCCAGTCTCATGAATCCCTCTTTTCTGCGCTGCCTTGCGCGCGTTTTATTTTCCCCATGCGAGGCTCTTCGTTTCTTCCTCTATGCTACCATATTCTAAGTCTGCTTCCTATATAATTTTTGCAGATCCCGCTTTATTTTTTATTAAGAAATGCTTTAGATTTCCATAATTGATTTTATGTTATATATGTTGTATAACAATTATAAACAGCAAACAAGTTATCAGAGATGCATCGGAACCTGAAATCCGGTCATACTGATAACAGATAACACATGCGGCACACCGCAGAGCGCAGGCCGCATAGTATAAAAGAAGAGGAGTGACTTTTATGTTAAGACCAGCATTATTCAACAATCGTACCTACAAACCCATGTTTTTTGATGATTCCTTCGATCAGATGTTTGACAACGCCTTCAAGAATTTCTGGGGCAACAACGAACTGGCAACCTTCGACGCCTTCAAGACGGACGTGATCGACCAGGGCGACAGCTACCTGCTGCAGGCGGAACTGCCCGGCTTCGACAAATCCGATATCAACATTGACTTGAAGGACAGCCTGCTCACCATCTCCGCTTCCCACAAGGAAGAGAAGAACGAAGAAGACAAGAGCAAGTATATCCGCCGGGAGCGTTATTACAGCTCGTATTCCAGAAGTTTCCGCGTGAACGACGTGGAGCCCGGCGATATCGACGCTTCCTACAACAACGGTATTCTGGAAGTGCGGTTCCCGAAGAAGGAGATTGCCGCGAAGGAAGAAGTGAAGAAGATTGAAGTGAAGTAGTCTTTGATTCCCCGTTTTTCGATTTTGTCGATTCTTTTATAAAATCCCTGCTCTTTGCCGGAGCAGGGATTTTTCTGTTTTGATCCAATCATCTGACCGTACTATAGAGGGTATTCGCCAGTTCCACAAACTCTTTCCTATACGCATCCGTCAGCTCCAGAGACCGCAGCGTCTTATCGACATGATACAGCGACGCATTCTCCGGATATCTGCTGTGGGATGCCAGCAGACCAAACTCCGCTACCGCCGCCGCAAAGACAAAATCCTCACCCGGTGTGGATGTATAACTCTCATATCCCACCGGATATTCCAGGATTGAACTGCATTTCTCCGCCGGACGTTTGTAGCGGATGCTGAGTGTCAGCCATTCTTTCATCGAAGCTGACGGATACTGCCCGGCGGCAGTCCTGTCGGCCGCCAACGCTTCTTTGTATTCCCTGCCGTATTTCAGGTCTTCTATCCCTTTCTCCAATTTGGCGTGATTGCCGGCACCCTTCCTGATGATCTCATAGAGCACCGTCACGCTGTGTCCTGCCCCAATTTCTCCCGCATCCTTTGTATCGTCGTGGAAATCCTCCGATGCCAGGGCGCGGTTCTCATACCCCAGCAGACGATAGCTTTCTACCACGGCCGGATTAAACTCCACCTGAAATTTCACATCCCTGCATACGGTAAGCAGCGTTGCGGCCATCTCTTCTACCAGCACCTTCCGCGCTTCCTGCAAATTATCTATGTAGGCATAATTCCCGTTACCTTTATCGGCCAGGATCTCCATTTTATTGTCCTTAATATTTCCTGTACCAAAACCGAGCACGGACAGGAAAATGCCGGATTCCTTTTTGGCCGTGATCAGATCTTCCAGCTCCTTCTCGCTGGTCATCCCGATATTCAGGTCGCCGTCCGTAGCCAGGATAATGCGATTATTGCCGCCCTGTATAAAATGCTGCTCCGCCAGCGCATACGCCGTCTCTATCCCTTTGCTCCCGTAAGTGCCGCCGTTCGCCGACAGAGCATTCAGCGTCGTCACAATCTTCTCCTTCTCACTGCCCCGCGCCCCGTCCAGCACTGTCCGGGTATCCTCGGCATAGGTCACGACAGAGATCCTGTCCCTGCCTGTCAGGTGCTCCGCCAGAAGTCCGAAAGCCTCCTGCAAAAGCGGCAGCTTATCATAAGAATCCATGGACCCTGACACATCCAGCAAAAATACCAGATTAGAAGGCGGCGCCTGTGCATAATCAATATCCTGTGTCTTTAATCCGATCATCAGAAGATCCGCATTCTCATTCCAGGGGCATCTGCCAATCTGCGTCGTCACACCAAACGGCTCCTCCTTCGACGGACTCTTATGATCATAGTCAAAATAATTAAGCAGCTCTTCAATGCGCACCGCGCCCTCCGGAATGCCTTCCAGCGTATAGCCTTCCCGGATCAGCCGCCGCAGATTACTGTAGGAGGCCGTGTCTACATCCGCCGCAAACGTAGACAACGGTTCCGCCATGACGGAGACAAAGCCCGTCTCCTCCCACCGACTGTATTCCTCCGCAGAATACTGTCCCGGCTCCCACTCATATGAATAACAGGATTCCAGATAGCCGCCTGTCATCGCTCTTTTCTCTTCCATATCGGCAGAGAACCCTCCTCCATCGTCTGTGGAGAACTCTGATTTCTCCGCAATATCCTCCTGCTCCGCCTCATACTTTGCCGCGTCCTCTCCCGCGACATCCGGATTACCAGACTCCCCTGCTGCCTCTCCGGTACTGCCGGAATCGTCTGGCGCATCCGTTGCTTCTCCGTTAATGTCCACACCACCCGGCGTATCCGTTGCTTCTCCGTTAATGTCCACACCACCCGATGTATCCGCTGTTTCTCCGTTAACGTCCAAATCACCCGGCGTGTATGCAGTCTCACCGCCGCTGCCGCAGCCGGCCAGCAGGATCACTCCTGTCAGACAGACCGCCGCCACTCCTGCCCCATACTTTTTCTTCCGCACATCCTTTTTTCTCATAAATTTTCCTCCTCCGAAAAGTCCCGATACTCCAACAAAGTTATTGTTCTTATCTGTAATACCTTTCAGGGATGAAAAAGGTTGCATTCCGACAGAAAAAATCAGTTCCCGCTTTGTGTCGTGTTCTTTTTCAGGCATTTTTGATACAATTTTCATAAGGAGGCGGAAGAAAAATGAATCAGGAGAAAATCGGCGGGTTCTTAAAAGAACTCCGTAAGCAAAAAGGACTTACCCAACAACAAATCGCAGAAAAATTCAATGTATCAAACAGAACCATATCCCGTTGGGAAAATGGCAATAATATGCCGGATCTGGATATTTTGATTGAAATATCCGATTATTATGAGGTTGACCTGCGGGAAATTCTGAATGGAGAAAGGAAAAGTGACAATATGGATAAAGAGATAAAAGAAACTGTATTACAAGCCGTAGATTATACAAATACAGAGACAGAGCGATATAACAAACGTGTGCGCATATGTAACGGAATCGCATTATTTCTGGTATTATCTTATACCCTCCTCAAAGACACGAGCTTCTATGACAATCCTTCCGTTATGGCCGCATTAGATTTTATGCAGGGACTTGCAGTTGGACTGCTCCTGATCTGTCTGCTATACGCAACCCGCTATGGCGCAAAGATCAGAGCCTTCAAGCATCGGCTGATGAAGAAACAGGGAAGTTAGCGGCTTCCCTGTCTCCGACAATGGTCACTGCCGTAACCATTCACTTTCTGCTGCTTCCTCTACCGGAGTTCCGTCCTTATACCCGATCAATACATAGTCCTGGTCCTCATATAAGGCCTTCCACCTGGCCCGGTAGGTTTTCTCATTCACGGCAACACCGTCAATTTCATACAGACTGGTGTCTATACCGTTTTTACGATGCGGCGTAGAATGCATGTTGCAGATCAGAACAGCCTGCCCTTCTTTTATTTCAAAAAAATCATTGTCAGACTCGCCATGTCCCATATAATGACTGAAGATCAAACCGGCTCTTTCTACATACTGCATCAATCCAAAAGAACCAAATGCTCCCAGTTCTACCACCTGATCCTGATAATAAGTAAAAACTTTTACCCCTTTGGCATGACAGTCGTCCTCCATCAGCAGCAGCTCCGGAATGTCATTATCGTCAACAAAAACCAGAGAAAACCGCGCCCCCTGTCCTTTGCCGCCTTTGCTGTCCTGGGTATATTCCGTCAAAAACTCGAGATATGCCCGGGCATAAGGAGCCTGCTGCATATCTTCTGATTTGCTTTGTTTCCTTGCTTCAGCCATATCTGCAGACGAGGCCATCTCCTCCTCTCTTTCCATATCTTCGAGCAGCTCTCCTTCCCTCAAACTTTCGGCATCTGCGTTCCCCGGCCGCCCCGACGCCGAACCCTTTTCTCCCGAACTTTTCGCCATGGCTCCCGTCGAACCAGCTTCATCTTCACTTTTCGCCATGGCTTCCGTCGAACCAGCTTCATCTGCACTTTTCGCCATGGCTTCCGCCGAACCAGCTTCATCTGCACTTTCCGCCATGCCTCCCGTCGAACCAGCTTCATCTGCGCTTTCCGCCATACCTCCTGCCAGATTCCCGTCACCTGCACTTTCCGCCATGCCTCCTGCCAGGCCCTCTTCACCCGCACTTCCTGCCAGCCCCTCCATCGAACCCTCTTCCCCTGCGCTTTCCGACATGTCTTCCGCCGAGGCCGCATAATCCATGCCTCCATCCCTGTCTGCAGGAAAATGGGAGAATTGCACCACAGACACACGCAGAACAAGCACAAACACTGCTGCCGCCGTCACCGGGAGAACCCACCCGGGCACTCTTCCATAATATTTCTTCCATCCGGATTCCGTCTTTTTTCCGGCAGACTCTGCGCCATCCATACCGGCGCCATTGAAATCTATTGACGTAATCTGATTTTCCTTATGCAGTCTTTCTTCCTCTTCTGCGACTGCCTGCTTTGTCCTCAGGATCAGATCCACCGGTGCATGAATCTGGGATGTTTCTTCTCTATATGCATTTTTATTTTGTTTCTTTTCCTGATCCGTCATCAATATGGCTTCACTTTCTCTATGATTTTCCCGTTTCCTCCCGACAGGGTAAACGTTCCGTGGCACAGCTGCTTTTCACTTTTTCACCCGCTGCTTTTTTACTTTTTCATCCGCCGCTTTCCCATTCTTCCCCCAGCAGGTTCCGAAGCAGCTGTCTTGCCCGATGCAGCTGGGATTTCACGGTGCTCTCTTTCTGTTCCGTCAACTGCGCAATCTCTGCCACCGACAGCTCTTCAAAATAAAATAAATGGATCACCAGACCGTATTTCTGCGGCAGCTTCTGCACTGCCGCCCGCACGGGATGTTCTCCCGGCAGCTCAAAAATCTCACTCTCATCCGCTATACGCTCCGGCTCTTCCATATAATCCACATTCCGGTTCCAGTACTGTTCGTAGTATTTCTTCGCGCAGTTGATCGTCACCCGGATCAGCCACGCTTTCACATGCTCCCAAGATTCCAGATCCTGTACATGGCGCACAAGTCTGATAAACACTTCCTGAAACAGATCGTCCGCATCTGTTGTATTTTTCATCTGCGACAAAGCCAGCCGATAGACCATATCCGCATATCGGTCGATCGCTGCCTGCGTCGTTATCCGCTCCTCTTTTGGCATAAAAATCCCCCGTCAAAGTCAATTACCCCGCATCCTGCCCGCGGGAATAATACTGGCCGACTCTTATTATACACGATAATACATTCACCGGCCAGCACAGACTCTGTCTTATATACCCACAGGGGGCCTCCAGGGTTGCACATTTATCCCGCAAAGTCCACAAAAGTGATCACCTGCTCCTCCTCGATCTGTTTTCCCCGCGGTTCATAGGCCCATACCATCTTGATCTGTCCGCGGATTTCGTCAAAAGTCCATCTCTTCTGGCTTCTCGCCACACAATTAGAGTCATTCACCATAAAACCGTCCTGATCGTATCCATAGATCACGATAAAATGTCCTGCTGCCGTAAAGTCTCCCGCGCTCATGGCGCAGATCAGCACACGCCCTTTGGACAGGGCGTTCCGGAAGGCGTATTCGGAAATCTCCGGTTCGATCACCCGCACCCCGTACAGGCCCGGCACATCCTGCATCAGGGCCCACGCCGTTCCTGTTCCTTCCACATAGTAGCCGTTTTTCATGGCGTAATCGGCGATCCGGTCCGGCGTCAGCGTCTCGTCCCCTGTCAGATAATACAGCACCATCGACATACAGGTCGGCCCGCACCCCGACAGGCCGATATTGCTGTCAACGCCATAGGAAGCATAGCCCCACCGCGGATCCCACTGGAGAAAAAGCGGGAAGTCCTGTCTCTTTTCTCCCTCCGTCAAGCCGCCTGTCGCCACCTTGTCCTTCTCCAGATATCCCGCCGCAAAATCTGCCATTTCAGGATTATTGGCCAGCGCCGTCAGCATATTTTCCGGATAAAGGGAACTGTTTTTGCCAATCTGTGCGATCACCGGATTCGACTGGCCCAGCTCCTCCAGCCTGCGCACCGCTTCCTCCCGCGTCCGCTTTATCGGCCTTTCCACATGCGCTGACTTTATGCTGCTGATGAAATCCACGGTCTGCCCACCGATCCACTGCTCTCCAGATACCTCTGCGGCATCCGAGCCGGTCTGGTTCTCAGCCGCTTTCTGCTGCAGGGCTTCTATCTGTTTCAAAGTCGTCTGCACTTCTGTCAGATAAATACCCAGTTCCCGAATCCGCATTCCATACCAGGCCAGGACCATGACCAGAATAACAAGAAAAATATTCCTCTGCAGTTTTTTCAACTGTTTTCTTCTCCTGTATTCCTTCTGCTGTTCCATTCTTCTGCTGTTCTCCGCGTAATTTCTCATTTGAATTTCTCCTGACGTTAATAAAAAGAATCCTTCCTGCACGGAATTGTCTGTATCATCAAAAACACCCTGACAGGACAGCTGTTTTCATCCTATCAGAGTGTTTCGTCATACTTTCGTTAAAGTTGTGTCAAAGATGTAAAAAGCGAGTACAGTTACTGTACAATTAATCGGCATTCATTGAACTGTCCTCATATACCATCAGACGATATTCTATCACCGTCTGGCTGGAAACGTCCCTGCTCCCGTCACTTTCCGTGATCTCATCCATGACGCTCACCACGACATCATATCCCCGCATCTGTGCATACAGCGGTCTTTCCTTCACTGCCATGCTTATCCAGCTGCCGCTGTCGCTTATCTCCACATATTGTTCGACCGGAGCCTCTATACCCGCCAGCCTGATAAACCTCTCCAGTTTGTCAAGCGACTTGTCATTGTTTACATTTTCTATATCATACAGCGTTATTTTCGCATCCCATACCCTGCCCGTCATCGCATTAACAGAAAGTGACACATACATATCTGTACTGGAAAACCGAACTGTCCAGAAGCTGTAATAAGGCTCTATCGGCATATGCAGTCCTTCTTTTGCTGTTTTCGTCCCCAGCGAGGCTCTGTGAAGCAAAGGCTCGGCATGCGTCCGGCTGTGGTCCCAAAACCCCATCTCCACAAGCCAGTTCTCGCCGGCGGCAAAAGCCTGCTCCATGGTGATCTGTCCTTTGACCGGATCGTGCAGCAGCTCCCCTTCACAGTTCTTCCTGTATCTTATGACCTGTTCTATCTCCTTTTCTGTCAGGGTAAGGTCTTCCTCTTTGTCCCTGACTAAAGGCTCGCCGTCCTGCCCGTCATACTCCTCCCCTGTCTCTGCCGACTGCCATGCCAGCACAGGGGACTCCATCGTCACGGTGCCGCTCTCCTCTAACCGCCGTTTCTCCCACATCTGCAGGATGAGATCCGTCCCCGCCATACTTCCGAATACAAAGACGGCTGCAAACAGCAGGCTAAGCAGCGTATACTTAGACGCTCTGTTCATTGCACCCTCCTTCCGGCAGATTGAATGTGAGGCGGATCGTCGTACCGGATCTGCCGTCACTTTCCACCTTCAACCCGGCCCTGTGAATCTGAGCGATCCTGGCTACCAGCGCCATGCCAAGTCCTGCCCCGTGCTGTTTCCGTGACCGGGACTTGTCCACCATATAGAAGGCTTCCGTGATCCGGTCTATCTCCTCGGGCGGAATGCCTTTTCCATTGTCCTTAAAAGAGATCTCGTAATATTCCTGTCCCTTTTTCCCGGTGACCCAGATATCGCTGCACTCTGCCTTCACGGAATTGTCGATGATATTGAGCACCATCGTCTTAAAAAGATCGAACTCTACCGCAATCTCCTCTTCTTCCATATCCACATACAGTCCGGTGCCATACCTGACACAGACGGGTTCAATACCCGGCATGATGTTTTCGAACAGCCCTCCCGTCCTGAACTTTTCCAGTGAAAAGTCCTGCTTATCCATAACAAACAGATCCATCAGCTTAAGCGAAAGCGATTCCAGACGCATCCCCTCATCCAGTATATAACCGGCCGCCTCTTTGACCCGCTCCCTGGGCAGCTCCCGCTGATACAGCATATCCGCGTAGCCGATCACGGAAGTAAGCGGCGTCTTTAACTCATGGGCAAAATTAGCCGTAAAGTCCTCTTTGGCCCTGGCGGCCGCCGACAGCTCCAGCACCTTTTCCTCGATCTTCTCCGCCATCTGGTTGAAATCCGCTGCCAGCTGGCCGATCTCATCCTTCGTGCCGACACGGATCCTTTCCGAATATTTTCCTCTGGATATCCTTCTGGCCGCCTTGCCGACCTTTTTGATAGAGCCGGTGATCATCCTGCTCAGCGCAAAGATCAGTGGAAATCCTATGCACAAAATGATCAGATAGATTTTCTGGAAGTATGCCGTCATGCTTCTCTGGGTATCCACCACAGAACTGATATCCGTCTGTGTTACCAGACAGGCGTCGCTCTCCCCCTGCTTCACATGATCGTACACGAAAATAAAACTTTCTCCGTCCTTACGGAAGATCCGAAAAGACAGCCTTCCCTCCCCGCTGTCACGGAAATCCAAAATATCCGGCTCCATTGTCATGCTGGAATAAATACATTTTTGATCGGAATCATAGATCGCCACAGGCGTCGTGAATAAACTCCACTCTTCCGGATCAACTCCCTGTGCCTGCAGGATATCCGGTCTGGAGTAAAGAATGGACTGTAGAATATATTTGTTATATTGAAACTGCTGCAACGCGTACTTCTTTTCCTGCTCGACGGTGTTCTCGTAGGCATAATCGATCAGCAGCACGCCGGCCGTCTGAAAAGAGATCCCAAAGATCACCACGAAACAGAGGAATATCTTATGAAAAAGTTTCATAGATCCTCCTCCAGGCGATAGCCGACCCGGAACACCGTCCTGATATACTTCTCCCAGTTCAGCTTTTTCCGAAGCCGCTGGATATGCGAATCCAGCGTGCGGGTATCTCCCATAAATACCTCGCCCCATACCTTCTCGTAGATACGCTCCCGATACAGCGCTACATTCCTGTTCTGCATCAGTTCCACCAGCAGGTCGAACTCCTTGACCGTCAACTCCACCGGAACGCCCGCTTTCGTCACGGTGCGTGAGATCACGTCAATCTCCACATCCGCAAAGGTCAGCTTCTGATTCGCCCTGCCGTACCGACGCAGCACCGCCTCCACCCGCGCGGTCAGCTCTCCCACCTGAAAAGGCTTAACGATATAGTCATCCGCGCCCAGCTTCAGCCCCTTGATGCGGTCATCGACGCTCCCTTTCGCCGTCAGGAAGATCACCGGCGTTCCCATCGGTTTGACATATTCCAGAAGCTCATAGCCGTCAATCTCCGGCAGCATGATGTCCAGCAGCACCAGGTCGAAAGTCTCCTGTTCGATATGATCCGCTCCCGCTCTTCCGTCAAAAGCGCAGGTACATTGATAGCCCTCCGCCTCCAGATTGATCTTGATCAGATTGGCAATGGCCGCCTCGTCCTCGACGATCAGGATTTTCTGCATTGGTATCTACTCCTTCCTGCTCAGCCCGCAAAAAATTCACTTTACACAGTATACACGACAGATGTGTCAAAGTTGTGTCATACTGCTATAGTTAACGACATTAGAAATTTCGTTTACTACAAATGAACGGCGACCCGGCATGGAACGTTGCGTCTGTATTTTAACGGGATTTTTCAGGTAGATTGATCACATCGGGAAATTGGAGTTCAATTTTACGGATGTTCTTATCCTGCAGGTAATATTTATTCAAAACCTCTTTCGAATATTTTGCGGCTGTATCTTTTGTCAAAGAAATAAGCAGATCTGTAAAAAACTGTTCCCAGCTTTCATGCTGCAAAGAATCTATATAATCTGCCGGTTCTTCCAAAATAGCCTCAAGCTCTGCCGCTTTGATCACTCCTGACTTTAAGATCAAATATTCAAAGGATTCCGGCAGCCAGATTGAAACTCTTAAATCAATCCTTGTCTCAAGATATGCAAGACAGTTTTCTATCATGGCGCCAAATGCAGCACCATCTGCGATCACCAGGGTATCTCCTTTTACCAGCGTTTGTATCACGGGAAGAATATTACTGTTTCCGTCAGCGCTCACCACATCTGCCGTTCCAAAGACTGTTGTAAAAAACTGATGACCGGAGCAGCTGTCTTCCGTTATAATATTTTCAACTTTGTTATGCTTCACAACAGGATAATGACTGTATAATTCTTTAAACTCATGATAAGATTCCCTGATATCAGTTCTTTTACCCGCCGTAATAATTTCATAAATCTCATGAATACTGTAAGGAAGCATTCGAAACGGCGCACGATTTACCAACACGAAATAATTCCCGGAACTTTTCACAAAATCAGCAAAATCTCTGCCAAACACAAAATCATTATTCTCCTCAATGAATATGATCGTATTCTTTAACGGGAATAAGGCGTCCTTCCAGTCTCTGCCTACCTCTTTTCGCAAATATACAAAATAAGAAGCATCGGACGAAACCGTAAAACCGGACTCCCTGCCAACTCTCAAATATTCATACAACATGTGCAGAAGAGTAGTTTTGCCTGTAGCGCTGTCCCCTTTTAGAATGGTGATATTTCTTCTGATCGTAAAGTCAAACAGCGCTCTTTTACTTCTTACCTTAAAATGATATTTACCCTTCATCCTGCATTGCCTCCGCCTCTAACAGTCCGGTTACATATTCCTCCGGATTATGAACGGTTTTCCCCGTATTCATGATCTTAATCTCAAATTCTCCTGTAAAACGCATAATGTGCTGCAAATACACTGTCAGATCTTTTGTCTCGGCAATCTTCAAAATCCATTTTGCGCAGTTGTCTCCGCAGTTAGACATATTATAGACGAAGGAATCGTCTTTCAACATCAGGATCAAAACCTTTACGCCGCCGGACAATCCCTGCGGCGTGATCGCACCAAAAACAGGACTTTCAATATTGTGGGCGCTGATCACTCTGGAATGATCTACGTCCTCTATCATAGCTTTCACAAGCGTATCTTCTATCCACTCATCTTCATACACATTATCGAAATAGGCAGGCGCATCCTCCATATATTTTACCCCGCCATAATACCAGATTTTCAGCATATTATTCTGCCCCTTCCAAAATATTCCGTCCACTGTCGCTCAAAGCTGCCTGCATCCTGCGGCACTTTTCCTGATGTGAAAACGGACCGGCGAAACATGCATCTCCCCGGCCCTTTATCCTGTCATCTGTATTCCATAAAACTGCCGATCTCTTCATCCTCATAGCGCAGGATGATGGCGGAAGTGGGCGGAAGTGTGATGGATACCTTGCCGGATCTGACCGGATACTCCTTCTCTTCCGTGGTAAACCCGTCCGCGGTAGTCAGCAGAAGCTGTTTGATCATACATTCCTTCGGCACGCCCAGATGCCATACGAACAGTTCTTTCGTGATCTCGTAGTCGTTATTGTTGACGAGGATCACGGACTGTCCCTCTCTTGTGAATCTGCCGTAGCCGATCACATTATAGTCACTTTCCATATGCTTGATGGAACCGGTCAGGAATTCCCGGTGCGCCTTGTGGATCCGGATGATCTCCTTATGGAAAGCGATCAGTTCCTGGTCCTCATGCCCCCAGGGGTATGTGCGCCGGTTATCCGGATCGGTGAAGCCGCATACGCCCGCTTCATCGCCGTAATAGATGGTGGGCGCGCCCGGCCAGGTCATCTGAATGACCACCGCTTCCCGCATGACCGCCTTATTCACCCCCACGTTCGCCGCCTCAGGCCCAAGCGTGTTGGATCTTCCTACTTTTCGGTTGGTTCTGGTCAGGAAGCGGGAATGATCGTGGTTGGACAGTTCATTCATCGCCACCTGCAAAGAAGGGGTCGTAAAGCTGGCGCTGTGATGCTGCATGGCGCCCCAGAAACTGTCCGCATTGCCCCGCAGGTCTTCCCGGTAGTCGTCACTGTGCTTCTGCATCCCGGTCAAAAACCACGTTACCGGCTCCATAAAGGCATCATAGTTCATCACCGTATCCCACTCGTCGCCCTGCAGCCAGTCCTTTGGACTGCCGTAATGCTCCGCAAGCACGATGGCATCCGGATTCGCCATCTTCACCACCCTGCGGAACTCTTTCCAGAAATAGTGGTTATACTCCGGCGTATGCCCCAGATCCGCCGCCACATCCAGCCGCCAGCCGTCTACGTGATAAGGCTCGGCTACCCACTTCCTTGCTATGTAGAGAATATAATCCTCCAGCTGCTGGGAATTCTCATAGTTGAGCTTGGGCAGCGTGTCATGTCCCCACCAGCCGTCGTAGGAACCGTTGTAAGGCCATTTATGATTATCATGGAAATGGAAATAGTTGTGATAGGGGCTGTCCTGCGCGACATAGGCGCCCTTCTCGTAACCCGGTGCGTTCTCGTAAATACGCTCCCTGTCCATCCATTTATTAAAAGAACCGCAGTGATTGAACACGCCGTCCAGAATGACCTTCATGCCTCTGGCGTGCGCCTCTTTGACTACCCTGGCAAAAAGCTCGTTGCTGGCCTCCAGATTTCGCCTGTCGGACACACGCTCTATATATCTCGTGGCGAATCTGTTCTCCTTCTGGTCCGGTTCCAGAAGCTCTCCCTCATCGTGAACGATCACACCCACATGCGGGTCGATATAGTCATAATCCTGAATATCATATTTATGATTCGAGGGCGACACAAACAGCGGATTAAAATAGATCACGTCCACGCCCAGATCCTGCAGATAGTCCATCTTATCGAGCACACCCTGCAGATCGCCGCCGTAAAACTCCCGCACGCCCATGGCTGCCGGATATTTGTTCCAGTCTTCCACCTTCACGGTCTTATCCCCGATGTACTGGTATTCATTGGACAGCACGTCATTGGAAGGGTCGCCGTTATAGAAACGGTCCACATAGATCTGATAGAAAACCGCACCCTTCGCCCAGTCCGGCGTCTTAAATCCCGGAATCAGCTGGAAATGATAGTATTCATTGATATCCTTACAGACACCCCGCGTATCATAGTAGCAGTCGATCCTGCCCACCCGTACCTCGAAATAGTAGGTCAGCTTCTCATTATCAAGCTGTACCGAATAGGAATAATAATCAAAATAATTATCCGTCTCCGTCTTTAACATAATATGCTTCTCGTCTTTACAGACAAAAAACACTCTGTCGATATTATTTCTGGCCGAGCGGAACCGGATCGTGACCTCTCCGTAAGCACTCGGCTCGGGTGGATATACATAGTCTTCTGTTGTATCTGAAAATAACGCTTCTTTATTGATGACCGGGCGCATGCCTGCAATATAGTACTGGTTCTTCTCTGCTTTCTGAAATTCACTTATATCCATGCTTTCTGCCTCTCTTTAAAGGAACCCATATAAATCTATTTTATACTATCTATTATAGATGTTCAAGAAAAAATCGAGTGAACTCAAACCTGGAAAACCCCGGAAATGTAAAAAAGACAGCTTTCGACGGCTGTCTTTTTTAGAGAAGGTATTTCTTTCTTATGGGGTATAGCAAAAACTATATAATGTATTGGGGGGTTACAAGTAGTATAATAGCATAGCATGTGCCTGTCCACAATACTAAGGATTCACAAATATTACAAATTTGACTATGTGTTTTTGTGGATATTGCACAAACCTTTTCTTTTCGGGCCTTTTTACGGCCTTAATCGAGCTTCATCTCCGGCGCTTCCGGCTGCGGATACTCGGTATCAAAGAGCGCTTCGAACTCGGTGCGGTTGATCTTCTCCTTCTGCAGCAGCAGTTCGGCGCATCTGTGCAGCACGTCCTCCTGCTCCAGGATAATGGCCTTCGCTTTTTCATAACAATCGTCAATGATGGCCTTCACCTCGCGGTCGATCTCCCCGGAGACCGCCTCGCTGTGGCTCTTGGCGTGGGCCAGATCCCTGCCGATAAATACCTCGTCGTCATCGTCGTCATAATTGATCACGCCGATATTGGCAGACATGCCGTAACGTGTCACCATCCTGCGGGCTACCTTCGTAGCTTTCTTGATATCGCTGGATGCCCCTGTGGTGATATCATCGAAAATGATCTCCTCCGCGATACGGCCGCCCAGAGAGACCATGATATCCTGGAACATCTTGCCTTTGGTCAAAAACATCTCGTCTTTTTCCGGCAGCGGCATGGTGTAGCCCGCCGCGCCGATCCCTGTAGGGATGATGGATACCGTGTACACCGGCCCCACATCGGGAAGCACATGAAACAGGATCGCATGTCCCGCCTCATGATAGGCCGTGATCTTCTTCTCCTTGTCGGAGATGATGCGGCTCTTCTTCTCCGCGCCGATGCCTACTTTGACAAAGGCCCGTTTGATATCGTCCTGCTTTACAAATACCCGCTTGTCCATGGCGGCATTGATGGCCGCCTCGTTCAGAAGGTTCTCCAGATCCGCTCCCGTAAAGCCCGCCGTCGTCTGTGCGATCTGTGAGAGATCCACATCGTCCCCCAGCGGTTTGTTCTGGGCATGGACTTTCAGAATATCTTCCCGACCCCGCACATCCGGCGCCGCCACCGTGATCTTACGGTCAAAACGTCCCGGCCTTAAGATCGCCGGATCCAATATATCCACGCGGTTGGTGGCCGCCATCACGATAATGCCCTCGTTGACGCCGAAACCATCCATCTCCACCAGCAGCTGATTCAGCGTCTGCTCGCGCTCGTCGTGGCCGCCGCCCATACCGGTGCCGCGTCGTCTCGCCACCGCGTCGATCTCGTCAATAAATATGATACACGGCGCGTGCCGCTTCGCCTCCGCGAACATATCGCGCACACGGGAAGCGCCCACACCGACAAACATCTCCACGAAATCCGAACCGGAAATGCTGAAGAAAGGCACGTTGGCCTCCCCCGCGATCGCCTTGGCCAGCAGCGTCTTACCGGTACCCGGCGCACCTTCCAGAAGAACACCCTTCGGAATACGCGCGCCCACCTTCGTAAACTTGCCCGGCTCCCGCAGAAATTCCACGATCTCCTGCAGTTCTTCTTTCTCTTCTTTCAGGCCGGCCACACCGTCCAGCTTGATCTTATTCTCTCCGCCCAGCGTCAGTTTGGCACGGCTCCTGCCGAAATTCATCATCTTGCCGTTGCCGCCGCCACCGGATGCATTCTGCGCATTCATCATCACGAAAAAGAAAACACAGACGACCACCACGATCAGAATCGGCAATACGCTGTTCAAAAACCAGCTTTCCTCCGGTACACTCTCCACCACCGGATCCAGACCGTAGCTGCGGGCCAGGTCTTCCGCCTCGGACACATTCGTCACATTCAGACGTCTCTCGGTGCCGCTTTTCAACGTGATCTCCAGAGCTCCGGCATCCGTATTCTTATTCGGACAGACCTTGACGATCGCGACCTGATCATTCTTCAGATGATCGACAAACTCTCCTCTCGTGTAGCCGCTGTCCTGGATCCTGATCGTTCCGACCCATACAGTAAACATGAGCAAACCCATGATGATCACAAAATACAAGTAAAAAGTCTTATTATTCCTGTTCAAAGTAAACCTCTTTCATATAGCATATTCTGGTACGCGCTGAAAGTCACGGCGCTCAGTCAAACTTCACCACACCGATGTAAGGCAGATTGCGGTATTTCTGGTCGTAATCCAGGCCGTATCCCACCACGAATTCATCCGGGATCTCGAAGCCCGTATAATCTACCTGGACTTCCACCACTCTCCTGTCCGGCTTGTCAAGCAGCGTACACAGCTTCACATCCGCCGGCCCTCTGTCTTTTAACATTTCCAGCAGATAGCTGAGTGTCCTGCCGGAGTCCACGATATCCTCCACTACCAGCACGTGTTTGTCCAACAGAGATTCGTCCAGATCTTTCACGATCTTCACCACGCCGCTGGATTTCGTATCCCCGCCGTAGCTGGACACCGACATAAAGTCCAGTGACACCGGCACCGTGATCCTCTTGGCCAGCTCACACATAAAAAAGCTGCCGCCCTTGAGCACACAGACCAGATGCACCTGTTTCCCCGCATAATCTCTGGAAATCTGATCGCCGATCTCCTGAATCCGCCTGTCCACTTCCTCTTCACTCAACAACACTTCGATTCGTTCCGCCATTGCTTCCTCCTTCGAGCCGTACCTCCAGGATACGCTCCGTACTTTCTTCCACCTTGTACTTCTGACTGATCCGGTATCCCGGTATCCACAGGACATGAGATCCGTCAGCCAGTAAATGCATACTGTCACGCTGCATCTTCGGGATTTTCTCATTGATCATGTATTGTTTGACCGTCTTCGTGTGCATGGCTTCATCTATCGTCATATAATCGCCCTGACGCCGTGTGCGCAGCAACAAAGACGTAGTTATTTTATCATAATCAAACCATTTCGTATATCTATTTTGTGGAATATTTTGCTCTTTTTCAAAGAATCCGACCCCTTTTTCCAATAAAGTAAAGACAAAAGTCCCCTCCCCCGGCACCCGGATCTGTGCGGGCGGTACGATCTGATACACCGCGCCGGCCTGCGAGGCCATCTGTCCGGCTGTCTGCTTTTCCCCTGTCTGCACGGCCTTCTCTCCATCCGTCTGCTTGTCCTTGATCTGCGCCGTGTTCTCTCCGGCTGCCTGCTTTTCCCTTATCTGTGCCGTGTACTCTCCATATGCCTGTTCCTGCCCTGTCCGCCTCTGCCGGAGGGCCCTTTCTCCGACATTGCTGATACAGAGCCTGTCGTATTCTTTGCAGGCCCTGAGCCTGCAGGGCAGGTGGATCTCCCTGCTGCCGTCCTTCGTCATCAGCTGCTCCAGCCCTGCTATATGCTTCCCGGTGATATCCTTTCTGTAAGGCGTCAGGCGCTCCATGCAGGCAAGCAGCACCCGTTTGCGCATCACCGGATCCTCCGCCAACAGACCTGCGCTGTCGATCCACAGACACTGCACCGTGCCGTCCGTCTCCGGCTGCTCTTCCTGCACATACGCCCCGTACAGCCGCCTCGTCTGCGCCTCCAGATAGCGTTCCGTATCCGCAAGGATCTCCGCCAGCTCCCCCATATGGGCGGCGGCGCCGGCACAGATTTCCCGCTCCGCATAAGGCAGGATATGATGCCGTATCCTGTTGCGGGTATAAGCATCCTCCTCATTGGTGCTGTCCTGACAGCAGCGCAGTCCGTTCTCAGCCAGATAGGCCTCGATTGTTTTCCGCTCCAGACAGAGTACCGGCCGGATCACCGACTCCCGCACAGGCCGGATCGAAGACAGCCCCCTTAAGCCGCTGCCCCGGAACATATGAAACAGCATCGTCTCCGCCCGGTCGTTGCAGTTATGGGCGACCGCGATCCTGCCACGTTCTCCTGAGCGCCTCTCCTGTTGCAGCACTTCCTCGAAAGCGCTGTAGCGCAGCACCCGGCCGGCTTCCTCCGCCGACAGCCGGTGTCTGGCGGCATAACCGTTCATATCCACCCTGCGCAGATAAAAGGGAACCCCAAACTGGCCGCAAATCTCCTCCACATACCGGGCATCGGCCGCGGCATCGGCCCGTGCCCCGTGATCCACATGCACCGCCAGCAAGCGAAACGCAATCTCCTTCTGCAGCCGCCGCAGAATATGCAGCAGACAGACCGAATCCGCGCCGCCCGACACCCCTGCCACGACCAGATCATGCGCTTTTATCATTTCGTATTTTTCCATATAGGTTTTCACTCTGGCGTAAGTATTCTCTGTCATGATATCCTCTGTCGTTATCCTCTATTCTTCTATAGTCCGGCATTGGAAATTTCGCTTACGAACCGGCCTCCGATCTTTACAGTTCGTCCTCGTCCCGACCCCAGATTCCGATTACCAGCACCGTCATATCGTCCCGCACCTGTCCGTTGCTCTGCTTGAGACAGTACGCCAGTATCTGGTTGGCGATCTCGTTCGGGTTCGTATACTCTATCCGCCCGATGATCTCCGGCAGCATCTCCTCGCCCAGTCCCTGAGAAAGCGCGTCCAGAATCCCGTCCGACAGCATGATCACATAATCGCCGCTCTGCAGCACCCTCTGCATACGCTCCGGCTCGATCTGTCCGAAAACCCCCAGCGGAAAATTGAGCGCCGACAGCCTGTCCACCAGCCGCCCTCTTTTGATATAACTGCAGGCGGCGCCCGCTTTCACGAACTCACAGGCCCCTGTGTACATATTGATGTCGCATAAATCAAGCGTGGACATATGCTCTTCCTGTCCGGCTGCCACCAGCGCCCCGTTGATCATCTGCACCGCCGTCTCCTTGCGGAAGCCTGCCTCCAGAAGCCGTTCCATCTTCTCGATGATCCGCTCGGAATCGTCGCACGCCTTTTCACCGGAACCCATGCCGTCCGACAAAACAGCCACCATCCTGCCGTTCTCCGCCTCATAGAAGGAATAATTGTCCCCCGATATGTGCTCCGTCTCCTTGACCGCCTTCGCCACGCCGGTGAGCAGATGATAGTTCGCCTCTTCCGCAAAATAATAGGTATTCCACTCCGGCGTAAGGTACTGCGGCATATTCTTTGCCGCGCGCAGCCTGGTGTTCAGCGCCACCGAGATAAAATCCGCCACATCGTCTATGCAGACCTGCTCTCCCAGCTTCGTATACTTCTCGGAGATCATCTTCATCGTCAGGCTGATCTCCAGATGCCCGTCCTCCCGCTCCAGCTCAAAAAAATTCCGCAGCAGGATTCCCGATTCCCGCAGCAGCTTTGAGATCTGCTTATATTTGCGTTCTCCCATAGGCCGGTAGCGGCATGTCTCCTGCGCCACCTCCGCCATGATATGCGCCATCTCCTTCAGGTGCTCCGCAAGAAGCTCCTGATTTTCCTGCAGTCTGCGCTGCCACAGATAATCCTGCCTGTCCGCCGGATCCGCCTCGTCCTTCCCGGTAAATTCCACATCCTCTCCCTCGAACAGATCCGCAAGATCCCTGAACGACTCCGCATATGTCAGCAGCCTCTGCCTGCCATACTCCGGTATGATCGTTATTTTATTGTCATCTCTGGCTTCTGCCTGTTTTTTCATGACATACCTCCCCATCCTGTTATCACGGACCTGCCCGCCCTGCGCCGGATGGCATGTCCCGGCCGCACTCGCAGACTTGTCCAGATTACTTTATCTCTATCAATATATGAAGAGGTGTCCCGGATTATTACACAGAAAAAAAGCAAATCCCAGATGTTCTCCGAAACCTGCTTAATTTACGTCCTTAAATATAATCTCACCTTCATACACCAGACCGAGCTTGTTCTTGGCAATCTCTTCCACGTACTTCTTGGTCTGCGTGTACTTCTCATATTCTTTGATCTCTTCTGTTCTCGCCTGCTCCGCTTCGATCGCCTGCATCAGGACTTCTTCTCTTGCCATGTATGTCTCACGCTTCTTCGTCAGTTCTATTCCTTCAACCATTACCACAATCAGCATCATTACAACAACTGTGGTGACCAAGAGCATGCCCATACGGTTCTGGCGCCTCTTCCGATATGCTGCTTTTCCTGCCATGTTGTTAATGATACTCCTTTGCCCAGTTTACTGCTTACATAAAATCATTCTAATTGTTTTCAGACAGACCGTCAACCGTTTTTTTATAAACAGTTTCACTTTTTTCAGTTTTCGCCAGACGAATCGAACACACCTTCGAGCGGCGAAAAACAGGCATTTCAGCGGTTTTAGCACAACTTGTATGACACGAAAAACAAACCACATTATCTTGTGTATGCATTTTGACACGATATTGACAAACCGATTCTTTATAATCGCTTTATAGGTCAACATGCCGAGCGCCGCACCGACCACGGCAAACCATCTCAGTATACCATTGTTCTCCCTGTAAAGCATATAGAAAACGCCGATCCCGCAGGCGAACCAATAGACAAAGTCTTCCACGGACATAAAAAACCTGCCGTGCGTAAACAGCTTCCTGAAGATCAGTACCCAGTCATAGGCAAATGTGATAACAAGGCCCATGAGGATAGAATGAAGAAAAAAAACAGCTTCCTGCACAATGTCCTGACTCATATCCAACAAATCCCCCGGGAGTTATAAATGACCATCCAGCCTGCAAGTGTCACGCCACATTATTTGAACAATCTGGCAAGCAGCGATTCCCCTCTGGCCCCGTATCCCGCGGTCTCCGAATAGGTAAAGCTGTCGATCCGGCCGTCCACGTCCACTTCTCCTTTGTCCAGAGACAGCCGGCTCACATGCAGATCGGTGCCTTTGATCATCAACATGCCCTGCTCTGTCTCAAGCAGGATCTCGTTGACGTCAAAAGACAATACGTCATTGACACCGCTTATGCTACATGTCCTTCTATTGGTAAGCATCAACTTGTGCGGTTTCCTGTTCGCACTGTTCAAATCTTCCATACACACCCTCCTGCATTCCGTGAGCAGCAGCCCCGGCAGCCGTTACCGCTTCCACATACAGCCGCCCGGGTCACTGTGATACTTATTAAATGTATGTCGGATTCTGAACAGATATGACTCTTTTATGGCAGATAACGGAATAATTCCTTCGCCTCTTCCTTGCGGACCGTCTCCTGCACATCCAGAACTTCCACCTTGACTTCTTTGTTACCGAACTGAATCGTGATCACATCTCCCACCTTCACATTGACGGAAGCCTTGGCCGGCCTGTCGTTCACCAGCACCCTGCCCGCATCGCACGCCTCGTTCGCCACCGTGCGCCGCTTGATCAGCCGCGACACCTTTAAATATTTATCCAGTCTCATTCCAACACCCTCCGAATACTTCTTTCTATCCGATGACAGTAAACAAAAGCCCGTATGCGCATGCATACAGGCCTTCTCTTTCTCTCAATCTCTAAACAGGATTAACGGGATTATGCGTTGATCATATCCTTTAATGCCTTGCCGGCTTTGAACTTAGGAGCCTTGGAAGCCGCAATCTTCATAACCTCGCCGCTCTGAGGATTTCTGCCTTCTCTTGCTGCTCTCTGAGAAACTTCGAAAGTACCGAAGCCTACCAGCTGTACTTTACCATCTTTCTTTAATTCATCAGCAACAACGTCTGTAAATGCCTTCAATGCCTTCTCAGCGTCCTTCTTAGATAATCCTGCCTGATCAGCCATAGCTGCAACTAATTCTGTTTTGTTCATCTTGAACTCCTCCTTAAATGAGTCTTCGTTTTAATATTAGATGTTCCTCTTTTGAAACGCCTACACCTATTTATATACGCTTTTCCCTCTGTTGTCAAGCAGAAAGATGGCTTTTTTTTCGCTATTTTAGGGCATTTTTCTATCCCCGGAGGTATTTGCAGGATTTTTTTCATATCTGTCTATCAAATCCTCAATCCTGTCCGTAAGTACCTGCTCCTGCGAAATCCTGGCGATCCTGGCGATATCGGATAAACGTATAAGTATATCCGCTATGATTTTCTCCAACTCCCTGCTGTACGGTTCGTGACTGCATGTCTCAAGCGCACTGACCGCCGCCTGCAGATCTGCCACATCCTGTTCATAAGTATTCCCTTTTTCGTAAGTTTTATCAATTTTTTTCAGAACCTTCGCCGCCCTCGTGAGCGCAGGAAGCTCCCGCGGAATTTCCTGCAGGGGAGAGGGGATCCATTCCTTGTCCTTCTTCTCTTCTTTCTTGATCTCTTCCCAGTTGATGAGCGCTTCCTCGGCGCCTTCGGCACTGCTTGTCCCGAACACATGGGGATGCCTGCGGATCATCTTGCGGCTCACTTCATCCACGACGTCCTCCATCGTAAAATGCCCTTCCTCCGCTGCGATCTGTGCGTGCATCACCACCTGTAAAAGCACGTCCCCCAGCTCTTCACGCATATTCTCGGGATTGCCCGTCTGGTCATAAATGCGGATGGAGGCAAGCAGCTCTGCTGCCTCCTCCATCATACACGGTTTCAGGCTTTCATGAGTCTGTACTCTGTCCCAGGGACAGCCGTTCTCTCCCCGGAGCGTTTTGATGATCTCCAGAAAGTTTTGGTATGTATATTTTTTGTTGTTTTGCATTTGTGCTGTGATTCCTTTATTTAGCTTTGTTTGCTCTTTCTGACCATCGTGTCAAGCCTGGCGAAACTTAATAGTGCAGACAACTTATTGTTACTGTTCTTTATGGATGTAATTGTGGTTGATTCTGTCACATTATCTTTACTTCCATTTATACCACCATCAGTAACATCACTGTTTGCATCGTCATCATTGGTATCTCCGCCGCCTGTGCCGTCACCGCCATTTCCATCGCCTGCGCCGTCACCGCCAGTATTTCCACCGCCTGTGCCGTCGCCACCAGTATTTCCACCACCTGTGCCGTCGCCACCAGTATTTCCACCGCCTGTGCCGTCGCCGCCAGTATTTCCACCGCCTGTGCCATCACCGCCAGTATTTCCACCGCCTGTGCCGTCGCCACCAGTATTTCCACCACCTGTGCCGTCACCGCCAGTATTTCCACCGCCTGTGCCGTCACCGCCAGTATTTCCGCCACCTGTGCTTCCATCGCCAACATCATTATCGCTGACAGACGGTTTATTATTTGGATCATCCGGCGTCGGTTTAGGCGGATTTTTATCCTCATTATTTCCTACATTATTATCACTGACAGACGGTTTTTCATCTCTTTCCAGCTCTGAGAAGGAATACGTAACATCTTCCCCGTCATTATACAGATAGATCGTATAACTCTTCTTCTTATAACCGCTCTTCTCCAATGTGATCGTATGCTTTCCTGCATTCTTCTTAAAGCTCACCGGAGCGATACCCACATAATTACCGTCCAGATAGACTTCCACGCCCTTCGGAGAATCAATATATACTTTATTGCTCTTGGTCGCGCTGATCGTATTATCGCTGACGGAAGGTTCCGGGTCTTTCACCGGCGCGTATTCCAGTTCCGGGATTTCTTTCTCTTCCAACGGCGGTACTGTCAAGTCGTTGCCGCTGATCGTTGGCGCCTCTTCTTCCTTTTTCTCCTCCAGCTCAAAGGAAATTTTGGCGTATTCGGAACCTACCTGAATATACTTCGTTAGCGAATCATATCCGTCTGCTTCCATATGAATCTTATGGATTCCGTAAGGCAGTTCCACCGGACTGCTGATATCCGTAAGTTCACCGTCTATGCTCACATCCGCACCCGCCGGATTTACAGTGAACAGAATCCTGCCGGTCTTATCATGTACGATCTCGATATCACTTACATCCAGTACTGTCTCCCGGTCTCGTTCAATCACCACATCCTTGATACTGCTGACACCGCCGTTGGAGAGGGCCACCTGATAACTTCCCTCGGGAACGACCAGCAGCATATCCTCCGATATCTCCCGGATCACTTTATTGCCGACCTCGATCCAGCCGCCGATCAACGCCTGCTCGTTGCGCAGCCGCAGATAACCATGTCCTCTCTCCACATTGACACTGTATATCTTGCGGTCGATACCACGGATCGTCACCAGATCCTGGGATACGATCTCCATCGCCTCCACACGTTTTCCTTCTGAAAGGATCACCGCCTCATCGGGAAGGGAATATGTGCTGTTGCCTATGCTGGCCGTCTTATTGAGACCGCCCAGATCATAATTATCAATACTGTCATATACCCATGCATCGGGGGACTGTTTGATACTGGCGATCTGCCTTTTTCCTTTCAGGAAGTTCACGTCCACCACGTCCCCTGCCCGAAGCTGGGAAATGCTCATCGGCCCGTCGTACTTATCCGTCACATAGGTCGTGCCGTCATAGTACAGCGTATACTGCCTGCCCGTATCCATATTCATGAAAATAATACCGCTGTTATCCTGATCTACAGTCATAACAACCGCCGTATCCGCCGAGTCATAACTTCCCACCGTACTGGCACTGAATCCCGTATCAATGACTTTATGCTCCTTGTCCTTGGCCATACCGATATTGTATGCCTGTGAAGTACATCCGGTGGCCAGCAACGCAAATATCGTGATAACCGTCAGCGCCTTTGAAATTCTTCCGTGCATTTTTCGTCCTTATCCTTTCTGATCTGGCTGTCAGCTGTAACCGTATCCCGCCTGTTATCCGGCTGGCTCCGCACTCACGGCCAAAATTTTTATTTCCTGAATATATTTTCCAGAAAAAGCTGTTTCTCCCGTTCCTGGGCAAACAGTTTCTCGATCTTCTCCATATTCCTGCCGGGAATCCATGCCTTGCCCGTGTTATAATAGAAATTCACGATCTTCCAGAATTTCTCAGGGTACGCAAGCCGGTAATACAGCTGTCTGTAATCCCTGTCTGTCAGGTTCCTCTCTTTATTATAACTCTCCAGGAGCAAATTCCCAAGTGCCTGCGACCAATTATTTTTTTCCAGAAGTTTGCGCAGGAACAGATACAGATCCCGCACCGGATAATCTCTCACGCATTTCTCGAAATTGATGAGCACATTGCCCGTCTCTGTCCGCAGAATATTGTGATACTGATAATCCCCGTGACAGACGACCGGAAACGCATAAGAATCTCCCTCATAGGCATAATAACGCAATTCATCTGTAATTTGCAAGGCATTATTCATGAAATAATCATAATGCTTCATCAAATAAATCTCGAAATCCGTCTTCTGGCTCTTTTCCTGCAGGAATTTTTTTACCTTCTTCAATTCACGGTTATGCTTTTCATATTCATTTTCAATCCGGAATACCGGCTGGCTCGACAGCTCTTCATATCCGGTAAGATCCGTCACGCTGTGCAGCTTCGCCAGGGTAGAGACCGCCAGAGCACACTCTTCCATATCCCTGTAGTTACACTCTCTGCCCTCATAATATGACTTCACTATGTACAGCACGCCGTCCTGATCCGAAACAGTCAGTCCGTCCTCCTTTGTCCGCAGGATGGACTCCGCCTGCACAACACCGCTTTCATGAATATGTCTCAACAGGAAATCCTGAAACCTCACCTTATCGACAGGCCCGCCGTACTCTTTTAAAATGAGCAGCCCCTTATCCGATTCACAAAGAATCGCACCCCGCCCCTTCCAGGTCCGATTTACCTCTATTTCATAATGATCCAATAAACTGACGCTTCTGTCATTCACACGAATACCCCCCGCTTTGTCGTCTATCATATCTTATGAAAGCAAGGCCAAAAGTATGAAAAAGAGATGAAGTTTTTCTAAGAGGTCACGGCAGAAAGTTTTTTTCTGCGCAGATACGCAGCAGTTCGTCGCGTGTATTACGTTCCGGTTCTTCCAGAACGATCTCCAGAAGTCTGTCCAAAAGTGTTCCGATCTCTCTGCCCGGCATCATACCGAGTGCGATCAGATCCCTTCCGGTAACTGCCAGATCTTTCAGACTCATACACTCCTGTCTGCGGCAGATTCCATCATACAGCTCCTGTATGTATGCCAGTTTTTTGAGCTTCTCCTCCCGCAGATAAGCGCTCTGCGCGGCAATATCCGCACGCTTTACGGCAAACAGCATCCGGAACATGTCTTCCCCTGTACGGTTCACCGCACGCCTGACTCCTCCGGGTGAAGCTCCCACTTCCTGATCGTGGAAACGCACGATCTTCGTCACCGCCGCGATGGTATCATTGTCAAATTTCAGACGGCGCAGGATCTGTTTTGTCATCTGCTCTCCCACTTCTGCATGTCCTTTGTTGTGGGTGATCCCCTCCGCATCTACCGTCATTGTCTGCGGTTTGCCGATATCATGAAAAAGCATCCCCAGCCGCAGCACTTTATCAGCCTCCACCGCCGGCATGGAATGCAGAATATGCTCCCCTACATTGTAACAGTGGTGCGGATTATTCTGAGGCGTCTCCATACAGAGATCAAATTCCGGCAGGATCTGTTTCGTGATGCCTGTCTCGTAGGCCGTGCGCAGATAATCGGGGTGTTCGGAGATCACCAGCTTCACCAACTCTGTCTGGATCCGTTCCGCACTGATCCGCTTAAGGCCCGGCGCCAGATTACGGATCGCTTCCTTCGTGCCGTCCTCGATCCGGTAGCCAAGCTGCGCCGAAAACCGCACAGCCCGCAGCATACGCAGCGCATCTTCCGTAAAGCGTTCCTCCGCATTACCCACACAGCGGATCATTCCCGCATCCATGTCGCGTATCCCGCCGAAAATATCCACCAGGCCTGTCTGCTCATTATAAGCCATCGCATTCATGGTAAAATCCCGTCGTCTCAGATCCTCTTCCAGACTCGCCGTAAAAGTTACCTCTTTCGGATGCCGCCCGTCTTCATAATCCCCGTCAATGCGGTAGGTGGTCACCTCGAAGCCTTCCTTCTCCAGCAGGACCGTCACCGTACCATGTTTGATGCCGGTATCGAAAGTCCTCGCAAAAAGGCGCTTCGTCTCCTCCGGCGTGGCCGATGTCGTGATGTCCCAGTCATTGGGCATCCTGCCCAGCACACAGTCGCGGATGCAGCCGCCCACGGCGTAGGCTTCATAGCCCGCCGCCGTAAGCGTCTCTATGATAGTTTGCACTTTATCGGGCAGCTGTATTTTCATGCGGATACTCCGTTTCTGATCCTGTATTTCTGATCGTTTATCTTTATCATTTTATTTAAAAACATCTTTCACATTCTCAAGATGAAGGTCCGGCTCCTCATCCTCTTTTGCCAGGGAATTCACCAGTTTATCCAGTTCCTTCTGGGACATCACCCCGCGGTTGCGCTCAATGAACTCTTCCTTCTCGCCATCCGGCATATCCACAAAACGGTCCAGCGCCGCACGGTTTGTCGCGATCGCAAGTCCCAGATCCAGCGGTAAATTATTATAATCCATTTCTTTTCCATCCTCCTGTCACATGTTTCCCGCATAGCATGTGCAGGATGAAAAAAAATATACCGGACTATTACAGTATAGCCGGAATCAGATACAGATACAATCAAATATTTTTATCATTCTTATTTGTGATACCGCAACCCACAGCCAAAACAAAAGGCAGTGATATGCATATATACGCATATCTCCGCCTTTTGTCAAACTTATGCATCATTTTTCCGGTATCCACACCCGCATCTGGTTCAGTCCCCGGTTGCCCCATGCGTAGTAGGGGATCAGCGTGATCCGACATTCCTCCGCCGCCGGCGTTTCATAGCTGTAGAGCGTCTCAGCTCCTGTCTCACGGTATCCTTCCGCATACAGCTCCTGTATCCCGAACAGCTTATCCGGCAGATATTCGCCGACCGTGATACTGCCGCCTTTTTTCAGGGAAAGGGAGAGTACATCGCCTGCATTGTCCACGCCTTCCGCACAGTAGATCAACGGCCCTCTCTGAACCGCCGCCTTTCCGGTATTGGCCGACACCTTATTGCAGGTATACACCTTTTTCACCGGCATCTCAAGTTCTACCGTCAGCTCATCACTGGCCTTGAAATCTCTGTACAGAAATGCATAGCCGCTCTCTTCCATCTCATATTTGACAGGTTTCCCATTCAGGCATATCACCGTGCCTGTGCTCCACGCCGGAATGCGGATCGCAAGCGGTACGGACATCGTCTCCTCCTCCGGCTCAAACCGGTAGGTGATCTTATTGCCATACGGATATGCCGTCTCCAGCCTGATCCTGCCGCCGAAGGTATCCCGCAGATCCAGTGTCCCGTCTATAAAAAGATTGGAAAACAGTTTGCCCGGAAGCACATGCCATGCATATTCCGACAGGGATGCCAGAAGCCTTGCCACATTAGGCGGGCAGCACGCACAGGCAAACCATTTCGGCCGCACAGGCAATGCATGTTTATGGGTCTGCGCTTCTCCGGAAATACCCGGCAGCGCTTCCAGCGGATTCACATAGAAGAATTTCGTGCCGTCCAGCTGCATACCCGCCAGAACACAGTTGTACAGAGCGCGCTCCATCTCATCCGCATATTTACGGTCTCTCTCCAGATACAGCATCTTATTGGCAAAAAAGATCAGGCCGATGGCCGCACACGTCTCCGCATAAGCCGTATCGTTGGGCAGGTGATAGTCCTTCGTGAACGCCTCTCCCTCATAGGCGGAGCCGATCGCACCCGTCACGTACATCCTGCTCTGCGTGATATTATTCCACAGGGTTCTGCACGCCTCCGTCAATGTGGCATCCCCCGTCTCCATGGCCGCATCCGCCATACCGGTATAAAGATAGACCGCCCTCACCGCATGGCCTACCGCCTTCTTCTGCATCCTCACCGGTTCGGAGCACTGGTTATATTCTGTGTCCACCGCATTGCTGCCCCATACCGTCCAGCCGCTTGTGCTCTTTTCCTTCTTATAATAATCGCTGTCAACGCCTCTTACATTGATAAAGTGAAGCGCCAGCTCCTTGTACTTCTCTTCCTTCGTGCAGCGGAACAGACGCATGAGCGCCAGCTCGATCTCCGGATGTCCGGGATACCCCGCCGCTCCCTCTTCGATGAAGTGTTTGTAGATATGATCCGCCATGCCGCACATGATCTCCAGAAGCCTTGCCTTGCCGGTACACTCCGCGTAGGCAACTGCCGCCTCGATCATATGTCCCGCACAGTACAGTTCATGCGCCTCGTGAAGATTCGTCCACCGCTTATCCGGCTCCTTGACGGTAAAATAGGTATTCAGATACCCGTCCTCATGCTGTGCGCTGCCAATCAATTCTATGATCTCATCGCAGCGCTTCTCCAGTTCCGGATCCGGATTCTGCGCCAGAGAGTAGGCAGCTCCTTCCAGCCATTTCGCCACGTCGCTGTCCTGAAATACCATACCGTAGAATTCACCGTCGCAGCTGCCCGTGCGCAGCTTCTCCGCCGCCATGCGGAAATTCTCGATACAGTGGCTTTTCTCTGCGCCCTCGATGCGGTCGTTCAGCGCGTTCTCCTGATAAGGAAGCACCACATCCTTCACCAGCTTCCGGTATCTGCCGAAGAAACCGTCCGTTACATCAAACCTTTTTACCAACTTTAAATCGCCCATTCAATAACCCTCCATTTTGACTTCTGTTACATCCCCGCCGTCTCGTCCTGCCGGACCGGCGTGACCACTCCTTCATTTCCCTGATTATATGTATTATAGTCTTACTTTTTGGGATATAAAATGGATATTTTTCTGTACTATTTGTATTATATTCCGATTCAGACCCGCTTCTATCTGTCCTGATACCGCTCCAGCAGACAGCGGATCGTCTCGACGTCCTCCTCCAATTCTTCCGCGATCGTTTCAACGCTCCTGCCTTTAGCACGCTTTTTCTGAATCAACTCAAGCAGTTTATCCTCGCGGCCCTCGATTCTTCCCTCTTCTTTACCTTCTTCAAACGTATGCCGTAAGTGTTTTTTCTCATCATATTCCGTCAGAAAAATCATATGAAGCACCTCACTTTTCTCTGATTTCAAGATATCTGTAAGAATACCCTGCTCTATACAGTGATCTATCGCTGACTGGATTTCGGCTTAAACCGCTGATTAAATTTTCTTTTTCTCATTCATTTTCCTCCATTATAATGTTTTTTTCTTGTGTAATCAACTGGTTTTGGAAATAATTCCGACTTTCGGAATGATTGCTGCCGCTGTCTGTGTCGCTGACCACAGCAGTTTAGAGAATGGGATCTCCCATAAAAGAAGTTAAAAAACCATATCTGATTAGAATTATAGTATAATTAGTTTCTTTCGATTTGTAAACATCTAAATAAAGAAAAACACAGCCCGTAGCATTAAATTAACACTAAATCCCCGGCACATACTCCCTGCGGTAATCCCGGGGTGTACAGCCTTTCTCCCTGTGAAATACTTTGCTGAAGTAGAAGACATCCGAAAAGCCTGCCCGCTGCGCAATCTCCGCAATGGGCAGATCCGTCTCCGTCAACAGCTGCTCCGCCCTGCGCAGGCGCAGCAGGCACTGGTATTCCTTGATGGTCCTGCCCACCGCGTTCTTAAACAACGTGCCTGCATATTTATAAGACAGGCCGCAGAGCTTCTCGATCTCCTCCGAAGTAAACCTTTCCGCGTAATGCCCCCTGATATATTCCTGAATCTGCCGCACATAGGCATTTTCCGCCGTATCTTCCTGCACATTCCGGACACAGGTCAAAAAGATCTGCCACAGATGAACGGATGCCTGTGGGATGTTGCCGTGCACATGGGCGTCCAGCAGCCGCTCAAACTCTTTCCTGATCCGGCCGGTTTGCGGGCAGTCCGTTTGTTTCGGCAGCACGATATACTTCTCGTCCGCGTTCCTGTCCAGGCAGACTTTCGTCTCGTAATAAATGCCTCTGGGCAGCTCCTCCATATGCGCCGCCGGCTCCGCGCAGTAGAAATGCGCATAAAACCAGGCTGCCCCCTGTTCAAAAGGTTTCTCGCCCCAGCAGTGCACACCGCTTTTCAGGAAAAAAAGCTGATCGGGCTTGAGCCGGTAGGATATCCCGTCCTCTATGATCTCCATGGAACCCCGCAGCAGATAGATCGCCACGTGAAAAGGTGCCGTTCTGTCCGCATGGTACATGACGCCGCGGTTAATGCTGTAGGCTGCCTCGCATATGAAGGGCATCGCGTTACACGGTATCCTCAGCAAATGCTTATCCACTCTTTTCTCCTCCCGACCGGCCTTTTTATCCTGCCTTCTTTCAGTGTAAAAAATCTTATCCTACAATGCCATACGGTAAATCTCCAGCATATCTTCCTCGTACAGCTTCCTGGCCGAGCCTTTACAGCCGCCTGCTGCCAGGCTGCACATATGCGCCATCGTCTTCATCTGCTCCTCCGTAGGCGCGATGCCCAGCTCCCGCATATTGGTCGGCATGTCGATGCTGCGATAGAAATCCTCCATCGCCTCGATTCCTTTCAGCGCGGTCTCTTCCTCGCTGCCCTGTTGTGCGACACCCATCACATTTCTGGCAAATTTAGAGAATCTCGGCATACAATCCTTCAATACATATCTGGCCCAGCTTCCCCACACTGCCGCCAGACCTGCACCATGAGCCACGTCAAACATGCCGCCGATCTCGTGCTCCAGACCATGTGTCGCAAAATCCCCGCCATCGTTGCCGCATCCGGTCAGGCCGTTGTGAGAAAGGCTGCCGGCCCACAGGATCTCCGCCCTGGCGTCGTAATTGTCCGGATCTTTTTTCAGGATCAGCGCATTCGTGAGCACCGTGCGCATCAGGGCCTCCGCGATCGCATCCGTCAGCTCCATGTTGCCGCCGTTTGTAAAGTAACGCTCCATCGTATGCATCAGAATATCCGTACATCCACAGGCTGTCTGGTACGCCGGCAGCGTCATCGTCAGCACCGGATCCATCACCGCAAAAACGGGCCGGCAGATATCATTGTTATACCCCCGTTTGACCATGCCCTCATCTTTCGTGATCACACTGCTGTTGCTCATCTCGCTGCCCGCAGCCGCAATGGTCAGCACCACACCGACAGGCATACAGGCCGCAGCCTGACGGGTATGCTCATAGAAATCCCAGACATCCCCCTCATTCGTCAAACCGTATCCGATCGCCTTACAGGAATCAATAACGCTGCCGCCGCCTACCGCCAGAAGAAAATCGACCTTTTCTCTCCTGCAAAGCTCGATCCCTTCATATACAAGAGAAAGTCTCGGATTGGGCACCACGCCGCCCAGCTCCACATAAGAAATTCCCTCGCTCTCCAGAGAAGCCCTGATCTGCGCAAGCAGGCCCGAACGCTCGGCGCTGCCGCCGCCGTAATGGATCAGAACCCTGCGACAGCCCGTTTCCTTCACAAGCCTGCCGGTCTGCTGCCTGGTTCCCTTTCCGAAAACTACTTTCGTTGGTGTATGATAAGTAAACTGGAACATAAATTTTACCTTCTTTCCTTTTTATGATTGATTCGGGCGCATCACCCGGCAGGGATTCCCGTAAGCAACTACATTGTCGGGAATGTCTTTCGTCAGGATGCGGTCTTTTTCCTCCGCATTCCCGGAATCCGTCCGGTTGTAATCCCGCATAAGGTTCTTCGCCTTGTGCCACTGTGTCAGCAACTCCTCATCCCCGCAGTCATAAAGCTGGCCCGCCAGCATTTTTTCTCTCTCAGTCATGTTTACCTCCGTTTTCATCTTTACGTGGATTGGCCGGCTGTGCCTGTAATATTCCCGCACCCCTGCTGATTCCGTCTTGCATGGAATATCTTTCTGCTTTTCCAGTATAACTCACAATAATTACCGCTGCCTTACACACAGGATTAATTTTCATGTGCAGGGAGACTGCATGACGCGATGCCGGCAGCATCGTCGATTGTAGCCGACGCGGTAACTTCCTGATAACAACAGCATATACAAGTTTTGACAGGAATGCAATACACTCTTCATTTAATGGATAACCCCTGAAAACACAGAGAGACCGCCGCCTGACCATCCCCTGGCCAGAACGGCGGTCTCTTTTACAACCGTCCGATCAATAATTCTGTGCGCTTACTTCAAAATAACTCTGCGGATGATTGCAGGTCGGGCACACTTCCGGCGCATTCGTGCCTACTACGATGTGACCGCAGTTGCGGCACTCCCATACCTTCACTTCGCTCTTCGCGAATACCTCCGCCGTCTCGATATTCTTCAGGAGTGCGCGATATCTCTCCTCATGGTGCTTCTCAATCGCGCCTACCAGTCGGAACTTCTCCGCCAGCTCTTTAAAGCCTTCCTCCTCGGCAGTTTTGGCAAAATTCTCATACATATCCGTCCACTCGAAATTCTCGCCTTCTGCCGCCGCTGCCAGGTTCGCCTTCGTGTCGCCGATCCCGCTCAGTTCCCTGCACCACATCTTCGCATGTTCTTTCTCGTTGTCTGCGGTTTTTAAAAATAAAGAGGAAATCTGCTCATAGCCCTCTTTCTTCGCCACGGATGCGAAATAAGTGTACTTATTTCTGGCCTGTGACTCTCCGGCAAATGCCGCCTGAAGGTTTTTCTCTGTCTGTGTTCCTGCATACTTGTTCATGTTACTGTTCTCCTTTTCTTTCGTTACTGTATCCTGTATCTGATCCTGCGCCATTCGCCGCACAGATGCGTCATCACATCCGGCTGGCTTATCGCGCGCGGGAATCACCATTCCTGTCCAAACCTGCCCGACTTACGCATGGGCAATATTCGTATATTCCGAAATCTCCCTGCTGATGGTACACAGATCTTCCACCGATAATTCATGAATATCCTCATGTCCGGTGATTCTCGCGAAGGTCCGCAGCTCCTGTGCAGAGCAGTTCAAAAAGTTCGCTACGCGTTTTGCTGCCGCCTCTTCGTGCAGCCGTTTCCGCAGCTCCGGATCCTGGGTCGCCACGCCCACCGGACACATACCCGTACCGCAGATACGGTACTGCTGGCAGGCTGCCGCCACCATCGCCGCCGAAGCGATAGCCACCGCATCCGCTCCCATGGCAACAGCTTTGGCAAAGTCCGAGGAAACCCGCAGTCCTCCGGTGATCACAAGGTCGATATCCGCCTGTACGCTGTCCAGATATTTCCTCGCCCGGTAAAGCGCATAGATGGTGGGCACACTCGTGGAATCCCTGATGATCGCAGGAGAAGCACCAGTCGCTCCGCCTCTGCCGTCGATGGTGATGAAATCCGGCTCCGCATAGACGCAGTACGCCAGATCCTTCTCGATCTTTCCGGCCGCGATCTTAATCCCGATCGGCCTGCCGCCGCTGCAGTCACGCAGATTCTTCACCAGTGTCCTTAAATCTTCCTTCGTGTCGATACCCGGGAACTTGGACGGACTGATCACGTCCTCACCCAACGGTTTATTGCGGATAGCCGCGATCTCCGGCGTTACCTTGCTGCCCGGCAGATGACCGCCCATACCCGGTTTTGTACCCTGTCCGATCTTGATCTCAATCGCATCCGAAGTCGTCAGGTTTTCCGTCGTCACACTGTATAAATTGGGAACATACTCAAATATATACTTGTGGGCCGCCGCTTTTTCCTCCGGCAGGATGCCGCCCTCGCCGCTGCACATTGCCGTCCCTGCCATGGCGCTGCCCTTCGCAAGTGCGATCTTCGTCTCCCGCGAAAGCGCCCCGAAAGACATATGGGAAATGTACACCGGCATATCAAGTACCATCGGTTTCTTCGCATGTTTGCCGATCACCGTCTGCAGGGACACATCCGCATGTTCCTCAAGCGGCGGCGGATTCAACTGTGCGCCCAGCACCAGAATATCGTCCCAGCCGGGCATCTTCATCTGTGTTCCCATCGCCTCGATGGCGGATCTGCCCGTGACCGCCATCTCATGAATTTCCTTCATGTAACGGTAATTACTGTCCGTCTTGCGCGTCTCCTTCGGGTAATGCAGATCCACGCCTTCCCCGGAAATCGTTCCTGCCGGCGCATTCCCATCCACCGCCGCTTCCGCTTCCGTTACCCCTGCCGCCTGATCCGCTCCGTCAGACAACACCGGCTCAAACTTCTCTGCCGGCTGTTTGCACATGGGACATTCCGTCAATTCGGAAAAAGGCTTTCCCTCCGCCTCCTCATCATACACATACCCGCACACACTGCATTTAAATACCATTGCCATACCCTCCTCTTATGTATCTTCCGTTTCCTGCTGCCGACATTCCGGACAAAGATAGAACACCTTAAGATCATAATACAAAATATCCCCGCCAAACTGTGCTGACAGCGTTGCCGTCAGATCTTCGAACACCATGTCCGACAATCTGCCGCACTTTCTGCACACCAGATGATCATGACGCCGTTTCCTGTCATAACGATCCGGTGAACCTTCCAGTGAGATCTTTCTGATCAGCTCCTTATCGCACAGCATATTCAGATTATTATAGACTGTTGCCAGCACGACCTTCGGCTCCTTCTTTTTTAAGATAAGGAAGATCTGTTCTGCCGTCATATGCTCAGAAGATTCGTTTATGATATTTAAGATCCTTTCCGCGTATTTTGTCATATCTCTGTCCTTTTTTAGAATTATTATAATTGTAAATCGTTTTCTGTCAAATGGCAAGTCATACTTTCTTCTGTTACTGCATGTTTCACTCCGCTGAATGATGCCGCACATGACATCAAAACGGCTGTTTGAATCAAAAATCTAATATCGTATATTTTCACCGCCGAAAAGAGAAGTGAGGGGTTTTATGCTCCTAAAAAATGGCCATAAGGAGGATGGTATTATGCATACAAAGACAATGGAAGGACTCATAGGCGCGAGGACAAATATGAACATGATGAATACACCTATGCGCGTTTACAAGGAGGCAAGACGAAAAGGCGATTTGGATACAATGGAGAGGGCAATGGGGTATGCCAACGAATGTTCTGACAGAGCGGAGGAATATAAGGAGGAAGCCGACGAGGGCATGAAGAAGGATACGGAGGAGACCCGCAAAATTGCAAAGGAGCAGCGTGAGGAGGCTATCCAGAAGTGCAGGGATGAACGCGAAAAACTGGAAAAGAAGATTGAAGAAAACAGGAACGGTGATGCTAACACAGATACTGTTGTAATCAGTGAGGAAGGTAAAGTGCTGTTAAAAGACAGCACAGGTCTGGACGATACGGTTTCTGCCGAAACAAAGACAGATGCCGTAAGAGAACCCGTAACCTATACAAAAACAGGAGAGCCGGTTTCCGCGGAACAGAGTATAAGTACAAGTATTTCAGTATCGGTATAAAAGCGAAGAAGGCAACATGCAGTGTTTGTCGTTCATTATTTCTCCCTTAATGGCCAAAAAATAGAGCATATAGATTTCAGTTCCTATATGCTCTAATGCTGTTACTATATTTGATTTTGATTGATATGATTGATTATGCTAACTGCATGACCTCTGATTCAATTTCTTTTATGTCACTTTCCAGTAATTCAGGAAAGTACTCGCTGACCTCATCAATGTAGCCGCTGAAATGCTGCAAGACAATCTTCATAGCGTCCGGGTCGCCCTTTGTCGCTGCCACAATGACAGGATAGGGAACAAGGGCATTTTCCGGGTAGCCGAGTTCGTTACCATTCATGGCGGCTACCTCCTTTAGCCGCCGCTTTTAATAGTGATACCGCGTCATTTCTTGAGAAGATAAAAAGAAACGGCGGCTTTGATTTCTCAAAAAGCCGCCGTTTGATGATAGGCGTGTGAAAACACCTCTGTTGTACGACGGCTTTTTTTCTTTTGCCGTCGTGCGGCAGATGGTTTGTTTTCACAGGTATAATTACAATTTAGCTAAATAAATTTTCACAATATATCTTTTGTTTCAATGTTAGAAATTGACAGAAACAAGAGTAAGGCAGTAAGTATAACTAAAAAAGCATAATAATATATGTTTCCTAATAATGTATATCCATTTATATTTCCATAAGAAAAACAGGCAATGAGAACCGCTGTAATAACAGTAACTTTTGAGGATTTTGTTTTAAGACCTAACGGCAATCCAATATAGGCGATACTTATCATTATGACAGAACTAAGAAGCATATCTAACCAAAACATTAGCGAAGACAATGGAATATCATTAGTAGATAGGTGAAGAAAATCACTTAAAATGTATAAAATGCCATAAATAAATAATTTGCTCAATACTAATGAAGAAACATTGAAAAACCAAACAGCCCCAATTTTTGTTAACATAATTTTTTTTCGGTTGATAGGATAAGAAAACATTAGATTGATTGTTCCTTTTTCATACTCTTCTATAATAAAAACAGCCAACATAACTCCTGTAAAAACAATATATGACATATTGCTGTATAGCTCTACAGCCGCATTGATGATACTTTTTTTATAAAATCCCATTGAAGTAGTATCCGCACCTGCATCTCCGGCTGTCATAATCAAAAACAGCAAAAGAACAAGTGTCATAATGGCAGCATTGCGAATATGTTTTGTGATATTTCCTTTTTCATATTCAAGTCTAATCAGTTTCAACATTATTTCCCACCTCCTCAGTCATTTTTAAGAAGTAGTCTTCTAAAGTTTCAGCTTTTTTGCTAAGAAATGTGACATCAATATCATTAAGTGCCAGTGTTTTTGATAATTCATGCGTAGAAATGCCGCTGTCATAGATACGGATTTGTCCGTCCTCTACAATTTTGAAATTGGAAAGGCCTAGTTTTTCGCTCAATACGAAAGCCGCTTTCTTTATGTCCAGTACGGATAACTCGATATAGGACAGGTTCATTTGCTCAATTTCTTTCATGCTGATTTCGTTCACCATTGTCCCATGATTGATTACACCGACTGTATCAGCAATACTTTCAATTTCGGATAGGATATGACTGGAAATCATAATGGTTATGCCATATTCAGCGCAAAGAGTTTTCAACAATTCGCGGATTTGTTTCATTCCGGCGGGGTCAAGCCCGTTTGTAGGTTCGTCCAGTATGAGAAGCTCCGGCTTGCAGAGGATAGCGCGGGCAATCCCAAGCCGTTCTTTCATTCCCAAAGAGTACGCCTTTACCTTTTTTGCCGCAGCGTCCGTAAGTCCAAGCATATCAAGGGCGTTTTCAATGCTGCCATGATGATAATATCCCATGTACTCACAATGGAGCTTCAAGTTTTGATACCCGGTCATGTGGTCGTAAAAGGTAGGAAATTCAATGATACTTCCCATTCTCTTTAAGACCTCATAGGATTGCGGGGTAAGGATTTCCCCGAAAATTTCAGTGTGTCCGTCCGTAGGCTTCCAGAGATTAGTAATCATTTTCATTACGGTCGTTTTACCCGCTCCATTAGGGCCAAGGAAACCATAGATTTCCCCCTTTTTTATGTGAAAGTTTACATCACTCACAAGGGTTTTTCCGTCAATGATTTTAGTGAGGTGATTAGTTTGTAAAATATATGGCATTTTTGTTGCCCCCTTTTTGAATACTATTATAACGACACCGATTTTCAAAACTGTTGAATAAATCTTACAAATTTCTTTCATGCACTTAAAAAGACATTTTTTTGAGATTTACCGTGAAAACCGTTTTTTCGTATGGGGTACTGTCTAAGGTAATCTTTCCCCCAAGCTGCAAAGCTAAGTTTTTTGCGATTGTCAGTCCCAAACCGTTTCCCTGTATACTGCGGTTGCGGGAGTCCTCCATAGTGAAAAGCCTGTCAAATACACTGTCCGCAAAGGCTTTGTCAATCCCTTTCCCCTTATCGGTCACATCAATAAAAGCCGTTTTTTCATCTTCCCTCAAAGACAACCCTAAATATTTCCCGTCGGCTCCATAGCGGATTACATTAGAAATAAGATTGGATAAAATACGCTGCAAGGCTTGTCTTTCGCCTTGCACATAAACCGGGCGTTCCGGCACGTCAATCTCTACTTGAAAATCATTCTTTTGCAGAATATCGAAAAAATCCAGTACAGTTTCTCTGCATATTTCTGAAACATCAATTCTGGAAAGTTCAATATCCATATCGCCCGCTTCCAATTTCGCCAGAGTAAAAAACTGGTTGATAAGCTCCATGACCTCGATTGCCTTTTGTTCCGTTTTTTTCAGCATTTCCTCCGTGTCCGTTTTATTGATACGCATGATTTCCAAATATCCTAAAATGACCGTCATGGGCGTTTTAATGTCATGTGAGATATTGGAAAGCATTTTTTTGGAAGCAATTTCTGAACGGCGGTAATCCGCTTTTACTTTCTTATGATTTTCCAACAGGCGGTTTATCTGCGCCGCCAGTTCCATAAGTTCTTTGTTGTCGGTAAAAACCATGACGCTTTCGCCGCTGTCCATATCTATTGTTTCTTTTAGTTTCCCGCTGATTGTCCGCAGCTTTGACTGTATTCCGCTGTGAAAGGTGAATTGCTGATACAGGACAACCCCAACCAGAAGCGCAAGGCAAAGGGAAAGAAAAAATATAATTGTATGGTCGCTCATAACATATCTCCTAACTTGTAGCCTATTCCCCATACAGTAAGCACATAGCGGGGGTTGCGCGTGTCGTCCTCAATTCTGCTGCGTAGTCTGCTGATATGCACATTAACGGCGTTTTCATCTCCGTAATATGTGTCGTTCCAGACAAGGGAATAAATCTGCTCTTTGGTATAAACTTTTTTCGGGTTTTGCATAAGCAGTTTCAAAATATCAAATTCTTTTGCTTTTAGCTCAACAGGCGTTCCCTGTTTTGTAACAGTATAGTCGGATAGGTTCATCACCAAATCTCCGGCGGTCAGTATTATAGGGGCAGCAATGGGAGTATTATTGTCGTATTGGGTGGTTCTCCGTATATTTGCCTTTATCCGGGCTAAGACTTCAACCACTGAAAAGGGCTTTGTGATATAGTCGTCCGCACCCAATCCCAAGCCAAGGGTTTTGTCTGCTTCGGTATCTTTTGCGGAAATAATGATAACGGGAACTACGCTGCTTTTTCTAATGTGCTGCATAACCTCCATTCCGCTGATTTTGGGTATCATCAAATCCAACAGCACAATGCTGAACGTGCCGCTGTCAAATTGATTACAGGCTTCCTGCCCGTCTGCGACGCAAGCCACCTCGTAATTTTCCATTGACAGGTAATTTGCCAGCATTTCGCTGATTTCCGCGTCATCTTCGACTAACAGGATTTTATGTGTGTTCATTTTCTCTGCTCCTTTCTTCTTGCGTCTGCGGGCTTTTCTGCGTCCTTTGGTATCAGCCACATATACCCAAGTTTTGAAACGCCCGGTATACGGTTCTCGCTGCAAAGTATCTGTACCCGCCTTTCTGAAATGCCCCATTTTTCCGCTGCTTGCGGTGCAGACATATATTCCATAATTCCTCCGTCCTTTCTTCAAAATCTACCAGTATAATTATACGCGGACAGCCGAATAATAGCAAGTGTCTGATTGTGAATTATTTTGGCTAACTAATAGAACTGTGTAGACATATCCAAAAGGAAAGGTGAACAGCAAAATGTAATAGGGTGAATAACTATGGCAAAAAGACCAGTACCGAAATATGACTTCAAGGCTTTCGGGGCAGCGATAAAGGCAGCGCGTGAAGGACGTAAGGAGAGCCGCAAGAAAGTAGGCGACGAAATGTTTATCTCGCCGCGCTACCTTGCGAACATTGAGAACAAGGGGCAGCACCCAAGTTTACAGATATTCTTTGAGCTGATACAGCGTTACCATATATCCGTAGACCAATTCCTGTTAGACACGCCCGCCGCAAAGGACACAAAGCGGCGGCAGCTTGACGCGCTCCTTGACGGTATGAGCGATACAGGCATACGGATTGTGACCGCAACGGCAAAAGAGATTTCCGAAGTCGAAAAAGAGGGCGAATAGGAATGTCCGGCTTAAAACTGAACAGGATTTAGAAAGCGTTGTAATCTTTTTTGAGATTGCAGCGTTTTTCTTTTGCGGAAGTTTGGCAAAATTGCTTTTTCTCCGTAGTAGGGGATAAGAGCCTAAAGGATAAAAACATTCGTAGCAAGCATAGGAAGCGGGTACCCACTTCCGTATTTTCCCCCTCCCGCGCTGCGGCGCGTCGGTTGAAAATTGCTTGTTGGGAAGTGTCCCAAACCCTCGGAACGGAAAGGAAAGGAGCGAAGCAATCTTTGATAGACCTGCCGCACGAAGGTTTTTTACAATCGTGCGGCAGGAGTCATCGGAACTTATTTTTTCAGAGAATGTTACGGCAGTTCGGGCCGTTCCTCCGTATGGTCGAAATGGACTTGCTCTGCACTTATGGTAATCACAATGTTGTTGGTGCTGTATTCAGCAGCCAAAGAATTAAGGTGGGCAATCACATCATCTTTCGTCATAGAGAGCAGATCGTCAAGCGTTGTGTCATTCCAAAACTTCTCTACTGCGGTAATCATGCCGCCAATACAACGATCTCGCTCTCCAACCGTCAGCGTTTCTTCATTTGCTATGTGGTACGAGAAGCGATAGCCAAAGTCACACCACATAGGGGCTTTTTCGTTGGACTTATCCGCTTTTTGCAGCAAGCTCTCTTGATATACGGGGTCTGCCACAGGGTCGTTTGTGTAATTGCTTTGCACAAACTCGGCGTTTTCAGTTCCCGAAAGGAACACCGTCAGCCGAATAAATGCAAGTTCTTCCGCGCTCAAACTCACTTGAAAATCATTGCACAGCATATCAGCGTCAATGCGTTCCATTCGGCTAAAATCCTCGTCAGCCCATGCCAGCAGTTTTGCGTTAAAATCTGCAACGCTCATGCTGGCATAGTCTGGCGTTTTCAAAGCCAGCAGGGATTGATAGTCCTCTTTTGTACCATGCTCGGCTCGTCGGGTTTCCTGATTGCCGTTCTCGTTTGCTCCTGAAACTTGCGGTTTCTCTCCCGCCGCGGGCAGAGGGAAATACGCAAATTCAATGGCGGCACTGAGTTCCGCTGTCTGATTGATATTCTGAAGCAGATGGTCTATCTGGAATTGAACATCCGCCCTGATAGCGGCCTCGTCTCGGAGTTCGTCTTTTGTTTTGTTCCGAAGCGTATCCTGCATAACGCCCATGACGCTCAGACGAGTATCATTGTAATCTTTGATCCAAAGCGCATCAGGGTTCAGGATCGTCAGGGTGAAAGAGTATTCCAGCCGCGCTTTATCCCCTGTATAAGAGGATGTTACTTCTCCGTTGTAACTTCGTGTTTTCCAATCGTCGCCAGCCAGCGGCAGGATATAAAACAGAAACTCGGCATCTTCATCGGTGTCTTTCAACTCCTGCAAGGCGGTGTCTTTGGGAAGCTGCTCAAACAAATCAGTGTATTCTTTTGTGTCTGTCGCAGCCCCAACCTTGTCCCGAAACTCGGCTACGGTCATTTCCTCGTAACCTTCAAATCGGAGGGCCAGCAACTTTTCGTATTCCTCGCTGGTAAAGGAACCGTCAGCCGGGAGCGTTGCCTGTGTGCGAATGGGTGTGCTGGAATTGTCTGGGGCAAGGGTGTTTCCCTGTTCTCCACAGCCTGCTAACACACCCATGATTAGCAGAGCGGCGAGAACGAGTGATAGGTATTTTTTCATTGTCAAATGCTCCTTTCTGTTACCCTTTCCGGGTACAGCTTTATCATACCGGCCCAGCTTGAATTGAGTTTGTATTGAATATGTTTTTTATGTGGAGATAGAGAAAGGGCGGCAAGCCTTTCGCTCACCGCCCTTTGGGATCGGATATTTTTAAAATTGTACCGACACCATCACACCCTGCGCTGTGTTTTCGATTTTGATTGCCGCCCCATGCAGATCAAGAATTGTTTTGACGATGTATAAGCCCAAGCCTGTGCCGCCCGTCTGACGGTTTCTTGACTGATCGACTCGATAAAACGCCTCAAACAATTTTGGAATGTCCTCGTCAGGGATATGTACCCCTGTATTCTCAATCGTCAAATGCGCTTTTTCATCGGCCCGCCATACTTTAACCGTTATGTGTTCCCCCGCTGGGGAGTATGCGGCGGCGTTCCCCAAAAGGTTGTCCACCACCTTTTGAAGAAGCTGCAAATCGCCTAAAATGCTGATCTCCGAGGATATGTCTTTTTCAACCGTCAATTCATGTTGCATAAACAAATCTTCATTTGCTGCCAGACGGTCTTTGATCAGTTTGTCAAAGTGAATGTGCGAGGGATTGAACGCATACTGCGGCGTGTCCAACCGTGATATTGTCAAAAGCTCCTGCACCATTTTCTCTAAGTTATCCGTAACTTCCAGAGATTGTGCAAGATAGGTTTCCCTGTCCTTATAGCGTCCTACCTGATAGAGCATACCTTGTAGCTGGCCTTTGATAATAGTAATAGGTGTTTTTAGTTCGTGGGAAGCCGCCGAAAAAAACTCTACCCGTTGGCGTTCAAGCTGTCGCTCCATATCAATATCAGCTTGCAGCTTCTGATTTGCGCTCTGTAGCTCCGACAAGGCGGACGATAGTTTTCTCGACAGGTCATTTAAGCTGTCAGCGAGAACACCTATTTCGTCTGTGCGCCGGACACTACATAGGCCGTTGAAATCCAATGCTGCCATTTGTTTTGATATTCTACTGATTTTTTTAATGGGTGTTGTCATGTAAATGGTATAGAAAAAGGCTGCGATGGTGGAAACAACAATAATCACAACGCTCAAAACAGGAATTGCTTTTTGAAGTGCCTCCACCACCTGACTTTCCTTTTCTGTATTTTTAGAAAAGAATACTATATACTCCTCTGTGCTGTCCGTAAAGGTTAGTCGGCACCATTGTGATGTATCATTATTGTTAAACTGCTTAAGTTCCTCGCTGTTGCTTTGAAAAAGGTGGAAAACAAATTCATCATCATTTTTTTCAACAATCTGATTACAATAATCCTCTATGACAAATAATGCTTCCTCTTTTGTAAAATGGGAAATGTCCTCAACGAAATAAGGCAGTTCTTCATCTATCGTAGAAAAATCATGCGTATATATGTATGGAGAAAATTGGGTTATGCAGAAATATGTTATAGAACAGCAGACTGCCATTAGGACGGCAGTCATCAAAAAAACTTTTCCAGACAGGCTATTTCTAATCTTCCTTATCAACTCTATATCCCACCCCTCTAATTGTTTCTATGTAGTCAACGGTGCCGAGCTTTTTCCGCAGATTTTTGATGTGTGTGTCAATAATCCGTTCTTCTCCGAAAAATTCATATTTCCAAAGAGTTTGTAAGAGATTTTGCCGCGTTAGAATCCGGCCTTGGTGTATGATTAGCTCCCGCAATATCTCAAACTCGCGGGGCGTGAGGTCGATATTTTCTTGCTTTGTATATACCCTGTACCCCTCTAAATCCAAAGTAAGGTCTTTATATGTGATTGTGTGCGGTTCGTCTGACCGTTTTTCAGATCGGCGCAGGACGGCGGCGATTTTCCGCAGCAAGACGGGCATGGAAAAAGGCTTTGTGATATAATCGTCCGCCTGCATATCCAACCCCTTAATCTGATTTTTCTCTCCGTCCAACGCGGTAAGCATGATGATGGGCACATCTGACTTTTGCCGGATAACCTCGCAAACCC